>CETH01043957.1_pt1 | contig 21587 bp, 17 predicted proteins | sample 361461 | NCBI WGS metagenome assembly CETH01 (sample SAMEA2622695, study PRJEB7988) | marine metagenome | isolation source: saline water (ENVO:00002010), including
ATTAGAGTCCATACAGAAGAAGGTGGTGCATTGCCGGCATGGGGTGTACAATTCCACCCTGAAGCAGCTCGAGCTAGGATAGAGCGGGCTTACGAGTGGGGCCACATTACAGAGGAAGAGTTCTCATCCCTCAAGGGAGAACACGATGGTGCTGGAATTCTATCCTCCTTCGCGTCTGTTGTTCTAGGGCTATGAGGAGACTGGACATAGTCCAGAACCACGATTCGAGTTAAATACGGACCTTGGGTGCGCGTGACGCAATAGGTGATTAGATGGATATAGCAATGATTAGCATGGGAGTAGGTGCATTCGGCCTTGCCGTAGCAATGTACCTATATTCTCAAATTCAGAAAATCGAGATCGAGAACGAAACAGTAGCGGACATTACAAGTCAAATTCAGAGGGGGGCTATGGCCTTCCTAGGCGCCGAATACAGGTATCTATCGGTATTCGTTGTGGTAGTTGCAGGGTTGCTGTACTACATCAACGACTTCGAGTACGAAACTCCAGCGGCCTTCCTCGCAGGTGCCCTGTGCAGCGTGGCAGCCGGATATTCTGGAATGCGCGCTGCTACCAGTGCAAATGGTAGGACTGCCATGGCAGCTTCCTCGGGGGGCCAATCAGAGGCGCTAGAGGTCTCGTATAACGGAGGAGCAGTCATGGGTCTGTCTGTAGGAGGCTTGGGCCTTCTAGGAATCTCTCTGATGGCTTACTGGCTAGGTACCGGACCTGAAGTCCAGAATGTTGCTGGATTCGGAATGGGTGCCTCTTCCATCGCTCTGTTCGCCAGAGTCGGCGGTGGAATCTACACCAAGGCAGCCGATGTGGGCGCAGACTTGGTAGGTAAGGTCGAGGCGGGGATCCCAGAGGATGATCCTCGCAACCCTGGTGTAATTGCAGACAATGTCGGTGACAATGTCGGTGATGTCGCTGGCATGGGCGCTGACATCTTCGAGTCATTCGTGGGCTCAATCATTGCAGCTATGGTAATCGCTCAGTCTGCAGATATGGGCGCTGACTACATCACACTTCCAATCATGCTGGGCCTGGTCGGATACGCGGCTTCAATCATCGGTGTATTCAGCATGAAGCTACTCAAGGGTGGCGATCCTGCTGCTGCACTAAGGAATACAACTTTCATCGCAGCTGCTCTATTTTGGGCCGCTGGCTGGTTCGGAATCGATTACTTCGGCCTAGAAACAGGCACTGAGCCCATGCTAGCCGTAATCGCTGGTTCAATAGTCGGCATACTAATCGGACTAGTAACAGAGTACTACACAGGCATCGAGGATGTTTTCGGATTCAAGGTCAAGGCGATTCCTCACATCGGAAACATGTCGAAGACTGGCCCTGCCACCAATGCTATCGCTGGTCTTTCGGTAGGAATGATGTCGACTTTCCTGCCAATCCTGCTGATTGCTGCAGGAATATTTGTCGCTAACGATGTCATGGTGTCACCGGACGGCGCTACAGAAACTCATGGGTTGTATGGAATCGCCATGGCTGCCATGGGAATGCTAGCAACTGTTGGAGTGACGATGACCGTCGATGCATACGGCCCTGTAGCAGATAACGCCGGGGGAATAGCCGAGATGGGAGAGTTGGGCTCAGAGGTCAGAGAGATTACTGACAGCCTAGACTCAATCGGAAACACTACTGCGGCCATCGGCAAGGGATTCGCAATCGGTAGTGCCGCCCTTACTGCACTAGCTCTGTTCGCAGCATTCGGAACTGCAGCAGAACTCAATGCTGAGGATTTGGCATTGACCAACCCAAATGTCGTGATTGGTCTACTAATTGGTGGTGCTCTACCATTCGTTGTAGCAGCCATGACCATGACTTCAGTGGGTAAGGCGGCAAACGATATGGTAGTCGAGATTCGAAGGCAATTCGCAGAGATCGAGGGCCTCCTAGAGGGCAGAGAGGGTGTCAAGCCCGACAGTCAGAGGTGTGTTGAGATTTCAACAGAGGCTGCTCTGCGTGAGATGATAATGCCCGGTGTGGTTGCGGTTTCCGCACCAATCATCGTCGGAATGGCGATCGGACCAGAGGCTCTTGGCGGTCTGCTAGCAGGTTCTCTTGTAGCCGGAGTTCTGATGGCTCTATTCATGGCCAACGCCGGTGGCGCTTGGGATAATGCGAAGAAGGCAATCGAGCAAGGTCACATCGAGGGTGCCGTCAAGGGTGACGCATCTCACGATGCAGCAGTCATCGGAGATACCATTGGCGACCCATTCAAGGATACCAGCGGACCTTCGTTGAACATACTGATCAAACTGATGTCGATAGTGGCAGTAGTAGGTGCTTCGAGCGGCCTATTCTGATTCACCCGACTGCGTCAGTCTCATGACTGACGAGTCTCACGCGCAACCATGCGTGGGGCCGTAGGCGCGTCATTGGCAGTGCTGTTATTCACTGCCTCGCTGTCTGGATGTACTGCAGTCACAGACGCAATATCAGGCAATGACTCGGTTGATGTTCCCGTCTGGGAAGTCGGAGACTGGTGGCTTTACACCTTTTCTACACCTGAATACACTGATGATACTGCACGGCTAGTAGTGGCTTCAGTGAGCGAAGAGGGAGGGACTGCCAATATGCTGGCGATATCCAGTCTAACCGAGGCGCGTAGACATGCTGTGCTCAATCACAACCCATTCCTAGGCAGAATTACTCACGAAGATTTGGCAGCATTTGAGAACGGTGTTGCACAGCCTGTCATGGAATTCCCCTTGGAGAAGGGTAATTCATGGGGATTTATGTTGTTCTCTATTGAGTGGCAGGCATCAGTGATTGATCTATCAGGCGACTATGTAACGATGAGAGCGGACTCCGATGAAGGAGGGAGAATAGACTATGTCTTTGACAGAAGTGCCAACTTCTTTTCTTCCTTCATCTGGAAGGACTCTGCTGGAATAGAGCAGATGCGAATGATGCTAGCAGACAATGGCGAGGGACATACCGGTGATGTGTACTTCGTACGCGGAGGTGATCTATACTCAGATACATGGGAGGATACTGGCCCTGATATCGAGATTCGTGACACTTTCTTTGTCAGTGGACATCCTAGTGATGGAGAGTGGGATGAAATGATTTACTTCCTTGATGCTGAGTGCGGAACCGGTTCATCAAGCATCACATTGACTCTCAGAGACCATTTCTCCGTCTCGGCTTTAGAGAGAGTTTGGGGCCCAGGAGCCAGCGAATACGGGACTCTTGGAACAATACCTTACCCTTCCGAAGAATATACCTTAACTGCCACATTCACGGGAGACACCTATCTCAGAATCAGGATAGCGGGTGGGATTACCAGTTCCTGGACTCTCTAGAGGTACTCTAGCAAGTGATCGGACCCGCCAACAAAGATTGGCTCATCACCTCTAAGGTCGAATAACACAGGCACGGTTCTGTGTCTTGTCTCTACTACCACTTGCTCCCTGAGTCCATCATAGAGATCGAGATTGACTTCTGTGTAAGTTAAACCGTGCGCTTCTAGGGTTCTTTCAGCCCTAGTACAATAGGGGCAGATTGTCTGAGAAAAGAATAGGAAGTCCGTATCTGCGGACTCGAGATGCTCACGCACCTGAGACAACTGGCTCCTCCTCCTCGTCGTCGCCGGACCACCATGCACTCTCGCCTAGGTCGCCATCGAACTCTTCCTCATCATCTCCAAAGCGCCCCTCGAGGACTCTGTCGACCTCGTCTGGGTCAATGAACCAGAGTAGTATCACTGTGAATAGAGTCAGGGCAGCACCGATGTAGAGGCAGGTGATGTAATCGAACCTCTGAGTCATTGTACCTGTGAATAGATAGGCCATAATTGCGGAGAGGTTGAACATCGACATGTATGCTGTAAACTGAGAGCCTCCGGCCTTGGAGAAAGTTAGTCTCATGGCCACTGCGATGACGCATATCCACGCTACTCCATTGATGATGGCCCGAATACAAAGATAAGTGACCATTAGATTGGTGTTAGTCCAGTAGTCGCTAATCAGAGCAAGAGTTGCGTTTGATAAGGCAAGCAAGGTGAAGCCAATCATCGAAATTTCTCTAACTCCGAATTTATCTCCTAGCATACCTCCTACAATCTGCCCAAACATCATGAAAGCGATTACTATGCCTCCCATGATGCCGTTATACTTGGTCTGAGACCATCCTGCCTCGTTGATGAATATGTCAACAACAATCGGGTCTGTGAAGAGATACAGTTCAGATAGCAGACAGAGGAAGATCAGTATGAATGAAGAGCGTGTTGAGAATCCCTTCACGATGTTGTAAGCAGTTTGTGAGGCAAGCGCGGAAGCCGGAGCAGGATTGCGAATAGACGGGATGTTTGCTCCAAGCCATTCGGCAAACATTAGCAGTATCGAAAGCAGAAGTCCCCATCCTCCAATTGACTTCAATGGAGCGGCAATGTCTCCGAATGTTAGAGCCCAGTCACCGGTGTAAGTATTGGTCAACTGGTGGATGATAGCGAATGCTCCCCAAAGCAGAAGTGAACCGATACTGAGCCACAAAATCAGCGCTACAGGGGAGATCCTATTCTCGTAGAGATTAGTAGCAACCCAGCGAGCCTGTGTGAATTCTTCGGGATGGTCGGCTTCCCAAGGCAGAACCTCTTCGGCTTCGATAATTTCCTCTTCAACTGGTTGAGAGTCGTCGGCACGGTCAGACTTCTTGCTCCATGGGAACAGACTGTTACTTGGCCTCTCACGTAGGAAGAGGGGGACCAGCATAATCAGTACCAGTAGTGGCAATTGGACCATGATTGCAGACTTGATTCCATACGGGACAACTAGCATCCCAAGTACTGCACCTCCGAAAATAACTCCTCCTCGCTTGGAAGCGAACATCAGTCCATTGACCGTCGCAACCTCATCTGGCTCAAGAATATCCACGGCCAGAGCGTCTACGCTAACATCCTGTAATGATGAGAATAGGTTGTGGATAAACAATAGAATTGTAGCAAGTTGAAGAGAAGCAACTAGGTCAGGTACCATCAATAAGGCTGCAAGAGAAATTATCATTCCAGTCTCTGCGAACAGTACCCAAGGTCTTCTAACTCCATACTTAGGGAAAGTGACCATGTCAATTACAGGTCCCCAAATGAACTTGAATGTCCAAGGCAGGTAGACAGTAGCGAACAGTAAGGCAATCTGCTCGACCTCTACACCATTGGTTACAAGGAAAGCTACGAATGCTACATTGGCGAAACCAGAAGGAAGGCCCTGTGCGACATAGAGGATACACAGAGCAATAGTTCTCGATGCCTTGTTCTCGGTTAGTGCCTCTCCGTTACGGAGACCGCGTATGAAAGAGCCAAATGTTCTGAAGAATCCTATTATTCCTGCAATAACGACCGTTTGGAAAAGGACCACGATAGGGTTCCCATCAGTAGGTTTGATTTCTGTTGACTTGTCGATATCTTCTCTCACCGATTTTCTCACTGCGGTCAAGAACTTCCTGTCCCACCTCTCGGTTGTCATGATGAATCCTAGCAATGCTAATGCTAGAGCGAATGGAATGAAGAATATCCAAGACCCAATAGAAGTGAGTCCTTCAATTCCTCCTGAAGCCGATTGCCCATCAATCAAGATCACTCTTCGAGCATCAATCGGAGAGATGCTATCTTCTGAGATAACAAGTCTGGCATAGACTGTTGAATTGCCAGACTCAGCGTGAGGGTCGAGTTTCACTCTCCAGTTTGCCCAGTCGCCATTCTTCGACAAATCCGCGGCGCCCTTCCATTCACCTCCGCCGACCTTTACCTCGACAATACCCATTCCCGGGGCGCCGCCTGAAGCTGTTCCTGAGATGTAGCTCTCATTGCCGACTTCCTGTAGTGTCTCTATGTCCATAGTGACATTGAGTGAGCGGTCTATACTACCTGCTGCCTCTACGAAAGCCACGGGGTCGGCTTGCCCATATCCAAACTCGTTATCGGGGCGGGTCTCGAGGAGACTGCAATCATTTAAGCCGGGATCATCTAGTAGTACGATTTCCCTTTCTATAGAGTGTGCAGCTATGATATCCTTGAACTCAGTTGGTGTGATGTCTGGATTTGCCTGAACCATCAGTGCCGCTATGCCTGCCATAAGAGGAGTGGCCATACTGGTCCCTGACTTACTCGTGTAGCCGTCCTGAGTAGCAGCGTCGGGCGCCATAATGCTGGAACCTATGGTAGCAACATCCGGCTTGACTCGCATATCAGATGTGTAACCACGACTGCTGTAGATGGCCAGACCGAGATCCTTGTCTAGACTTGCAACGGTGACAGGTAACCTAGCATCGCCGGGGCTGTCGATTGTATTGCATCCGGCGAATGTTGCACCTCCAAACTCGTTGCCAGCAGATAGCGTTGTGATGATTCCAGCCTCGACAACCATGTCCATCTGACGACTCCAAGCAGAGTTGCCATCGTTATCGAAGTGAATCTCAAACTGCTGCTCTCCGAGTGAAGAAGTCACGATGTCTATGTTGTGAACATCCTTGTTGTCAATAGCCCACTGGGCACCTTGCATGACATCCTCTATGTCGCCATCACAACAGGCTAGGATGTTGATTAACCAAGCCCCCGGGGCCGCTCCAACATACCTTAGTCCAGTGGTTGGGTCAGTCTGGCCGCCACCACTACCGGCTGCAATTCCCGCAACATGGGTGCCGTGTGTTCCAGAATCGAATGATTCTGAGGGATCGTGTTCTTCATCGGTAAAGACTGCATCATAGAATGCGATAACCTTGGGGTCACAATCTGCAGGAATTGGTTGTGGATTAGGATCCAGAGGATCCGGAGGGTCATCAATGCAAGTGAATGGATCATCATCCATGTCATTGAGTCCTTCGTGGTCGCCTCGAACTCCTGTGTCAAGGATTGCAATTACAGAACCGGTACCGTCGAGACCGAGGTCTTGCCAAACTGCATCGACTCCCATGTTAGGGACTGCTTCGTGCATATTTGGCTCAGCAAGACCTAGGTCTTCGACCATCACTACTCCAGGAAGTGAGCGGATAGCATTTGGATCCAGAATAGAGCTGAACGGGGCTGTGGCTGAGATTGTGTCAAGGTAAGTGAAACGGAAGGTTACCTCTACTCCCAATTCCTCCAGTGCTGCGATGTCAGCATCCGTCGGATGGTGATTGTAATCAACGAAGATTCTTGCACTTCCGTGGGGAGCTCTCTTCCACCAGTCTTGCTGTATCTCGGCGGGTTGTTCAAGTAGCCACTCAAGCCTGTCGTCTAGCTCATTTCCATCTTTATCACGACTCCAATAGAGCCACCAGTTAGGATGTACATCATGCTCAACAGAGGCTATCCAATTTCCATCGGCATCGAATCCTCCGGCCTCTCTCTCAGAGACGATTGTAGACGAAGCAAGAGGGATTAGGAATAACAGCGCGATTGCTGTTGCCAGTGCTGCTCGGCGTCCTACCATGGGTAGGACGAAAGTGAGGGGGTGTTTGAGTCTTAGGTATGAGGGCGGTCTTCATTTTACTTGCATACCAATCTCGTCATAGTCCCATTCTATTACTTCCCAGCCCGCTTCTTCTACTGCGGAAATCGTATCGCTGCGACCCATTGGAGAGCAGAGAAGGCCAACAGAGCCGCCGCCTCCGGCCCCAAGTGCTTTCCATGCAACAACAGAGCCGGATTCCTTCAGGCCCTCGACAACTTCTCTGAATGGGTCATGAATGGTCCTGTCAATGAGATCGACTCCTTCACAAACATCGTTTAGAGCCTTGACGACTAGTTCTCTGCGATCTCTCTGCAGTCCGTCTGCCATGGTTCTGGCGGCACCTCGAATGATGTGCAAGCCAGAGCGGACTTTCTCATCGCCATTTTGGTATCTATCCCAGACTCTGGAATGGAGGTCTCCGGACTTGTGTCCAATACCGGTGTATGCTATCACAAAGTGCTTACGAAGCCAATTCCTAGAGGATTTCATCGGTTCGAAAGGTATCTCCTCAACTTCATCCCCTAGGAACAGAAGATGATTGAAGCCTCCTCTGGCCGCTGCCCACTGGTCTTGTCTACCTCCCTTATTCTCCAGTAGCGCCTCGAACTGGAAGGCTAGCTCAGCAATATCCTCTGGACTCTTTTTCTCGCCTGCTATGGTTGCAATTAGTCCGACATTCATGGCCCCGCTGGTACCTAGGCCTGAGCCTGTTGGCATGTCGCTACTGTACTCGACTCTGATTCTTCCATCTTCGTCCTTTTCCATGATGCTGCGGATGTATCTGTTAATGGCGAAATTGACGACCTCGCCTCCATGATCTCCCGAGTAAGGTTGGACATCGGTCCACCCTCCAGCGAGGTCAACTCTGACAGGCACGACGACCTCAATTCGCTCCGTCATCAGACATCGCGGTAGAGTGACGCATGAGAAGGATTCGGTCTACGACCGAAAAGAACGGGTATGAATGGCCCCTCCGGTAAGCATGGGTTCGGCGGTCGAGCGAGCAATTGCTGCCTTCGCGGCAGGTGACCCGGTGATGGTTTTTGACTCTGATTTCAGAGAAAGAGAAACTGATCTTCTATGGCCGGCAGATGCAGCGACTCCCCTGGTCATGAGGACTTTACGCAACGATTGCGGTGGCTTGCTCTTCCTAGCGATTGGGAACGAAATCGGAGAGATGTTTGGTCTGCCTTGGCTACAGGATATTCACACTCATCCGGCGTTAGTCGAAGAGAATCCTATTCTCGGGGAGTTGATTACTGATGACTTGCAATATGACAATCGATCGGCATTCACACTCTCACTGAATCATCGGGAGACATACACAGGTATTACTGATAGAGATCGGGCCCTAACTACTAGGAGGTTTGGAAAGTTGGCTCAAGAGTTGCTTGCTAAGGGATCTGAAGGAGATTCTGCTCGTGCAGCCCTAGGGGCAGAGTTCCGGACACCCGGGCACATTCCCGTCTGCAGGGAGTCTCCTTTGGGACTGAAATCACGTCAGGGACACACCGAACTCGCAGTAGCCATTGCTCGGCTTTCCGGACGACCTCCATGCACGATTGGGGCAGAAATGCTGGAGCCGGATGGAGATGGTGCGCTCTCAGTTGACGCAGCCAGAGAATATGCTGAGAAGCATGACATTCCCATGATTACAGGGGGAGAAATCCTCGAAGCGATGGGAATCGAAGAGTAGAGAAGATAGGTCGGGACTGGTTGATTATGGCACGAGTAATGGCAGTAGGTGTGTTCGATCTTCTACACGCCGGTCACTTGCACTATGTTGAGCAGGCAAAGAGCCTTGGAGACGAACTGGTGGTTGTCGTTGCTCACGACGATACCGTCAGGAAGCAGAAGCACGAACCAATCACCTCTCATGAACTCAGATGCAGGATGGTATCCGGACTCAAGCCCGTTGATACAGCAATGGTGGGTAATCCTCCAACCTCACCGATATTCGATATTCTTGATGTGGTAAAGCCCGATATAATCGCCCTAGGCTATGATCAGAAGCACTCTGTAGATGCAATCAGAGAAGGATTGGATGGACATGGTCACTCTCACATCGAAGTTATCAGAGTTGAAGGGCTCTCAGATGATCTCGACGGAACTCGCAAAATCATCGCTAGAATCCTAGACCTGTGGCCTAGTAACGAAGGTGGGCCTTACGAGGAGGATTAGGATGTACACTGGTATTGTAGCCGGTAAGGTACCAATTGTCAGCATAGATGAGGGAGATGGAATTCGCTCTTTCACTATCGATTTGACCGGTTTTGAAGATGATTTAGAGATTGGTGCTAGTGTGGCATTGGATGGCGTATGCATGACTGTTGTCGAAATTGATTCGGGGCAGATTGGATTTGATGCCATCCAAGAGACTCTGGAGCGGACTACTCTGGTTGAAAGAACAACCGGAGATGTCCTCAATGTCGAGCGTTCTCTCAAGATGGGTGATGAGCTTGGAGGGCATCTGCTCTCAGGGCATGTGATGTGTACAGCCGATATTCTCGAAAGAACCGAAGTTGGAGAGGGAGTGGATTTGCGAATTTCCATGCCAGATGAAGCTCGCCCCTACATTCTTGAGAAGGGATATGTGGCGGTAGATGGAATGTCACTGACAGTGGGTCATGTGGATGAATATGGCTTCGGACTTCACATCATTCCCGAGACTCTCAGAGTCACTACGATAGGGCAGAAGAAAGTTGGACAGAGTGTGAACATAGAGGTTGACTCACAGACTCAGACCATCGTAGACACACTAGTTAGAAACATGGAGGTCAGGAGATGAGGCTGGGTATAGTATGCGGCTCATTCCACCGCGATGAGGTTGAGAGGATGCTCGAATATGCCCGAGATGAGGCGGCTTCAAAGAACTGGGAAGTCGCGGATGTGGCTTGGGTTCCCGGCTCGATGGAAGCGCCCTTAGCACTAGATCGGATGCTGCACCGAGATGAGATAGATGGCGCAGTTGTTCTGGGGATCATTGAGCGAGGTGAGACTGATCATGGCTTAGTCATGGGCCAGTCGGTCACCAAGGCAGTGATCGAGCTTCAGATTACTCACAACAAACCTATTGGACTCGGTATAATCGGCCCCGGAGCAGAGCCGGAACATATCGAGCCGCGCCTAGAACCACATGCCCGCGCCGCTGTTGGTGCGGTTGCGGCGATGATTGGGTGAAATTGAGATTAGACTTATTCCATGGACCATATTTTCTCATGTTCAGTGTTTCCAAAACCCTCTGGAACTCCCCATTTTTTGATATAATAATCAATAGGCACGGCGCCATTCCCTCTATCTACGCCATAGTTTTCTCCGTATATATCCTCTACAATAGGTGCTGGCCCATTGTATGTAATGTACCAATCCTCAGGAACATCTGGACCGGATTCAGTTCCATCTGGCCCTATCCAATTCTCTCCGGATAGTAATATTTGTTCGCCGCTATCGTTTTCAGATTCTTGCGATGAGTTTTCTATATTTTGGGACGCCCTATCCAAATTGTTGGCTATGATTTTGTATGTCACAACATCGGCAATCAAGGAGGCAATTGCAAACCCCGCAGAAATTGCAATTCTAATTGGCTGATCTTCGCTAATGCTTGGCGAGACAAAGAAGTAAATTACCAGATTGATTACAACCCATCCAAAGCCGAGATAGTATGGTAGGATTTTCAATAATGGATTGTTGGCAGCGTTGGCGGAGGCTGCTCTATCTGACATTAGTAGTACCTCAAATTGCTCTTACCAAGTTAGTCCTAATACTCTTCGAACCACACGCTTCGAACTCACTATCCCATTATTGTGGTATTGTAATCCAGAACGACATGCTTGAGTCCAGAATACATCATCACACTGTGAGTCTATTTCCCGCCAAACTGTGTTCCTATCGATTGAATTCTCCAAGGAGAAAATGGGTAACTTCGGCTCATACAATTTGACTATGGATGATTCATCCATTTGATTGGTACGAAAATCAAGATAGTTCTCAGTATTGTAAACGAATGTAATCAGATATTTGCCTTCCAAATCCCCCATCCTAGGTCTGATTGTATTTGTGATGTAATATTTCCCGGTTGTCTCGTTACTGTGTGTTTGGTGCAGCCAAGGCCTATTTCCAATATCAGAGAAATCGGTATGCAAAATGACGTAGCAATCCATTTGCTCCCATTTCTCAAGCTCATCAGTTAGTATCTTGGGTGCAACTTCTCTCATTATTGGAAGTGCCTGGATAGGTTGTGTAGCAACAATTACTGAATCGCAATTCCAAAATTTGCCACTCTCAGCAAATACTGACATTTTTCCAGACTCGATTCGAGAGATTCCTGTTACATTTGTGTTCAGGCATTGTTCGAATCTATCATTGGAAAGCAATTGATCCCTCATTTTATGGATTAGTCGTCCATCGAGGACGCACCAGTGATCTTCCTTGTACTTCGCCGACTTGTCTCGGGTGTCAAAGGTTAATGCATACTCGAAAATGAATGAAGCGAAAACATGTGCAGGCTGCCTATCCAAGTCATCAAATCTACACCATGTATTGATTCCAACCCAGGGCATATAGAAATGGGTGAATACAGAAGAATTGACTAAACGATCTCCAAGTACTTCTGCCACGCTCTTAGGAGACTCTGGTCGAATCTTGAATTGGCGATACAGCCTCCAAAATATGATGAAACCGTCTATTAGCTCCTTCAAAGTGGCTTCTCGATAGATAAATCTGAGGAATCCACCAACCCCTGCACCCATCTTTGTATTCAATTCCCTATTCTCCAATACGATAGCTCCTTTGAGATCTTCAAAGTCGTGAGGAGTTTGTTCGATTCCATATTCTCTACAGAGTTGCAAATAGTGAGGTTGCTGAGCAGGTAGAGTGACTATGACTGTTGTAGCATGATGTTCGCCATTTTCCAAGTATGGAGTGTTGTTGCCTCCGAGGATTGGATTGCGTTCCAAAAGGGTCACATCACAACCTGCCTGAATCAGGAATTTTGCAGCTGACAATCCACTAATTCCCCCTCCAACTACTACCACAGATTTTCCTTCTCCGCCCGAAATAGGCATGTCAATTAGAATTGCATCATCTGCCATAATTTTAGATGTTGATTTTGGATGTTCGAATGTAATCAGAAGGTAGGTTATAATCACCAAAAGAAGCGCTAAAATTCCAAACTTCGTTATAGCAAAGAAAATTATTGCAGGTATTGTAATTAGATACATAAAACTAAACAAAAAGGAAGGCATAGAATTTCGCATTAGAACACCTACCCAAGCAGCGATTAAGCTGGTACAAGATCTCCAGAGATATACAATGCTGCTGCAATTAACAGTAGTTGCGCAAGTAAACGAAGAATATGTCCTTGTGTGCTGAATTTAGTTCCATTGAACGCGACATCGTGTGTCCACATGTACAGATTTGCTGGATAGACGCCAATCAAGAAAAGGGCTAGAAATCTCCCTGCAAGTACCTGCGTTTCAGGATAAATTATTGCTATTCCTCCCAATACTTCCATTGCTCCTGTAATGTAAACAAGAATAAGTGGGAAGGGGAGGAGGGGGGGAATGATCTCGACAAATTTACCGGGCTCTCTAAAGTGAGAGATGCCAATCTTGATGAAAACCAATCCGTATATGATTGCTAGTAGATTCATCTAGTTAGAATCCACGCGATGGCGTTTCAATTACTTTGTCTTAGAGCAGGGTTGAAGGACGTCCCAGCGTTGGGTGGTCTGTGAGCGGCGAAGTTCGTAATGTCATCATTATTGGTTCAGGACCTGCGGGCTACACTGCTGGACTCTACACTGCCCGCGCGATGCTTGAGCCACTGATGTTCGCGGGCTATATGTCTGGGGGGCAATTGATGCTCACATCTGATGTCGAGAATTTTCCTGGATATCCTAACGGGATAGGTGGTCCCGAGATGATGGTGCATATGCGTGAGCAAGCTGAACGTTTCGGCCTAGAGGTGCATGATAAGAATGTAGAGAAGGTTGACTTCTCCGAGCGCCCATTCAAAGTCTGGGTAGAAGGAGAGGAGCACAGGTCCGACGCAATAATCATCTGTACCGGAGCCGAGGCAATTTGGCTCGGCGCGGAGGGCGAGGATGCTCAGAAGGGCAGAGGAATCTCGACCTGTGCAACCTGTGACGGAGCGTTCTTCCGAGAGCAAGAGGTGATTGTGATTGGAGGTGGCGATTCGGCAATGGAAGAAGCGACCTTCCTTACCAGATTCGCGAACAAAGTGACCATCGTTCATCGCAGGGAAGTGTTCAAGGCATCCAAGGTGATGTATGAGAGAGCAGTGAATCACCCTAAGATACAGATTATGACTCATCGCAGAGTCAGAGGCTGGCTCTCCAATGAAGAAGGACTCAGTGGGGCTGTTTTGGAAGACCCTCGTGACGGCAGTGAGGAGGAGATTAGTTGTACAGGTGCTTTCATTGCGATTGGACATAAACCGATGACGGGTTTCCTTGAAGGCGAAGTGGAAATGGATGAGTCGGGCTACATCTTGCATTCAGAACACACGATGACTAGTGTACCGGGTGTTTTCGCAGCCGGTGATGTGGTCGATACACGATATCGGCAAGCCATTACAGCAGCAGGAATGGGTTGCCAAGCCGCTATCGATGCAGAGAAGTGGCTGGAGGATCAGCACTGAGGTGCTTGCTTGGAATCCACAGAAGATACGGGCTGGCTGAACAACAGGATAGGGGACCTATTCTATCTGCTTCACATCTGGATAACTGTGTTCTGCGCATTCGCTTGGTTGGGTCCGATTGAGTGGATGTGGTGGGGCGTATTCATCCTCTATGGGGCTACAGAGGTGTTATGGCTACTCAGAGATGACTACTGTATCATCACTGATATCGAGCGTTACTTCAGAGGAATTCCAAGACCAGAGACGCATTTAGAACAGAACTTCATCCGCAGGCTGATTGCAACGATTTTCAGGATTGATATGAGGCCCGAGAGTGCCAAAACCTTGACTCGAACTTGGGGCAGATTGGGGTGGTTGATTGCCACCCTCAGACTCTTCGTAATCTGAGTTGATAGTTCAACTTCAGGGGAAGAGGCCATTTCTGTGAACATACTCGTAGAGGCATGACGGTCGGCGGCGAGTCTCGTTATGCGAGACATCTGGTCCTGCCAGAAGTAGGTCCAGAAGGCCAATTAGCTTTGCAAGGAGCATCTGTCCTAGTAATCGGTGCGGGTGGCCTAGGCTCACCTGCGCTCCTCTATCTCGCCGCTGCTGGGATAGGTAGGATTGGCCTGATTGATGATGATACTGTGGATGTTACAAATCTTCAGCGGCAGGTTCTCCACAGTACTTCAGAGGTCGGTGAATCGAAGGCGGCATCGGCTGAGAGGAGGATTTCGGACCTCAACCCGGAGATCACAGTAGAAGCTATCCAAGGTCGTCTCGATGCAACTAATGCCGTCGACATAATCGGCCGATATGACATCGTAATCGACGGTACAGACAACTTTGAGACAAGATATCTAATTGGAGATGCGTGTGAGATTCTGGACAAACCATGGATTTTCGGCAGCATCCACCGTTTCGAAGGGCAGGTTGCCACATTCAACCATCAAGGAGGACCAAATTACCGAGATTTATTTCCTGAGCCACCCGGAGATGGTTTGGCACCAAACTGTGCAGAAGCAGGGGTACTAGGTGTACTACCTGGAATTATAGGTTCAATTCAGGCGACTGAGGCGATTAAGACAATCCTAGGGATTGGCGACTTACTCGATGGGAAGTTGTTAGTCGTCGATGCACTGAGTATGAGATTTAGAACGCTGAGTTTCACTAAGGACGAGTCGCGAGAAGTGATTACAGAACTAAAGCAAGAGCCTGTAGAGTCTTGTTCAAGTGATTCCAGTTCGTCCAACGGCGTAATGCTCGTGATTAGTCCGACCGAATTCGTCGAGCGGCGAGATTCTGGCTGGGATGTATTCCTACTTGATGTTCGCAGAAGTGAGGAGGAAGCGATTGCTACCCTGCCCGGAACTGGCCTGAGGATAGAGCATAATCTGGTCCCTATGCGGATACCTGATATCCCCCTAGACAAAGACATCGTAGTTTACTGCAGAAGTGGTTCTCGATCAGCAGCTGTGGCTCGCTATCTGGTTTCTAGTGGACTCGCTAAGGGAGAAGTGTACAACCTACGAGGAGGCATTCATGAGTGGTCCGACACAGTCAATCAAAATATAATTAAATATTAATGTGGTAGAATTATCTTTAGATTATCGTTTATTTGTGGTATTTAGTGGACATATGTGCACCCATATTGCCTATTTTGGATTAATTTACTATATTAGTGGTTAATCTAATCACAGTACATCGAAGATTTGTTGTACTAAGTGCTTGTGCGAGATATCATGCGTAGAGGAGTTTGGCAGTGCCCTCGGTGTAGCATCCACCAGATTTGGAAAGCAAAGGCAGGAACAGAGAGACTCGACAGGAGTTGCGAACATTGTGAGAAGAGGATTAGGGTAAAGCTTGACCGATCATCCTCTGGTCAAGGCAGAAGAAGGAGTGTTCGCATCTGGGAAAGAGGAGTGGGTGTGAGTGATTCTGAACTTCAGCAGGAAGTAGATAGGAGAAATTCTGCTGCATATACTTCTGAGCACACCCCCTCCGAGATATCTACAGATGTCACTTCACAATCCACTCTACCGAAAATATGGGGAATAGGGTGGCAGCCAGATAGTGCCCTCGAATTCTCAAATCCTCTAAAGTCAGAGACTGCGCGGATTGAGTTTCTGAGATTCTTTGCTGAGAGGCATGATGGTCATTTGGAAGTGGCCTTGAGCATATGGGATGATTGTGAGCCACCTAATACATTTGATGGAGATTCATTTCATGCGTTCTCGTCAGATTTGATTACTGCGCTCAAGGAGACTCTGCATGATCGATTGATGACTCCCTCTCTAAGTACTGTGTATTCAGACGAAGTTATGCCAATGAGAACAGGGGAATTACATATAGAACGGCGTACTGCAAGACTGTTGATCGATATTACACTGTGTTTGAGAAGGATGGCTCATTACTCTTCAATTACACTTGATCAGCGACTAGAATGGCAGAGGATGATGACGAGGACTAGAGTTGTTGATGAACATCTCAAAGAGTTGTTCTCTGAGGGACTCAAGACTCCCGATGGAGGTAGTTTCACCGGTAAGGGATTCCGATCAACCTGGCAAGAAGGAATAGTTGCTTGTGCTTCAGCACTGCGACGAGCTGTCGATTTTTCCGATGATGTTGAGAGTGCAGATGTCGTAGCTCCTATGATTCGAGATGTCGGGCTTGCAATAGCAATGGGTCAGACCCCTACCGAGGTATTTGCAGCCCAAATGGGCAAATCAGGATCATACATGGATGGGGGCCATGATTCAGCCGGCGGAAGGGACTTACATATCGGCAATTGGGATAAAAGAGTACTTCCTCCTACTGCTCCTCTACCAATTGCAAGTGCGACTACTACAGGAGTTGCATTGGCTGCATCAAGACTTGGAGTCGGTAGGTTCCATCTGGCTCCTGTCGGCGAGGGATGCAGTAGCAGCGGAGAATTTTGGGAAGCAATGAACCTCGCCGGGACTAGAGGGTTACCTATGGCGTTCATGATTCAAAATAACCAGATTGCTCTCGACACATATGTCATTGGCCAATCAGGAGCTGAGACCTTTGGAGACAAAGGGCATGCTATGGGCATACCTTCGTGGACAATTGATGGTTCAGATCCCGGACTATTCTACGCCTCAACCGCGACTGCTAGAGAGTTCGCTTCAGGGGGCGGGGGTTCGACACTGATTCATGTCGAAACTATGCGAGGATGTGGTCACGCGCACCACCATGATGATCTCTATCTCGGCGCTTCATCTGGAAATCCTCCTGGATATGTAGATCGTGGACTACTGAGCTACTGGTCTGATAAGGATCCACTTCCAAACCATCGAGAACTACTGGTTCATCTTGGTTGTGATGAGTCTGTTCTGGAGCAGATGGAAGTCGAGGAGAACGCCCTAGCAGATGCGTCTAGGGAGGAGATGGAGAATATGCCGTGGCCTGAAGGTAATTCGGTTACCAAAGGGATCACCAGTCTACATGATGCCAGTAGCCACTCGGAACAGTTCAGTAGATTCAGTGAGTCTCGAGAACCCATGGACGCCCCATTACCTCCTGGAGATGTTTCTCTGGAGTTCTCAGATGCTGCTAACTCGTCCAGTTATAGCCGGGCGATTCAGAATGCTATGGCATCAATCGCTGATGAGAGCGGTGACAGCGTCGTATTCATGGGCGAGGACATGGAAGTGGCTGGAGCATTTGGAATGAATCTGCCACTCAAGGCCAAAGGTCATTCAGATAAGTTGCTAGACATGCCTCTTTCAGAGGCAGCCATCATCCATTCTGCGACCGGGGCCGCTCTTGGCGGCATGAGGCCGGTGGCAGAGATTCAATTCGGAGGATTTGCTGCTCTAGCCATGAATGCACTAATCAACAACGCCGCGCAACTGCGGTGGCGTTGGGGTGCTGATGTCCCCCTGACAGTACGAATTCCGCTTGGAGGGAAGACGCGTAGCGGCCCCTATCATGCAAACATGATTGAATCGTGGTTCCTAAATGATCCTGGTTTGGTTATGGTGTTCCCGAGTACTCCTCAAGATGCCTACGATCTGCTGGTAGAGGCCCATGCTCTAGACGACCCGGTAATCTATCTGGAGCACATTGGACTGTATGGCCTGAGAGGAGGTTTGACTGGTTGGGGGGATTCAATCAGTCAGGTGGTCGATCGAGAATCTGTCCATGAACGAATTGCTAGAGGAGAGAGCTCAATTGGCAAGGCAGGGGTTGTTAGAGGAGGTAAAGACATTACAATCGTAACTTGGGGAGCTATGGTGCATGTAGCCCTCAAAGCGGCTGCTGAGGTTTCAAAGAAGGGTGTTGAGGCCGAAGTTGTCGATCTCCGGACCATTGCTCCATTCGATGCTCAGACATGTATAGACTCAGTGTTGCGGACTGGCAGACTGCTTGTACTGCAGGAGGCCCAGTGGACCGGAGGATTAGGCAATACAGTGAGTAGTAGAATTCTTGAGGAGGCTTTCTGGTGCCTTGAGGCACCTCCAACAGTAGTAGGAGCCCTAGACACTCCTGTACCCTTCTCCCCCACCCTTGAGGACCATACCATGCCCACGGCTGATTTGGTCATTCGACATATTGAGAGAATGTGCTTGTGAGATTTACTGGTTAGCCAAACGGTCATGAGCGGGGCTTGTTCCGCTCGCAAACATGGAAGGCATCGGTGATGGCCCACTCATCATCATCGGATTTGCTCTATTGATGCTAGGAGGAGAGTTTGTTGTCCAAGGAGCCGTTACAATTGCAGGTAGGATGAGGGTACCCCCTCTACTGGTTGGATTTACTATAGTAGCAATTGGTACTTCTCTTCCCGAGTTGGCTGTTGCATTGGAAGCAGTGAGAACTGATGCCGATGAAATTGCTGTAGGAGGGGTATTAGGTTCTAATGTCGCTAATGTGATGCTAGTCTTAGGTACTGCGGCGATGATTGGGGCAGCGTCAGATACTGGAAAGGGAGTTAGACGAGATGCAGTGGCAGTTGCGGCGGCTACTGTCTTGCTCCTTATTGCAGTCATGACAGGGGAGTTAACTAGATCATTCGGAATCATCATGCTTCTCGCCCTAGTCGCATATTATGTCTACTCGTACCGACAATCGATATCCGAAGGGACTGATGTAGAGGATAGTGACACTTGGCTTCCGGATTATCTTTATCTTGCCATTCCAGCTACAATTCTAGGCGGTTGGATGATATGGAGTGGGGCAGAGATGCTGGTAGAAGGTGCTACTGGATTGGCTAGCGCATACGGAGTCTCAGAATCAGTTGTTGGCCTCTCTGTGGTGGCCCTAGGCACTTCACTTCCAGAGTTGGCAGTTACTCTTGTTGCGGGTCTGCGTGGACAAGGCGGAGTTGCTGTCGGCAATGTGCTAGGATCGAATGTAATGAATATCCTTGGTATCCTTGGTTTTGCAGCAACATACTCGGGTGGTTTGTTAGTTGCACCGGAGTTCGCTGATCGCGACATCTGGGTAGTCATTCTGACATCAGGATTTGTTGTAGCAATGCTATATTACGAGCGTGAAATTGGAAAGAAACTCGGATTTGGAATGGTGTTAGGTTACTTATCTTACATGGCTTTGCTCTACATTTAGCGTGTGCGAATCGCTAAGGGCAGAAGCCCGCTCCAGAGGTCATGGTCGACTTCACGCTCTCAGAGGAGCAGCAGATGCTTCAGCAGATGGCCCGGGACTTCGCGGCATCTGAAATCAAACCCAACGCTGAGAGATGGGACCGTGAGAGTAGTTTCCCAAGAGAGGCCATCAGGAAGGCTCACGAACTGGGACTTCTGACTGTCAAGATACCCGAAGAGTTCGGTGGATTTGGGATGGGGTCATTCGAAGAGGTGCTCATTTGCGAGGAATTTGGATGGGGAGATCCAGGTTTCGCGACCGCTTGTGGCAGTACCATGCTGGCATCATATCCAGTAATCACTGGCGGCACTCATGACCAGAAACAGCGTTACCTGTCTAAGGTCGCAGATGGATGCATAGCCTCCTACTGCGTCACTGAGCCGGGTGCAGGAAGTGATGTTCAATCCATCACTACTCAGGCTGTGCGTGACGGTGATGAATACATCATCAACGGCAGCAAGATGTGGATTACAGGAGCCGGTCATGCTGACTGGTTCTTCGTTCTCGCCTATACTGACCCAAGTGCGGGCTACAAGGGAATGAGTGGTTTCATTGTCGATGCAGACAGTGCAGGAATTACTCTTGGAAAGAAAGAGGAAAACATGGGTCAGAGGTGTTCAGATACTCGCTCAGTCGATTTCGTAGATGTGAGAGTTCCGGCTGAGAATCTAATCGGAGAGAAAGAGAACGATGGTTGGATGAACGCCATGCGAGCCTTTGACCTCTCGAGGCCAACAATATCAGCACATGCTGTTGGAAACGCTAGAGGGGCCATGGAGGAGTCTCTACAGTATGCCAACGAGAGGAGTACTTTCGGGCAACCAATTTACAGACATCAAGGAGTTTCATTCATGATTGCAGATATGGCAACCAAAGTTGAAGCTGCCAGACTTCTAACTTGGCAGGCAGCGAAAAAAGCGGATGCTGGTGAGCGTAACACCCTCGAAGCAGCTCACGCTAAGCGCTTTGCTGCAGATATGGCGATGGAGGTTACTACGGATGCGGTCCAAGTCTTCGGAGGTTATGGTTACTCTGAGGAATATCCGGTTGCTAGAAGGATGAGGGGTGCAAAGGTAGTGCAGATTTTCGAGGGTTCGAGTCAGATTCAGAGACTCATCATCAGCAGAGAGATGCTGAGGGACTAGATTCAGCCCATAGGGCTGAGTCATGTGACCGTTTGCTTGAAATTAGCCCATCCATGCCCGGAGATGGTTATCATGCGAGCATCACAGGATATGCGAAGCCGATTGACGGCAATTGCAATACTGGGGATGATGATTGTACCTGCATTAGCAGCAGCCGTTCCGACTGCCTCCAGCCCTACTCCAGTACTCACTTATTCGGAACAGATTGGCGATTGGTGGGAAGATACCAGCATGGATCGTGATGGCGATTACATTCATGATGCAATTTGGATTGCTGCACAAAACAATCACTACGAATATCTCGATGATGATGGAAGGATTTCGGTAATCGTTGATTTCGATCATAAGCCAACTGAGGCCGACCAATCCATGCTTGAATTGGAGGTTGGCTTTCAAACACAATTCAGGTACTGGCTGATTGATTCGATTGCGGGGTCTGTCGAGTTAGCTCGTATACACGAACTACTCGAGTTACCAGGTGTAGTATTCGTCGAATTGGATGGTATTCTGGAGATTCGGATGGAAGATGTAGTTCCGGCTCACGGAGTGGATTTGGTCTGGCAAGATACTGGATATACCGGCGCTGGAGTAACAATGGCCATCATTGACACCGGCATAGATGCCAATCATTCGGGTTTGGACGATCTAGATGACGATAACAGCACAAATGACACTAAGGTCATCGCATTCTATGATGCAATCAACAATCCGGGAGCCA
>CETH01159276.1_pt1 | contig 21576 bp, 20 predicted proteins | sample 361461 | NCBI WGS metagenome assembly CETH01 (sample SAMEA2622695, study PRJEB7988) | marine metagenome | isolation source: saline water (ENVO:00002010), including
CATTAGACTTTCATAATAGAGGAAAGTCAGGCAAAATTGAGATTATTTCCTCAAAATCTTTAACAACAAAAAGAGACCTTTCTTTAGCTTATTCTCCTGGAGTTGCAGTACCTGTTAAAGAAATCTCAAAGAATCCTGATGCAGCATATGAATATACGAGTAAAGGAAATTTGGTAGCAGTAATTAGCAATGGATCAGCAATTTTAGGACTCGGTGATTTGGGGGCACTTGCCTCAAAACCAGTAATGGAGGGTAAGGCAGTTTTATTTAAAAGATTTGCAGATATAGATGCTATCGATATAGAAATAGATAACAAAAATCCTGAGGAAATAATCAAATGTATTCAAAATATTGGAAATAGTTTTGGTGGAATAAATTTAGAAGATATTGCTGCGCCTGATTGTTTTACTATAGAAAGAAAATTAAGAGATACTTTGGACATACCTATTTTTCATGATGATCAACATGGGACAGCCATTATAACCTCTGCAGCTCTAATAAATGCTTTGGATATTTCCAATAAAAAACCTGGTGATGTAAAAGTTGTAATCAATGGTGCTGGGGCCTCTGCGCTAGCATGTGCTAACCTTTTTAAAAGGATAGGGATTAAAACACAAAATATAATTATGTTGGATAGAAAAGGTGTTATCTACAAAGGTAGGGATAACATAGATCAATTCAAATCAGCTTATGCGATTGAGACAAAGCTAAGGACTCTTAAGGATGCAATTAAGGGTGCTGACGTTTTTTTAGGACTATCAGCAAAAAATGTTCTAGATAAACCAATGGTAAAGTCTATGGCAAAAAATCCAATTATATTTGCTTGTGCAAATCCTGATCCTGAGATAAAGCCCGAATTAGTTGATGAGGTACGTTCAGATGCAATAGTAGCGACAGGAAGATCTGATTATCCTAATCAAGTTAATAATCTAATTGGCTTTCCATATATATTTAGGGGAGCTCTTGATGTTAGAGCAAAGGAAATTAATGAAGAAATGAAGATAGCAGCAGCAAAAGCTATTGCGACTCTCGCAAGAGAGGAAGTTCCTGATGAAGTCGTGAATGCCTATGGAGGAGAAAGACCTCACTACGGGAAGGAATACATAATACCCTCAACCTTTGACCCAAGATTGATTAGCAGAATACCTGCAGCAGTTGCCCAAGCAGCAATGAAAAGTGGGGTGGCAAGAAAAAAAATTTCAGACCTAGAAAATTATAAAGATCAATTAACTAATAGGCTCGATCCATCTATGAGCATTATGCAAGGAATTAATTCTCAAGTTAAAAAAAATCCAAAAACTGTTGTTTTTGCTGAAGGTGAGGATGAGAACATGTTAAAGGCTGCTATTGCATTTAAGAACAGCCGTTTAGGAACACCTGTGGTCATTGGAAATGAAAAAAGAGTTAAAGAGCAATTAAAAGAAATTGGATTAGACGAAAATTATAAAATTAAAATTGTTAATTCTACCGATCAAGAAAAAAGAGATCAGTATACAAAAAAATTATATTCTAAACTTCAGAGAAAAGGTCTCTTAGAAAGAGATGTGGACAGATTAATAAGAAACGATAGAATTATATGGGGATCTTCAATGGTAGAATGTGGCGATGCAGATGCAATGGTGACAGGTAATATAAGGCATTATGCAGCATCAATTGAAAGTTTAAAAAAAGTAGTTGAGGCAAGGCCTGGTGAAATTTTGTTTGGGTTAAACATGCTTATAACACCAAAAAAGACTGTGTTTGTTGCTGATACTCAAGTGAATGATTTTCCGTCAGCGGAAAATCTAACTAAAATTGCAGTATCTAGTGTGAGGGTAGCCAAATTATTTGGTTTCGATCCTAAAGTAGCTTTTTTATCTCATTCTACTTTTGGCAAACCAACTTCTAGAAATACCAAACACGTGAGAGAAGCAATTGAAATCTTAAAAAAAAAAGAAGTAGATTTTGATTTCGATGGCGAGATGCAACCTGATGTAGCTTTAAATCCTAAGTACAGAGAAACTTATCCATTTTCTAAAATAGTAGGTAATGCAAATATTTTAATAATGCCAGCTCTACACAGTGCAGCTATATCTACAAAATTAATGAGAACTATTGGAGGTGCAAAAACAATTGGTCCTTTATTAATCGGTTTAGGACTACCAATAGAAATCGCACCGTTAAGATCGTCTCCAAATGATATATTTAATCTTGCATCTGTAGCGGCTTTCTCATCAGAAGTCATAGATTATAAAAATAAAAAAAATTAATTTTTATTTCTACTTAATTCGTCTACCAAGATAATACTTGGTATTACTTCTTTAACTCCGTAAATTTCTTGTGCTTCTTTAATAACACTTCTTTTTTCTTCACTTTCCATAGAAATACCAAAAATATAAATTTTTCCATTTATAGTATCTATATTATAGTTGGTAGCTTTTATATTTTTTTTAAAAATCAAAGCAGTTCTCAGTTGAGTTGTAATCAATGCATCTTTTGCTGTATTTTTAAAATTAGTTTCTCCTTTAATCGTAATTGCAGTTTTAACTGATCTGGCTCCTTTAGTTTCCCATGCAAGTTTTATAATTTTTAACTTTTCTTCTGGTTCGTCAACTTTTCCAGATAGAAAAATATTACCATCAAGAACTTTTGTACTTATATAAACTAAATATTTTTTTTCGGTTAAAGCTAATCTTGCAGTAAGATTTTTTTGCATTATTGAGTCATCAATTTGCATACCTACTGTTCTTGGATCGTATGCTATACTTACACCTGAGCCAAATATCCCAACTGATGAACTTCCTATGCAAGAGTTTAGAAAAAATATATATAGAGTAACGATTAAATATTTTTTCATTTTTTTACTTTTAAACATAACTCATAAACTTGTTTTTTAGATATATTGTTTTTCTCTGATATCAGTTTTACTACATCTTTTAAAGTATATCTCTTCAAATAACTTGATATCTCATTGATCAATTTATCATGGTTAAAATCAAAATTTTTTTTAGTATTAAAATTTTTTTTTGATAAAACAACAGTAATTTCACCTTTAAGAGGTTTATTCAAACTTTCATAATTTTTTATACTATCTCTATAAAAGGTTTCGTGTATTTTGGTCATTTCTCGTCCAATAAAAATATCTCTATTAGAAAAATATTTTTTAAATAGCTTCATATAAAAGTTTATTTTGATTGAAGGGATGAAAAAAACAAGGTTGAAATCATAGTCTTCAAGTGATTTACAAATTTTTTCTAATTCCTTTATTTTTTTTGGAAGGAAACCATAAAAAAGATATTTATCATCAAATCCTGATACACTCATTGCTGTGGTTATTGAAGAAACTCCGGGAATTGGAAAAATTTTTAAGTTTTGTTTTATACACTCTTTTACCAAAATCAGTCCTGGATCTGATAGTAAAGGGGTACCCGCGTCAGATATGATAGAAATAATTTTACCATTTCTTATAAGTTTAATAATTGAGTTTAGAATCTTTTTTTCATTAAATTTATGATTAGGAACTAACTTCTTTTTTATATTATAGTGATTTAATAGCTTAACAGACCTTCTTGTATCTTCGCAGAGAATTTGGTCAGAATTTTTTAATACATTTATACCTCTTAATGTAATATCTTCTAAGTTTCCTATTGGAGTTGAAACAATGTATAAACCTGGTAAAAAATCACTCATAGCGCTATGAAAAATTTACTTAAAATAATTTTATCTTATTTAATTATTTCTTTTAATACTTTTGTTTTCTCCTTGGAAAGTAAAAGTGACGTTTCTCTAAAAATTGGTGTTTTGGCCCCTTTTTCTGGGGAGTTTAAGGATTTAGGTGAAACAGTTTTATATTCTGTGAATTTAGCTCTGCATGATATAGGGGACCCTTCTATAAAAGTTTATCCTAAGGATTCTGGTTCAGATAAAAAAACTATCATAAAATCTTGTGAAGAGTTTAGAAAGGATGGGGTAAAAATTATAATTGGACCAGTGGACTCTAAGTTTATAAACGAATTAAATAATTTTAATGATTTAATATTTTTGTCGCTTTCAAATATAGACTCGAATTTTAGGAATAATGTTATTTTGATGGGTGTCAATCTTGAGTCCCAACTAAAAGCTATTCAAAATTTTATTAAAAAAAATAATAAAAAGAAAACGATAATCTTGTACCCTGATAATCAAAATAAATTTTATGTAGAAAAAAGCCTGAGTTCTTTCGATTTCAAAAACAAAAAACTGTTTAAGTACAGTCAAGACCCAAAAAAATTAACAGGGCAAATTGAAAAATTAACAAATTATAAACAAAGAAAAAGAAATTTAGAAACTAGAATAAAACAGTTGGAAAAATCAGATTTGATTAAAGATAATAATGAACTTAATATTCTTAAACAAAAACACACACTCGGAAAGGTGAATTTTGACTCTGTTGTAATAATTGATTTTGGTAACGGGTTAAAAAGTATTTTAACTTCTCTTGCTTATACAGATGTTTTAGCAAAAGATGTTTTGATTATAGCTGCTAATCAGTGGTTTGATAATAGTATAATAAGCGAAAGTTCAATTAAAAACTTTTATTTTCCATCAGTTAATTTAAATAATTTGAAAAAATATAGAAAAAATTTTTTTAAATCCTATAATTACAAACCGAATGATATCACTATATTGTCTTACGATACTGTTGGACTAATTTATTATCTTTGGAAAAAAAATGTCAAGATTAGCTCTAGTAAAGACTTTAATATAAAAAATAAAATTAAGGGCAAAATTGGTAAGTTCGGTATATCAGGAAATAAGGTAATTCAAGATTTAAATATTTATAGTCTGGATGATCAAAATTTTGTTAAAAGTAACTTATAATTTTTTTTTCAAGTTTTTTATAAGCTATAAATCTATGATCAATCAATAATTTTTCTTTATATTCCATTTCTCCAAAAGTTTTTTTATGGCCGTCTGGAAGAAAAATTGGATCATAACCAAATCCATTTATTCCTCTTTTAGAGACTATATTTCCTTTAACAACACCTATATCAGAAATTTTTTTTCCATTTGGCCACTTTATCGTCAGTGCACAAATAAATTCTGCACGAATATCTTTTTTCTTTTTTTCATGTTTAATATTTTTTACTTTTCTCAAAATTTCTGTCATTGCATTATCAAAGTTTCCATAATCCTGAGCCCATCTCGCTGAGAAGATACCTGGCATACCGTCTAAACATTCTACAGCCAAGCCTGAGTCATCTGAAATTGTGACCATATTGCTTTTTTTTGAAAAATAATTGGCCTTTATTTCTGAATTCTCAATGAATGTTTTTCCATATTCTTCCGGGCTACTAATACCAAGTTCTTGTGGGGAAATTTTTTTAATTTCATTTGGCAAAAGATCTGAAATTTCTTTGAATTTTCCTTTATTATTACTTCCAATCAATATTTCTTTTATTTTTTTCATATTCCCCTAGAAATTTAATTTTTTACTATTATATATATAATTATGGGCAATTTAAATGATCAAGATAAAAAAATTAATAAGGATTCTGACAAGAAAAGTCATGATAAAAAAAAAGACGAAAGTATCGAAGCCAAACTGAAAAATACAGAGGAAAAACTACTTAGATCCCTCGCAGAATTAGAAAATCAAAGAAATAGATTTGAAAAAGAAATAAAAGAAGCAATAGATTTTGGTGGATTTAATTTTGCTAGGGAAAATTTATCAATACTAGACAATCTTCAAAGAGCTTATATTTCTATAAAAAATGATCCTGCATTAAAAGATAATAAAGATTTAGATAAATTTTTGAAAAATATTGAAATTATAGAAAAAGACTTAGTCTCAATTTTTAAAAAAAATAAAATAGAAAAAATAGAAGCTGTTAACAAAAAATTTGATCCAAACTTCCATCAAGCCATGATGGAGGTAGAAGACAGTGAAAAAGAGCCAGGAACAATTGTTCAAGAAATTCAATCGGGATACATGTTTAGAGAAAGACTTCTAAGACCTTCGATGGTTGCGGTGTCAAAAACAGAAAAAGATGAGCAAAAAACCACTAAAATTAAGGATAAAAATGAAAAAAATTTATAAATACAGACTTGTAGAAATAAAATTAACACCCATATACCAGATATAATGAGTAAAGTAATTGGAATAGATTTGGGAACAACAAACTCTTGTGTTGCAATAATGGAGGGTAAACAAGCCAAAGTTATTGAGAATGCTGAAGGACAGAGAACTACACCTTCTGTGGTTGCTTTTCTAGAAAAAGAAGAAAGTTTGGTTGGGCAACCTGCCAAAAGACAGGCAGTTACAAATCCCAGCAACACAATTTTTGCAGCAAAAAGATTAATAGGAAGAACTTTTGATGATCAGTCCGTAAAAAAAGATATTGAAAAAGTCCCCTTTAAAATTGTTAAATCAGATAAAAACGATGCTTGGATAGAAGCAAAAGGAAAGAAATATTCTCCTTCACAGATATCAGCTTTTATTCTTCAAAAAATGAAAGAAACAGCAGAAAAACATTTAGGACAACCAGTTACTAAAGCCGTAATAACTGTACCGGCATATTTCAATGATGCGCAAAGGCAAGCAACCAAGGATGCCGGAAAAATTGCAGGATTAGAAGTTTTAAGAATTATTAACGAACCTACAGCTGCGTCTCTTGCATATGGTTTAGATAAAAAAGGGGGTAAGAAGATTGCTGTATATGATCTTGGTGGTGGTACATTTGATGTTTCAATATTAGAAATTGGAGATGGTGTTTTTGAAGTAAAATCCACAAATGGAGATACTTTTTTAGGTGGAGAGGATTTTGATGATACTATTGTAGATTATTTAGTATCTGAATTTAAAAAAGATAACGGAATCGATCTAAAAACAGATAAACTAGCATTGCAAAGATTAAAAGAAGCAGCTGAGAAAGCTAAAATAGAGCTCTCTGCAGCAGCACAGACTGAGATTAATCTTCCATTTATTACAGCAGACAAAACTGGACCGAAGCATATCAATCTTAAATTTACTAGAGCAAAACTTGAGGCATTAGTTGAAAGCTTAATTGAAAGAACGCTTGAACCTTGTAAAACAGCTCTTAAAGACTCTGGATTTTCTGCAGCTGAAATAAATGAAGTTGTTCTAGTTGGGGGAATGACTAGGATGCCGAAAATTGTTGAAACTGTTAAGAATTTTTTTGGCAAAGAGCCTAATAAAAGTGTCAATCCCGATGAAGTTGTTGCAATGGGAGCGGCAATCCAAGCTGGGGTTTTACAGGGCGATGTAAAAGACGTATTGCTTTTGGACGTAACTCCTTTGTCATTAGGCATAGAAACCCTTGGTGGAGTTTCTACAAAACTAATTGATAAAAACACAACAATACCAACTAAAAAAAGTCAGATATTTTCAACCGCAGAAGATAATCAACCTGCTGTATCTATAAGAGTTCTTCAAGGTGAGAGGGAAATGGCTGCAGATAATAAAATATTAGGAAACTTTGAACTTGTTGGAATAGCTCCTGCACCAAGAGGAGTACCTCAGATTGAAGTGACTTTTGATATAGACGCAAATGGTATAGTAAGTGTTTCAGCAAAAGATAAGGGAACGGGCAAAGAACAAAAGATACAAATTCAAGCATCTGGAGGTTTGTCGGATGAAGAGATCAAAAAAATGGTTAAAGATGCAGAGGCTAACAAAGAATCAGATAAGAAAAAAAGAGACTCTGTGGATGCAAGAAATCAAGCCGATACTATAATTCATGCTACAGAGAAAAATCTTAAAGAACACGGGTCAAAAATAAGTGAAGCTGAAAAAAAAGCGATTGAAACAGCAATATCGGATCTGAGAAATGCCTTAAAAGGTACAAATACTGATGATGTTAAGAAAAAAACACAAGCTTTAATCCAAGCCTCAATGAAATTGGGAGAGGCAGTTTATAAAAGTCAGCAAAAACCTGATAATAAGACTAATGACAATAAAGATTCTAAGGATAATAAAGAAAAAGATAATGTTGTTGATGCAGAGGTCGTAGACGGAAAAGAAGATAAAGAAAAAAGAGCCTAAGACTAATACTTGGAGCAGAGCTTCTTATGTCAAAAAGAGATTATTATGAAGTATTAGGGGTAAATAAATCAGCCAAAAAAGACGAAATAAAAAAAGCTTACAGAAAACTAGCTATTAAATATCATCCAGATAAAAATAAGGGCGACAAAACATCTGAAGAGAAATTTAAAGAAGCAAGTGAAGCCTATCATGTCCTTTCTGATGATAAAAGAAAAGCCAACTACGATCAGTTTGGTCATGCTGCATTTCAAGGAGCTGGTGGGCAGGGAGGTTTTGGTAATTTTGATTTCTCGTCGTCTTTCTCAGATATCTTTGAAGATGTTTTTGGTGATTTAGGTGGTTTTGGTTTTGGTTCATCTAGACAATCTAGAAGATCTAATAACAGAGGAAGTGATCTTAGATATGATGTCTCCATAGATTTAAACGATGCATTTACTGGAACTGAAAAGAAAATAAACTATACAACTTATAAAAAGTGTAAGACCTGTTCTGGTATTGGTGCCAAACCAGGTTCGAAACTTTCCAGATGTAGTTACTGTGGTGGACAAGGTAAAGTAAGATCTAGTCAAGGATTTTTTACTATACAACAAACCTGTCCTGAGTGTAGTGGTGAAGGGGAAAAAATAACGACCCCTTGCGGTAACTGTAGTGGAATTGGAAAAATACAATCTGATGAAACTATTTCAGTAAAAATACCAAAAGGTGTTGACGATGGAACTAGAATTAGATTAGCAGGTAAAGGAGAGGCTGGTAGCAAGGGTGGAGTAAGTGGAGATCTCTATTTGTTTATTTCTTTAGAGCCTCATAGTATATTTAAAAGATCAGAAGAAAATCTTTATTATGAATTACCAATATCAATTGCTGATGCTGCTTTAGGATCTACAGTTGAAGTGCCTTCAATCGATGGTGGAAAAACAAAAATTAAAATTCCATCTGGAACCCAAAGCGGAAAACAGTTAAGACTTAGGGGAAAAGGCATGCCAATCTTAAGAAGAAATATATCAGGAGATCTTTACATCAGAATTGTTACTGAGGTGCCAACATCGTTAAACAAAAAACAAAAAGAACTACTAGAAGAATTTAAAAAATTAGAAGATGTTAAATCTAACCCTTTAATTAAAGGTTTCTTTGATAAAGCTAAAAAATTTTGGAAGAAATAAATGAAAAAAATTAATCTAGCTATTACAGGATGTCTAGGAAGAATGGGCCAACAACTAATTAGGTCTGTAAGAAATAATAAAAATTTTAAACTTATTTCTATTACAGAAAATAGATTGATTAAAAAGAAAGTGTTAGGTTTAAAACCTCAATTAAATTCAAAAGATATTTTTAAAAATGTGAATGTAATAATAGATTTTACAGTCCCAAAATGTACTATGGAAGTGCTTAAAATTGCTTCTAATCTAAACAAAAAAATAGTAATTGGAACAACAGGTTTCTCAAAAAAAGAAGAGCAAATGATAAAAAAATATTCTAAAAAAATACCTATACTTAAAGCTGGAAATATGAGTTTAGGTGTGAATTTACTTGTTTATTTAACTGAGATTGCATCAAAAACACTCGGAAATAATTTTTTAAATAAAATCTTTGAAGTACACCATAAGCATAAAAAAGATCATCCCTCGGGTACGGCACTTATGCTTGGAAAAGCTATAGCTGTAGGAAAAAATATAGATTTGAATAAAATTATGGGAAAAAAATATTTTAATAGAAAATCTTTCCCATACGGCAAAAGAATCAACTTCAATTCTAGAAGGGTGGGCAAAGTTATTGGAGAACATGAAGTAAATTTCTCAAATGGAAAAGAAATAATAACTTTAAATCATGAAGCTTTTGATAGAGCATTATACTCAGAAGGAGCTTTAACGGCTGCAAAATGGATAATGAACAAAAAACCAGGTTTATACTCAATGAAAAATGTTTTGAATTTTAAATAAATTTAAAGCAATGAGTCAGAATAAAAGAGCTAAAATAATATTAAAAATTCTTAATAAGGTTTATCCTAAGATTCCGATTCCTCTAAATCATAAAAATACATTTACATTGTTAGTCTCTGTAGCTTTGTCGGCCCAGACAACAGATGTCAATGTAAATAAAGCAACTAGAAATATATATCCAAAATACTATAAACCAGAACATTTTGTAAAATTAGGTAGAAAAAAAATTGAAAGATTAATAAAAACTCTGGGTTTTTTTAGAAACAAAGCTAAAAGTGTTTATTTACTTTCTAAACAATTAATAGAAAAACATGGAGGGAGAGTGCCAAGAAATTTTGAAGATCTTGAAAATTTACAAGGGGTGGGGCATAAAACAGCAAGTGTGGTAATGTCTCAAGGTTTCGGACATCCTGCCTTTCCCGTAGACACACATATTCATCGTTTAGCACAAAGATGGGGTCTAACTAATGGGAAAAATGTTATTCAAACCGAAAAAGATTTAAAAAGATTATTTCCTAAAAAAAATTGGAACAAACTTCATCTTCAAATAATTTATTATGGTAGAGAATATTGCAAAGCTAGAGAATGTTACGGTCTAACTTGTAAAATCTGTACCACTTGTTATCCTAATAGAAAAAAGGCAGTAAAAACAAAAAAAGCTTAATATGAATATTCTAGGAATAGGGAACGCGATAGTTGATGTTATTTGTAAAGTAGATGAAAATTTTTTAATTAAAAATAATTTAACCAAAAGTACAATGAAATTAGTTGATGAAAATGAATTTAAAAAATTATTATCTAATTTAAAGATTGAAGAAACAGTTTCAGGTGGATCTGTTGCTAATTCGATTGTTGGTCTCTCACAATTAGGTGATAAAGTTGGATTTATAGGAAAAATTAATAATGATGAATTAGGTAATAAATATGAAGAAGGTCTAAAAAAAGAGAAGGTCAAATACTTTTATAAAAAAAAAGATGAGAATTTCCCAACTGGAACATGTCTGATTTTAATAACACCAGACTCTGAAAGAACAATGTGTACTTTTTTAGGGGTTGCTGGAAAGATTAATGAAAATGATATTGATATTGAAGCTATTAAAAGTAGCAAAATAACCTTCTTGGAGGGTTATCTTTGGGATGAAGGTGGTCCAAAAAAAGCATTTGAGAAAGCAATTAAAAATTCAAAAAAAGTTGCAATGTCATTATCTGATCAGTTCTGTGTTGAAAGACATAAAGTTAATTTTTTAGATTTAGTAAAAAATAAATTAGATATTACATTTGCAAATGAACAAGAAATAATTTCATTAATTAATGCAAAAAATTTTGATGAAGTAATTAATTTTGGAAAAAAAATTAATAAGTTAATTGTTATTACTCGAGGAAAAAAAGGTAGTGTAGCAATTTATAATAATAATGTAGTTGAATGCAATGCTGAAAAAAATTTAAAAATAGTGGATTTAACAGGAGCGGGTGATTTATTTGCAGCTGGATTTCTTCATGGTTTTAATAATAATATGAATTTAAAGGATTGCCTTAAGAAAGGAACTAAGATGTCATCAAAAATAATACAAAAAATTGGTGCTAGACTTTCTTGAACTTTCTTCTGTTATAACTTCCTTTTCCTTTTTTTGGTTTAACAACTCTTTTGCGGTATTTTTTTGAGTATAGCTCCTTTGCAAAAATATTTCTTTTCTTCAAAACGAATAACCCTTTTTTGTATGCTTAATAAAATCTTTATCATTAAACTGGTTTTTAATTTTTTGCCTAAGTCTATAAATATGTGTTTCAACAGTATGTGTGTCTGCATCAGATGAATATCCCCATATATTTTTTAATATATAATCTTTAGTCAAAGGTTTAGATGAGTTATTTAATTCTACAATAAAATGCATTTCTTTCTCGGTTATTTTAATTAAATTTTCCTTATTTTTTAAATACCTTGTATTCTTATCTAATGTATAATTTTTTAACTTTATCAAAGAATTTTGATCAAATTTAAACTTTTGAGATACATCTACGACTAAATGGTTAAATTCTAAAATGCTTAGAGGTAATCTTATTACATGCTCAAATTTAATTTTTGAATTATTTTTTTCTTTTTGACCCAATATAAGTATTTTAGGTATTTTAATTCTGCTTAAAAAATTATTTTCTATAAATTTTGTATCTAATATAAATACATGATTTTCTGAGTTTACAGAGTTTGGATCTTTTATTTGTTCAATTTCCTTTAAATCAAAACCTAAAAAGGGTTTTAATTCATCTATTGAATTGCTAAAATTTTTATTACAAGAAAAAGCAACTTTTATATTGTAATAATTTTTATGCATATATTTTTGAAAAATAAATTTTTATATATAAGTCATTATAAGATAAAATGTGCAATAGGTAAAATGGGGATTTCTAAAAAAAAAAAAGAGGGAGATTTGTGTACGCCTTCTGGCAAATTCAATTTTGAAAGTCTATTATACAGAAAAGACCGTATTAAGAATTTACGTGTTAATATACCAAAAGTTCAAATTAAGAAAAATTATGGTTGGTGTGATGATCCAGCATCCAATAAATATAACAAATTGATAAAGTTTCCATTTAATTATAGTGCTGAGAAGCTTTTTTTAAAAAAAAATATTTATGATCTAATACTTGTAATTAATTATAACCGAAAGCCAATCGTAAAGAATAAAGGAAGTGCAATTTTTTTACACCTAACTAATAGAAAATATTCTTATACCAAAGGATGTTTGGCGATTAGGAAAAAAGATTTTCTAAATATTTTGCCTTTAATTAAAAAGAAAACAAAATTAGTTATAGGCTAATTTTCTCTTTTTCCAAAAATTCCGCTACCAATTCTAAGAAAGGTACTACCGTTCTTGATGGCTTCTGGATAATCATTTGACATACCCATGCTTAGTTCACTTAATCCTAATTTTTTATTTAATTCATGGGCTTTCTTAAAATAAATTACAGGACTTACATCAAAAGGTGGAAAACACATAAGACCCACAACATTAAGTTTAATTTGTGATGTACAATAATTAAAGAATGGTAAAACATCAGCTGCTGAAATACCAGATTTTTGTTTTTCATCAGCAAAATTTACTTGAATGAAATAATTTAATTTTTTTCCAATTTGATTTTCATTTTTAATTAATTCATCAGCAAGTTTTTTACTATCCAATGAGTGTATGTAATCAAAAACAAGAACTGCTTTTTTGACTTTATTTGTCTGGAGTTTACCAAGCATATGAAGCTTAATTTTTTTGTACGAATTTTTTAATGTTGTCCATTTCCTTTCAGCTTCTTGGACTTTGTTTTCACCATAATGAATGTGCCCATGTTGAATTAATGGTTGTATGTGATCAACAGAAAAGGTTTTACTGACAGCTATTAACGTTGGTGAGTTTTTGATATTAGTAGATTTATCTCGAATATCAGCTTGAATTTTATTAAAATTTTCTAATACAATGCTCATAAATGTTTATTAACAAAAATAAATACTACATTTATATTGATAATTTAAGTTCAATTAATTTAAATTTTATTAAAATAAGAGAAAAATTTAACTTTATATATAGAAATAGTAGCAAAAAAGAGAATTATAATAATTTAATTACATTTATAAAGGCCTGTAAAAAAAAAGGTATAAAGTTTTATATTTCAAATGACTTACATTTAGCTTTGAAAACAAAGGCAAGTGGTATTTATTTGTCTTCTTATAACAAGGGATTAATTGGAAAAAAAAATTTAGGAACAAAGAATTTAAAAATTATTGGATCTGCCCATAACTTTAAAGAAATAAATCTTAAATTCAAACAAGGATGTAAAGAAATAATATTATCAAGGCTTTTCGAAACTAATTATAAAAATAAAAAGTCCTACTTTGGAATAACAAAGTTTAATCTTATTGTAAAAAACTACCGAAGTTCATTTATTGCTTTGGGCGGAATAAAATCAAAAAACTTGATGAAAGTTAAAATGCTTAGTTGTGAAGGTATTGCACTGCTTTCAGAGCCAAAAAAAAAGCCGGCGATAATTCGCCGGCTTTTTTAAATAAGTTTTAAAGATCCTTAAAACGCAATTGACATCGCGAAATTAGTTTCTTTTAGCTTGTTTCCAGTTGTATATTGGAAGTTATCATATTCTTCGTTAGATATTGAGAAAGTCGCACCAGCAACTGTGTAAGCTGCTTGCATAGACGTTACATCCATATCAACATCAGAAGATGAAGTTTCAAATTCTTTTGAAGATTCGATATCCTCGTAAGAAATAGACAACGCATCATTAACGTTAAAAGCCACTGACATCATAGTGTTCTCATAAGCTTCCGCTTCGTTAGTAGTGTTTGTTGCTAAGCTTGTAGCTTTGAACGACTTACCTAAACCGAAAGAGAGTGAACCAATAGCGTAAGTAGCATAATATGCTCCGCCTTCTTCAGCTTGCGCTGCAGATGGATCATCTGGATCGTAGTAAGAAGCTCCTATTTCTAGGCCTTCCACTGGAACCATGCTAAATGCATATTCTATAGCGTCTTCAGCACCAGCATCAACTGTTCCAGCAGCGTTGCTTGAAGCAGCAGAGTTTGCACCTGTGCTTGGAGCGAACTGAATAGAAGCTGATAGATCTAAAGGTAGACCGCTTGGAGTAGTGTATCTGATTGTATTCATAGCACCTGTATCTCCTGAGTCTGTGTAACCACCAGTAGCAGCAACTGAACCTGAGTTACCGTTATCAACTGATGCGCCATAAACTGACTGCATACTCGCGAAGTCTTTCGTGATTCCGCCGTCAGATATATTCCATTTTAGTGAGCCTAATCCGCCCATGCCAAAAGTAAGTGAACCATCATCTTGAGTAGTGTCGCCATCGATATCGATGTTCATAGCCCATGTGTAACCATTGTCTAATTCGCCACTAGCTGTAAGTGAAAACTCGTTCGCCATACCCATTCCTTTACCAGCTGACTGTTTAGTTGGGCTACCATCTACAGATATAATTGTATAAGTAGCTTTAGCTGAACCGCTAACTGCTAATTCGCCAGCGTTTGCATTTGCAAATACAAAAGCTGATGCAAGGATTGAAAAAGCTAATTTTTTTAGTGTTTTCATTTTTCTTCCTTTGTTATTGTTAATTAAATTAAACATTTAACTTAATGAGTATTTTTATTCTAAAACCCCTCTCATAATCCTTAAAAAAACGTCAATTTGCTCATTTTTCTCCTTTTTGTGATATATTTACAACAATCAAAAAAACATTATAAAACAAGCCTAAATCTCAATTTTCTAACAAAAGTTGTTCATTAAATACTATAAATTTTATATGGACTAAACTTCTGCTATTAAGGAGGTATAACTAAGTAATTAATTACATAAAATTATGAAAATTCATCAAATTTTTCTAACATTTTTAATCATGTTTATGCTTCTAAATTCATGTGGAGGTTGGAACCCCCAATCAACAAGGGATCAGCCAGTGAGTGGTCCGGAAAGGGCTAGAAAAAATGTTGAGGAAGGAAGGGGAGTTTCCATAAAAGGTTTAGTTGGTGGTAGGAATGGAGCAACAAATTATGAATTTAGCACTTCTAATCCGATGTGGAGAGCCGCTTTTGACGTTATTGATTTTATGCCATTAACAACTGTCGATTACTCTGGTGGCACAATAATAACTGATTGGTATTCTGACGATAGATCTCCAAACGAGTCTTTGAAATTCACCATAAGATTTTTATCAAGCGAGATAAGAGCTGATAGCGTTAAAGTAATTATACATAGAAAAATTTGTGGTCAAAAAGATAATTGTACTATTAAAAAAATATCATCAAAATTGGAAGGGGAAATAAGGACAGCAATTGTTAAAAAAGCAGCACTGATGGATAAGATGTCCGAAAAAGGAAATAAAAAAAAAGATAAGAATAAAAAGAAAAAAACAGGTTGGTTTGGTCTCGGCGGTGAAAGTGCTGAAGATATAGCGAAAAGTGACAAAAAAATAAAATCAGATTCAGGGAAGCAATAGATTTGAATTTATAAATTTAATGGAGCCAATTAATATTCAAATTATAGATAAAAAGTGGCAAGAATTTTGGAAAAAAAATAAGAATTCATTAACAAAAAATATTGGTAAAGATAAGAAATTTTATTGTCTAGAAATGTTCCCATATCCTTCTGGGAAAATTCACATGGGTCACGTCAGAAATTATGCAATAGGCGATGTTATAGCGAGATACAAGTCAATGAAGGGTTTCAATGTTCTACATCCAATGGGCTGGGATTCTTTTGGTATGCCTGCTGAGAATGCTGCAAGGGAAAATAAATTAAATCCAAAAGATTGGACAAACAAAAATATAGCAACCATGAAGCGACAACTTCAGTCTTTGGGATTGTCTATAGATTGGTCTTTAGAACTTTCAACTTGTGATGAGGAATACTACAAACATCAACAAGAATTATTCATTGATTTTTTTAATAAAGGTTTGGTTGTAAGGAAAGAAACTTATGTAAATTGGGATCCGGTTGATCAGACTGTTTTAGCAAACGAACAAGTGATTAATGGCAGGGGCTGGAGATCAAATGCTGTTGTTGAAAGAAAAAAGTTATCACAATGGTTTTTTAATATTTCTAAATTTTCAAACGAGTTATTAGAAGATCTTGATGAACTTTCAGAATGGCCAGAAAAAGTAAAATTAATGCAAAAAAACTGGATAGGAAAGTCTGTAGGATGTGAAATAGACTTTAATATTAAGGAAACCAAAAAAAAAGTTAAAATTTTTACAACTAGGCCGGATACTATCTTTGGAGCCACTTTTTTAGCTATCTCGATTGACCATCCTTTATGTAAGGGGCTAGAAAAACAAAAAAACTTCAAAGATTTCAAAAAAAAATCTTCGCAAGTTGGAACGACTGAGGAAGCAATAGCTAATGCAGAAAAAATAGGGTTTGATACAGGCTTAAGAGCTTCACATCCATTTATAAAAAATAAAAAGTTACCAATATTCGTTGCGAACTTTATATTAATGGATTACGGAACAGGTGCAATTTTTGGTTGTCCTGCTCATGACCAGAGAGATTATGATTTTGCATCCAAGTATAATCTCGAAATAATTCCTGTGGTAGAAAACAAAGATAAAAATGAAATAAAAGAGGCTTTTACTGGAGAAGGAAAAATTATTAATTCTGATTTTTTAAATAATTTAAATGTTGAACAAGCAAAAAAGAGAATAATTGAGGAAATTGAAAGAAAAAAAATTGGAAATAAAAAAATATCTTTTCGATTAAAGGATTGGGGTATATCCAGACAGAGATATTGGGGTTGTCCAATTCCAATGATTTATTTAAAAAATGGCAGTGTTGTTCCAGTCGATAAAAGCGAATTACCAATAAAACTTCCAGAACAAGTTGACTTAAATTCAAAAGGTAATCCCTTAGAAAATCACCCAACTTGGAAAAATACTACATATAAAAAAACAGGTGAGGCAGCAATTAGAGAAACAGATACCTTGGATACTTTTGTGGATTCATCGTGGTATTTTATAAGATTTTGCTCTCCTAGACTAAAAGACAAACCATTTGATGAAAAAGCATTCAGTTATTGGATGCCAGTTGATCAATACATTGGAGGTGTTGAGCATGCAATTTTGCACCTTTTATATTCAAGATTTTTTATGAGAGCTATAAAACTAAATGATAAAAATATAAAAATTAAGGAACCTTTCAAAGGACTTTTTACACAAGGAATGGTTTGTCATGAGACTTATAAAAATGAGAAGGGTGACTGGGTGAGTCCAGAAGAGATTAAACAGTTAGATATATCGAAAATAAAAGTTGGCCCTCCCGAGGCGATGTCTAAATCTAAAAAAAATGTAGTTGATCCAGAAAGTATGATTAAAATTTATGGAGCAGATGCTATTAGATGGTTTATGCTTTCAGATAGTCCGCCTGACAGGGATATTCAATGGTCAAATGAAGGTGTTGCTGGAGCTTATAAATTTATTCAAAAACTTTGGAGTATTAATAATAAAATTATAAATAGAAAAGACATGAAAGTTTCCACTGTAGACGAAAAAGAATTTCTTTCAAAATTTAATAAATATCTTTTCAAGATTTCTAGTTTAATTGAAAAATTTCAACTAAACGTCGCTGTTGCAAATTTCTACGAAATCACACATTTAGTTAATGATTCTATTTCAAAAAATATAAGCTCAAAGTGCCTGAAAGAAACCCAAATTAAAATAATGAGAATCATGATGCCGTTTATTCCACATATAGCATCTGAATGTCTTTCTGAGCTAGAAGGTAAAAAATTCTATTCAAAAATAGAATGGCCGTTAGTTGACAAATCTCTTTTAGAAGAAAATAATGTAACTATAGTCGTTCAAATAAATGGTAAAAAAAGGGGCCTTTTACTTGCAAAAAAAGATATTGGGGAAAAAGAAGCTGTTTTAAAAGCAAAAGACATTGAAAATATAAAGAAAAATTTGTCGAATAAAAAAATTACAAAGAATATATTTGTTAAAAATAAAGTTATTAATTTTTTAGTTTCATGAAGTATATAAATTTTAAAAAAGCACTTTTTTGTTTAATTTTTTTGATTTTATTTAGTAGCTGTAATTATAAGCCTTTGCTTAATAATGATCAGTTAAATAAACTGAAATTCAAAGATATTCAAACAGAAGGGGACAAAAGAATAGTCCAAATGGTTGTAAATAAGCTAAATACCTCAAGAGACCAAGCTGGGAACTTAAATTTATTAATTAATGGAAAAAAGAAAATAGACGTATCAAATAAAAGCACCACAGGTAAGATTTTAGAATACAGTTTAAACCTCACTTATGAAATTAAAGTAGAAGATAGAAAAAGAGGGGAAATAATTTTTTCAAAGGTAATTTCAAAAACAAGGTCCTATAAAGCATCTAGTAATTATTCTGGTACAATAAACAGTGAGAAAAAAATTATAGAAAATATATCTAGTTCAGTAGCCAAACAAATAATAAGAGAATTAAGTATAAGTTTAAGAGATGATATTTAAAAGCTACATTTTGGAAAAAAATATTTCTCTGCTTGACAGTGTTTCAGCGACATTAATTTATGGTGAAAATTTAGGATTGAAAGATGATTTAAAAAGTCTGATTAAATCCCATAATAAAAGTTTTGAAGAAATTTCTCTACATCTAGATGATCTGATTAAAAACCCCGATTTGATTGATGAACAGGTGATAAATACATCTTTATTTAACAGTAAAAAAATTATTATTATTAATGATTTCTCTGAAAAATTAAAAAAAAAGATAATTAATATCACCCAGAAACTAAGCGAGGATACAAAGATCTTCATTTTTACAGAGAATATGGACAAAAAATCCGAAACACGATCTCACTTCGAAAAAGAAAAAAAACTAGGTATAGTTCCCTGCTATAAGGATAATGAAAGAACTCTGTCATTTTATTTAAGAGAAAAACTAAAAGATTATCAAGGTGTTACTCAAGATTTAATAAATCTCCTAATTAAAAATTCCGACTCTGACCGAAAAACACTGAGTCATGAAATTGAAAAAATAAAAGGGTTATTTACAGACAAAAAAATTATAAAAGAAAAACTACTTGATTTAATTAACAATCCACTCAATATTGATTTTGACAATTTAAAAGACTCTTGTTTAGAAGCAAACAAAAAAGAACTAAACAAAAATTTAGGAAATGCATTCATTCAAACTGAAAAAATATATTTCTATATGGGTAGTTTGAATAACAGAATTCAAAAACTAATGATCTTAAATAAATTATTAGAAAAAAATAAGGATGTAGAAATGGCTATAAATACAATGAAGCCAAAAATATTTTGGAAAGATGTACCTATATATAAAAAACAATTAAAAATTTGGAATTTTAGTAAGTTAAAGAAGGCAAATAATATAATTTTTAAAACTGAAATGTTGATTAAGACTAAATTGAGTTCATTAAGCGATGTACTTATAAAAAAAATGTTAATAGAGCTATGTGAATTGGCATCGACTACTTCTTGAGTAGTTTTGAAATCAACTCAAACTGATCTAAAGATTTATATTTTATAATAATTTTTCCTGAATTATTTTTTTTATTTAAAATCTCTACACTCAAACCTAGTTTGCTTTCAAGTTCATTTCTAACAAACGTAATGTTTGGATCGTCGAGTCGGTCTTCTTTTTTATTCTTATTTTTTCTAACTAAGCTCTCTACTTCGCGTGCAGCTACCTTCTTTTTTGCTATATTTTCTGCGACTTCTGAGGCATTTGGCAATCCTATTAGCGGACGCGCCTGACCAGCAGTTAACTTACCTTCTTCGATTAGCCCAATGACATCTTCAGGCAAAGTTAATAATCTTAGAGTATTACTAATATGGCTTCTGCTTTTGGACATGAACTGTGAAATCTTTTCATGATCATATCCAAATTCTTTTGTTAATCGTTGATAACCTTTGGCTTCTTCAATGACATTTAAATCTTGTCTTTGAACATTTTCAACAATAGCAATTTCTAAACTTTTTTGATCATCAATATTAAGAACAACAACTGGAACCTCGTTTAAACCAGCTTTTTGCGCTGCTAACCATCTTCTTTCACCTGCAACAATTTCAAATTTACCAGGCTCGTATTTATTAGGCCTCACAGCTATTGGCTGGATAATACCATTTTGCTTAATTGATGAAGAAAGCTCTTTCAGTTTTTCCTCGTCGAAAATATTTCTTGGTTGGTACTTGTTTTGCTGTAAATCAGCTATTGCGACTTTATTAATTTGTTCTGATTTCGTGTTTGATTTCTTTTCAATGTCCCCGAATAAAGCTGATAGGCCTCTTCCTAATCCTTTTTTTGCTGGATTCATGCTGCACTACCTATAGTTTGATTATTTTGATTAATAAATTCATCCGCTAGCTTCATATATGATTTGCTTCCAGAACAGTTTTTATCGTAAATTAAACATGGCACTCCATGCGATGGTGCTTCGGATAATCTAACATTTCGAGGAACCACAGTTTTATAAACTTTTTCTTTAAAATGCTTTCTAGCCTCAATATCCACCTCTGTAGATAGCCTGTTTCTTTTATCAAACATGGTGAGAAGAACACCTCTAATATCAAGTTTTGGGTTAAGATTAATCTTAATCCTATCAATTGTTTTTATAAGTTGCGTTATTCCTTCAAGGGCAAAAAACTCTGTTTGAAGTGGTATTAACAGCTCATCAGCGGAAACCAATGACATAACAGTTAGAAGGCTTAAAGAAGGCGGGCAATCTATAAAAATATTATCATACTTATCTAAAAATGAACCTGTCTCTTTATTTAAAATTTCTTTTAATAAAAATGCTCTGTTAGCTTCATTTGCAGTTTCAACTTCTAAGCCGGATAGGTTTACATTTGATCCTATAAGATCCAAGCCCTGTACACTACTTTCCTGAATTGCGCTCTGAATTGATGTCTTGCCAATAAGAACGTTGTAGATGCTTTTCTGCTCATCATTATTTGATTTGCCCAAACCAGTCGTAGCATTGCCTTGGGGGTCCAGATCAACTACTAAGATTTTTTTTCCTTTTTTTGCTAGAGCTGTTGCTAGGTTTATAACAGTCGTAGTTTTCCCGACTCCACCCTTTTGAT
>CETH01063605.1_pt1 | contig 21571 bp, 14 predicted proteins | sample 361461 | NCBI WGS metagenome assembly CETH01 (sample SAMEA2622695, study PRJEB7988) | marine metagenome | isolation source: saline water (ENVO:00002010), including
TGAGCAAACACCAGCTGAGCAAACACCAGCTGAGCAAACACCAGCTGAAAATAAAGAATCAAATAATAAGAAAAAAAAGTAAAATATAATTAACATTTATGATTCATTTTTGAATATTATTAAAGGGATAAACTTTTTGTTTATCCTTTTTTTGATTTAATTTGTTTTTAAAATTTTTATGAACTACAAGTCAAGAAAAAAAGCATATATACTTTTAGCAGATGGAACAATTTTTTATGGTAAATCAATTGGCATAGAAGGTGAATCATATGGGGAGATTTGTTTCAATACTGGAATGACAGGGTATCAAGAAATATTTACTGACCCTTCATATTATGGTCAAATAATGGTGACTACTAATGCTCATATTGGAAATTATGGTGTTTTAAATGATGAAGCTCAATCAGATATAATTGCTATTTCAGGTTTAATTTGTAAAAATTTTAGTTTTTCATATTCGAGAGTTAAGTCTAAAAATTCATTGTTTGATTATTTAAAAAAAAATAATATCATAACAATTTCTGATGTTGATACAAGAGCTTTAGTAAGTTATATCAGAAAAAATGGCGCAATGAATGCAGTTATTTCTACTAATATTAATTCGATAGAAGATGAAAAGAAAAAATTAAAAAATATACCCAAGATGGAGGGCTTAGATCTTGCTTCAAAAGTTTCAACAAAAAAAGCATATTTTTTTGGAGATTCTAAAGCCTCATTAAAAGTTGCAGTTTTAGATCTTGGAATAAAAAAGAATATTTTAAGAAATATGGCGGATAGAGATATTTATATGAAAGTATTTCCGTATAATACTAGTTTTGAAGAAATGGAATCATGGAGTCCAGATGGATATTTTTTATCTAATGGACCAGGTGATCCAGAACCATTGAAAAAAGCTATTGATACTGCAAAATTAATTATAAAAAAAAATTACCCTCTATTTGGGATATGTCTTGGTCATCAAGTTATAGCATTAGCAAATGGAGTCTCAACTTATAAAATGTTTAATGGGCACAGAGGAATTAATCATCCAATTAAAAATTTAATTACTTCAAAAGGAGAAATAACTTCACAAAACCACGGTTTTGCAGTTGTTAAGGAAGAAGCGGAATCTCATCCTGATATTTTAATAACTCATATTCATCTTAATGATCATACTGTTGCTGGAATAAAGATGAAATCAAAAAATTGTTTTTCAGTTCAATATCATCCTGAAGCAGGTCCAGGTCCTAATGATGCTACATATCTTTTTGATGAGTTTAAAAAGAATATGATACAATAATTTTTAATTAATTATAACAAGATGAGTAAAATAAGAAATATTATTGCAAGACAAATTTTTGATTCCAGAGGAAACCCAACAGTTGAGGTAGATGTTTTGACTCAAAAAGGTTTTTTAGGAAGAGCTGCAGTACCTTCGGGTGCATCAACTGGAGAACACGAAGCAGTAGAGTTAAGAGATGGAGGCAAATCATATTTGGGAAAAGGTGTTTCTAAAGCTATAAAAAATGTAAATAATATTATTTCAAAAAGTTTAATTGGGATAGAAGTTTCTGAACAAAAAAAAATTGACAAAATTATGATTGATTTGGACGGAACACCTAATAAATCAAATTTAGGGGCCAATTCAATTTTAGGAGTTTCCTTGGCAATTGCTAAAGCTTCAGCTAATGAACTTGGATTACCATTATTTAAATATATTGGAGGAGAGTCAGCAAACATTTTACCTATTCCAATGATGAATATAATTAATGGAGGTTCTCATTCAAATGCTCCAATTGCATTTCAAGAATTTATGATAATTCCAGTAGGTGGAAAATTTTTTTCTGAAGCACTTAAAATGGGAACAGAAATTTTTCATAATCTAAAGAAAATCTTATCAAAAAAAAATTTAAATACATCTGTTGGTGATGAAGGTGGATTCGCCCCAGAACTTACAGGAACAGAAGATGCACTAGAGACAATTATTGATTCAATAATTGAATCAGGATATAAACCAAAAGAGGATGTAGTAATTGCCTTGGATTGTGCAAGCTCTGAGTTTTATAAAGATGGAATATATGATTATTCAATTTTTGAGGGATCCTCTGGGTTAAAAAGAACATCAGATGAACAAGTAGACTATCTTGAGTCATTATGTGAAAAATTTCCTATAATTTCAATTGAGGATGGAATGGATGAAAATGACTGGAAAGGTTGGAAATCTTTAACTGATAAAATTGGAAATAAAGTTCAACTTGTTGGAGATGATCTTTTTGTTACCAATGTAAATAGGTTAAAAAAAGGTATAGATAACAAAATTGCAAACTCTATTTTAATAAAGGTTAATCAAATAGGAACTTTAACTGAAACAATAGCTGCAGTTGAAATGGCTAATCAAGCAGGATACACATCTATAATGTCTCACAGGTCTGGAGAAACAGAAGATAATACAATTGCAGATCTAGCAGTTGCATTAAATACTGGACAAATAAAAACTGGTTCTGCATCAAGAAGTGATAGAATGTCTAAGTACAATCAACTCCTTAGGATTGAAGAGATTCTTGATAAAAAAGCTTTATTTCTTGGAAGAAAAGTTTTTAAGATTTAGTATTTAGAATTAATTTTTAACTATAAATTAATTCTATTTTCTTTTCTTCTCTTAATTTGATACATTTACATAAATCAACTTTTTTATGAGTAATTCTATTAAAATTAGTTATAATAACTCTACTCATGAGTTTCCATTAATTGAAGGGACTGAAAATGAAAAGGGAATTGATATTCAAAATTTAAGGTCTAAAACTGGCTTGATAACTTATGATCCTGGTTATAAAAATACTGGCTCATGTAAGAGTAATATAACTTTTTTAAATGGAGAAGAAGGAATATTAAGATATAGAGGTCATTCAATTGAAGAATTATGTTCTAAAGCAAGCTTTATTCAAGTAGCTTATTTATTGATTTATGGAGATTTACCTGATGAAAATGAATTATTAGTTTTTGAAAATGACATCAAAAAAGAATCAATTGTTGATGAAGATTTAAAATCTATTTTAAAAAGTTTTCCAAAATCAGCTCATCCAATGGGTGTTTTAGCGTCATTAACATCTGCACTTATAGCATTTAACCCTTCATCAGTTGATGTAGATTCAGATTATGAAATGAGAGAAGCTATAGCAATGTTGGTAGCTAAATTTCCAATCCTATCTTCTTGGGCACACAGAAAAATTAAGGGCTTACCTTTAAATTATGCTAACACTTCACTTTCTTATGTTGAAAATATTACTCAAATGATGTTTAAGCGCCCTAATGAAGATTATGATATAAACCCAATAGTTGTAGATGCTCTTAACAAACTATTAATATTACATGCAGATCATGAGCAAAATTGTTCTACATCAACAGTTAGAATAGTTGGGTCATCACAAGCTGGATTATTTGCCTCGGTTTCTGCAGGAATTTCTGCTTTATGGGGACGACTTCATGGAGGAGCTAATCAATCTGTATTAGAAATGTTAGAAGCGATTCAAAAAGATGGTGGAGATACTAAAAAATTTATGGCTAAAGCTAAAGATAAAAAGGACCCTTTTAGGTTGATGGGATTTGGTCACAGAGTATATAAAAATTTTGATCCTAGAGCAAAAATAATTAAGAAAGCAGCTGATGAGGTTCTAGATGAACTAGGCATTAAAGATCCCGTATTAGATATTGCTAAAAGCTTAGAAGATGAAGCTTTAAATGATTCATATTTTATTGACAGGAAATTATATCCAAATGTTGATTTTTATTCAGGTATAATATATCGAGCATTAGGTATTCCTACAGAAATGTTTACTGTTATGTTTGCTCTAGGTAGAATTCCTGGATGGATTGCTCAGTGGTTAGAAATGAGAAAAAATATGGAGCCAATTGGAAGGCCAAGGCAAATTTACACAGGTTTAAATAAAAGATCAATTTCCTGACTCGAAATAAATTAGATAAAATATTTAATTTAATTATTTCAATTAGTTAAAATGAATATATATAATGAGCTTGGCAAAATAGTTAAATCTTTTTTAAAATCTGAGTTTTCTTTAAGTCTTGATAAATTAGAATTTCAGTTAACAAGAAAAGAATTTGATGGAGACATAACTTTAGTGATTTTCCCTTTGGTTAAATTTTTAAAGATGTCTTTAAATGATATAGGTAAAAAAATTGGAATTTATTTAGAGGAATCTAGTGATTATATTATAAAATTTAATTTAGTTAAAGGCTTTTTAAATCTTACTATTTCTGACCATTATTTTATTAATGAATTATATAGGATTGATGAAATTGAAAATTATGGATTTAAAACAAAAAAATCAGACTCTGAATTAATAATAGTAGAGTTTTCATCCCCAAATACTAATAAGCCTCTACATTTAGGACATATAAGAAATAATCTTTTAGGACATTCTGTTTCAAAAATTTTAGAGGCTAATGGTAAAAATGTTATAAGAACACAAGTTATAAATGATAGAGGAATTCACATATGTAAGTCAATGATCGCTTGGAAACTTTTTTCAAATAATGAAACTCCAGAGTCATCAGGTATTAAAGGAGATCAACTTGTTGGCAAATATTATGTTAAATACAATGAAGTTTTTAATAAACAGGTTAATGAATTAATTGAAAAAGGAAAAAGTAAAGATGAATCTATTAAATCTGCACCAATTTTTATCTCAGCTCAAGAACTTCTTCGTTTATGGGAATCTGGAGATAAATCTACTATTGAATTATGGAAGAAAATGAATAATTGGGTATATAATGGGTTTGAAATTACATATAATAATTTAGGTGTTTTTTTTGATTCTTTATATTATGAAAGTGATACCTATTTATTGGGAAAGAATATAATAAATGATGGACTTTCAAAAAAGATTTTTTATAAAAAAGGTGATGGATCAATATGGATTGATTTAACTAATGAGGGATTAGATGAGAAGTTGTTACTCAGATCTGATGGAACATCAGTTTATATAACTCAAGATTTAGGAACAGCAATTAAAAGAAAAGAGGATAATCCGAAATTAAAGGGCATGGTTTATACAGTTGGTAATGAACAAGATTACCATTTCAAAGTATTATTTATTATTTTAAAAAAATTAGGTTACAAATGGTCAGATTATCTTTTTCATCTTAGTTATGGAATGGTTGACCTTCCTGATGGAAAGATGAAAAGTAGGGAGGGAAATGTTATTGATGCAGATCAACTAATTGAAGAAATGGAACTTACTGCAAAAAAAGTATCCGAATCAATAGGAAAGTTAGAAGGAATGTCAGAAAAAGAAAAGTCTAACTTATATAGAATAATTGGGATGGGAGCTTTAAAATATCATATTTTAAAAGTTGACCCTAAAAAAAGAATTTTATTTAATCCGGAAGATTCAGTTGATTTTAATGGAAATACAGGTCCGTTTATTCAATATACCTATGCGAGAATTAAATCTTTATTAAAAAAGATTAAAAATTATGATAATGAAATTGATGTATTAAGTAAAATTGATATTCGAGAAAAAAATATTATTAAGCATTTATTACAATATCCTGAAATAGTTTATCAAGCAGGAGAATCTTATAGTCCAGCATTAATATCAAATTATATATATGATTTAGTTAAGTATTATAATGTTTTTTATCAAAACTTATCTATTATTGGAACACAAGACACTTCACTAAAAAGATTTCGTATTACATTATCTAGAAAAGTTTCTCAAGTTATTTTTTCAGGATGTTCTTTGCTTGGCATAGATCTTCCTGACAGGATGTAAAAAAAAACGCTCTTAATTAAGAGCGTTTTTTATATTATGTGTGAGATATTAATTATTTAGAATCAACAGCAAGTTGATAAACAACAAGACCAAATCCAATTTTATTAATAGCATCACCAACGTTGTATATTACATCCATTTGAAGACCACCAAAAATTCCTTCATACCATCCAGGAGTTCCAGCCATAAATCCAATTGGATAAATTGCCCATCCTATAAGAACGAATTTACAAAGGGTCTTATGAGCTGCTTGAACTGCACCACCAGCAGCGGCAGCGAGTTTTGAAGCAGAACCCATCCAAATTTCGTATACTATAATGAAATAAGCTATACCAGAAACAAGACCCCAAATTTGAGCTTGATCTCTATAAACAGCTTCTCCAAAGTATCCTGTGACTAACATTACAGTTGAAAGAAGAATTAGTTTCCACATTAAAGCTTTGGTAGCTCCAGCAGCTTTAAGTATTAAATAAAATTCAACACACATTAAAGGTACTGTTAGAATCCAATCTACATATCTAAAAAACGTAGGAGAAGTGGCATTTTCAGCCCAATAATCTCTCATATACCAATAGTGAACAGCGGCAATAAAAGTAATTAGCCCAGAAACTAAAATAGATGTTCTCCATTTAGAATCAAAAGAGTTCATTGATAAGAAGAAAAACGCTGATGCAGCCATCATCGACATACAACCTATGAAGAATGTAAATCCTACATAGTCATCAGTAGCCATTGCTGGTACAGATGTCATTAAACTTAGAATTTTTTCCATAATTATAATTATTTGTTTTGTTTGTCTAAATTTAGCAAAAAAAGAGTGTTGACAAAATAATATTCTAATTATTTTAACATAAAATTTGTAATTATCTCATTATCAGTATTTAAATATTATCGTTTTAATATAATTTTGTCCGTTTTAGCATTAATTATAGCAATTTTAACCAATGAATATATTCAGAATATTCTTGGAATAATTGCAATTTTAAGTATTGGTATAGTTCATGGGGCAAATGATTTAAAGATTCTTTCAACTTTTACAAAAAATTATAATAGTTCTATAAGATTAAAGTATTTTTCTTTTTATTTGCTAACTGTACTCATGGGAGGTTTGTTATTCTTTTTTTTACCCTCTTTTGCACTATTGTTTTTTGTTTTGGTCAGTTGTTTCCATTTTGGCGAACAACACTGGGAATCTAAAATAAAACCTAATAAATACAATTCTTTATTTTATTTTTTTTACGGAGGAGTTATTTTCTTGTTACTTTTCATTATTAAACACCAAGATGTTTCTAAAGTTATTTTTGAAATTACAGGCATAAATTTTGAAACTATTTTTTTTCAAATTTTATTTTTAATTTTTTTCTTGTTTTATTTTATTATTATATTTTTTAAAAAAGAGTTTACTTTATTTTTTATTGAAATTTTACTTTTTTTATTTTTTGTTTTAGTTTTTTCTAATTCAACATTAATATATTCATTCTCTTTTTATTTTGTTATTTGGCATAGCTTGCCATCATTAGAGTCCCAATTAAAAAATTTATATGGAGAAGTTTCAAGTACTTCGATTTTTAGTTACGTAAAATCTTCAGTTTTATATTGGTTAATGTCAATCTTGGGATTATTATCTTTTTATTATTTTTTTGAGATTCAGTCCAATTATTTACTTCCTTTATTCTTTTCTTTTTTAGCAGCTATAACTTTTCCCCATGTTATAGTTATTTCCTTAATGTTTCAAACAAATAAAAATAATTGATGTCAATCATTTTTCAATTATTATTTTTGTTTTAAAATTATCTTAAAAATATTTAATCATATATGTTTGATAGCTTAAGCAGTAAATTAGATAAAGCATTTCAGGTCCTTAAAGGACATGGTAAAATAACTGAAATAAATGTTGCAGAAACACTAAAGGAAGTTAGAAGAGCTCTTTTGGATGCTGATGTTAACTATAAAATAGCAAAGGACTTTACTTTAAAAGTGAAAGATAAAGCAATTGGCATGAAAGTTTTAACAAGTTTAAAACCTAGCCAATTGCTAATTAAAATTGTTAAAGATGAATTAACTCATTTAATGGGTTCTGAAGCTTCTGAAATTAATCTTAAGGATAAACCTTCAATTATTTTAATGTCAGGTCTTCAGGGATCTGGTAAAACAACTTTTAGTGGAAAACTTGCGCTTTTTTTAAAAAAGAAATTTTCAAAAAAACCTTTGTTGGTTGCATGTGATGTTTATAGGCCAGCTGCTATTGATCAACTTGAGGTTGTTGCCAAACAAATTGAAGTTCCAATATTCTATGATGTTGAAGAAAAAAACCCTGTTAAAATTGCATTAAATAGTTTGAGTTTTGCAAAAAAACAAGGATGTGATACTGTAATTATCGATACCGCTGGTAGACTTGCTGTTGATGACGTTCTTATGAAAGAAATTGAAAATATTCATGCTGCAGTTAACCCTTCAGAAACTCTATTTGTTGTCGATTCTATGACGGGTCAAGATGCGGTTAATACTGCAAAATCTTTCAATGAAATTCTAAATTTTGACGGTGTGGTATTAACTAAATTAGATGGGGACTCAAGAGGAGGTGCTGCTTTATCAATTAAAACTATTGTAAATAAACCCATAAAATTTATTGGTACAGGAGAAAAAATGTCTGCTCTTGATGTTTTTCATCCCGATAGAATGGCTGATCGAATATTGGGAATGGGAGATGTTGTTTCATTGGTTGAAAGAGCTCAGGAACAATTTGATATAGAGCAAGCTAAAAAAATAAATAAAAAAATTGCCAAGAATAAATTTGGTTTTGATGATTTTTTATCTCAGATACAACAGGTGAAAAAAATGGGAGATATGAAAGACTTAGTTAAAATGATTCCAGGTATTGGTAATAAAATGAAAGATGTTGATATTGACGAAAGCTCTTTTAAAAATATTGAGGTTATTATAAGTTCAATGACCAATAAGGAAAAACAAAATCCTAATATTTTAGATCATAGTCGTAAAATAAGAATTGCCAAAGGATCAGGAAGGGGAATGGATGAGGTAAATCAATTAATTAAACAGTTTAATCAAATGAACAAAATGATGAAAATGATGCAGTCTGGTAAGGGTCAACACCTAATGCAAATGTTTCAGGGAATGAAATAAAAATTATGATATTAGATGGTAATAAAATATCTCTTAAAATTAAAAATGAGATTAAAGAATTAGTCTTAAAAAGAGTTAATGAAAGAAAAAAAATCCCTCATTTAGCAGCAATAATAGTTGGAAATGATGGTGCAAGTTTAACTTACGTTGGAAGTAAGGTAAGAGCATGTGATTATGTGGGATTTAAATCAACCCTTATTCGATTAGATGATTCAATTAGCGAGAAATTACTTTTAAATAAAATAAATAATTTAAATAATGATAATGAAATTGATGGTTTTATTGTTCAATTACCTTTGCCAAAATCAATTAATGAGGAAAAAGTTCTATTAGCTATAGATCCTAAAAAAGATGTTGATGGATTTCATCCAACAAACTTTGGACGAATGGCTTTGGAGATGGAATCTTTTATTCCAGCAACACCATATGGAATAATTGAACTTTTAGAAAGGTATAATATTGAGACTTCAGGAAAGAACTGCGTTGTGATTGGAAGAAGTAATATTGTTGGAAGGCCAATTAGTATTTTATTAAGTCAAAAATCAGGTAGAGGAAATTCAACAGTTATTTTGACTCATAGTAGAACGAAAAATTTGGAGTTTTTTACAAAAAGAGCCGATATAATTGTTTCAGCGTTAGGAATTCCTGAATTTTTGAAAAGTGAAATGGTAAAGGAGGATGCTGTAATAATAGATGTAGGTATTACTAGAGTTATTGATAATACTAAGGAAAAGGGTTATGTTATTAAAGGTGACGTTGATTTTTTAAATGTTTCAAAAAAAGCAAGTGCAATAACTCCTGTGCCTGGGGGTGTAGGCCCAATGACAATATCTATGCTATTAAAAAACACCTTACTAGCTTGTCAAAGAAAGGATTAAAGTTTTTGATAATTCTCATAAACCTTTAAAATAATAAGACCAAACAAGACACTTGAAATAATTAAAAGTACATTTGTCAATCCTGATGCAGAAAAAGATAATCTAATTAGTATAGTAGAAATTATAAAGCCAGTATTTCTAATTAGCTGACTATATTTTTCAGTATATTGAAAAGATAGTAGGAGAATAAATACATCTGCCAAAATTAAAATTTCAAAAAATTTATTATAAAAAACAGAATTTATATCATCGACTGAGTAAGATATATTTTCATTAAATAAATAAATATTGTTAAAAATCCAATCAGATAATGAAAATATTGAAACTAATATTAAAACAGGTAATAAAATTAAACTAACACCTTTTTTTGATTTAATAAAATTACTAACGTCTAATGAGATTTTTTGAGGTTTTCTTCTTTTTGATAATTTGTTGAATTGATAGATTAAATAATATAAAATTAAAACTCCTAAAAGACTATAAATTAAGTCAATATTTTCTTGAGTTTTAAACCAATTAGATTTAGTATTTATTTCAGGTATGTCACCAAAAATTCTCCTTATAAGAATTAATGATATGATTTCAAATTGTTTTGAAACTGAAGTTGTAAATGATCTTGGTAAAAAGAAGATAAGAAGATATATTTCATAAATCAAAATTATTGAAAATGGAGTATAGATTGCAGAAATTGGATTATTTAATAGCACATCATTTTTTAAAGTAATTATTTGAGATGTATTAAGGTAAATAAGAAATAAATGAGTAATAAAACCTATAATTGATGACCAAAGAGTAAATTTCTCAGCTTTTTTTCTGTTTTTATCAGAAAAAACCTTTTCAAACAAAATTTCAAAAAAATTTAACATTTTTATTTTTTAAATAATTGATTTAAATTTTTAAAACATTTAAATTCAAGAGCATTTCCTGATGGGTCATAAAAAAACATAGTTTTTTGTTCCCCTTCTAGGCCTTTGAATCTAACATATGGTTCTATTTCGAATTTAATTTTTTTTTCTTTTAATTTTTTTTCAAAATTAATAAATTGACTCCAAGATAATACTATTCCAAAATGAGGTACTGGAACAGATTTCCCATCAACTTCATTATGATGTGGTTTTCTTTTATTTGGATCAAAATGAATAACTAATTGATGTCCGAAAAAATTATAATCAGCCCAAGATTTAGAATGTCTGCCTGGTTTACATTCAAGTACGTTTTCATAAAAGTCTTTACAAACTTCAAGATTATTAACAGGTATTGCAAGATGAAAAGAATTAAGTTCTTTCATTTTATTTATATTTCGCAATATATGTAAATATATTTTTTATGTTATTATGTCTTTTATAATAAATTATATTTGAAGTCAAACTTTATTAATAATGAATTTAATTGATACAGGAAATGAATTACCACTAATGGAATCATTTTATACACTTCAAGGAGAAGGCTATCATAAAGGTTTAGCAGCATTTTTTATAAGAATTGGAGGTTGTGATATAGGTTGTCATTGGTGTGACGTAAAAGAAAGCTGGGATCCTAAAATTCATCCATCAACTAATATTGATGAAATAGTTAATAAAGCAAAAAGTCATTCTAAAGTTGCAGTTATTACTGGAGGAGAGCCTTTAATGTGGCCTATGGGGCCATTGACAAAAAAATTACAAGATATAGGAATTTCTACTCATTTAGAAACTTCAGGAGCATATCCATTATCAGGATTTTGGAATTGGATTTGTTTATCACCAAAGAAAAATAAATTACCAAATAAAGAATTTTACAAATTAGCAGATGAATTAAAAATAATTGTTTACAATAAAAGTGATTTTAGTTTTGCAAAATTACAATCAAAAAAAGTTAGAAAAGAATGCAAACTTTTTTTACAACCAGAATGGAGTGTAAGGAAGAAGATAATTCCTTTAATTGTTGATTTTATTTTAAAGAACCCAGAATGGAGAGCTTCACTCCAAACACATAAATATCTAGATATTCCATAACTTATATTTTTAGTTAAGGATATATTAAATATTTACTTCTTATAATCTTAAATTTTTCTAATTTTTCATTCCAGGTTTTTCTTATTTTTTTATCATTCCAGCCATCAATAATTTGGTTTTTTAATGATGAGTCACCAGATATTCTGTCAAAACCTTTTAAAAAAAAATTTTTTTTGTCTGGATATTTTTTGTAGGAATCTATTAGCCATTTAAGATTAATTTTATTTAATTTTTTAATTTTTCTTAAATCTTCACCATAACATAAAACTCCGTTATGTTTTGGATTTTTTGCACCAAAATTTGGTTTTGGAATAAATCTAAATGTTGATTCAGGAAATTTAGGATTGCCATAAACTTGAAATTGCATTTCCGTACCCCTTCCAACACTTACTACAGTCGATTCTAATAAACACAAACTAGGATACAACTCAACAGCTTTTTTATTAGGTAAGTTAGGAGAAGGTCTTGAAGGTATAGTATAAGTTGATTTATGTGTATAGTTTCTTAATGGTATAACTTTTAATTTACATTTAATGGAATTATTTAACCATCCTTCACCATTTATCATTTTTGCATATTCACCTATTGTCATACCATAAACAATTGGAACTTCATGCATACCAACAAAACTTCTATTAATTGGATTTAAAACAGGTCCATCGATATAATGAGAATTTGGATTTGGTCTATCAAGAATAATTAATTTAATATTATTTTCTGCACATGCCTCCATAACATAGTGAAGTGTAGATATATAAGTAAAAAATCTAACTCCTACATCTTGTAAATCAAAAATTAAAATTTCTATATTTTTTAAATCAACAGATTTAGGTTTTTTATTTTTTCCATAAAGTGAAATGATTTCTATTTTAGTTTTTTTGTCTATTTGATCATAAACTTTTTCACCAGCATCTTGATTTCCTCTAAATCCATGTTCTGGGGCAAAAACTTTTTTTATATTAACTCCTAATAAAATTAAACTATCAACTAAATGAATATTTTTTTTGCCATTAAAAATTATGCTAGAGTTATTGGCTACAATTCCAATATTTTTATTTTCAATTAAACTTAAATATTCCGAAATATTTTCTGCACCTGTTTTTATTTTAATTTGAGCAATACTTATATAGTTACATATAAGCAAAAGAAAAAATGTATTTTTGAAAAAGGAGTAATTTATTTTAATTGAATCTATCATTATTTATTGCTAGAAGAATGCAGTTTAAAAATGCTAATAAAAAGAGCATTTCTAATCGTATTATAAATATAGCAATTATAGCAGTTTCAATTGGAATTACCATAATAATAATTGCTATATCAACAGGTAAAGGTTTACAAGAAAAAATTAAATCTAAAACAGTAGCTTTTAATGGACATATTTCAGTTATGCCTTTTGAAAATAATGAATCTCAAATATCTGTTTTGCCATTTGAGGATGATTTGAATTTAAGAAAAATAATTAAAAAAAATAATGCTGTTAATATTATAAACTCAGTTGCATTTGACGGTGTAATTCTTAAAAAGGAAAATGATTTTGAGGGGGGCATATTTAAAGGAGTAGATTCCAATTATAATTGGAAGGTCATAAAAGAATTTTTAATTGAGGGCAATTATCCAGAAATAAATAAAAAAAGTATTAGTAAAGAAATTATTTTATCTAAAATAATGGCTAAGAGATTATCACTTGAGTTAGGTGATAATGTTGATTTATATTTTCAAAACTCAAAAAATCAAAAAATACCTTATAAATCTCGGTTTAAAATTGTCGGGTTATTTAACTCAGGTTTTCCAGATATTGATAATAATTTAATTTACGGAGACATTGATCAAATTAGAAGAGTTAATAAATGGGAGAAAAATAAAACAGGAAGTTATGAGATTTTTATTGATAATATTTATAACTCTGATAAAATTTCTAAAAAAATCTATAATGATTTACCTTCAAATCTAGATAGTATATCAATATCAAAAAAGTACAAATCAACGTTTCAATGGATTGCTCTTTTTGATTTTAACATTCTAATTATTTTAATTATTGTAATAATAGTTTCTGTGGTTAATTTATCAACTGCTATATTGATTTTAATTTTTGAAAGATCAAAAATGATTTCTTTATTAAAAACTATGGGTTTAAAAAATAATAAAATAAAAAAAATATTTTTATGGAGTGGATTATTGATAATTTCAAGAGGATTGTTAATTGGTAATTTTTTTGGGTTATTATTTTTCTTTATTCAAAAAAAATATGCTTTAATTAAACTAGATCCTGAAACTTATTTTGTTGAAGTTGCTCCTGTAATTATCAGCTTAAGTGAAATATTATTCACTAATATCTTATTTATTATTGTTTGCACTTTTTTATTATGGATTCCATTAAATATAATTCTAAAAATTTCCCCATCAAAAAGTTTGAGGTTTAGGTAAAAATTAATTATGAATTTTAAGTTTAAGTTCATAGTAGTAAATTTGTAAACTATTAAAATGAAATATTCAAAAAACATACTTGATACAATAGGTAACACTCCTTTAGTTAGATTAAATACTATTGTTAAGAATATTAAACCAATGGTATTGGCTAAGGTTGAAAGTTTTAATCCAGGAAATTCTGTAAAAGACAGGATGGCATTAAAAATGATAGAGGATGCAGAAGATGAAGGTAAATTAAAAAAAGGTGGAACTATTATTGAAGGAACTTCTGGAAATACTGGAATGGGTTTAGCTCTTGCTGCAATAGTTAAAGGGTATAAATTAATATGTGTTTCTAATGATAAACAATCAAAAGAGAAATTTGATGTTTTAAAGGCTGTTGGTGCAAAAGTTATTGTTTGCCCAACTGATGTTAAGCCTGATGATCCAAGATCTTATTACAGTGTTTCTAAAAAAATTGCAAGTGAAACTCCTAACTCGTGGTATGTAAATCAATATGATAATTTATCTAATACTAGGGCTCATTATGAACAAACAGGACCTGAAATTTGGAATCAAACTAATGGAAAGCTAACCCATTTTGTGGTTGGAGTTGGAACAGGAGGAACAATATCAGGGGTTGGAAAGTTTTTAAAAGAAAAAAATCCAAATATAAAAATATGGGGAATTGATACATACGGATCTGTATTTAAAAAATATCACGAAACAGGGATTTTTGATGAAAATGAGATTTACCCATATGTAACTGAAGGAATAGGTGAAGATATTATCCCGAAAAATGTTGATTTTGATATAATTGATAAATTTGAAAAAGTTACTGATAAAGATGCAGCAATTTATACGAGAAAACTCGCAAAAGAAGAAGGTATTTTTGCTGGAAATTCATGTGGTGCAGCTATAAAAGGTGTTCTTCAATTAAGCAAAGATTTAAAAAAAGAGGATATTGTCGTTGTTTTATTTCATGATTCTGGAAGTCGATATATAGGAAAAATTTATAATGACGAATGGATGAAAAAAAATAAATTTTTTTAATTTACATAGATTAAATATTTTCTTTTAAATATAAATTTCAAGAAATATTTAAGTGTGATTTTTATCTTAGATAAACTACAATAATTAGTCAAAAAGCTCGTTCTTTGTATATAATATTTTGTATGAGTTGTAAAAACCTTTTCAGTAGGGGACTGTTAAGAATAGGATATTTGTGGATTTTCCTATTTTTCTCAAGTCTTTATTCTCAAGGACCAACTGATATACTTAAAATAAGTAAACTAAGTGGAATATCAGTTCCTAACCCTGCTCCACCTTCCCCTATAGTTTTACCGGCTACTTGTCCAACTGCGACATATTCTCTAGCTGTTGAAATTACAAATCAAAGTACATACACGATAAATTTTGGTAATGCAGCTACAGCCCTTAATGTAAATGTTGTGCTTAATGGTCCTAACAGAACTGATAACGGAGGAGCTGCTGGATTAAATCAAGCATTGACTGGATCATTAGCAGGAGGAGCAACCACAACAATTACATTTAATAATATTGATCTAGACACTCCTGGGGCAAACACTTTTACAGTTTCTTTAACTGGAAATGCTATTACAGGAACGGCTATTACTGGAGTTGCAGAGGCTGCTCCAAACTTAGATGATAATTATGCAGCAGCTGCAATTACTACAAATCCAATACCTACAACAGCAACTTTAAATTCTTCAGCAGGGACTTCTGTTTGCCAGGGAGATCTAGTAACTATTTCATCTGGTGGAGGTAGTACATATCATTTCTTTTTAAATGGCGCACCGTTAACAGTTAATCCAACAAATGATGCTTCTTTTTCTTTAACCACACTTTCTAATGGTGATGTCATAAGTGTAAGAGTTGTTGACGTAAGTGGATGTATTAGTACTAATTCAAAGACATTTACTGTAAACCAAACTCCTAATTCTGGAGGGGGAGGAACTTTAATTGACATGGAAGCAAATACTCCTGGTGAAGTTGAAATTTCTACAGAATTTCAAATTAATAGAATTGAATTTTCTGGTAACTCTGGCGCTGTAAATGAAAAATATTATGCTTCTGTAAATGGAGTTCTCCTAGCGGCTTATACAACCTCTGCACTTAATGAAACTCCTTCAACTCTTGCTGCAGGATTGGCTCCTATAATACAAGCTAATGCAAATATTTCAACTGCAATAGCAAATATAGGTCCAGGTGGTGCAGGTACTATAGAGGTTACTTCAAATGCAAAAGGAATGTCATATCCTGTAGAAGTTTCAAAATCTACGTCGGCTTCTTCTACAATAGGTGTTTCATTAATTCAAGCCGGGACAACTTTTACTATTTGTGAAATAGCAACAAAAATTAAAGCTACAGGACCTGCCATAACCTCATCATATTCTTTTACCCTTGGAGGAAGCCCTATTGCTATAACAGATGGAACATCTATAACAACTTTAACACCTCCATTTGCTACCCCAATCATGTTAGAGGTGACTGGGTTTACGGTTGATGGATGTTCTTCAAAGAAGACAGTAAACATAGCTGTAAATAGCATAACTTCTGTTGGAGCAATTGGTAATGACCAGACAATTTGTGCTGGAGGAAATCCAGGTGTAATATCTTCTTTAGCTTCAGCAACAGGCAGTGGAGCAATAACTTATTCATGGTTTGCTTTTCCATTTGGAGCATCAGATTGGGCAGAATTAAGTCCCAAGGTTACAACGGCATCTTATGATCCACCAGCTTTAACAGTAAGCACAACCTTTAAAAGGAGAGCAATATCTACATTAAATAACAAAGTTTGTTTCGAAGAGAGCAGTGTTGTAACTATTACTGTAGCACCAGCATTAAACGGCGGTACCATTTCAGATCCTGGAGGACAAAGTATTTGTGTAGGTGGAGATCCTGATAATATGACAATAACGGGTGATACTCCAGCAGCATCTGATATTTTTTATCAGTGGGAAAAATCTACAACTGCCTCAACAACTGGTTTTACTGCCATAGCAGGAATTACAAGCCCTTCATATGATCCTCCACTTGGTTTAACAGAAACAACTTGGTTTAGAAGGGCTATAATAAGAAGAAGTGGCTTAACTGAACTTTGTAGAGAATACTCTACAGTTAAACCAGTTATAGTAAATGTTGTAGATGCAGGATCAATAAGTTCTTCAATTGAAATTTGTCAATCTCAACCTACCGTTATTGGAAGTTTAGGTGATGCTATTGGAAATGGGGGTGTATCTCCAGTTACATATCTTTGGCAGAGGTATAATGCTGGCGCATGGGCACCTGCGTCAACTGTATCAGGTTCTAATTCTGCGAGCAATTACAGTATTCCTTCTAGTATATATAATGCTGCTGGAACTTACCAATTTAGAAGAGATGCTGTAGTTGGGACTTGTTCTGTTACAACAAATGTTGTTACTGTAACTGTTTATGCGCCTTTAGTTGCAGGAGTTGCTTCAGCTACATTAAACCAAATGGTAATTTGTGCTGGGGGAGATCCAGGTAATTTAACAACAACAGGAGGTTCAACTGGAGCAGCTGCAGGAATAAGTTTTATTTGGCAAACTTCTCCAAATAATGCTTCACCCTGGACCGATATACCTGGAACTAATTCTGAAGAGTATAATCCACCTGGTGGTTCTCAGGCAACTGACATGTATTACCGAAGAGTAGTTATAAGAAGTAATTCATCTGGTGAAGAACTCTGTAGAGCTGAAAGTACTTCCATTCTAATTGATATAAATACGATAACTGCTGGAACAATAAATAATCCACAAACTACAGTTTGTAGTGGAGATACTCCTTTACAAATAACTAGTGCAGTTGGAGCAACAGTAGACTTGGGAGCAACACTTTCTTATCAGTGGGTTTCAAGGACTAAAACTTTAGGAGTATGGGGAGCATGGGCTAATGCTCCAGGTGGCTCTACAAGCGCAACATATCAGCCAGTAGCTTTAACTGCTGATACTCAATTTGCTAGAGGAGTCATAAGCACTGAGGGAGGCGAAACTTGTTCAGTAAGTTCAACAATTGAAACGATACTTGTAAACCCTGCCAATAATTTAGCAATTAGTACTTCATCACAAACTATTTGTCTGGGTGCTGTACCTTCACCTTTATCATTTATTGGAGCATCTACAGGTGCAGGATATACAAATCAATGGCTTGAATCAGATGATGATATACTTTATACACCTATAGTTGGTGCATTTGGTACAGCTTATTCACCAGGAGTTCTTACAAGTACTAAATATTATAGACTTCAAACCACTTATACCAATGGCCCAACTTCTTGTACTACCACAAGTACAGCAGGTCCAGGAACAATAGTTGTTACTGTTGATTCGGCAGCACCTACTTCTCCTGATATAACACCAAGTACCGGAACAGTTTCAAATACTTTTCAAGAAGTTAAAATTAATATATCTGGAACTCCAGCAGTAGGTGATAAATATTATATTACAATCAATGGAACAACATACTTTTACACGGTTCTTCCAGGTTTAACATCTATAAGTAATGTGGCTGCAGGACTAGCACCAGTAGTTTTAGCTGATGGAAATATTGGATCTGCAGTTGCCAATGGCCCTGATGGAGCTGGAACTATTGTTCTTACGGCAAATACAGCTGGTACTGTATATACTGTTAAAACTTCTTCTTCTTTTGGTGCAGGAGCTGTTATTGGTAGTCAAATTACAAAAGGAAGTAAGTTAATTACTGTTTGTGTTGGAGATTTAGGAGTAGCTACTTTAACAGCGACATCAACTGTATTAGCTGGTACACCTACATATGCATTTACCTTAAACGGAGGAAATATTGTTGATACTCCAGATGGTACAATAACTCTTCCAGGGGGTATGGTAGATAATGCAATTATTATAGCAAAATCTACTTCGAATACCTGTGCAACAGATTTTGCGGTTAATGTTATTGTAAATAGAGTTACATCAGGAATAATAGAGGCTCCAGATTCAATATGTTCTGGAGATGATCCATCTGGGTTTACTAGTCTTTCTCCTGCTACAATTCCTGCTGGGGCAAGTATTGTTTATGAATGGTGGGTAAAAAGAAGTGATGGTAGTGGTGGTTATACAAATACCGGTGCAACTGGAGCGTCTTATGATTCACCAGCTTTAATTGTATCGTCAACATTTAAAAGAGTTGCTAAAAGTATTTTAAATGGATTAGAGTGTACTGTTGATAGTAATGAAATTGAAATTACAGTTCTTCCAGATTTAGTTGCTGGGGTAGCCTCGATAACAACAAATCAAACTTCTATATGTTTAGGAGGAGACCCAGCAGAATTAAGTGTAATTAACGGAGGAACACCAAGGACAGCAGCTGGTCCTGGAATATCTTTTATGTGGCAAACATCTTTAAATGATTTAGCATGGACAGATACTGGAATAACTACTGAAAATTATAATCCTGCTGCAGGGTCACAGTCAACGGATTTATTTTATCGAAGGGTTGTAATTAGAAGAGATGGATTAGGCGTTGAATTATGTAGAGCTAATAGTACTTCGCAAAAAATAAACCTAAATTCTGTTCAAGCCGGAACTGTAAGCACCTCTGTCACTGCTGTATGTAATGGAGACACTCCACCATTAATTCTAAATGCAACAAACGCTTTACCAGATCCAGGTGGAGCTACTCTAACATATCAATGGGTTATAAGAACTAGACCTTTAGCAGGTGTATGGGGAGCTTGGAGTAATGCACCAGGAGGATCGACAAGTCAAACTTATCAACCAGGTCCACTAACTTTAGATACTCAGTTTGTTCGAGGAGTAACAAGTTTAGATGGAACTTTATCGTGTTCAACCAGTTCAACAGCAGTCACAATTCTTGTGAATCCCGCAATTAGCACAGCAGTAAGCACTTCTTCTCAAACTATTTGTTTAGGGAGTGTTCCTTCACCATTGACTTTTGTTGGAGCTACAACAGGAGCTGGTTATACAAATCAATGGTTAGAGTCAGATGATAATATTTCTTTTACAGCTATTCCTGGAGCTTTTGGAACATCATATGCACCTGACGCTCCTACAACTAACAAATATTATAAATTACAAACAACTTATACTAATGGTCCATATACTTGTACTGTTACTAGCACAGGTCAACCAGGAACAATTGAAGTTACTGTTGATTCTGCAGCTCCAAAATCTCCTGATATAATAGCAAGTACAGGTACAGTGACTAATTCTTTACAGGTAACTTCAATTAGTTTATCTGGAACTCCAAATGTTGGAGACAAATATTATGTTATACTTAACGGAGTTATTTTAACTCCAGAAACTGCTGTTGGAGGAGACACTGCTCTAAGTATTGCTCAAAGGCTAGATGATACAATTCAGGCAGATGCTGCAATAGGAACTGCTGTGGCAACATCGATAGATGCAACTTCAGCGAGTATATCAGTTACTGCTAATACAGCAGGGAGTGTATTTACTGTAAGAACATCTACATCTTTTGGAGCAGGCTTAAGTATGGGAACTCAAATTAATACCGGTAGTAAATTGATTACAATATGTGTTGATGATCTTGGAGTGGCAACTTTAACAGCAACATCAACAGTATTAGCCGGTACACCTACATATACATTTACTATAAATAGTATTACAGAGCCAGATGCTCCTGATGGAACATTAACTCTTCCTGCAGGCATGGTAGACAATGTTCTAGTAGTAGCTAAAGCTACATCTAATACCTGTGCAACAGACTTTGCCGTTAATGTTATAGTAAACAGGGTTACAGCTGGAACAATTAGCTCATCTGCTTCTATATGTCCTGGTGGAGATCCTGATGGATTTACAGGAACTGTCGCAACAGCTCCATCAGGAGCTTCAATAAGTTATCAATGGTGGGTTTATAATGGAACTGCTTGGAATAATACTGGAGCAACAGGCCCAACTTATGATCAAGGATCATTAGCTGTTTCATCAACATTTAAAAGAATTGCTTTTAGTGACTTGAATGGCCAAGTTTGTAGTGTAGAAAGTAATCAAATTAGTATAACTGTTGCAGCTGCATTAGTCGGAGGGGTGGCGTCTATAACAACAAATCAAACATCTATCTGTCTTGGAGGAGATCCAGCTGAAATATCAGTTATTGACGGAACTGTCTCAAGAACTGCAGCAGGTCCTGGAATAAGTTTTTTATGGCAGACTTCACCAAATGGACTAGCCCCATGGACAGATACTGCAGTTACTACAGAAAATTATAATCCAATTGCAGGTTCTCAGGTCACAGATTTATATTACCGAAGAGTAGTTATAAGAAGAAATAGTGGAGGTGTTGAGCTCTGTAGAGATGAGAGTAGCTCAGTTAGAATAAATTTAAATTCCATTCA
>CETH01057468.1_pt1 | contig 21555 bp, 18 predicted proteins | sample 361461 | NCBI WGS metagenome assembly CETH01 (sample SAMEA2622695, study PRJEB7988) | marine metagenome | isolation source: saline water (ENVO:00002010), including
CCCATTATTCCATTTAGGGGATTTTCCAGTCTCCAGCTCTTGGCCAAACGGGTAGCCTTAATTGCTGAGATAGGGATCTGTAAAAGTGCCCACATGGGAGTCACAACGAACATAACCAGAATCTGGAATCTATTCGTCTGAGCCACATTCTTCAGAGTGGTTGGGGATGTCTTGAGCATCGAGAGAATTATCCCGAGTGAGAAACCCATTAGAATTCCGAAGACGACAATCTTGGCAGTCGCGACCAGGCCATCCATCAGGCGCTCCTTCGAATAATCTACGAATTGTCCGAAGTCATTGAAGTCAATTACTTCGAAACCGACGAACTCCTCCGATCCAGCGTTCTCAGTTCTGAGTATCACTCCGCCATCCCCTAAGGCAACACCTCTGAAACCGTCTTGCATTGCAAATCCGTTGAACACGGTGTCATTCGAAACTGGAATCATCTGCTGAGAGACTATGTTGCCTCCATCGAGGCTGATTGAGAGATAACCGTCAGACCCAGAGAACAATAACTTGAATTGACCCAAAACCTCGATATTCGAGACTTCGAAATCCAAAGTCGAACCTCCTGTCTCGAACTCGCTTCCCCCTCCGGGAGGGTATTCTCTTTCGATATCCACAATACTCCAGACGAATCCTACTGGGACGTTCCCTTCTCGAGACGACTTCAGAATATGTCCTTCATCGGATATTGCGTACGCTCTAATACTGCTGTAGTACTCAATTCCGATAATACTGGTTGCCGAAACCTCACTAGGAGCATCTCTGTACTCCCAACTTTCTCCTCCATCAGTAGATGCCATTATTACTCCGTTTTCACCAGAAATGAGGCCATTCTCGGAATCCAAGAATGAGATGCTAAAGTGATCGATCTCTCCATGCCCACTTGCTGGACTCCACTCCGCACTCCCATCCTCCAGAATCTCACAAGTCCAAACTTCATCCTGTTGAATGACTACAAAACTACTGTTTCCTGTTAGGGCAATATCCGTAATGTCACCCAATAAACTTGTACTTGCATCAGTCCACATTCCATCTTTCATCAATAATACAGTGCCACCATTACCTGCTACCGCCATCGATCCGAAGTTTGAATCAGATGAAGTGAGATCTTGACTTACCGAGATACCAGATTCGGACCAAGTCCCACCACCATCAATGCTGCTGATCATTATTCCACCGGTTCCGAAAGCCCAGAACTCGCCTTCATGGAACTCTGCTGTTAGAAGATCCGACTCAGTTCCGCTATCCACCACTTCCCAACCGCTCCTGACTTCCTGGGCTGAGGTCTCTCCAATCGAGACAAATAGTGCGATTATCGCCAATGCGACAATCAACTCTGCACGCCTTGGACCCCTCATGAAGCGCTGGGTCGAAGCTTCCGATGTCATGTTGCCCCCTCTCTCGTTCGGCCTCGGGGATTTAGTCTAGACGCCTATTCACCAGAAGTCAATCTCAGGCGTCCAGTGGGCAATATTGATGGGGGAACTATCTCCGATACTGCCTATGGGAGAATTGTTGTACAGTGGAAAGGTGAAGCAGGTATGGAGTACGGATGATCCCGAAATCATTGAATTCAGGTATACCGATCAGATTTCCGTCTTCGATCAGATCATACCCAGCCTGATTCCGAGGAAGGGCGAGTCCCTGAACAGGGCGTCTTGTCACTGGTTCGGATTGGTAGAGGAAGAAGGAATATGCAAGACTCATGTTATCGAGATGAATGCTCCTGACAGAGTCCTCGCCCGTCGTTTTGATGTTATCAGGGAGCCCGGAGCCATTCCCAAGGACGCTGAGAACTTCTTCGTCCCCTTGGAGGTGATATGTAGGCACTTCTTGGCTGGAACCGCTTGGAGGAGATACCAGAGGGGAGAAGTAAAACCCGAGGATTTCGGTTTTGATCAGGGAGTGACCCTACATGAGGGAGCAAGACTCCCAGAACCATTCCTGGAGGTTTCTACAAAATTCGAGAAGTTCGATCGGAATCTCGATAGGGGTGAGGCATTGGAGATTTCCAACCTCGATCCGGAGGAATTGGATGCCATTCTCGAGATTGTACTCGACGTCGACTCAGTTATCGAACGAGAGACCTCTAAGAGGGGCCTAATTCACGTCGATGGGAAGAAGGAATTCGCATTAGGCCCTGGGAGGGAGCCTATCCTAATCGACTCCTTCGGCACATTGGACGAGGATCGTTGGTGGGACGCTGAGGCATACGAAAGCGGTGAAATCGTCCAACTATCTAAGGAAGCGGTTAGGAAGCACTACATCGAAACAGGCCATCACGCTGCACTATACGAAGCCAGGCAGTCAAACACAGAGGAACCTCCAATTCCGGCCCTCCCCGACGCAATAATCGAAAGTACGGCTGAACTATACGCTAGTATGTTCCAGCGCCTTACTGGCGAGGCACTCTGATGGGTACCCATGAGTACGAAGATGATCCCAGAAACGAGACGGTTCTAATATCCGTAAATGGCGAACTTTTCCCCCGTAGCGAAGCTACGGTTTCCGTCTTCGATTCCGGCTTCCTCCTTGGTGACGGAGTCTGGGAGTCATTCAGACTCCACCAGGGGAAGCTCGTCTTCATTGAAGACCACATCGATAGGCTCTTTCGCGGCGCATCATCGATTTCCCTTGATCCCGGAAAGTCAAGGAATCATATTATGGATGAAATCAACCGGGTAATATCTGCGAACCAGATGCATGATCAAGTCCACATTAGGCTCATAATTTCTAGAGGCCTGAAGCCCACTCCATACCAAGCACCTTGGGTGATATCATCCCCTCCCACCATTGTCATCATTCCAGAACACAAGAAAGCGAACCCAAGGAGGGCAGTCGAAGGAATCACCCTAGTTCCCGTAGAGGTAAGAAGAAGCGGACCCGATATTCAGGATCCAAGGATTAACAGCCTTTCCAAGCATAATTGCATTGCAGCTTGCATCGAGGCAGCAGAGAAAGGAGGCGATGAGGGTCTGATGATGGATCCACATGGTTTCGTATCTACATGCAACTCTACTCACTTCTTCATGGTGAAGGGAGGTGAGGTCTGGACCTCTTCAGGGGAGTATTGTCTAGACGGAATAACTAGGGGGAAGGTACTGGAGTTGTGCGAGAGAAACGGTATCCCCTTTTCAGAGAGAAACTTCACATTCGAAGATGTGACTTCGGCCGAAGAGGCTTTCGTAACAGGGACCTTTGCAGGCCTCACTCCTGTTGTTTCATTCGCTGGAAGTCCAGTTGGAGATGGCAAGAGGGGGCCAATTTGCGAAAATCTCCAGAATCTCTACCAGGAACTAGTTAGGGGTTAGTACCTTGTCTGACGAGGTAAAAATAGCAATGTGGTCCGGTCCACGGAACATCTCCACTGCGATGATGTATGCCTTCGACAATAGGTTAGATTGCCATGCCACTGATGAGCCACTATATGCTAACTTCCTTATGTCCACAGGTACACAACACCCAGGCGCAAAAGAGGTCATGGAGAAACACGAGGCAGACCTCGATCGATTAATCCCACAACTAACCGGTCCAATACCCGGGGGGAAGTCGATCTGGTATCAGAAGCACATGTGTCACCATATGATGGACGATTCTGACATCTCATGGATTGATGGACTAACCAATTGTTTTCTAATCAGGGATCCTCGGGAGGTACTGCTTTCACTGTCCAAAATTACTGACTCAATTGACCTTAGGTCGACCGGCCTGCCACAGCAGATTAGGATCGTGGAACACGTGACCAAGCAGTCGGGCTTTATCCCTCCCATTCTGGATTCGAAGGAAATCTTGGAGAACCCTAGAGCCTTGCTCCGGGAACTGTGTGATTTGGTAGGAATAAATTTCGATCAGAAAATGCTGTCATGGGAGCCTGGACCAAGGGCCTGCGATGGAGTCTGGGCTGAGTATTGGTATGGTTCGGTGTGGGCTTCTTCGGGATTCGCCCCACCATCCCCTAGGGAGGGAGAGTTGAACTCATATCTTTCTGGGGTCTTGGACGAGGCCATGCCATTGTTTCAGAAACTCCATGGGATTCGAGTTCGCCCCTAGGAATGCTTCCTCATAAGTATCCCGCATTTTCTTTTACTCGCAGACCTGAGGAATACGAGGAGGTGCCTGAAGGCATCCTGGACCCCTCCGTCAAGTGGCTCATCTGACTTCACAGACCACCCCCCACGCTCTATCTCCTTTCTCAGATCTAACACATCAGAGACTTCTAGCCAACCGAGTAACTCTATCCCGCCAGTGCCCTCGGAGAATCCTGATTTTCCACCCCCTAATCCTGTCAAACCCCTGCCTAGTTTGCCCAGTAGTGCGTGTAGGGCAGTCTCTTCCTTTCTCTCCACGGTGTATTCAATCAGGTATTCGATTGCATTTCCGTCATTGCTGGGGAATCTGCCAAGGCGCTCCCTAGAATGGCCCCCATCCAAGGACCTTGGTGCCTCTCCACCATCCTGCCAATCCAGAACGGAGATGAATAGGGATGTAGCCCTGTCAATTGGGGATGGTTCACCCTCCTTCAATTCGGGCAGCACGTTGTAACCTTCTAATAGTCCCAGAAGATTCCCGTGCTTACCATTCATGGATTCGTTAATCGGTCCGATCAAGGCCTCCGGTGACATCCTGATCGGATCGAAAGTGTGGAAGGAAGATGTTCGAATGTAACTCCCCATGAGGGGCAATATTAGCTATCTGTCAAGAAGCCTTCTAAGCCTCTTGTCATACTCGTCGCCATCCTCGGTTTCCTCCTCTTGGATGAACTCGACTTCATCGATATCCGGATCAACAGCATCTTCTTCCAAGGATTCACCATTCTCACCCGGATCCTCCAGGCTATCGTTCCTGGCCATTTTCTTGTTCTCCGCAATCTTCTCATCTATCGCTGCTTGTGCCAGGGCCATAAGCCGCTTCCCCTCTCTGCGATTGCTGGAAATCCAAGTAAGCCCTAGATACGTTCCAACCACAAGTATGGCCACTATCAAACCAGTGCCGAACTCATCGACTCTGTCCTCCAGTGCCGAACCACCGCTGAGGACGATCGTCGTCTCATCGTCACCAGGTTCGGAATCTGCGTCCCACGGGAATGCACAACCTATGGTTATCACCAGTTCCTCTCCATCTTCCACATCCGGCCTGTCGAATTTAGGGGCCGGCACGAATGCCTGGGTCATGTCCACAATATGCTCCGAGTAGTAACCGTCAGCGCTCATTGTGATTTTGCAGTCGGCACCAGCCAAGACATTCTCGTTGAGTCTCTTTGTTGGGATGTTGATCTTCTGGTCCGAGCCCTCTCCGACTAATTCCACTACGCCTATGCCAATGTTCCAATCGCTCCTTCTGACATCATACGTCCTTTCCATGGATGTGATCAACGCTCCCTTGCCGTCTAGTAATCGGATGCCGATTCTCCTCTCTCCTGGCTCTGGTTCCCACGCAGAGCCGCTGAGGTTGATGGATAGGGCGGTTTCGTTCCCTGATAGGCTACCGAAACTGGAATCCAGAACCACACCGTCATCGCCAATTAGCAGAACTTGGTACTCAAAGTGGGCACTTCCATTGGATATCGAGCATGATGCACGAACATCTTCGAAACTCCCAGACAATGAGCAAATAGCGTCCCTTGGCTTAGACTTAGAAATTGTAAGAGTGTAACTCAATGACGTTTCCCCGTCAACAGACAGGCTTCCATTCACGGATGAATCGGCTGGTAGCAACCACCCCATTCCACCCCACTCCAGAAGATTCCCTGACACCTCATCGATCACTATCGAATTCTCACTTGTCCCATGGAGCCTAATTAGCGCATCATCGCCCTCGTACGCGTACAAGTAGGGGGAACTCTCCCAAGAGTGCTCGTTAAACTGGAAATCTATGCTGGCCTCCCTTTGGTTACCAATCGAATCCTCAGCCAATATTCTGATACTTCCCCCATCATCGCTTGAATTCCCGTCAGGGACGATCTCGAACGGTATGCCCCTAACTTCACCAACCCCGAGGACTACTCTCATGGCACCCATTGCTTGCCAATTATGAGGGAGGTCTAGTACCTGGAAATCTATTGTAGTTGGAGTGTTCCCTGTGTTAGCAACCATTGCGTTGGGAAGCCCCCCTAGGGGGGAAACTACCCACGATCCCGAGATTCCCATAGAGAAGTTGTACTCTGGAGAAACCCTCAGAGGGACGGTGATTTCCATTAGCCCAAGGGAGTCGCCATCCCTTGCTCTAATGTGCAATTCAACGGTCTTGCTAGGGGTAGCCGTTTCGGGAGGTGTTACGTTGAATGCCAGCGTAGTAGAAGATCCCGGTTCGACTTCCGGTAGATCGGGAAACTCATCGATCACCCATCCGTTCTGTCCAGAAATATAAGCCGAAACGAAGGGGATGCTCGGATTGTTTCCTTCCTGAATTATCTCGATTTCGACCGACGAGCCATTGGCGTCGATTTCTAAATCAGAATTAGATGAGGAGATTCCCCAACCCGGGACTCTAGAAACTTCGACAAAGAAGTGGAATTCCATGACCACCTCATTCCTGGCATCAGCGATTACGTCTACCCTCATTATTGACCCATTCCAAGAGTCGTCAGGCACCGAGGCGAATATTGACAGAACCTCGGTCTCATTGACCGCTACTCCGGTGGAAGAGCTTCCGTTTGCCCACCAGTCCTCTGATGAATCAGAACCGCTCATCAACATAGTGGCTTCAACAAAGAGGGATAGGTCGTCAACCAAGTTGCCAGTGTTTGTGGCATTTACTGATATTGTTTTGCTCTCCCCAGGAGCTAGAAGGTAGGTCGAACCATTGATTGGAGTGCCATCGTGAATTAGGTCAATATCCCATCTATGGTCCTGTCTGACTTCGAAAACCACCACTACCGTCTCCGACACGGAATCGTTACCCCGAGAAGTCATGGTGAAAGAGATGGAAATTGGAATCCTGGCTGGAGCTTCTTCCGGCAAGGTCACGCTAACTGGTACGGTCCTGAGGCTCCCGGCACCAAGCCCAACCGGATTGCTCGAGAAAGAAACCTCAATCCCCGGGTCGGAAGTGATGTTCTCGTCGATCATCAACTCATGTGAGAGCGAGTAGGAATCATCGCCATTGCCTGGATTCTCAAGACGAAGTACAACTAGGTTCGAGTCTTCTACATCTACGACAAATGGCTGAGTCGTTGGGGAGTTGATTTCCAATCCGGCTCGATGAATCTGCAGGACCTCTATGGATAGTGTCAAAGGAGACTCAGAGACAGTGCTGTCTTCGAATAGGTGGAAGGACGGCCGGGCATCCTCTGGGAGATCAAGAGAAAGAGTCCCACTTACTCTAGAACCAGGTTCTCCGGATAGGGAAATCAAATCCCCCGTAACTTCTAGATCGCCACTTCCGCTCCATGACCAGCCTTGTATGGCCATCCCGGAATCGACCAGTGACCAATTTACCTCGACCTCCCCCTCGGGCAAGTCTGCCAATAACTCCCATGCCAGGTTCATTGTGGGTACGGACCTGATGTGGCTAGGCTGTACGACCGATTTTGAAGCAACAAACTCTAGTTGAATCTGACTACACTCTTGCTCCTCCCCAGAACCAACGCACATGCTTAGTGGAGTGCTGACGCTATCTCCAGCACTAGTGTCGCTTGGTACGGCGAGTCTCGCTGTCACCTCTTTCATCTCTCCCGGGCCAAGAGAAAGTGCGCTTATCTCGTCTCCCTTGGAGTCAAAAATCCTGAGGTCAGAACCCCAATCGGTGCCATCCCATGATATCGCAATCTGTTCCTCTGCAGCGTTGCCGACGTTCTCTATCATCATCCAAGCCCTGGCATCTTCGGACACCAGTCCTAAACCGGTACTCTGAGAGGTACCATCAGGGCCCCTGATCGACATCCCCCTGGTTCTGTTAGCTTCTATTGGCAGGTTAGCGGAGATTTCAGCAGACCCGTCATTGTGAGAGAGTGTTAGGGCAAGGTAACCGGAGTCGGATCCCAAAGCCCCTGTCGGTGACACTACTTTGATAATCGGGCTCCAGAGCTCATCCACCCCGATCTCGACAGAACTGATCCCCCCTGGAGTCTCGTCCTCCCATGTCCATCCGTCTGGCAGAGTAGAATCGTCAATTTCGAGGGTCCAAGTTCCTGCCAGTCTCCCTGTAGACCTTATTCCAAGTTCTGCATAACCCTCGCTACCGGGGTCGATTCGCAGAGGTTCGGTCGGGATTTCGAATGATGCATTGTAAGTCGGGATAATGGAAAGTGTACGGACTTGGATATCATTGTCATATCTTGTTTGGCTCAAGTTGCGATAGGGATCCAGAACTAATTCGAAAGTATGCTCCCCCAAGCCACCGCTCCATTCTAAGCTAAAAGATGAGAATGAACCAGAACCGCTGGGCTCAACCGGAGTCATCGCCGAAAACCCGGTCCCTCCTATTTTCTCACCATTGGCGTAGAGGGCTACGTCTACAACTTCGTCAGTCTCCGCCGTCCCGGCATTCTCGATATATACTGTGACTGTAACATCCTCTCCGGGGTCTGGAGCACTGGGGTTGAACTCGATGCCCCTGCCATCGGTTAATGGCCTCACATCTGGCATTGCCGTCGAAACAACAATGCTGCCAAGAACTATGTCGAGAGTTGCATCCCCATCAATATCAGCCATAGAAGGAGATGACCAAGTCCTGTGATCGACCTCTACCTCGTCCGACCATTCTGAGTTAATTCCCGCGGGTGAACCAGAAGAACCATCGAACGCCCAAAGAGACCTGCCATAGGAAACCAGTAACTCTGGCTCATCCTCTGAATCAATATCCATCCACGTCGGCGCAGCAACAGCAATCTCGTCGTTTGGATTGCCACTACTCTGCTCCAGATCCTGGGCCCATTCTTGATTTGGAGTGCTTCCCCCTACGTCATGGCACCCAGCAGCACCATGCCTATCAGTTGTTGTCTGCCACCATGTGTTCCAGCACACCCTATCATGAGTCCCATCCCCATCTGTGTCAATCGCCGTAGGAGGGGCATCAGCAAAGCCATTGGAGGCATCGAATTCCCACAACTGAGATCCATCGGAGATCTCCAGGCCTCTAAATTCGGCCCCATCAACAGCTGTTGAGCCATCAGCATCACTTGGAATTGTAATGATTATTTCTGGATCTCCATCTGAATCTAGATTTGCGATAATTGGCCCAGGCAGTCTGATGTGGGGGGAATTAGTATCCCCATCTAGATTGTTTAGTGAAAGCCCACCTTGCCATGTCGAACTCCCGGTTTCAGAATCTATCTTCCAAACCCACATGCCGCCGTTGTTAGCCTCAATGGTAGTCAGAATTACGTAACCAGTGTCATCGTCAATCTGGGCGAAAGCCGGATCCGAGGGGTGGCTACCTTTGCTCAATGAAACCTCCCATAGTGAATTGGGCGTTCCATTCACCTGAAGAGGCAAAGCGAGTACAACTGGATCTTCCGAAACCTCGTCAATTGCAGCGATTACCAATTCAGCATCGCCATCTAGATCAATGTCGGCAAGTAGGGGTTGTGTAGTGGGTTTGTGCCCTCCAAGGATGCCACTTGTGTATGGCCCTTCGTCACTGCTAATCATCAGAGATTCATCATTCCATGACCAAAGCAACTCCTCTGAATGACCCGAGTATGACCATCCGGTAACGGTGCATGAGAGTCTTGGTGACCAGGCATCTACGTTCAATGAACCCCCTGCATCATATGCGACTAGAATCTCGGGCTTTCCATCTTCATCCATGTCCACTATCACTGGTGCTGCCTTTATTTTCTCGGTTTCTCCCAAATCAACCTGCCATGACAACTCAGAGTCTTCCCCTTCAATTAGCCGAAGAATGCTGTGATCCGAACCTGAAACATCTTCTGTTTGAATCAATACCATGAACAGGGAACTCTCTCCGCACCTCTGTGCCGCTCCTGGGCCGATTTCGATAGAGTCCGACAAATCAGCAATAGGAGTAGCAAGAGAATCAGTCCCAATCGAATATGAGCCATAGGCCCAATTCACAGCCGGTTCAACTATTGACAAAAGCGACTCAGAGTCAGCAGGGTTTCCCGTACCCGCCCCCCCAGACGGACCATGATTCGGAATTTCTGCAATCCTAGAAGCGGTTCTGCCAGACTGAGGCCAAGGTTGCCCCCCATCGATCCACACTTCTTCGTCTTCTCCTTGCGTGCCCATGATCCTCTCAATATCGTCCCCAAATACTCCTGTCCCAGATCTGCCCAGATTCGTGGATGCAAGAGGAGTCACCAGCAGAGATGCAATCACTATGGCGCAAATCACTTTCCGCCGCGACGCTTGCACTAAGCTTGCTGGCACCATCAGAATCAGAGATGCAATCTCAAGCCCACTTGAACATTCGCACCAAACCCACATTCAGACCTACGGTCTGATGACCAAACCCAGTAGCCGAGCAAATCTCCCAATCCGTTGCGCTTATACAGGAGGGGTCGGTCGCCGGGTCGAACGGACCTCTCCTCCAGAGGCATGGCCGATGAGGGACGGGAGGCGACTCCCACCTCCGTCCGGCTTCGGGAAGGGTCCGCATAGGAGGAAAAAGAATGTACACCCTTGAGACAAGAGAGTCAACCATCCGTATACCTGCAGAGTACATACGCAGAGGCCGTAGATTGGAGGACCATATTGATGAGTTAGCTCATGATGCATTTGAGTGCAGATTTGACGAGGATGAGAACTTCACGCTATTGACTTTCGACCATGAGGCAGTTGGACGAGGAAAAATTATCCACGGAGATGGTGCGATTTACCAGAATGTCAGATTCAAGGCTCTTGTTTTCTCGATGGACAACAATGAGGTTGTCGATGGAGCAGTTTCCGAGGTGTCGGAGTATGGTGCGTTCGTGAGGATAGGCCCCATGGAGGCCCTCCTCCACAAGTCCCAGATTCTTGACGAGCCAGTTCAGGTTAACTTGGGAGTCAAGAGGATAGAAGGTTCCCAGAGTGGTAGGAATTTGGAAGAAGGCTCATTCGTAAGATCAAGGATTGTATCCAAGTCTATCAACCACAACGACCCCCGTTCAAGCAAGATTGGATTAAACTGCAAGATGGATGGACTCGGCTCTTTTGATTGGGTTGGAGGGGATGAATAAGATGGCCAAGCAACCATTCGCATGTGGGGAATGCAACATGATACTACCAGATCCTGAGAAGAAGTCTGATCCCCCTCAGTGCAATTACTGCCCCAGTGCACCAGTGACCACTGACTGGCAGGGGTTCGTTGTGATCATGCACCCGGACAGGTCAGAAGTAGCCAAGAGACTCCAGATCGATAGGCCAGGAAGTTATGCACTAAAGGTAAATATCAGGTAGGCGTGAATATGGAAATCATTGAGAGAAAGGAAAACCCAGTGCTTGATAGAGTCGAACTGAACTTCCAGTGGAATCACTCTGGAGAGGCTACTCCATCCCTATCCCAGATGGTGGATGCAGCAGCCAAGGCTGAACCCGGGGCAGATAAGAAGCTGGTATATGTCAAGAATGTAAATACTAGGTTTGGTATGTCCAGAACGTCAGGGCTGGCTCTGATATACGGTACTGCAGAGTCAGCCTCCATTGAGCCTGACTACGTCATTGAAAGGCACAAGTCATTGAATGAAACCGAATCAAAGGAGAAAAAGGTCGAGGAAGCAGAACCTGAGGAAGAATCAGAGGAACCCGAAGAGGAAGGTGAGGCCTGATGGGTGGATCTGGAGAGAAGTGGAAGAAATCCAAGCCATCAAAGTACTCGGTAGAAGATGGTGAACTAGTCAGGAAGGGCACAGAGTGCCCAAAATGTGGACCTGGAGTTTTCATGGGGGAGCACAGTGATAGAAAGGTCTGTGGAAAGTGCGGTCATTCGATCACTGGTGACTCAGAATAGCCCATGAAGCCTGTCCACGAGCCATCATTTGCCAACACCATCCCGTCAATTATTGCGATTCCTACATTTCCTCTTTCGGAAATAGCTACTTCCGAACTTGAAAGTTGCCCATCTTGCCTCCATCCTGTCCATCTCCAGTAACCATTGCTGAACTCGGCATCTAATACCGGTCTCCCGGTTCTGTAGATAACATGCTCATCCTCTATTTTGTCCATAATTGCAACCGAACCCTCATGGAGCATCACAAACCAGCCTCCCTCATCAGAGAAAATTACGTTGGAAACACTGTCCCCGAAGTCAATTACTTTGGAGAATATCTCTAGGCCATTTGAGGGATCTAGGACCGACACCCCTCCGGCCTTGGACCAAATTGATATCCCTCCAGAAAACTCTACGACCCCGACTATCTCGTCGTAAGCGGATATATTGGATATAGAAGGCCACCTCGGTAGCAGGCCCCTCCAAACCTCGTTTGCATGGGAGTCGATCATGTAAATTCCTGACACGGTGGAAAAAACTGCGCAATTTCCGGATTTCCCCATCTTCATTGGTTCCGAGTCCAGCACCCTGTTCCACAATGAGTTAGAGGGAACTATATCAGACCCATTTTGCGAGTTTATCGCGGCGCGCAAGTCCTCTCGGCTTGATCCGTTCTCCCACTTCTTGTCGATTGGTAGAGCGGCCATTCTAGCCTGTCTGAACTCCCTATCCAGCCAAATACCAATCCAAACTTGATCCAATATCAGACCATCCACAATCGGGGACGGAAATGGGGTAACAACGGCTCCCAATTTCTCCCCCTTCCCATTTATTTTCACTAGTTCCCCTTGGGTTCCAGACAAAACGTGGATACTACTGCCTCGGGAGATTCTTTCAGGTGCAAAATCGGCCTCTCCCGGATCCAAAAGAACTCTCAGATAATCCCGAGAAACCCAATTTGCAATTCTCTCCATGGGCATCGGAAGCAGAACAACTATTGAAAGAGTGCCCGAGAATATTGAAGATGCAAGCGCCCTCACGGGCCATGGTCTCGTTGCTTCTGGCTTCCACCGAAGACCCGGCTTCGATGAATATGCTATCGGAACTTATGGTTTTAGGAGGCTGGGAGGACACACGAGAATACGATCATGGCCAGGTAACTAGGCATTCGAGCTGTGAGGTCGAGATACTCCTCATTGATCGGTTGCATATCTGGGCCGACGGGATAGACAAAGAACACATATCTATGACCGGATCAAAAGTAGATGAGGTCTTGGTCCTCTCAAGGCACGTTTCAGCATCTGAAACTCCTGCTCTAACTCTCCATGCAATAGGTGTGCCTGGTGAATTTCCCCATGGGGAAAAGGCCCGATCAGGGGGAATAACCGGTACAGCTGTTCCTCCTTCTACTAGATTTGGAGAGATGTTCAGAAATATGTGCAGAATTGCCAAGGAAGCAAATCTAGAGAACGAGTACGATCTCACTTTGGAGGCTACTCACCATGGTCCCGTTCTAGAAACCCCCACGCTGTACCTAGAGATAGGATCAACCATCGAACAATGGGAAGATTCCAGAGCCGCTAGGGTGTGGTCGAAGACTATTGCCCTTTGCCTAGGTATCTCAGAATCCTCTTCGAAGAAGGACTGGGATGGGAACGGGAGTGTGATGATAGGGCTCGGTGGTGGCCACTATGCACCTCGTCACAAAGCCGTGATCGCAGAATCAGATGTCTGGGTCGGTCACATCTTGGCGAATTATGCAATTCTTTTCGAAGAACAGGAAGGAACCCCCCTCCCATCCGGTCCGTGGGCTCACTCCGTTCGAACTGCAGTTGAATCTACTAGGGTCGCTTTCCCCGGTGGTGACATTTTCGCCCACTTAGATCGTAAGTCATTCAAGGGTTGGCAAAGGACTGCACTGGCTAATCTCCTTTCTGAACTCGGCGTACCAATTCTTAGGGGAAAGCAAATTTGCCCCCCGTAATCGTCAAGTCTCTAGCCACGTTGTGATACTCATGGGTCTCTTCGGCCGAACCATAGTCACCTTCCTCCCCCTTGCTCCAAGATTCATTGTAGGGTGGGTAGCCAAGAGGTACACTGCAGGAGAAAGCCTAGAACAGGCACTCCAATTGATGAGGAATCTCTCTTCAGAGGGCGCATGCTTCACAATTGACGTTCTGGGGGAGGAGATCAAGTCTATCGACGAGTCATCATGGTTCATCAATGAGTATGAGTCTGTCATCGACTCGATCGTGGATAGTGGAATCGATGCAAACATCTCAATCAAGCCAACCGCACTTGGCCTCCTTATAGATGAGAAATTGGCTCTCTCAAACATTGAAAGAATAGTTCGAAAGGCTGCGGAGAACGACATCTTTGTCAGATTAGATATGGAAGATAACAGAGTTACACAGGCAACAATAGATGCAGCAGTTTCAATTCAGAACAAGGGTCTGGAGAACATCGGTGTTGTCCTCCAGGGCAGGATGTTCAGGACCCCAGATGATATCTCTAAAGTTAGCAATTTACTGGGAAACAAATCAGATTTTAGAATCTGCAAGGGAATATACCTAGAACCTCCAGAGATCTCTCACACAAGCTACATTGAAATCGTTGATGCCACTAATCGAGCCATCGATCTGATGTTGGATTCTGGTTCCTATACAGCAATAGCCTCTCATGATATTCCAGTGATAGAGCATGCTCTGGAGTCACTGGAATCCCGAGGCCTAGGCCCTGGAAAGGACGATCCTAGGCACGACCCTAAAGTTCCGGTGAGAAAAGGAAAGGGCCCTGGCTACGAATTCCAGTTCCTATTGGGAGTTAGGGGGAACATCAGGAGGGACCTAGCAAGGAAAGGGCATAGGACAAGGATATACTTGCCATATGGTGAGAAATGGTATGAGTATGGAATGCGTAGGCTCCGAGAAAATCCTGACGTCGCAGTTCACGTAACAAAGTCGCTATTGATGCCTTGGACCAACCGAAGATGATGCAGAGTTTCTTACATTGAAACTCTTCCCAATGAATCGTGAGTGGCCGGGTATTGAATATCGCTGGATATCGTTTTGTCGATCTTAATGACCGAGACGAATTACGTGAACCATTCATGAATATGTGTACCATCTTGGAACTTAAGGGAACGATTCTATTGAGTCCCAATGGAATTAACTTCTTTCTAGCAGGTTCGGAGGAATCAGTTAGCGAATTCATCCAATTTTTGGAGTCAGACAAGAGATTCTCTGGGATTCCAATAAAATTCAGCCGTACCGATTACCAACCCTTCCGTCGCATGCTCGTCAAGAGGAAGAACGAGATCATCTCTCTAGGGAAATCTGAAATCAAACCCTCCGAATTCACCGGACCATACATCAAACCAATTGAATTCAAGCGCCTTTTGGATGGCGAGGAAGATATCTTGGTCTTGGACACTAGAAACGACTATGAGACTAGGATAGGCTCCTTTGAGGGTTCGACTGAACTGGGAATTTCCACGTTCAGGGATTTCCCGAACGCCATCGAATCAATTCCCGAGGAGTACAAGTCTAGGACCGTGGTAATGTATTGTACGGGCGGAATAAGATGCGAGAAGGCCTCGGCGGTGATGATAAATGCTGGATTCGAGGACGTTAAGCAACTCGAAGGCGGAATTCTGGGTTATTTCGATGAATGCGGAGGGTCCTATTGGGACGGAGATTGCTTCGTTTTCGATCAACGTGTAGCTGTAGATTCGGATCTGGCAGAGACTGACATTCAGATGTGCTTCAAGTGTCGTGAACCATTGTCGGTGGACGAGCAGAAATCAGAATATTACGTCATTGGGGAACATTGCCCCTATTGCTCCACGACGATGCAATGAAGAATAGTAAAGGTCCTGGAACCGTTTGATTCAAGTCCGACTGCTCATTGAACGTATCATGCGACCATCCACAATTGCCATTCTCGCAGTCTTGGTTTCCTTCCCTCTCTCTTCTTCCACTGCGGCCATCTCCGGTCCGGTAGAAGATTCCCCCTGGTGGGAGTCGACATCAATGGATTTGGACGGGGATGGTATACATGATGCGATTTGGATTGCAATTGAGAGCGACCTCCATGACTGGGTAGACGCGAATGACACGATTAGTGTAATAGTAGACTTTGATCACCAACCGACGGCTGAGGACCAGGAGATGTTAGAGCGCGAGGTTGACTTCAGAACTCAGTTTCGTTACCACCTCATCGATAGTATTGCTGGGAGGGTGGCCGTGGAAGATATAGTGGAAATGTCACATCTTCCCGGAGTCGTTCTAATCGAACTAGACGGCATTCTAACAATCCAAATGAATGACGTTAACGATATCCATGGCATACCAATGATTTGGGAGGATACAGGTTACACGGGCAAGGGAAGCGTCGTTTCAATCATTGACACCGGGATAGACTCAGAACATGTAGGCCTCGATGATTTGGATGATGATAATTCTACAAATGACTCGAAGGTTATCGCCTTCTATGACGCTGTGAACAATCCGGACAAGACAAACGGCACAGAGGTGAAGGCCTACGATGACCAGGGGCACGGGACTCATTGTGCGGGGATTACTGCTGGAACAGGCGCCCCTACATTCGAGTATGTCGGAGTCGCACCTCAGGCTCAGTTGGTCGGGGTCAAGGTTCTGGATGAAGGGGGTTCGGGCTCCTTTGCAACCGTAATGGCTGGCATGGAATGGACTGTTGACAAGAGGCACGACTTCAATATCAGGGCAGCCAGCATGAGTCTAGGTGGCTTCGGATTGATCGAATGGACATCTAGCGAGGAGGAAAGCGTAAACAGGATGGCCAATGAAATGGTTAGATCGGGCGTAGCCCTCTTCATAGCCGCTGGGAACTCAGCGGTAAGTGCCCAGATCGGGACTCCCGGTTCTGCTGAGGATGTGATAACCGTTGGAGCCCTTGACAAGGACACTTCCATTGCGGTTTATTCAAGCCAAGGGCCCACTGAAGAGGGCAGGGTGAAGCCAAACATCGCCTTCGTAGGCTCGAGTGTAATGGCTCCTGAGGCCAATTCCGGAGATGGTTACGTGGGTTACTCGGGAACTAGCATGGCCACTCCCGGTGCAGCCGGACTAGCCGCTCTAATGTATCAGGCAAATCCTGATCTCTCCCCCTTTGATATCCGAAACATAATGCAAGAGACATCCACATATCGTCAGTGCCACTACATGCTAGCCAATGAGCCATGTGCTGAAGATTTGATTCCGAAGAACAGACAGAACAACGTCTATGGCCATGGACACGTAGAAGGTCTGCCTGCACTACTTGAGGCTGCCAACTACGTTTATGGCCTAAACACAGATCTGAATCTTAGCATAGATGAAGAAATCTCAGAAGAAAACAGAATCAACTTATCTCCGGGTGAGTCTTTCCATATTTCCGTTGAGGGATCACCAATGGAAATCCAATGGAGAACATGGGATATGAGGGATAATTGGATGAGTCATCGAGAATTCTCTGAGGGAGACACAGATTTTGCCATTAGCCACACAATGCTTGTGGATAGAATCCAATATCTCCCAGGCAATCAGATTGAGGGCAATCAGACACTGATGGTACGAGCAATTCTTGATGATGATGCCTCGACTAATCTTGTCATCCACGTGTCAATCCTCGTTTCTGAGCCAAAAGACTCGCAGGAGGATCCCGGATTCACCCCGGGCTTCACTTCCATGCTAGCCGGACTCTCCTTGCTTGGTACTGCCATGCTGGGACGGCACAAGCACGACTGATCCTTGGTTCGATCGTCAATATTCTCTGTCTGGCGGATGCAGGTATATTCTCCGAATCTCGTTCGCAACCCTACTCCCGGTCAGTGTCCTGCCCTTGCCAGTATGAATGGCCCTAATTCTCCACCTAGATTCTGCGAAATTAATTATTGACCCACAAGAGAAAACTCTGTCCGGCTCACATTCCAATTTTCCAGACTCACTAATCTCGCCACTGGTCATTGTTATACCCACTATGGTCTTATCAGATCTGGTCGCCCACATGGAGAAAATCTTTGATGCCCTGAGGATTTTCTCTGGCCTAGATTGACCATCGTCAATCCTGGTCACCATCCACGTAATCTCATCATGCTCGAACATATCTCCTACAGAAATTTCCTCGTCTTCGTCGACCTCTATTTCTACTCCGAAACTTTCTCTTCCATCCGACAAAGTAGTCCTTACCATAACTGGATTGGGAGGCCGAATCATGATTTTATGAACAAATGAACATGCGCTGCATCTGACCAAGACATCCTCGCCCTCTCCTTGAGGTGTCCTCTTGATGATTGAATGTTCAGTCAATTCGACGCAACTAGGGCATTCTGAAAAAGCCCCCTCGTCTTCATTACTCATGCTCAATCGTGATGACGCCGGGTATTCAACCCATCCTAGAGGATTATTGAAGAGCAACACTCGTCAGAGCGAACTGTGGGCGATGACAGCAATGGCACGGGCCTCCCCCAAATGTCAGATTCCGATGTCATGGCTATCCTCCTATCAGAGGACCTAGAGAGGGATCAGTCCGAACCAGAGATTGCTTCCAGTATCGGGGAGCAGATGCTACACATGGACATCCCCCTGTTGCCTAGATCAGTGAGGTCCCGAATTAGAGATGTATGCTCTAGAATTGAACCCAGCAACGTCACTCTCGTGGGCGGAGGTATTGGACATCTCTCAGCATGGCTATTTGACCTCTGGTCCGATAGCGATAAGGGCAGCCGAGAAGGGACTAATGGATCTCCAGACACATTCAGGATAATCGAACCAGGGACAAGGTTCTGTGTGATCATAGACCGATTGATTAGGAGGTACGAGGCAGAGGGTTGGGCGCAATCGGTTTCCATGAAATGGCACGAGGTGTTCGCCGAGACTTCTTCATCTAGAGCGTCCAACATCGCAATCCCTGAGAATGCCGTAAATTCAATACTTCCAATGCCAGTTGATCTGATTATCATCGACCTGCCCGAAGAGGAAAGGGTTGCAGCTGCTTCAGCCGCTTTCGATTTAGTTTCTCCCGGCGGCCTGGTTCTTCTATTGGAACCAACCGTGCCCACTGGGGATGTGGGGGATTTTTCCGAGGGGGTGGAACCAACTCCTGCACAGTTGAAGGTTCAGTCATTTAACGACTGGATAGAGCTGGTCAAAAAAATAAATGATAGCGATTCTGTTGGATTCACAGATTTGACCGGCGGAACTCTAGTTGCTCTCCTGAAGAGTTTCTAGTTCCCATCGTCAAAATGCGAAACCAACTGGTCTATCCTAAGGTGTCCATAGCCATAGTGATCATCATGGGAGTCTTGTCCATCCATCATTTGTGAGGTTAGGGTAATTGCCCCTTTGACCTCCTCTATCGATTGCCTGCCTGAGGAATTCTCTCTCTGGAGCTCCGTATCTTCCTGCAACAAGAGAGCTAGCGAAGCACTGACCCAAGCTGTGGCAGCGGAGGTACCACTGGACCAACCCCACCACCCGCTGTTACCCACTCCAGACGCCATCAGCACTGGTACTTCGTGCCCCGGCGCTACTATCTCGGGCTTCTTATCGGGATCATCTCTCCCTAGAGTCGGGGGTAACGGCCACACTCTCAAATCATTGTCTCCCTCGGAACTTCCTGACCAGATGTCTCCAGAGCGAGTAATTCCGCCAACACAAATGACATCCTCTACAGATCCCGGGGAACCAACGTCACCATCATCGTCTTCACCATCATTTCCGGCGGAAGCAATTACGAAGACTCCGCTATCCAGTGCTTCATTAACCGCTTGTTCCAACTTGTCAGTTTGTAGAAATTCGGATCCGAAACTCTGCCCTCCTCCAAGACTCAGGGAAATTATGTCGGCCCCCCGTTGGACGCACCATTCTACAGACGTTGCAACAGTTTCGTCATCCCCCTGGCCCTGGTCATCAATTGCCTTCGCAACTAGTAGGTCAACGCCCCTGGAAACACCTTTCAGACCTCCATTAGCTACAATAATTCCCGACATGGCAGTCCCATGACCTTCGTCGTCATAGGGCTCATCGACCCCATTCACAGCGTCAAGCCACCCTTTGATCTCAAGATCTCTTAGATCTGGGTGGCTTAGGTCTATTCCTGAGTCCACGACACAGATAACTACTCCCTTCCCATCCAGATCAGATATCGATTGATTACTCACTCCAGTCAAACTCTTGAATTCCGTTTCCCAGGAAGATAGAGCCGGGGACGGCCTCTCGATCACCAGATTATCACCCTTCCAGATGTAGAGTATAGCAATGGAAGACGCCAAAACGATTAGCAATGATAGGCTGAAAGCGACAACCATGCTAGCTGCATCTTTTTTCGATGTTTCTTCCATTTCGCTGATTACAGCATCTTGAGATTCGACAGCTCTATCCTTCACCAAGCTTCAACCCTACCAAAGTGGCTCCCTACAGGCGTATTGGATCCGCAGCTTGAACAAACAACCCTGGATGGTATCCTAACTCCGCATTGTTCACATTCAGACCCAGACACTCCCTTTCCGGAGCAGTCATCCGATTCGCAAGGGATGCTGATCTCCCCAGAAGTTTCCTGAATGGCAGTTGTTTTTTGGTTGCAAACCGGGCATTTTCCTTGTTCCGCTTTCTTTTGCTCAAAGACCTCCCCCGAAACCTCACGTGCCCGGGAAGTCTGAATCCTTGCTTCAGCTGAACCAAGCATGAATTCCGGGAACCAGACTATCACTAGGAGAAGAAGTGTTGCTATGATGCCGGAAATCATATGAAGAAACGATAATGAATAACTGAAGTCCAAATCACCTGGGCTAGGGGCTATGGAATGAGCACTACTCCAGAAGCTGATGTTGAGTACAATTATCCATACTGCAATCCCCAGACTCCAAGCTAGTAAGCTATGATCTTTCCATGCCCTGTCTATCACTCTGGGATCGGGATGGGAGTGCTTCCTCTGGACATGTATGTCCCTTGTCTCAACAACCGCTCTCCTAACAACAAAAATCGATAGAAACAGCATCACTAGGTTCGAAACCAATACCCAGACCCAACCACCAATCCCTGAATCCCATGGAAAGGAGGGGTTGTCTGCATGTGATTTGATATGGCCAAATTGAATGAAACCCATTCCTATCAGTAGGTAGACCATGTTTTCTCTCATGATTGGGTAACTATTCCAGAGCATTACAACGAAACTCGTCCAGCAAATTACCGAAAGTAAGGCAAGTATCAGGGCTAGGTCTTTCATGTGCAAGAAACCACTATCCTCGCCACCTAGTATCCCCCATCTGTTGTAGTCGCCTCCAGTTGAAATCTCCCCAATCCCAAAGTCCCATGTTCCTAGAAAGAATCCTGCAACGAACAATCCGACCATTACTCCTTCTTTTACTCCCCAGAATTTTCTGATTAGGAGAATATTGTACTTTATCTCCGTAAATAGTACATCAAGGATGCCAAGTCGCTGGTTCAACTGGGAGAACATATTTCCAACCTCGTAATCACTCAATCTATCCATCAGGCGTTCTTCATCGATCGTCGAATCCAACTCCCTCGCCTGCTCCATGTTTTTCCGAGGCCTTTGACATTGAATAAGAAACTCGTCCCCTGAGTGTGGTTATTGACATCAATTTGGAGGATATTGGCGCCGAGGGCGAGATTTGAACTCGCGAGGGAAAAATCCCAC
>CETH01184569.1_pt1 | contig 21552 bp, 18 predicted proteins | sample 361461 | NCBI WGS metagenome assembly CETH01 (sample SAMEA2622695, study PRJEB7988) | marine metagenome | isolation source: saline water (ENVO:00002010), including
GATAGACAGAAATCGCAAACGCCGCATGGCTCTGCTGTTGCTTCTCCGGCACCGTCTGCCCCGGTACAATTCAGGGCCTTCGCGATTATCCGCGCCGTTGTAGTTTTCCCAACTCCCCGCACACCTGTGAGGATAAAAGCATGTGCCAACCTATGCGATGCGATCGCGTTAGATAGGGTTTGGACCATGGCTTCCTGACCGATCAGAGACGTGAAATCTCTAGGGCGGTATTTCCGCGCCAGTACGCGGTAGGGCTGGTTATCGGGGCTGTCTGCCATTCAGGGCTGGCGCCTCATCATTCTATACAGCAACGGTTTACCCCCCGAGACATCCCAGGGCCGATGCCTAAAATTTCTCCCCACAATAGGGAAAGCCAAACGGTTGGGAGACTGGCCAAGCGACCCAGAGAAATCTCGTTACGGCTGCTTCCTTCCGGACCTGACCGGGTTGGCGAGCTATCTGTCCGCTGCCAATCTCCCAACATTAGTATACCAGTTCCGGCGCAGGGGCCAAATTAACCTGGCATACGAAGTGTATATTCTTTCAAACCGCTACATTTGCTCCCTCGGCGCCAGTATGCGAGTACTTTAGCCATGACCAATGACAATTATTACACGGCCGAAACATTAAATCGTGCATCTCATTTACGTAGCAACGAATCGTGGATGAATCTTCAGCTGCGAGCCGATCATACCGTCATCATCCCGGTATGGCGATCGCGCAACCTAATTATAAACCGCGAAGAACCAAAGGGTGTGATGCTGCCAATGTCAAAGGCGCGGACACTTATAGAAATTGATCACACATTAGTCTTCCTAGGCCTTAGAGACGAAGTCGCCCACTTCGCCATCGATATATCCCATCTCGAAGAAGAAAACGCGCGGGACCTCTTAGATGACGGGGAGTTCGTCGACTTGCGGTTAGTAGGTGCCGTCATGGATAGATCGGAGGCATCGATCTTGGCCTACGCTAGGGGAATCACCCACTGGCACTCGCAACATCTCTACTGCGGCGTGTGCGGGAGTGCGGCTAAAATCGGCGATTCCGGACACATTCGCAAATGCATTAACCTCAGCTGCGGCGCGGTGCATTTCCCGCGAACCGACCCTGCGGTGATCATGCTAGTGGTAAAGGACGATCGCGCCCTTCTCGGCCGCAAAGAGGAGTGGATGGAAGGCATGTATTCAACGTTAGCTGGTTTTGTCGAACCAGGCGAAAGCCTAGAACAGGCGGTAACACGCGAAGTGTTTGAGGAATCGGGGGTAAAGATCACTAACATTCGCTATCATTCCTCCCAACCATGGCCGTTCCCGGCATCTCTGATGCTTGGTTTTCTCGCTGACGCTGTTACGGAGGATCTAGTTCGAAGCGAAGAAGAACTCGAAGACTTGCGGTGGTTCACCAGACAGGAATTATCTGACGGCGGCGCAGGAATTGCGAAGCGCCCACGTTCCGATTCGATCGCTCGGCGACTTATCGACGAATGGATAAGACTTACAGATTGATTGATATACTGTTCGGACTTCGAACATAAAGAGGGAGTTTATCCCTTTCCTAACCGCAACGGGTCGGCCGGATAGGTGCCTAAGATTTTCACCTCATGGGTGTAAAAATCTAGCTCTTCGAAGGCGAGCTTAACGTTCCGATCGCGCGGATCGCCCTCTACATCGGCGTAGAACTGTGTCGCAAAGAAATCACCTCCCACCATGTAGCTCTCCAACTTGGTCATGTTGACACCGTTGGTCGCGAATCCGCCTAACGCCTTAAACAAGGCTGCCGGGACGTTTCGAACCCTGAACACGAAGCTGGTTACCAACACGCCGTCGTTGCGGTTGGGCCTTACCGGCTTCTTCGACATTACCACGAAACGCGTGGTGTTGTGTCCCGCATCTTCGATACTCGCTCGGACTGATTTTAGGCCATAAACCTCGCCAGCCAATTCAGAAGCGATGGCCGCCTCCGACTTGTCGCCGTTCGCACCTATATCGGCCGCCGCCCCTGCAGTATCTGCATGTACGACGGCCTCTAAACCGTGTTTTCGTAAAAAGTTGCGGCATTGCCCTAGCGCATGAACGTGGCTGTGTACGCGGCGAATAGATTTCATCGTCGCACCCTTCGGCGCCAAAAGATGATGATTCACTCGCAAAAACCGCTCGCCGATTATGTAAAGACCAGAATTAGGCATTATACGATGGATATCCGCAACACGCCCTGCAACAGAATTTTCGATCGGTATCATCGCTAGTTTTGCATGACCGCCCTGCACAGCAGCGAAAGTATCTTCAAATGCGGGTGTCGGCAGCGGCGTCATTTCGGAAAAATACCGACGACACGCAAGATGGGAATACGCACCGGGCTGACCCTGGAACGCTATCGTACGCAACGGCGAAGCAGTTTTCAATTTCGAATGGGCAACCATGGCGTGGGCACCTTAATGAAGCTGGATAGCGCTCTGGATTTCAGGGCGGACCGCCCGATAGCAGATTCCTTACGCGATCCAAGTCTTCAGGAGTATCGACACCAACTGGGACGGTGTCAACGAGTGCAACGTCTACTCGCATACCGACTTCCAGTGCACGTAGCTGTTCCAGACGCTCCTGTCTTTCAAGGTTACTTTGCTCGATGCTGACAAACCTATCAAGCGCCTCACGTCGGAAACAATATAAACCGATATGATGATAATGTGGCCCATACGGTGCGTGGGGGATCGTCGCACGGCTAAAATAAAGCGCGCGACCAACACGTGTATCATCGTCCTTCAACGCGATCACTACCTTAACAACGTTGGGATCGGTGCGTTCACGATCTTCCGAAATCTCTACAGCCAGTGTTGCAATGTCGACGTCGGGATCTTCGAAGGGACCTAATACCGCGGTAATTAACCGGGACTCAATTGTAGGTAAATCTCCCTGAACGTTAATGACCGTATCGTATTGCCGGTTTGGATCATATATTTTAAGTGCTTGATGCACCCGATCAGACCCACTTGGAAGACCGGGATCAGTTATCACCGCATTACCACCGGCATCCAAAACAGCATCTACAATTAGTTGATCACCTGCAGCGACTAAGACCGGTGCAATACCGGCCTCAACCGCCCGGCGCCAAACATGAACGATCATTGGATCACCGTCGATGTCGGCAAGCGGCTTATCCGGAAACCGTGTCGCCGCAAGGCGGGCGGGAATTACAATTACAGGATTCAATGTTGTTTGCATTATCACAGGCCTGTAGGTGGCGGAAATGTATTTTAGGGTGCGACATTATACCCCTTGTACGCCGGCGGGAATGAAGTATTCGTGTGTAGGTTATTAGACATCCCAGTGCGCAGTAGTTAAATTTGCCGTTCCGGAGCAATCATTTCAAAGTCTGTTATTCCAGCGGAAATCTGACATGTCGTCATTCGAACTTAACAAGGTTATCGGTGCGTTCCTGCTCGCGGTGCTAACCATGGTGGTTATCGGCAAACTTGGCGATAATCTTGTAGCTACGGAAGAGAGTCACGGCGGCAAAAAAGAAGCCGATAAGGTAGTTGTCGCCTCCGCTCCCGCCAAGCCGAAGAAACCAAAAATACTTCAGCCGATCATTGGCATGCTAGCATTGGCGGATCCCGCCGCGGGCAAGAAGGTGTTCGCAAAGTGCAAAGCCTGCCACAAGATTGCAAAGGACGGTAAAAACGGGATCGGTCCAAACCTCTGGAATGTCGTTAGTGCCAAACGCGGGGTGGTCGAAGGCTTCAAATATTCCGATGCACTCAAATCCAAAGAAGGAAGTTGGACTTATGAAAGTCTCAACGCTTTCCTCGCCAAACCCAAGGAATATATTAAGGGCACTAAGATGTCATTTGCTGGCTTGAAAAAGGTAAAGGACCGCTCAAATGTAGTGGCTTACCTCCGAGAAGGTGCCGACGCGCCGGTGCCCCTTCCCAGCCAATCAGAGATCGACGCCGTGATGAAAACCCTTAAAAAGGAAAAGACAGCGGCGGAATGAGCCTATACTCAAGTTGTATATGCGGAAATGCCCCCACGTTGGTTTACACGAATCTTAGCACCGGTACCCGCGCTCTCTTTCAAAGAGGTGCGATTCGCGACAGACTGGTATGATGTCTGTCACCAATTCATTCGAGTTTATTTCGCTAGCGAACCGCCTTGCGGATGCGAGCGGCGCGGCAATACGCCCTTACTTCCGCAGACCAGTTGCTATTGATACCAAAGCAGATGCATCACCGGTCACCGTAGCAGATCGAGAAGCAGAGCATGCAATCCGTTCGATTCTCTCTAGCGTCAGGCCCGAAGATGGGATCATTGGTGAGGAATTTGGCAGCGAAAATATTGACGCCGAGAATGTCTGGATTATCGATCCAATCGATGGCACTAAGTCCTTTATCACCGGCCGGCCAATCTTCGGTACGCTAATCGCGCTGACCAAGAACGAAACTCCGATTCTTGGTGTCATCGATCAGCCAATTACCGGCGAACGATGGATAGGGTTACGGGGCGAGGGAGTATCTCTTAACGGGGAGGCCGTCCGCACGCGACGCTGCTCCACTCTAGCACACGCTACAATCGCAACTACCGACCCATCTTTGTTTGGCGAGGAGGAGATTGGCAAGTGGATACTGGTGGCGGAAAGAGCACGTCACGTTGTTTACGGTGGTGACTGTTATAACTATGCCCAGATTGCAGTTGGACTCGTCGATGCGGTTATAGAATCGGGCCTTCAGCCATATGATTTCGCCGCCCTCCCCCCTGTGATTGAGGAGGCGGGCGGTATCGTCACTGACTGGCGGGGGAACCCCCTGACACTATCGTCGGACGGCACTGTCATCGCATGCGGTGATTTAGAAGTACATACCGAGCTTTTAGATTTACTGGCCGGATGAAGCGTATTTAATTTGGCTCTGAGCTCGACCACCGTTAAATCACATTAACTTCGGGTCTGGGACTTGCCCCGACACTCAAAACGCATAATTGTGGTCTTAGTGCAAAGATAGGTATCTACCGTGAATGGAATATTGGCTATTGCTGTATCAGCGATGCTGCTTGCAGCCCCGGCCCACGTTAAGGGCGAGAATTCAACTTCGACTACCAGTCACGGTTTAACACTATTAGAAAAACTAAAATATCCGAAAGAATTTAAGCACTTGGAGTATGTGAATCCGAATGCGCCAAAAGGAGGCATGCTTCGACAATACAGAATCGGATCGTTCGATACCTTCAATCCATATATCATCAAAGGCACGCCTACCGGTGCGTTAGGTATGGTCGTACAGAACCTCATGGAAAGCCCACTTGATGAGGTTTCAGCCGGATATGGCCAGATTGCTGAAAGCGTCGAGGTCGCGGATGATCTCTCCTATACGACGTTCAATTTGCGCCGTGATGCACAATTCCATGACGGGACCCCTGTCACAGCAGATGACGTAACCTGGACATTTAATGCTTTGAAAAAAGACGGGCGCCCTTTTTATCGCTTCTATTACAAGAATATCACCCGTGCTGTGAAACAAGGTCCGCATCGGGTTAAGTTTGAATTCAGTGGCCCCCCGAACCGGGAACTTCCGCATATTACAGGGCAATTGCCCGTCATGTCTAAGAAATGGTGGTCAACGCGCGATTTCTCCAAAACAAGCTTGGAACCACCAGTCGGGAGCGGCCCATATCGTATTGTGAACTTTGAAGCTGGTCGTTACGTCGAGTTGGAAAGAGTAAACGGATGGTGGGGCCGCGAAAAACCTCTTAATAAAGGACGTTATAACTACGATAGAGTCCGAATCGATTATTACCGCGATCAAACCGTAGCGTTAGAAGCATTTAAGGTCGGCCGTTACGATCTGCGTAGCGAAAACACCTCCCTAACATGGGCCACTGGATACACTTTTCCGGCACGGAAAAACGGACGCGTAAAGCTCGAAGAGATTAGACATGATCGACCCACAGGAATGCAGGCTTTCGCGTTCAATACTCGCCTTCCGATGTTCCAAGATATAGAGCTACGCCGGGCGATCGCCTATGCCTTCGATTTCGAATGGTCGAATAAGAATCTATTTTACGGCCAATACGCACGCACCAAAAGTTTCTTTTCAAATTCAGATTTAGCCGCCACTGAACTACCGTCAAAGCAAGAGCTTTTTCTGCTCGAGCCGTGGCGAGGTAAGATTCCAAGTCAAGCTTTTACACAGGTCTATGAACCACCGACTTCTGATGGATCAGGTAATGTCCGGCGAAACCTGCGTATCGCGCTGAAAATCCTGCGCACAGCGGGATACAAGATCCTAAAAAATCAATTGATTTCACCCAAGACTGGCAAACCAGTTATATTTGAAATATTGCTTGTCAGCCCGGCCTTCGAACGTATCGCAGCACCCTTTGTCAAGAACCTCGCACGCCTTGGTATTAGGGCAAATATTCGGACAGTGGATCAGTCTCAGTATATTAATCGTGTCCGTACTTTCGACTTCGATATGATTATCTCTAGCTTTGGCCAGTCAGAGTCTCCCGGGAATGAACAGCGAAATTATTGGAGTTCCGAGGCCGCGGACCGGCCTGGCGGGCGCAATGTGATCGGCATAAAGAACCCGGCGGTCGATGCGTTGATTGAGAAGATAATAAATGCCAAAGACAGAGAATCGCTAGTCTATGCGACCCGTGCGCTAGACCGTGTGTTACTTTGGAACCACTACGTTGTTCCGCAGTGGCACGTTCGCATCAGCCGCATGGCGTATTGGGACAGATTTGGAATTCCTCAGCACCCTAAGTATGGAGTTGATCCAATGAGTTGGTGGATTGATCCAGGGAAAGAGTCTGCGCTTAAAGGTGCCCGTAAAAAGCATTAACGCCAGTGAAAGCCATCGGACTAAAATGGTCACATGATGAAAATCTTAATTGCGTTAATCGCAGTAGCAATGCTGTTTCCAGAATCTACGAGGGCTGCCGATCCAAAACCTCGCTTTGGGTTAAGCGTTTTCGGTGACCTCAAATATCGCCCTAATTTCAAGCATTTCGATTATGTCAATCCACAGGCGCCAAAGGGCGGTACAATTAAGGTGCCTGGACTGGATACGTTCGAAACCATTCACCCATTCATCCTTAAAGGTCGTAAGGAGCTTTTTGCCGAACCGCTACTCTATGATAGCCTTATGGCGCGGTCATTAGACGAGCCTGATTCCTATTATGGGCTAGTAGCTAGGACAGTCGAATTACCGAAGGATAGGTCTTGGGTGGCGTTCAATCTTGATCCTAGGGCAAAGTTCCATGATGGTACGCAGATTATAGTGGACGATATTATCTTCACTTTTAATGTACTCATAAATCACGGTCACCCACGCTATCGAATAAATTATAGGGATGTTGCAACAGTGACGGCAACGTCTTCCTCACGGGTAAAGTTTACATTTAAGGCCGGCTACCACCGAGATCTGCCGACACGGCTAGCCGCTCTGCCGGTTCTTTCAAGGGCCTATTATCAAAAGACCGACTTCAAAAAGACATCCTTTAAACCGGCGCTTTCCAGCGGGCCATACAGGGTGGGTAAGTTAGAGCCGGGCCGTTCAATCACCTATAAACGAGTTGACAATTACTGGGCAAGAAATCTGGCAGTAAACCGCGGTCGTTTCAACTTCGATAGGGTGACGGTTGAGTACTACCGAGACCGAGAGGTCGCTTTTCAAGCTTTCTTCTCCAATCAGTACGACTTCCGAGAAGAATTCACCTCTCGTCAATGGGCAACTCAGTACGACAAGCCGCCAGTGAACAGGGGGCTAATTGTTCGAGAGACCTTGCCCGACGAGACCCCTTCCGGCGTTCAAGCATTCATCTTGAATCTGCGCCGCCCTAAATTCCAAGACTTGGGTTTGCGAACAGCGATGGATTTAGCTTTCGATTACGAATGGACTAATAAGACGCTTTTCTATGGGCTTTATGACCGCACCAATTCGATGTTCGAAAACTCAAACTTAGCGGCCAAACAGTTACCATCAAAAAAGGAACTCGCACTTCTGGAGCCCCTCCGGGGCAAAGTACCGAAAGAAGTATTTAACGAGGTTTTCCGCGCACCAGTGACGGATGGGTCGGGCCGTATTCGTGGTAATCTGCGGAAGGCTAGCCGACTTATAAAACAGGCAGGATATCGAATCAAAAACGGTTTTCTGATTGATAAGTCTGGAGTTCCGTTGGCAATCGAATTCCTGTTATTCGAAGCAAGTTTCAAGCGTATCATCAATCCATACCTTAAGAATCTTAAACGCCTGGGTATTAAGGCGAGTATTCGCATCGTCGATGCGTCCAACTTCAAACGTCGTCAAGACAGTTTTGATTTTGACGTGGTCATCCGGAGAATTGCACAACCGCTTACGCCCGGGATTGAACAGCGTAATTACTTCGGATCAGAGTTCGCCGACATCCCGGGATCATTCAATATCGGCGGTGTGCAAAATCCAGCGGTAGATATGCTAATTGAGAAGGTGGTTTCCGCGAAAAATCGAAACGATCTTATCGTCGCCGTCAGAGCATTGGACCGGGTTTTATTATGGAACCGATATGTCGTCACACAATGGTACAAGGGCGTGCGCAATATCGCTTACTGGAACAAGTTCAGCCGCCCGGCGATAACACCTAAATTCGATCTAGGCGTGATCGATACGTGGTGGTTCGACGCGAAAAAAGCGGAGATGATAGAAAAAGGCGACGCGCCTCCGGCGCCGCCCAATGCGATTTGGGCACTACCGAACACCAATATTCGATCATCAACCGAATGATTGCCTATATCATACGACGCCTATTGCTGATCATCCCTACGCTGCTGGGGATAATGGTTATCAACTTTGCTATCGTTCAGTTGGCGCCGGGTGGACCTATTGAGCAAATCATTGCAGAGCTTAGCGGTATAGATGCTGGCACTACCGGGCGAATTAGCGGAGCCGGATCAGAGGTATCTGGCGGCACAGCACAGGCCTCTGCCAGCCTCAATACCGACGACAGCGGTTACCGCGGAGCCCAAGGCCTTGATCCTGAGTTTATCGAGGAATTGGAGAGACAATTCGGTTTCGACAAACCGGTACATGAACGATTCATCAATATGATGGCCAGTTTCATTATGTTTGATTTCGGTACTAGCTTTTTCCGAGATGAGACGGTTATCGATCTCGTGTTGGAGAAAATGCCAGTGTCTATATCACTAGGTCTTTGGACCACAATGATAGTCTATCTGGTCTGTATACCGCTTGGAATTCGAAAGGCCGTTGCGGACGGCAGCCGTTTTGATATTTGGACCACAACCCTACTAACACTCGGTTTCGCAATTCCATCTTTCGTGATGGCGATCCTGCTTATCGTCCTGTTCGCTGGTGGCAGCTTCCTTGATATTTTTCCTCTCCGCGGTCTCATCTCGGAAGATTTTGACCAGCTGTCACTGGGCGGTCAGGCTCTCGACTACCTCTGGCACTTGGTACTCCCGATCACCGCGCTAGTCCTAGGAGGCCTACTGTCGCTCACAATGCTAACCAAAAACTCATATCTTGATCAGATCAATATGCTTTATGTCCAGACGGCTCGGGCTAAAGGGCTAAGCGAGAACCGAGTAATGTACGGCCATGTCTTTCGAAACGCTATGCTTATAGTAATCGCAGGATTCCCAGGCGCTTTCGTCGGAATACTTTTTACCGGCGCAATGCTAATTGAGATAATTTTTTCGCTTGATGGTCTCGGACTATTGGGTTTCGAAGCAGCAATAAAACGCGATTATCCGATTATGTTCGCAACGGTCTATTTCTTCACCCTACTTGGGCTGATAATGAATCTGATCGGCGACCTGATGTATACTATCATCGATCCGCGGATTGATTTTGAAGGCCGTCATGTCTGACACCATGTCCGCTGATCGATCATCGAGACAGATTGCGTTGCCGGTAAAGAAAACGGCACTATTCGGAATCCGCGTCTCCCCGCTTAATTTACGGCGCATAGAAAATTTTAAGCGGAATCGGCGCGGCCGCTGGTCATTGTGGATTTTTACAGCGCTATTTCTAGGGACACTACCCGCAGAATTTATCGCTAATGACCGCCCTCTTATTATTTGGCACCAAGGTTCTATCTATACTCCAGTTTTGAAAACTTATGCTGAAACAGTGTTCGGCGGCGATTTCGAAACTGAAGCAGAATACCGCGAACCAGACGTGAAGGACCTTATAGAAAAAAAGGGCGGCTGGATGATTTGGCCGCTTATTGAATATAGTTACAATACCGTCAATCTGAACTTGAAAGTTCCGGCACCGGCGCCCCCGTCACTAGATAATGTGCTTGGTACTGACGATCAGGGCCGTGACGTTCTGGCTCGGATCATATACGGTTTTCGAATATCAGTTCTATTCGGGCTGATTTTGACAGTATTTGGATCTTTTATTGGCATCATAGCGGGAGCGTTCCAAGGCTTCTTTGGCGGGCTCTTGGATCTTCTGTTCCAACGTTTTATTGAGATTTGGGGCGGGCTTCCGCAGCTCTATATCCTGATCATCCTCTCGAGCGTTATCATTCCGGGCTTCTGGACGCTGTTACTAATCCTTCTATTATTTGGCTGGACGTCACTGGTTGGCGTGGTTCGCGCCGAATTTCTTCGCGCCCGTAATTTCGAGTTCGTCAGGGCCGCTCGGGCACTTGGAGCTGGAAATTTAGCAATTATGTTCCGTCATGTCTTGCCTAACGCCCTCGTGGCAACGCTTACATTCCTTCCGCTAATCTTGACCGGATCGATAACAAGCCTTACGGCGCTCGATTTCCTTGGTCTTGGCCTGCCACCAGGATCGCCGTCACTCGGCGAACTTCTGCAACAGGGTAAAACCAACCTTCAGGCGCCATGGCTTGGGTTAACATCTACTATCGCAATATCCTTAACGCTGATCCTGCTAATTTTCGTTGGCGAAGCAGTCCGCGATGCTTTTGATCCGAGAAAAACTTTCAATGGCTAAGTCAGCGGAAATGGATAAATTGATCGAAATCAACGATCTATCAGTTTCGTTTGGTCGCGGCGATGCGGAACACCGAGCAGTCAAAAACGTCTCCTTCGATATTCGGAAGCGCGAAACCATAGCCCTCGTTGGTGAATCCGGGTCGGGTAAGTCAGTCACCGCGCTTTCGATCATGCATCTACTCCCCTATCCCAATGCGCATCACCCTTCCGGCTCGATCAATCTTCTTGGTGAAGAACTGATCGGCGCTCCAACGGCGCGCATGCAACAGATTCGGGGCAACCGAATCGCGATCATCTTTCAGGAACCAGTAACGTCACTTAATCCGCTACATACAATCGAAAAGCAGATCAGCGAAATCCTCTTAGTGCACAAAAAAGTTGATAAGGGGATCGCGCGCAGACGTTGCATCGAACTGCTGACCGAAGTCGGTTTGTCAAGCGAAGAGGAAAGGCTTTCGGCTTACCCTCATGAGTTATCTGGTGGCCAGCGTCAGCGCGTTATGATTGCCATGGCGCTGGCTAATGATCCCGAACTCTTGATCGCAGATGAACCGACTACTGCGTTGGACGTTACTATTCAAGCCCAGATTCTGGCCCTGCTTAGGAAGATCCAGCGGAAGAGAGGTATGTCGATACTTCTGATCACTCACGATCTTAGCATCGTTCGCAAGATCGCTCATCGCATTTGCGTTATGAAGGACGGTGAGATCTTAGAGTCTGGAGAGACTGCCTCTCTTCTCGAAAATCCCCAACACGAATACACTCAGCACCTCCTTGCGTCCGAACCCAAGGGGAACCCTCTGATAGCCGGGAAGAATTCGAGGGCAGTCATTGTGGCTAAAAATATTCGTGTCTGGTTTCCCATAAAAAAGGGAATTTTTAGGCGTACGGTTGGTCATATTAAAGCGGTAGACGGTATAGATATTACCGTTCGAGAAGGCCACACAGTCGGAGTCGTAGGTGAGTCAGGTTCGGGTAAGACAACTTTAGCGATGGCGCTCCTTCGCCTTGAGCGTAGCGATGGCGTCATCAGCTTTAACGGGGAGCGAATCGACGAATACGGTTTTAGGGGTATGCGGCCACTACGGAGAGAAATGCAGGTCGTATTCCAAGACCCGTTCTCGTCACTTTCACCGCGCCTGTCAGTGGGACAAATTATCGAGGAGGGTCTGCGTCTCCACAACTGCACAGGAGATACCTACGTTGCTCGGCGCGACGTGATTGCAACTGCTTTGACCGAGGTTGGCCTATCCCCTGATTTTCAGGACCGCTATCCACATGAATTTTCAGGCGGACAACGGCAGCGGATAGCTATCGCGCGGGCGATCGTCCTGAAACCAAAATTTATAGTATTGGACGAGCCGACCTCCGCACTTGATATGTCAGTTCAAGCACAAATTATTGACCTTCTGCGTAACCTCCAAGAACGGCACCGTCTTGCCTATCTCTTCATCAGCCATGATCTGAAAGTAGTGCGTGCGCTTGCGGACGAATTGATTGTAATGAAAAACGGTAGGGTAGTTGAACGGGGTCCGACAGTTGAAATTTTTGAGGATCCGGCGGAGCAATACACCCGATCGCTGATCGCAGCGGCGTTTACGGCGAAAGCCATTAACATCGACGCTGTCGACATCTGATTACAGAAATCCTCCAGCTCGAACATGTCTTCCAAACTGGATAAAAGAAACGGTAAATTAGAAATTTGTTTTCCGTGATAGGCGCCTAAACGCTGTTGAGCATTTGCAACTAGGGCAGATTAGCTAATTATCCACCATGAGAGTCATATCATTTTTTCCCGATAATCCCAATGGTATGGGAGTACTGTTGGGAAGCAGCGTCTCACCTTAAGCGCCCACCATCATTCGCCAGAGGAATCCCAGCTTCGAATGGAGTGGGACTTTCCAGTTCGCGGCCCGCTTCAGACACTTGTTCGGCAAATTTCATCATGAATATATGGCCTTTTCCGGTCCCCCGAACCCGGACGCTTCGGCGATCGTATTCATTTCGATGACGAAGTACAAAGCCCAGTTTCTCAAGTCGATCAAGTGCGCGTGAGATTGCCGGCTTAGAAATGTTCAGCACCTCTGATAATTCACGCACGGTGTGCGGCGATTGCACGGTATACACCCTTAGCATAATCAGCATCTGTCGAACTGAAAGATCAGGGCCGTCCCCCCGCACACTGGCGGCAAGTGCATCTCGCCATAGCGAAAGGGCGTCTTCGTGGTTAAGAAATACGGGCATATTAATCTGACCGTTGTTCAAGCGCTTCGCGCAATGATTTCATTTCGAAGTGACTGTAGTTTAGCACGAATCAAACGTAACTTGACCACTGGGAAACGATGGCGGCAAAGAGTATTGAAATTTCATGATATGGAGATCAATCAATGACCATGAGATTACTACTTCGGGGTCCCTCACCATTTGGACGCAAATGTGCATTTTCCATTAAGCATCTCCAATTATCTGACCAAATTGGTATTGGTGTTCCAGAAAGCGAAGATCATATCCGCAACTTCAATCCTCTTGCGAAAGTACCTACACTGATCGTTGACGACGGCGAAGCACTATTCGATAGCAGAGTGATTCTCGAATATTTGGATCACATTACAGGAGGTGGAAAAATCATTCCAATTGAAGCTGCTGCCAGATTTAAAACGCTACGGTTGGCCGCGTTGGCCGATGGAATTCTAGAATCTGCCCTGCTAATCACGTATGAAGCTCGCTATCGTCCCGACCAGACCCCCTATGAGCCGTGGATTGATTTCCAACGGGGTAAGATTCAGCGAGCCCTGTCAGCAATGTCAGATCTGCTGCCTGCGACTAACCCGCCCATGGTGGATGGGATCGGGCTAGGCTGTGCGCTTGAATATATGGACTTTCGAAAGCAATACGATTGGAGGGCGGAATTTCCCGCCCTCGTTGGGTGGCTAGACGATTTCAATGTGTCAAATCCCATTTTTGCCTCCACCCGCCCATCGAGCTGAAAAAAGTTTCGTGCACTAAAGTGCACACCTTAAAATAGACTTTTCCCCACCGACATTTTTTTGTACCGAGATTGCACGGTGTTTTGGGAATCAGAAAAATTCATTGAGCACTAGCAAACCGGTAGTTCGCGATCGGTAAATAATTGGGGCCATTTCTACCTATACGGCTTTGGTACAGCACGAAATTCGGGACACTGAAGGGTGTGGAGACGAACGTACTGTTGGACCGGAGCCAACCGATTACCCGGTTTCTCCGAGCGTTTTTAATCCGGCCAATGGTCACATGTGGAATATATTTCCGGCCATCGAGCTGCAGGCCAGCACGGACTAATACAATATCTACTTTATTACGCAGGACTTCTAAATCCGGGGATTTATTCACACCAATCCAAAGTCCACGCGTCCGTCCTCTACTAGCAAACTGGCCCGCACCGGCCAAGGTTACCGAAATCGGACCCGCACTCACAGTGTCGAGGTTGTAAGCTATATCATCAACGACTGGCTCGGACACCTCTCCGATAAATCGTAATGTAATGTGAAGGTTTTCTGCAGACACCCAGTGCGCTCCATCTACTCCGCAGCCAAGTGCCACCAACCGGACCGCTAAATCATCAGGCAGGGGCAGGGCAACGAAGAGTCTGATCATTTGAAGCGAATTTGGACGCGAAAAACCGTGGCAACGCCGTTAAGGTGCAGCGATTCATTCGCCTTTCGGTATAAGAACATTATTTGACCATGAGATCCCAAAACTACCATTTAATTATTTCTCCTGATCTCCCCTAGGAGGTTTTTGAATTCACCCTGAGAATTGTTGCTACAATCTTATCAACCGATAAGCGTAAGTACTCCAGTATAGCCATAAACCCGGTTTTTTGAAATTTCTCCATTAGCAAAGAATCCAACTAATGGGACATCGGCACCCAGCGCCTCCTGAACGGCGGTAAGCTCGATAGAATCGGGGCCAAAGAGATTTGGGCCACGGGCAACGCAGGAATAATACAATGCCGCTTTCGGCGCGCCAATCGACCGAGACATAATGTCGGTGAGCATCCGGTTAAGATCCTTCATTGCCGATGTTCCGTCTCGGCGAACAAACATAACCCTGTCACCGGCGGAAATCCGATCGCCGATTGCCAAAATTTTATTTTTTGGATCAATGCCAATCATGTTACGCACTAAGTAATCTCCGCTGTCATCGCCGGAAACCGGCAGCGCGACGTGAATGTACCCGCCGACGCGTTCAAGTTTCCGTGCTAGCACCTCACCGATATCTTCCTTAAAGACATCAAGCGCAGGTCTTCCATCAAGCTCGAGCAGGAGATTGTCCTCGGATCGAGTGACATCGTGAATTTCTCCAACCGGCGAGCAGCCCTGACTGAGCCCGGTCGTTAGCCCAACATCGCCAGAAAACAAAACACCGGAGACTCCGCCTTCGGTAGGTTCTTCAGCAATCTGAACCTGTTTGCCGCGTGATGCAGTCAATCCACCTACAAGGAATGCCTCGGTATCATCAGTTATCGAATCTAAAATATCGCTGACATAGGCATTACGCGGATCGGCATGTACTATGCCTAGGAAGGGGGTTTTTCGCGCCACCCAATCCATGATACACTCCGGCAATGGGTCTCCAGGTGTATCGATAGTGGGCATGACCCGAAAATCATCTTCATCGAGCACTCCAATCATCGCCACAATCGCAGGAGTATCAAAATACTCCCTGCCACCCACCATAACGCCAAAGCCTATCGTACCAACCCAGTGATCAACCCCAGTTTCTTTTCGCAACCGTTCGGCAATCAGTGGGAAGTCTTCATCCAGGGTGTCGGTGACATAAAGGAACCCGAGGTTCGCCCCAAACGGGACAGTACCGATCTGGTCGAGACACGACGCAATCAGCGTTTCCCAGTCGGCATCCGATGCATGACCGAGTCGGAATGTGACTGCAGTTGTCTCCATTAAACTATTCCTTTTCGTCTAGAAACTTTACTATAGAGGGCAAAATACGTTCGACAATTATGGCAACCCCCTTTTCGTTAGGATGCATGCCGTCTTTTTGGTTTAGTTCCCGTTCTGCAGCAACACCGTCCAGAAAGAAGGGATAAAGCATTATTCCGTATTTCCGAGCCAGATCAGTATAGAGCGTGCGGAAAGCATCTTCGTACAGTTTACCGAGGTTGGGAGCAGCGTACATACCCGCGAGCATCACTTTAATGCCGCGGGCTTTTACTTGGACGATAATAGTTTCGAGATTTTTACGGGTCACCTCAGGATCGAAGGCACGGAGCATATCGTTAGCCCCTAATTCGACCAAGACATGGGTGGGGTCCGATGCAAGCGCCCAGTTGAGACGCGCTAGACCACCCGCCGTAGTGTCTCCGGAAACTCCGGCATTAATCACAGTGACGACTCTGCCCTTAGCCCGCAGCGCCGTCTCCAGAAGAACTGGAAATGCCTGATCCTGAGGCAGGCCGTAGCCCGCAGTCAGACTGTCACCCAGAACCACCAAGCGCGGGGCAGGACTAGCGTGCGATACTGCTCCAACAATTAGGGCCGCAAAACCAGTAGCAATCCAACGTTTGAGAACCCCCGTAAATAGACTATATCGGAAGTCGTTAAGGATTCTTTTTAAATACCCCACGGAAAATATGAGAGACGATAGAGACAATAAGAAACCCATGGTTCTCCTCGAGAATGTCCAGCTTAAGCTGGAGAGTGAAGCCGGCCCCGTCAACATACTCAAAGGGATTAATTGCAAGATCGCAGCCGGCGAAACCGTCAGTGTAGTAGGTCCGTCAGGGTCAGGTAAAACCTCTTTGATGATGCTAATAGGTGGCCTCGAACGTCAGACAGTTGGAAATATAAGCGTTGCAGGCATTGATTTATCCCTAATGGACGAAGACGGGCTTGCCCGTTTCCGGCGCGACAATGTCGGAATTGTATTCCAGAACTTTCATCTGATACCAACCATGAACGCTCTTGAAAACGTTGCTATACCGGTCGAGCTAAACGGGCTGGACGACCCTTTCGACCGCGCCGAATTAGCTTTGTCAGCAGTCGGGCTCGATCAACGAACGACCCATTATCCAAGCCAACTGTCAGGTGGCGAGCAGCAACGGGTGGCGCTCGCCCGCGCTATAGTTGCAGGGCCACGTCTTTTGCTAGCGGATGAGCCAACCGGCAATTTAGATGGCAAAACCGGAGATGAGGTGATGGAACTTCTGCTCAGCTTGCGTACCGACTATGGAGCAACTTTAATCTTGATTACGCATAACCCTGTGCTCGCAAAGCAATGTGGCCGGTCAATTGATTTACAGGACGGTTCGATATTTAGCGATAAAATTCTCACATGATCCGATCCGCAACATGATAAACTCATGGCGTATAGCACGCCGCGAGCTCCGCGGTGGTCTGCGTGGGTTTCGCGTGTTCCTTGCCTGCTTAGCGCTGGGCGTCGGAACGGTCGCAGCAGTCGGATCCATAGCATCTTCTGTCATTGGCGGATTGGAAAAAGACGGTGCAACCCTCCTAGGCGGCGATGCGACGCTGAGCATTACATATAAGGATATTACAGTTACCAAGCGCGCATGGCTTGGTCAGAACGGAGATGTTTCCCGCATTTTATATTTTCGCTCGATGGCGCGTTCAGTCGATAATGACAAGACGGCGCTGACGGAAATAAAGATGGTCGATAATGCCTATCCGCTCTACGGAAAATTGGAAGTCTCCCCCCGGTCAGAAAATGCCGAACTGTTCGTAAAACGTGAGGGTGTCTGGGGCGCAGTGGCAGATGCGGTGCTTCTGCGTCAACTTGGTATCAAACACGGTGGGCTGCTCAAGCTTGGAGATGTAACCTATCAGATCCGCGGAACCATAAAAAACGAGCCGGACCGGATTTCAGGCGTTAGTCCGATTCCAATCGGTCCGCGATTAATGGCGTCGACCGAATCGGTACAGGATAGCGGCTTGGTAAAGCCGGGCAGCCAAGTCTGGTATTTTTATCGCGTACGATTGAAGGATGGCCAAAGTCTTAAAAGCTGGAAGACTAAACTTCAAAAAGCTTTTCCGGATGCTCTTTGGGTATTACGCGACCGCTCCAACGCATCGCCATTAATTAAAAGTTTTGTTGATCGCACCACCCTGTTCATGACCCTAGTTGGACTCATAGCACTGCTGATCGGCGGAGTTGGTGTCAGTAATGCTGTTAGGAACTATCTCGCGAACAAGTTCGAGACTATCGCCACCTTGAAATGCATGGGAGCAACAGCGCGCCAGATTTTTGAGGCCTATCTGATGCAGGTAATGATCATGGCCCTCTCAGGGATCACCCTCGGGTTGGTAATAGGGGCGCTTGCGCCAGTTTTTGCGACCGAAATGCTACATAACGAGCTGCCGATCATGTCGCGTATCGACGTATACTGGCAACCTCTGGTACTGGCAGCATCGTTCGGTTTGTTAACTGCTTTGGCGTTCTCCATTTGGCCCATAGCACGGGCCTGTGACCTGCCGGCAGCTGGTTTGTTCCGAGCCTCTATCGTCCGCTTCCGAGCTGTGCCCAGATGGCCCTTCGCACTGGCAACGTTGCTCCTGTTAGCTGCGCTAGCAGCACTGGCAATTGGGACGGCACATAGCCCTATCATAGCCCTCTGGTTCGTCGTAGGCGCTACTGCAGCCATGCTTCTTTTCGGTATCACTGGCATACTTGTCGCTCGGGCTGCGAAGGTCGTGGGCTCTGCGGGGGGCACAGGTCTGCGTCTTGCGCTTGCAAATCTGCACCGTCCGGGAGCACCGACAGGCAGCGTCGTCATGTCATTGGGATTGGGACTGACCGTTCTTGTCACGGTGGCACTCATTGAGGCTAACCTGAGCAAACAAATAAGCAAGTCCCTGCCGGAAAAGGCACCAGGTTATTTTTTTATGGACATCCAAAATGACCAAGTCGATGCCTTCGAGTCTCTGGTAGCGGGGGTGAGAGGGTTCCGCGAGCTGCGACGTACTCCAATGCTGCGTGGGCGGGTGACACGGCTGAACGGCAAGACCGCGAAACCCGAAAATGTGGCGGAAGAAGGGCGTTGGATTTTGCGGGGCGACCGGGGTGTCACATGGGCACGCGAACTTCCTGACGGCGAAACGGTCGTAGCCGGAAACTGGTGGCCCGCCAATTACAGTGGTACGCCGCTGGTATCAATGGCAAAGCGAAACGCTGCTGCCTTAGATCTTGATATCGGAGATACCATCACAATAAATATTTTGGGGCGTAACATAACTGGCGAAATTACCAACCTCAGGGATGTGCAGTGGGGATCTCTCCGAATGAACTTTTTATTCATTTTTTCGCCTGGACCGCTTAACGACGCACCGCAGACCCACTTGGCTACTGTGCACGCAAACCCATTATTAGAAGAGGGTATCGAGCGCGCTGTCACTAATAACTTCCCCAATGTCACCACCATCCGGGTGCGTGAGGTGCTAGAAACTGTAAACGTATTCTTGGGTCGCCTCGGCTTCGCAATACGTCTGACGGCAGGTGTCGCGATAGCGGCAGGTATACTTGTTCTCGCGGGAGCCGTCGCCGCCGGACATCGGCGGCGAATATACGATTCAATCGTTTTAAAAGTGTTAGGCGCGAGCAAGCGACGAATTATTGGAATCTTAATGATTGAATACAGCCTCCTCGGCCTCGTCACGGCGGTAGTTGCATCGGTCGTCGGTTCAGTGGCCGCTTGGGCAATAGTCACCGAAGTCATGCGTCTGGAATTCACTGCGGATATCGGCGCCATAATTTTAGGTTTAGCGATAGCAATGCCTGTCACCCTCGTGCTGGGGCTATTTGGAACCTGGCAGGCATTAGGTCAGAAAGCTGCGCCCTTGCTCCGCAACGATTAACTTGAGGCCGTATGCAATCATCTTAACGATTGCAAACTATACCAACGACTTCAAGTTGATTTCGTTTCGATAACATCCCATACTTATAAAGTCTGATTATTTTTTGTTATCAAAGAGGTCTAACATGGCTTTCGGTTCTGAAAAAACTTTGTACACCGGCGTCCAGGTCGATCAAGCAGAGTTTGACGCCGGCCTCCGGGCACACATGCTCCGGGTATACAACTATATGGTTTGTGGCCTGCTACTGACCGGCATTCTGGCCGTTGTCGTAGCTCAAATGTCTGTCGTTACTAATGACGCAGGTCAGATCGTCGGGCTGACCGGTCTTGGTCAGACGCTGTTCGGCTCTCCGCTTAAATGGGTGGTCATGTTGGCCCCGTTGGGAATGGTGTTTTTCCTGAGCGCCCGTCTACACGCAATGAAGCAGTCTACCGCGCAAGCAGTTTTCTGGATTTACGCGGCAATGATGGGTATTTCGATGGCTACCATCTTTATGGCCTTCACGGGTGCCAGCATAGCACGCGTATTTTTTATCACAGCGGGCACATTCGCAGGTATGAGCCTCTGGGCCTACACTACTAAGAAAGACTTATCAGGATGGGGCTCTTTCCTGATGATGGGCGTGATCGGTATCGTCATCGCAATGATCGTCAATATGTTCATTGGATCATCTGCTTTACAGTCAGCCATATCGGTGATCGGCGTTTTGGTCTTTGTTGGACTAACAGCCTACGATACTCAAAACATTAAGAACGAGTACGCGGAACACTTTGACGAAGATACCAAGGGTAAACTCGCTATTTCTGGCGCTCTTAGGCTATACCTCGACTTTATCAACCTGTTCATCATGTTGCTGCATTTATTCGGCAACCGCGATTAGCTGTTGCTTTTATACAATGTATAAATCTGGCCCCCAACTTGGGGCCAGATTTTTGCAACTTTCCTTTGAGGATCAGATCCGCCCAGACTGCTTTTCGCCTCACAAGATGCGGGCGTTTATTATGTCGCGGCTGAGTTCTTCCCACCGCGGGATTAATTAAAGGCAGATCTCAAAATATTACTCCGCCGCCTGCGCAGTCGGAGCCGGTTCATTTTCGTCATGGATCATAGAATCCAGAGTGCGGATCGCCTGCAACCCTCCACCATCGTGATTGATGTCTATGCGCTCTGGCGTGATACCGCTATCGATATTTTCCTGCTGCAGGGCGATTATCTCCAAATCCTCAAGGAATGCCTCGTGTACGTTCGCTACTAATAGATCTGTGATCCACGGCTCATCGATTCGAAAATCGTGCGCTTGCGCCCAGAAATAGTGGGTGGTCTTGTCAGTTTCTGGCGTGATCGCATTGAGGTTTCGCATTGTGAAACCCTGAGAACGGTCACCGTTCTCGGCCCCGGTTCCAGCCTTTGCTGCTCCTACGTCCAAGCGCACGAATGCGGGCGGTGTCCAGGTAATGTGTTGCCAGCGATCGACATGCTCGTCCGCTGAAAAACCACCTGCCTTAGTAAAAAACGGAGGGGGCACAGAATCCATCACCCAGCGGGTAACCGTAACGTGGCGACTGCCACGCTCAAACTTCATCGGCGTCTCCGCTACCGCATCGGTACCCAAGGTAGTGGCATGGATATAGCTGAGATGCGAAAGATCTAGCAGGTTCTCAACCAATAGCCTGTAATCTGCTTTGAGGTACATCCGCTCACCTTTGGCACGCCAGTCGGG
>CETH01006477.1_pt1 | contig 21530 bp, 16 predicted proteins | sample 361461 | NCBI WGS metagenome assembly CETH01 (sample SAMEA2622695, study PRJEB7988) | marine metagenome | isolation source: saline water (ENVO:00002010), including
AAAGGTAAAAGGTGATATGTTTTACCTGATTGAGAATTGTATGTTGGTGTTGCAATTTGTATCGGTAATAGTTTTATTTCATCAATTTTTGTCGAGCCTTTTTTTGCAGTATTGGCCCATACTCCCCTTTGCAAAACGCCGTTCCAAAATTCTTCAAAACTCACACTGGTTATAGTGCCTGTACCGGTATCAAATAGCTTTTTAGCTTTATTTCGTATTGCTTCTTTAGTGTCTACCCAAGGTAATAGGGTAGCTACATCCCCACCAATTCTTTTGGATAGTTCAAGAATAATATCTCCATAAGATTTAGAGTCATTGAGTGTTTTAACTACAGGTTGTTGAAAAGTAATCATGTCATAACCTGGTAATGTACATGGGACATCATCCCCCCAACTCTCTAGATATACTGATTCCGGAAGAATAATATTAGCCATAGCTGCAGTATCATCCATAAAGTTTGCTATAACATAAAGGTTTTTTACATTAATAATTGCTTCTTCAAAACCGAGTATACTCGGTAGTGAATGTACTGGATTTGTTCCTCGGATTAGTAATGTTTCAATTTTATTTGATTGAGAATTTGTAATAACTTCTTTTATATTATCAAAAGTTGATAAAGGTAGTGGGGCTCCAAGCTCTGATCTTGGGTTGAAAATAACACCGCCTTTTTCTCCAATATTGCCAACAAGTATATTTAGGGAATAGATGGCATTGAGGTTTTCTACTCCATTTGAATGAGCTCCTGCAGAACCTCCGCCTATTATCAAGCTATGTTTGTGAGATACGAGATCTTCAGCAATTTCTATTATAACTGAAGGTTTTATTCCTATATCATTAGCTATGTTTTCTGGTGCATAATCACTTAAGAAACTAGCACCTTCTCCATTTGTAAGTTTGTTAATAATTTTAGAATCAATTTTATCTGAATGATCTTTCATTATTACATAGGCAATACTCAAAGCAATCAAACCTTCTGTGCCAGGTACATTGTAAATCCATTTATCTGCATTTGCTCCAGTTTGCGACATTCTGGGTTCAATTTGTGTGAATTTTCCACGATGGTCATTACCTTGCCTAAATTGGCCATAATCTCGACTGAACTTAACAGGTGATATCCATGAACTAAGGAAGTCGGCACCAAAATTCAATACAAAATCAGCATTTGCAAGATCAAAATTTGGGTGAGATCTTTGCCCAAATACGTGTCTTATTGATTGGTATAATACTGTTTGATCAATAGCTTCACTTATAATCAATTTACTATTAAGTGAGTTAGCAAAAGTCGTTGTTATTTCACCTATTGTTCCACTTTGTCTATTGGTTATCATGGCGAGTGAGTTTGATTCAGACGAAGATTTTATGTTGGAAGAAATTTCAGTAAGTGCTTCTTCCCACGTTATATCTATCCATCTACGAGAAGCCCCTATTCCAACACGTTTCATGGGATTTAATATCCTATCGGGGTTATACAGTCCTTGCAAACCTGACTGGTTTTTACTAGAAGACTTCCCTTGATTTATTGGATGATCTGGGTTGCCTTCAATTTTAATAGCTCTACCTTGTACAATTCTAACTATAATCCCTTCACCATCACCATAAGGTCCAGATGAAGTTGCATACCAAGCTTCAAGACTAGATACTTGATCTTCTGGCATATTAAGTGGGCTTTGTACTATGAGATCTTGCTCGGGTATTCCACAACCATTGAAGACAATAGCTCCTAAAGCTGATGCTCCTGATAGTTTTAAAAATTTTCTTCTACTTAGCTCCATAATTGTTTTTTACCACCTAGGTTAATAATGACAAGTAGTACAGTCTGCTGGAGCATTATTTGCTCTGTGGCAGTCTACACAATAATCCATTTTTAAAGGCTCAACTTGTTTAACTTTAGTCATATTGGCAACGTCTCCGTGGCATTGACTACATTCAAACCCAGCATTGATATGTGGGGCATGCCAGAATTGTACGTGGTCCGGCAGCCTGTGAACTCTCGCCCAATCTATAGGGTTTTCATTTTCGTATGCCGTGCGAAGTTTTTGTATCTCAGTTTGTGCGGACGAGTTACTTCCTACAACTCCTGCATGACAATACATACAAGCTTGTACAGCAGGTACGGTTGCAGCAGCGCCAATTGCAACATTTCTATGACAGAAAGTACAGTCTAAACCTAATCCACCATCTTCTATTGCACCAGCATGCTTAGTATGAGGAAAAGCTATTGGTTGCTCTGGTCCTGAATATAGTGGGGTAAGACCAAACCAAGCTGAAAATAGGAAGTAAATACCCAGTCCTACAGCCACTAATACTAATGCGGTTGCTGCTCCCCCGGCTATTATTATTTTTTTTGTATTACTCATTTATTTAAAAATTCTTTCATTTTTAAATCCATTTTCTTTCGTAAAATAATTGCGTAATAATTCCGTTGCTATCTAACGTCACATAAAAAGCACCAACAAATGCAACAAAGAATATTAATGCAACAAAGTATAATATAGGGCGAAGTTTCGCTGCACTTTCAGGTATGCTTTTCGAACTAAGTAAAGAAGGTATTAAAGCATGAGCAGTTAAGAAGTTAACTACAAAAAAGAAAATCAAAATAAAAAGAATCCATATCAATCGGAGGGTTAAAGCTATACCATCCCAGATTTCAGTTGTTAAATAATTTGGATCCAAGTACATATTATGAGTATTATTCCCTTTATATTATTCTTAATTTATATACTAATAAAACACCACATGAAATATATCAATAAAATATAACTTTGTGAAGTATTTATCAATGTTATATTTGCGTATATATTTAATTTAGGCAATTACCTAACTAAAAATCTTTTCACAAATCTATTATCAAATAAATTCTTTTTTTCTATTCTTGGTGAAAAAATAGAAGATTGGCTTGAGTATAGTTTATCACCTGAAGAAAATTGAGTCCCTTTAAGAATAGATGCTCCTGCAGCAACAGCTGAACCCATTAGCATATATTTTATAAAGGTCCTACGGGATGCTTTATTACTAACTAAACTCTTGTTCATTCAATATCTCCAACTTCAGATAAACTTAGCTTTATCATATAGAATATTAAGTTTCATAAAATAAATCAACATTGTGTAAGTATTTTTTGATAAATTTATTAATTAGGACGGATAAACATTCGATTTAATTGTTGAATATTTATATTTTGAATTGTTGGTCTCCCATGAGGGCAATGAAAAGGCTCTATGCAATTTTCCAAACCTCGCAATAATAAGTTCATTTCATTAATATCAATGGTATCACCTGCTCTTATAGAACTATGACAAGCTATTGATGCAGCAATAGCTCTCATTGTTCCTAAAGCATCATCGATATTTAATTCACTTTCTATAAAAGTTTCAATATCTTTAATAAATTCACTTAGTTTTGTATAACTTATAGTTGCAGGCACGCCTTTTAACATAATAGTCTGATCATCAAGTTGGTCAATTGAAACACCATTTGCATTAAGTGATTCTAATTTCTTGGTTAAAAACTTAGTTTTTAAAGTGGAAATATCTATGAGATATGGCTCCATGAGTAATTGCATATCCATCATATTAGATCCAATTGATTCAATGATCTTTTCATAATTTATTTTTTCGTGACACGCATGCTGGTCTAATATATACATGCCATTTTCACCTTCCGCAATTATGTATGTACTATCGATTTGCCCAATTGCTCTCAGTATAGGAAAGTTAGTATTTTGTAGTGTGTTTTGTACGTTATTGTTATCAAAATCAAAGAACTTCTGTTCGGTAGGACCAATTTGATTATAATCCGTCGGTTTTTGGGTGAAAAGGTTTTTTGTAGTAGGAGAGTTTAAAGGATATGAAGTATCATAGTTAGAATTAAATGTATTAGGAACAGGGTGTTTTTCTACAAGGGTTTCTCTTACAGAACGTTGAATAAATGAAAATACCTCGTTTTCATTCATAAATCTTACTTCATCTTTACGAGGATGAACATTTATATCTACTTTTGATGGGTTAGTAGATAGATCTAATACAGTAAGTGGGAATCTCCCCACCGTTAAGAATCCTCTATAGGCTTGCTCTAAAGCCATTGTCATTAATTTATCTTTTACAATTCGTTTATTTACAGAGTACAAAATATTAGATCGGTTAGTCCTACTAATATGGGGAGGTGAAATATATCCAGATATTTTAAAATCATTGTTGGTAAAATCTACAGGAATTAATTCACTAGCAAGATTCTGGTTAAGAATTTTAGCAATTGTATGGATCAGTTCACCATTACCAATAGTATTGATTTTTTGTTTTTCATCAATTATAAGTTTAAATCGTATTTCTGGATGAGTCACACAAAAATGATTAATTAAACGAAGTATTCTATTAGATTCAGATTTCTGTGTGCTCATGAATTTTTTTCGAGCAGGTAGATTGTAGAATAAATTATTCACTATTATTGATGTCCCATTAATCATACTTACAGGTTTTTCAGTGAGAATTGTCGAATTTTCAACTTGTATATTAGATCCTGCGGGACTTTGTAATGGCTTGCTTGATAATTCCATTTGAGATACAGCAGCGATACTTGCTAAAGCTTCTCCTCTAAATCCCATGGATGTTAGGTAAGATAAATCATCAATGGTATCTATTTTACTTGTAGCATGTCTTTTAATTGCTAAAGGTAGGTCTTCTTTTGTGATTCCCTCACCATTGTCTATTATTTTAATTAAATCCATCCCCCCATTAATAATTTCTATTTCAATCGTTGTTGAATTAGCGTCAATAGAATTTTCTACTAATTCTTTGATAACAGAGCTAGGTCGCTCGATTACTTCACCAGCAGCAATCTTACTTGCTATCAATGGGTCTAAAACTTTAATTTTCATAATTTTTATCAGCTAGGTTTTTCTTCAAAGTTTCAATTAAATTTAATGCTTCTAGAGGTGTCATTGTTTCAATATTCACCTCATTAATAGCTTTTTCTGTTGTGTTTTCAGGTTGAAATAGCTTCATTTGGCTATTGGGGATTATTTGTATATTTTCTGCAATAGATTCTAAACTAGAGTTATTTGTTAATGATTCTAAATAAGAGTTAGCTGAATCTATCACTTTCTGGGGTATCCCTGCTAGTTTTGCAACTTGTATTCCATAACTATGTTTAGATATACCTTTATTAACTTTATGTAGAAAAACTAAATTGTCCCCGTCTTCAATAATTTCAACATTGTAATTTATTAAATTTGTTAATTTTTCTGGTAAATATACAAGTTCATGATAATGCGTGGCAAATAATGTTCTGCTCCCCAATTCAGGACTATTATGAATATGTTGAATTATTGAGTGTGCAATAGCCAATCCATCTTTTGTATCTGTTCCTCTACCTATTTCGTCTAATATAAGGAGTGATTTTTGAGTTGCATTTCTCAAAATTAAAGCAGTTTCGCTCATTTCAATCATAAAAGTTGATTGCCCTAAGAAAAGGTCATCTTGCAATCCGATTCGTGTAAATATTCTATCAACTATACCGATGGAAGCTTTTTTTGCAGGTATAAAAGAACCAATTTGAGCCATCAATACAATTAATCCAGTTTGCCTCAAATAAGTTGATTTCCCTGCCATATTGGGCCCTGTTAATAACATCATTTTCCCAATTTGATTATCAAGAACTGTGTCATTAGGAATAAACTTACCTTTACTCATACTATTTTCAATAATCGGATGTCTTCCGTTAATAATATTGATATTTTCCGTGTCATTTATTTCAGGTTTAATATATTCATTTTCTTGGCCTATATGGGCAAGTGAGCAATATACATCTAATTCTGCTATAAGTTGGGCATTAGTGAGTATAGTTTCATATGATAAACTTATTCGATTTAGTAGTGTTTTAAATAAAGAATTTTCTAATTCTATAAGATTTTCCCGTGCTTGCAATATAACTTTTTCATGTTCTTTTAATTCAGTAGTTGTGAATCGTTCACCGTTTGTTAGAGTTTGCTTTCTTTCATAATAGTCAGGAATATTATTTATATTAGAATTGCTGATTTCAATATAGTATCCAAAAACTCTGTTATAACCGATTTTTAAATTTTTGATTCCAGATTTTTCTTGTTCTGATTTTTCTAATTTTGATATATATCTTCTAGCATTTTGGGAAATAGATCGAATATCATCCAACTCAGGACTGAATTTAGATTTAAAAACATTACCTTCGCCCAATTGTCCTGGATCATCATTTATTGATTTCTCTAATAATTGAAATTCTTCGGCACAATCATTCATTTTTTCAATCAATTCAGCATTTATATTTTCAAATCCATTATCATTTCGATAAATAAATTTTATGTTAGGTATTTCTTGCAAACTTTGTTTAAGTGCTAAAAGATCACGAGGAATTGCAGTTTCATTTTTAACTCGTATAGCCAATCTTTCTAAGTCAGATATTTTTTTTAAATGAGTTCGAATAGTATTTCTAGCAAAAGGGTTATTAAACATCATTTCAACATAATTTTGCCTTGATCGTATAAGATCAAGGGAAATTAAAGGTTGTCCGATCCATTTTCGCATTAATCGTGCACCCATAGAGGTTTGAGTTTGGTCAAGTGTAGCTAACAAAGAATGTTGTTCTATCCCATCGATTCCGCCATTGTATATTTCTAGATTTCGTCTAGTTTGTTTATCCAATTGCATATAATCGGATAAATTGGCAGTCTTGATGTTACTTATTACTCCAGCACTTTGTTTGTGTAGTTTAGAAAGATAAGTTATTAGTGCAGCAGAAGCTATTATCTGAGAATCATTATCTGCTATATCAAATGTATTTAAAGAATGGATATTAAAATGTGATAATAATTTTTTTCTGGAATTTACAACACTTGAAAAACTCTCCTTTGAATACGTAATAATGAATTCATTTATCTGGGTCATGTGTTCATCTGAGCTGATAATTTCAGCAGGGTTTATTCTATCGAGTTCCAAGGGGAGATTTGCACTAGTTGTTTCTACAAGATCAATGCTATTGCTACTACTTGTATCAATATACGCCACTGTTGCTATATCTTTTTCAATTATCAAACTAACAATATAATTATTCTTTTTATCATTAAGTATAGATGGTTCAATAATTGTGCCAGGAGTAATAACTCTAACAACTTCTCTGTCCATTAGTCCTTTTACGGAACTAGTTTCAGCATCAGAAATTTGTTCACAAATTGCAATTTTATGACCTTTATTAATAAGTTTTGCTAAGTATGAGTCTAGTGCATGGTGTGGAATTCCTGCCAAGGGAACTCGATTATCTTTCCCCATTTCTCTAGAAGTCAAAGCTATATCTAGGTCTTTTGAAATAACCTCTGCATCATTATCAAAAGTTTCGTAAAAATCCCCCATACGAAATAAAAGAAGTGCGTCATTATGTTCCGCTTTTATTGATAAATATTGACGTCTAATTGGTGTAGTCATTTTTCACTCAGTGATCGATCAGCTCATTAGATATATATTACATTAAACACTTTGGTAATTTAAGTTGTTTTAGTCTATATTTTTGTATAGAATATTTCCAAATTTGTAGTAAGTTATTCTTTTAAAATCTTTTTATGAGGTGTAATTATGGCTATCGATACAAGGACAGGGGAAGATTTAGAAAATTTAAAAGATATGGCAGCGGCACACTTTTGGCCACACTCTAGACAAGCTGGTGACCTATCAGATGATACTGGTATTACTCTTGTTGGCGATGCCAATGGCGTTTGGGTTGAAGATTTAAAAGGGGTAAAATGGTTTGATACTATTGCAGGTATGTGGCTAAAAAATATAGGCCATGGTAGAAATGAAATAGCCGAGGCTGTATATAAACAGATGACACAAGTTTCCTATTCACCAGGTGGTACGGTTAGCCCAGCTACAGTTGAATTATCTGGAAAATTAGCGTCTTTGACTCCTGATAAAGATAGTCGTATTTATTTTGTAAGTGGTGGATCAGAAGCTGTTGAAACCGCATTGAAAATGGCAAAAAAATATCATAGCAATAATGGACAATCTCGTTGGAAAGTAATTAGTAGAAGAGGCTCGTATCATGGAGCTACTCATGCATGTATAAGTCTTGGCGGAGGAGGAGTTGGTGCTCCAGGTGATTATGGCCCCCTGATGCCAGGTAATATCCATGTGTCTAATGTTGATAATTATCGTGATATATATCAGGATCCAATAGAATGTGCATATGACATTGAGCGCGCAATATTGCACGAAGGACCTGAGTCTGTTGCTGCTGTTATTGGAGAACCAATTTCAGCTGCTAACGGAATTCACGTCCCAGATCCTAGATATTGGCCTTTAGTACGTGAAATATGTGATAAATATGGAGTTTTGTTGATTTGTGATGAGGTAATAACTGGATTTGGAAGAACAGGAAAAATGTTTGCTGTTGAGCATTGGGGCATAACACCAGATATTATGACAGTTGCTAAGGGTTTGACTAGCGGATATATACCTATAGGTGCGACAATCGCTTCTAAAAAAGTAGCTGATGCTTTTATCGGAGATGATGATAAAACTTTCAGAAGCCTAATTACATTTGGGGGTAATCCTGTTGCTTGTGCTGCTGCCATTACAAATTTAGATATTATGATCAATGAAGGCATGGTTGAGAACTCTCGTGTTATGGGAGATTATCTCTACGAAAAATTACAAACTCTTAGAAAACATGAAATTGTAGGAGATATTCGTGGTGGTCTTGGACTACTATGCGCTATTGAATTGGTAAAGGATAAATCAACAAAAGAAAAATTCTCTAAGGAAGATGAACTAGCAAAGAAAGGTGCAGTTTTAATGAGAGAACATGCACTTTTAGGACGTGTAGGTGATGTGATTCCTATGTCGCCACCATTGTGTATTACTAGTGATGAAATTGATGAATTTATTGGAAGAATGGATTTGATTTTAGGTAAATTATCTAATCAACTTGGTTAGTATGAGGAAGTATATGTTCAATAGACTCGTAGCTTTGTTTTTACTTACAAGTATTATGATCGTCACTTTGTCTTGTAGTGATAATACTAAAACTTCAACTCCTTCTATGGATTTATTGACTGCAATCGATAAAGAAAATATTGAAATTGTACAACAATACATAGATATGGGCACAAATATAAATAATTACCCTATCCCAGAAGGAATACCATTAGCAGGTGCTCATCCATTACATTTAGCAGTAGTTAAAGGAAATGCAGAAATTGTAAATCTTCTACTTTCTAATGGTGCAGATATAAACTTGGAAGCCAATAATAGAGATAAATCTACACCATTACATTGGGCGGTATTTTTTCTTCAAAAAGAAATGGTTGATTTATTAATTGATTCAGGAGCAGAAATAAATTTTGTAGATGCAAATGGAACGACACCATTGGATACAGCTAATTATACAAAAGTAATTAATATAAAGGATGAGAAAAAACTTTCTATAATTAATGAAATTATAACCGTTTTATCTGAGAAAGATGCACTTAGTGCATCTGATTTATAAGTTGCTTTATATCTGAAATATACAAAATCAATAATTCCTATAAAAAATATTAATTGGACATAATAGCGACTAGGTGTTATTGTTTAAGTGTACTAAGCAATCCTTGGTAGTTACTATAAGTAGTGTGAAAAGGTCAGGTGTCCGTAACCTGGCCTTTTATTTTTGAATGTATTTTTCAGTTATATCTGTAAATGTAATATCTAATTTATTGTTATCGTTTTCGATAACTGTCTTATCCCCAACAATCAATATAACAATAGATTGAATAGACAGTAATTCTTTTGCTACTTGCATTACTTCATCGATAGTTATTTTTTCAATATTTTGACAATAGTTTTGATAATAATCTGTCCCCAAATTATGTAAAGCAATGTTTGTTAAAATATTATTTACTGATGAGTTTGATTCAAATGCAGAAGGATATTGCCGAATTAAAGATGATTTTGCTTCTTCAAGCTCTTCTTTTTGAGGGATACGAGAAGTTTTAAATTCTTCAATTTCTTTATATATTTCTTGTAGTGAGGCCATAGTAGTGCTCGTTTGCACAGATCCACCAGTTGAATAAATTGAATGGTTCTCAGACCAATCAAACCATGAATGAAACCCATAGGTGTAACCTTTATCTTGTCTCAGGTTTGTATTTATACGAGAAGTAAATTGTCCACCGAATATTTGATTCAGTACAGTTGCAGCATAATATTGACTGTCGTTACGTCCTTTCCATGGAAAGCCTACACGTATAACAGTTTGAGGGGCTCCAGGGAGATCAATTATATTGTATATAGGAAGTTTTTCAAGTTCAATGTTAAGAGAATGCTTCCTATCAATTGCGTTATATTTTTGCCTAAATGCTTGATCTGAATATTTTTCTATTTCTTCAAGTGTCGTATTGCCGGTTACTATAAGAAATGTTTCATTTGTATCTCTTGATTTATGATGTTTAATAATATCTTGTTGTTTGATTGCAGAAAGACTACCGGCAGCACCAAGTATTGGATGGCCGAATCGAGAATCATCCCCATAAATTAATTGAGGGAAAATTATCCTTGCTAATGCGTTTGGACTGTCTTTAATAGTAGATAGTTCTGTGATTTGTTCTTTGACCTTTCTTTTAATTTCATTCTCTGGAAAGACTGGATTCTCGTATATGTCTCCGATTATTTCTAATCCTGTCCCCCATAACGTATTGAGAGATTCAGAATCAAGTACTGTAGTTTCTCTACCAGTCATATAGTTTAAATGACTGCCTATATACTCGAAATCATTAGCAATATCTGTAATTGTGCGTTTTTCTGAACCTGTAGCAAGTAATTCTGTAGTGAGGTTTGTTAATCCAAACATTGTTTGAGGATCTGTCACTGCACCACCAATAGATAAGAGTTTGAATGAAACTAATTCGTTATCAGTTTTTTGTTGAAAAATTAATTTCATACCATTTTTTAAACTATGTACGGTAGGTATTTCTGGTACATATTCTGATGATTGTTCTGTATTGGGAGGCGTGGATCGATCAATTTCAGGCACTTGAATAGATACATTTTCATTACTAGGTTGGGGTAATGTTTTTAATGCTACATGACTACGATTGTATATGTATTTATTAAATACTTTACTTAGATCTTCCAAAGTTACATCTTGGTATCTTGAAGTATCCGTATTGATAAGATTAGGGTTGGATTGAAAAACATTATAGAAATTTAATAAGTCAGCTCTGCCTCCAAATCCTCCATTGCGCGAAAGTCTTCTTGCTCTACCAGTTATTATTTTGTTTTTAGCTCGTTCGAGTTCTTCAGGTGTAAAAGGTGTATTTGCTATATTGTCAAATTCTTTTTGTAATTTATTTATTAAATTATCAATATCTATCGACTCAGCAGCAACAGCATCAACTTTAAAATCTCCTGCTATTTCGTTCGAATCATGGTAAACCGATACGTCTATTGCGATCTGTTCTCGATTTATTAAAGCTTTATGTAATCTACTGCTTTCGCCATCACCTAATATTATTGATAATAGATCTAGAGGAGCTTCATAATTATGGAATTTTTCCACTGTAGGGTAAGCTAGTTGGATTGCAGGCAAAGTGATTTTGTCATAAATCGACATTTCTATATTTCCTGATAATTGTACAGGGTAGGATTTTAGTTTTTCTGGCCTAGGACTTTTAGCTATTTCTGAAAAATACTTATATACTAATTCTTCTGTTTCATTTAGGTCTATATCTCCTACTATAGAAATACTGGCATTAGCTGGCACATAATATTTTTTAAAAAAATCTTTGACATCATTTAAATTGGCACTATCTAAGTCTTCGTGATACCCAATAGTTGGCCAATGATATGGATGAGGGTTTGGATAAATGAGTTCTTGCAAGACAAGATGAGACATCCCATAGGGTCTATTTTCATAGCTTTGTCTTCTTTCATTCTTAACTACGTCTTTTTCGGTATCAAATTTTTTTTGATCGAATGCTTCAAGCAAAAAACCCATTCTGTCTGATTCGAGCCAGAGAATATATTCTAAGTAATTACTTGGGAAATTCTCCCAATAATTTGTACGGTCAGAATTTGTAGAACCATTAAGAGATGCTCCAAGTTTTTCTATGGCTTGGAAAAATCCGGTATCATGATTTTTTGAACCCTCAAACATAATATGTTCAAATAGATGAGCGAATCCAGTTTTGCCTATTTGTTCATTTTTGGATCCAACATGGTACCATAAGTTTACAGCAGCTGTAGGCAATGTGTGATTTTCTGAAATGATTACTTGTAATCCATTTGGGAGTATTAGGTCGCGATATTTTATTTCCATATTGAATTTATTCCCAATTCACCACAAATATCATCGAACCATTGGATTACTTCTTTATGTAAAGGAATACCTTTTTGTCCTCTTTCAATTTCTTCATCAAATTCTGGATGACCAGGAATTACAACTTCATTTTGCCCAGGTGCAGGTGGCGTTTCACGTAGGCTTTTAATAAATTCATCCATTGTAGACTTAAATTCATTTACATCAGTGAATGCTGAAACGTCATAAGCTGCAACATAGCTTTGTGCTCTACCCCTTTCATTTGAAAATCCAAATCCACTACCTGACATAATGCTACATAATATCTCTACCATGCATGCTAGTGCATATCCCTTATGCGACCCTTGCTCTCTGGTTGATCCAGTCGGTAGTAATTTGTAGTTATCAGGGACTAATGATTCTTCTAATATAGGCGTACCATCAGCTTGAGCAACTAAGCCACCAGGTATTGCAACATTCATTCTTTTTGCTAGATTAATTTTATTTACTGCTACTGAACTTGTAGCTGCATCAAAAACAAAAGGTCTTTCTTTATTTGCAGGTGCTGCAATTGCAATTGGGTTAGTACCCAGCCTAGGTTCAGCACCAAAAGTAGGCAGAACTTGTGCTCCTGCTGCTGTCATAGACATACCAATCATATCGTGTTTAAGCGCTAACATTGCATGGTAGGCAACCATACCTGCATGAGCTCCATTGGCCATTGTTACTACGCCAATTCCGCTTTTTTTTGCTTTTTCAATTGCGATTTCCATTGCTTGTGGAGCTATTACAATTCCTAGTCCTCTATCACAATCTATATTTGCTATGGAAAGTCTTTCATTAGTTATTTTCCAATTCGGTGCAGGATTTATAACACCATCATTTATATTTTGCATGTATACGCGCAACATATTTGATACTCCGTGGCTATCTACTCCACGAAGGTCTGCACTTAATAAACAATCAGTGCCTATCTTAGCATCATGTTCTGGCATTCCTGCACTTTTAAATAATGCTTCAACTGTATTTCTTAGTCGATTAGCATCAACTCTTACAGAATCTTCTTCACCTACATGGAATACTTCTAATACCATGATTACCTCCTTTGAATATGTCTTAATTTTATAAAAAGACAGTCATATTTTCAACGTGCAAAGCAAAAATTACTAATAAGTTTTAGGACTTAGTTTTCGTGCCATAAATACACACAAAGTGCCTAAACTAACTACAGGACATAAAATAATAAATGCAATATCATAACTTCCATATATATCATAAATTCGACCAGCCATAATTGGTCCTGTAATACCTCCTAAAAGTGCAATTAGCTGCATAGATCCCTTTATCGTCGCAAATCTTGTAATTCCAAAAAAATCTGCAACGACAGTTTGGTCAGTTGCTGTGTGGGCAGATTGCCCCGCAGTATAGAATAAAAGATATAAAGTAATAAAAAATATTACATCAGGGGTTGCAAAAAGTAGTCCAATCCATCCTACCCCCATTAACAAAAAGCTAATCATGAGTAGAAAAGATCTTCCAATACGATCTCCAATCCACCCTGACCCAAGCCTTCCAAAAACTTGTATACCCCCAAATATAGTAACAATTAAAGCTACAGCACTTAATGAATACCCAATTGATTTTAGTGCAGGTTGTTGATGTACTAAATTCATTTGATTACCAAAGCTGTAAATTAATTGGGCAAATGCTAAAAACCAAAACGTAGGTGTTTTTAAAGCATCAGCTATACCATACTCATTATCCGATATTCTTTTTTCATCTTTAGTATTTATTTGTAATTTATTTTCTAAGTCTGGATTTGGTTTTATTACAAAAGAAGCTGGTAGAGAGACAGTAAAGAAGAAATAAGATGCATATAAAGATGTATCTCTCCATCCGTAATTAGATAATAGTATTGTAATCGGAACTATTCCTATATATCCTAGAGCTCTTCCTGTGGCAGAAAATGAATAAGCAAACCCTCTTTTTTTATCAAACCAGTGCATAATTGAAGCTGTAATAGCGTTATGTGAGCCTATACTCATACCTACTGCAATGATTAATGATGAGAGATAAAAGACCCATAACTGGGTCATAATAGAAAATAATATCAACCCAATAAATGTTAAAGTAGTACCAGTTATACATGTGATTCTAGGTCCAAATTTATCAATAAGATATCCACCTAATGGTGATAATATACCTGCTCCAAATACTCTTATAGAAAAACCTGTGGATATTGCGGTCATACTCCAAGAAAGTTCTTCGTAAATATCATTAATAAAAGCACCATGGCCAATTTGTAAAACTGCTAAAGAAATAAAGCTTGTGATAGTTCCAGATAGAGCAATATACCAACCATAGTAGATTTTTTTTAAGTTAGTCATTATGTACAGTCTTTAATTGTTTGTAATATATACTCTAAATCTTCTGGCCTTCTGTACGCGATCATTAGTTCATCAAAATTAGCTGATTCTAATTTTGATATTTGTTTTTGAAGCGATCTTTTGTTATCAAAAGTAAGATCGTTTTTAAATTCTTCTAAATCGATATTTTCAGAGTCTCGTTTACAAAGTACTTGTAAGTTTCTATTTTTGGAAAAATTTGATACCCACCACGTTTCGACTTCTTTGGGTTGAATATATCCAATCGTAGTAATTTTATAAAACGGTTTTTGAATTGCTTTATTTGAGGCTTCATTCATGTAATTTAATAGATTTTTATTTGTAGTATAGGTATGAATACCATCAGCAAATTTTATTGCTTTTTCCGTCCAGTATTCACTCGTGTTTGCTATATATATTGGTATAGTTTCTTGAATTATAGATTGTCGTAAAGCTGGCGACTTAATATTAAATTGATTTCCAGAGTAATCTAATTCATTACCAGCAAAAAGAGATTTTAAAATTTCAAAAGATTCATTTAATCCATCATCAACTCCGTCTATCCCAATATTTGAAAGCCAAAATCGACTACCTCTCCCTAATGCCATATCTAGTCTACCATTTGAAAGTTGATCTATTGTTGCTGCAGCTTGTGCCATTACAACAGGGTTTCTTTGATATGGCGATGTCACCCCCGCCCCTATTCTTATATTGTTAGAAACATTTGCAGTAAGACCTAGTATTGACCAGAATTCCCATAGGGAAATATTAGAATCGGGAATCCAAATTCTGTATAAATTATGTTTTTCACAAAGCTTTATTGCCTGTTCTATTTCGTTCACAGGTGTCTTAATTGCTAATTCTATTCCAATTTTCATAGTATTTCCTGTGAGTTTTTTGTTATTTCAGTCCCAGACCACTACCTTCTGGTAAATATACTTTTCCTTCTGAAATAGGTGGAAGAGGATATTCACCAGCAAAAGTTCCTTGAATCCAAGGGACTTCAATCCAAGTAGCCATTGGAGAAGCAAATGCCCAATGAATGGAAGCATATAATGAGGGACCTATTCTAAAGTTGTGAGGGCAAAGAGCAGTATTATATAGTTCTGCCAGACCTGTAATTCTTTTTGCGGCTGTTAATCCCCCTATTTTCGTTATCTCAGGTTGTAGGTAAGTCAAACAGTCTGATTCTAAAATGTTTTTAAAATCATTTAAAGTATATTCATTTTCACCTGCAGCTATGGGAAGTCCTGTTTGATCGGAAACTTTCTTTATTGATTTGTGATCTCGCATTGGTCTTACAGGCTCTTCATACCAGATTATATTGCGATTCGATATTTCTTTTCCAAAAGCGATAGCTTCAATTAATGAAAAATGACCATTTACATCAACCATAATTCCTAAAGAATCTCCAAAATTATTATGCAATAAATGGACATACATTGGATCTATTTCATGTAGTTTTACTGCATGAAAACCAGATTCTATTGCCCTTTTCACTTCACTTATAACTAGGTCTGGATCCCTCAAAGGTGGCAGGCTTGCATAAGCAGGCAATCCATCGTGCATTACTCCTCCAAGTAATTGAGCAACAGGTATTCTTAATTCTTTACCTAATAAATCCCAAAGCGCGATATCTACACCTGACAATCCCATTGAGAATATTCCTTGATCAGCATATCTATAACCATATTCCCAGATATCAAACCAGTGTTTTTCAATTGTTCTGCTATCTTTCCCAATTAAATGCGGAGTAATTAAATTTTCAACAACACTAGCAATAGGAAAAGAAGTAGAACCAGGATAACTAGGATTTGGAATTCCCCACCAAGCCTCACCACGGCCAATGTTGCCTTCTAAAGTTTCTACAGTTACTATTACTTGGGTTAAATGGTTATGATTAGGAATATCTACGCGGACTTCTTTTATTGTACCCATATTTTCACCTGTTATTTCTTAGCAATTAAGTTGAGACAAAATTGGGCTACTTCTTCAAGTTCGTCAATCTTTACATACTCTCTAACTGTATGCATATCGTTTGTACCCATACCAACTACTACACATGGAATTCCATGTTTGTTAAACACATTGGCATCTGTACCACCTCCAGTAGTCTCTAATGTAGGGTTAATCCCCATATCAATCATTGTTGAACATGCAAGTTGTACCATTGAGTCATCTGGAGTTAATTTATATGCAGCAAAGTTTTCCCTAAAGGAATCTGTAATTTCTGCGTCAGGATATTTTTCACGAAATTCACTAATTTTTGCTTTTACACTTGATTGGAGAAGTTCAATTGTTTCAAGGTTATGACTTCTGAATTCACCTTCAATTAGTGTGTTTTCAGGAACTGCGTTTCGTACAGTACCTCCTTCAATTTTACCTATATTAAAGGTCGTTTCTTCATCTAATCTTCCTTGTTCTAAACTTGCAATGAGTTCAGAAGCAATTCTTATAGCAGATAAACCTTTTTCAGGTTCAACTCCTGCATGAGCTGCTCTACCTTTTACAGAAATATTAAACCCAATATATGTTGGGCTTGCTGTAAAAACACGGCTTACTGAACCATTTCCATCAAATACTACCCCGTGTGTTCCGATAATGAGGTCAAAATCTATATTTTGTGCTCCAACAAGACCAATTTCTTCTTCTCTAGTAAATACTGGCTGTAAATCTATTCTATCAATACCATTATCATATGCTGTTTGAAGTCCTTCAAGAATTGCTGCTACTCCTGCTTTAGCATCACCTCCGAGTATTGTTGTCCCATCAGAGGTAATTTTGTTACCCTCAATAGTTGGTTTAATCCCCCTACCTGGCTCAACAGTATCCATATGGCACGATAAAAGCATGTGGTTTTTTCCTGGCTCTGAGGCAATTAAATTACCATAGGAGTCAAATTGGACTACAAAACCCATAGCTAGTAATCTTTTCTCTAGATATTCTCCTACTTCTTTTTCTTCTCCGGAAGGACTATCGATTTTAACTAAATCAGTAAATGTTTCAATTAATCTATTTTTGTTTATTTTTAATTCCAATTGTTTCCTCGATCATTTATATATATTTTTTATTTCAGGTATTATTTCTTTGGCGATAATTTCCGATTGAATTATTTTATCTTTTACACCAGAGGATGAAGATATATTAAAAATAATTTTTTTAGCTCCAGCATCTATATATTGTTGTATCCTTTCGATGCACTGACTTGTTGATCCAAGGATACAGTATTTTTTTACAATATTTGCGAAGTCTCCATCATATAAATATCTTCCTCCAAGAGCTTCAGCTGCAATTTTAGTAGCTTCTTCATAATTATCATGGATCGATATAAATGGCATAAACCCCCATTCAAAATCATTAATATCGATATGTTTTTGTTTAGCGATCTTTTGAATTTCTTTAACACTAGATGCGTACATTTCAGGACTATAATAATATGGGAACCAACCAGTACCATATTTGACTGCTCTTTTCATTGCTGGTGTTCGTCTTCCAGCTACCCAAATTGGAGGGTGTGGTTTTTGTGAAGGTAAGGGATTTATACTAACATTATTTAAATCAAAGTGTTTGCCGTTAAATGTAGTACTTTCTTTTGTCCATAGATTGCGCAGTATTTCAAGGATTTCATTACTTAAGCTTCCCCTGTGTTTTACATTAATGCCAGCAGCTTCAAACTCTACGGGAAACTCTCCCCCGACTCCTATTCCTAAAGTTAATCTGCCTTTTGAAGCAATATCTAAAGTTGTAGTGAATTTTGCCAAAAGTAATGGATTGTAAAAGGGTAGTAATAAAATTGCAGAGAGAAGTCTTATTTTTTCTGTTGCACCAGCAGCAACAGATAGAGCAGTTAAAATAGAATTTGTTGAACTTGGAGGCGATCCTCGCATAAAATGTTCCCCGCCAGATAAATATTCGAAACCGAGATTTTCAACTCTTTTAGCTTCTTGAATTATATCTTCAGGTCCTCCAGATAAACTCATACCAAATTCAACTTTTGTGTTCATTCAATTCCTGCCAAACTAGAATGCGCATAGTGTAGTTAATGCATTAGTATCATTACATTCTTCTAAATTCCAAATCATTTCTATAATTTTTTCTACATTTTGTTCAGGCAATTTGCTATTTTCTGCACAATAACGAAACTTTTCTTCTACTTCATTATTCGATATTGGTTTTGTAGGATGCCAATTTTGTATAGCAACACTTTTTGTAAACTCTTTACCATCATTCGTTTTAATTATTATTGGTGTTCCTTGTGATGTTTGTTCGTGTGTCCATTCAGGATGTTGTTCAATAATGATTTTGGACTCCATAGCCTCTATCATACGAGGATCACTAGCTATTTCATCACTGAATGTGTGAATTTTTACTTCACCATAAACTATAGCTGCTGCCATATTATAATCTAGACTGAATTTGCCATTAAAACCTTTTGTAGGTTTCATAAATCTTAATAAATTTATTAAATCTGGATGGCATTGGGCAGTTAATGTTTCAATTTGCTCGTATGAAAGATTATTTTCTTTGATTATCGATAATGCTGCGTCTAAAGCTCTATGATTTCCACCACAGCATGGATATTGTTTAACACTTAGACCAGGCGAGACAATAGCCCATGGATTGCCTAAGTTTTCGGTGACTTTTTCTAAGTCATAGTTTCCTTCGATATGGATTGCGTGAAAAAAACCGTGATCTCCTTCGATTATTTCTTCATCTGCATAATATCCTTTACTTGCTAAAGTAGCAGATACCACTCCTGCTCTTGAAGAATTACCTCCATGCATACCTTTTACCCATGTTCCAAAATTTTGGCTTAAACCGGAAGCCATACTTCCTGCTATACCTAAAGATCGTTTAGTTTGCTCTATATTTAAATCTAATAGTTTTGCACATGCAGCTGCGCTAGCCATTGTCCCGTATAGTGATGTAGGATGATACCCTCGTTTTCTAAGAGAACCTTCATAAGGTCTAGCTGAAAAGGAGAGTTTTTCAAATACTTCGTACCCCAAAATCAATGAAAGTAATACTTTCTCCCCGCTTATTTTATTTTTATCAGCTAGAGCAAGCAGGCCGGGTAAAATACAAGTAGTGGGATGCGAAAAACCCATATCATCATAGTCTAAGAGATGACCTAAGGATCCATTAATAAAGGCAGCATTATCAACCGAACCTTTAATTTCTGTTCCAATTATATTTGCATGATTGCTTCCGCTGATTTCATTGGCATAATCATGGAGTATTGTTCCTGCTTCCTCATTAGATCCAGCTAAAGCTGTAGCAAACCAGTCGATAATATGTTTTTTAGTAATATCGATAGCCTCTTGAGAAATATCAGATAATTGAGTTTTATTAATAAATTTTACTAATGTATCTGTAGCACCCATAAGATCTCTCCTTTGAAATTATTATTTACCTTTCCATACAGGTTGTCTTTTTTCAGCAAATGCCTTAACACCTTCTTGAGCATCTTCTGAATTAAGAACATTATCACGTTTTAATTGAGCATATGCCACTCTTCTTTCTAGGTCCATGGCTGCTCCATTTACTGATGCTTCTTTTATAGCAGCCAAGGATAAAGGTGCATTAGCAGTGATTTTTTCAGCAAGTGCTATAGCTGTTGGTAATACTTGATCGGGTTCTACTACATGATTTACAAGCATTAACTCTAAAGCTTTTTCTGCTGATAAAAAGTCTCCAGTAAAAAGGATTTCAAATGCAATATTTTTTGGTACAACTTGAGATAATAAGGCTGGACCACTTACAGAAGAAATACCTCTTTTAGCTTGTGGCCAGCCAAATTGAGCTTCTTTAGAAGCAATACGAATGTCGCTTCCTAGTGCAATACCGCAACCCTGTGCCAAACAAATACCATTTATAGCACTAATTATAGGTTTCCAAATATTTGATTGAACAACATATAAGTCTCCTGTCGAAGGACCTTCATTTGCTCTGGCATTAGCCATTGCAACTAGATCATGTCCTGTAGAAAAGGCTTTGCCGTTACCTGTAACAATTGCACATCTCACTTTGGAATTATGCTTAACGTCTTGAAAGGCATCCCATAACATTTCTCGCATCTCAGGATTTATTGCATTGAGTTTATCGGGCCTATTAAGTGTAATAAACGCAATACCGTTTTCAACCTTATATAATACTTCATCTGACATTTATTTCCCTCCTCGGATAAATTATTCAATTAAAAGATTCTAGAACCTGTTGGTTTGTATCCTATTGTACCTGAATCCAAAAGTTCAGATAGTTGTTTTTTTGATAGACCTAGAAGGTCACCATATATTTGTTGATGATGTTCTCCTAAAAGTGGTGATGCTGATTTGATTTCGTTTTGAGTTTGTGACATTTTCCATGGTATACCCGGATATATGTGTACACCAGCTTCGACATGTTCTACTGTTTCAAATGTTTCTCTTTTTATATAGTGAGGGTCATTAAAAAGGTCTGGAGCTCCCATAACTGGTGCCGAAGGAATTCCTACAGATTGTAAAATATGAGTTAATTCATATTTTTCGTAATTTATAGACCAATCGGAGATAATTTTATCAATCTCCGATTCATTGGCTTTTCTATTAGTTAAGTCCGAAGAAGAATATTTATTCAATTCTGGAGCATTTATTTTAGAAAGTAATATTTTCCACTGATTGTCGTTTGTAACAGCAATCGTAATCCATTCATCATTTCCTTTTGAAGGATATACATTATGTGGACAATATAAATTGGATTTATTACCTATTCGAATCGGTTCTTCATTTGAGACTTGATATTTTATCAATTCTCCCCCTATCAGGGATACTGCAGATTCCTGTTGAGAAACATCTAAGTACATTCCTTCACCAG
>CETH01029066.1_pt1 | contig 21492 bp, 31 predicted proteins | sample 361461 | NCBI WGS metagenome assembly CETH01 (sample SAMEA2622695, study PRJEB7988) | marine metagenome | isolation source: saline water (ENVO:00002010), including
ATCAGCAACGTCATCTGCAGATTTTGCAAGTGCCTTTAAGCCATCGTCCCCAAGGGCATCGGCCGCGTCATCACCCAGTTTTCCTCTTATTGCTGCTATTCTATCTGCCTCATCTAAGTTTGAGAGCTTAATATTGCTTTTTTTAATTTTGTTTGCGGCCACCTCAAACAGTTCTTTGTTAGTGGCGATATCATCGGCCCTTTGGGCAATACTTTTTGCCATTATCTCTTTAAATGCGTCGGTTTTTACTGCTTTCTTAAAAACTTCATTGGCATCTTTTGACAAGGCCTCCACAATGTCATCTACCAATTCTTTACCAGCCCCACTTTTTAGAGCATCATCAGTCAATTGTCTTTTAGTGCTATCCCACATATTTCTGATCTTATCTAAATTGCCTTTTTTTAGGGCCTCGTCAAATCCTTCTCCAACAATTTTATCAATTCGCGCATTGTCCACTTTCGTCAACTGGGTTCTCCCAACCTTCCCAAGACCTGGAACAATATCAGAAACCCCTCCAGACTTTTTCATGGCCCACTCGAAAGCCTCGCTAGCAACTTTTCCAACAGCACCAGATTCCTTTAAAAGACTTGGTTCATTGGATTTCCAATTGTTAAAGAGAAAGAATGGATCTCTATTGTTTAATTTTTCTTGTAGGATTTTTTCACTATAGGAGAGCGTTGTTTTATTTAGACTTTTTTTTTTTGATTCTTTGACGGGTTTATTGTTTTTTGTGCGATTTTCAACGCTTAGAGGGTTAGTGCTTTCTTCTACTGTCACTTCTTCGTCGGAATCTTCTTCGTCGTTTTCGCCTAAAACTTTTTCTGCAGTACTATAATCTCTAAGATTCATTGCAGGTTGAAGATCTTCTTCTAATTTTTCTTCTGCTTCTGGGAGTTTGTATCCCCATTTTTCCATTAATAAGCTGTTTAGTTCTTTGTCTTTCCATTGTTTTGTTGACATGCTAACCTCTCCTTTTATGAAGGTACGTTTATAAATAGTCTCATTAAGCTGATTCTTCTTTGTTTCAGACAATTTAATACCATCTTCCCAATCTCGCAAACAAAAGTTTCCCTCTCTGTAAGCCTCGTCTTCCATTCCTCTTAAAAATTCGTTATTTTGAGCATAACCAGGATTAGTAGAAAATTCTCTATTAAAGTCTCCACGACAGTTTTGATTGTGGTGTACTAATTCATGAGATAAAGATCTTAAAATATCTTTAATATGTCGGTTGTCGACCATTATAGTAATAGCCATTTCTGAAGGGCTATAATATCCAGTTTTGCCTAGAGGGTTTAAAGAGTTTTCTTCATCCGAATCAAAATTAATTACAGGAGGTCTATTAAACCCCATTCTTTTTTGAGCGAAGGGGAGAAATTCTCTTGCTAGTTGTTCTAATTTTTGAAGGTCGTAAGAAGTATTATTATTTATTACGTAATTCATACGCAATAAATAGTTAGATCTTATCTTTATGGCGGGAAAAATGAACTTGATGTAATCTCTGGGGGACGAGATATTTTAAAATAAATTCTGTAAAGCCTTTTTCAGAATCAAAGCGTTTCATCGTGTCATTTTCAACCAATGACCAACTTTCTATTTCTGTTAATACATCCATCTTATTAAAAACTAAATGTGTTACACCATTTATTTGAATTGCTTTTTTTAAAAAATTTATATCCATCCAATTAACTTGACGTTTTCTGCCCGTAGTTGCTCCATATTCTTCACCAACTTCTTGGATTTTATTAAATATTTCGCCCTTTGGTTGAAACTCTTTTGCTCCAACATATGTTTCATATGCCTTAGCCACCCCCCAAATATGACGAATATTTCGTGGAGGAACTGCATTCATACATGCTGCAGCGGAAATACAATTGGAAGAAGTTACGTAAGGATAATCACCCCAATCAATATCTAATCCAAAACCTTGAGCGCCTTCAAATAATACTATTGAGTCTTTATTTTTTATATGAAGTTCTTCATATAGATCAATTAAATATGGTCGAAGTTCTGGAATGTCTTTTGCTCTCAAGCCTTTTCTATCATACTTATCGCGATAAGCTGGTCCATTTCCTCTCTTAGTTGTCCCAATCGCTGTATCTTTCCCGTCTTCATCAAGGTGATCTTGTGTAATAATATGAGCATTTTTTGCAACATAAATAAGACCTTCTGTCTTAATTCCACCATCTTCTAATTCTTTTATTTCTTTAAAAAACTGGCTAACATTGAGTACACAGCCAGAGCCAATAATGGACTTAATATTGAAAAAAACTCCTGCAGGGATATGGTGAGTAACGAACTTATGCCCATTGTGGAAGATTGTATGACCAGCATTACATCCCCCATTGTATCTAATAACATGTGTGTAGTTTCCCCTCTTACACAGAGCGTGTGTTACTTTTCCTTTTCCGCAATCTCCATATTGTAAGTCAACAATAATATCTGCAAACATTTTCCCTCCAAAGAAATCTAATGCTTACATAATAACATACTCTATAATAAACGTTTACGGATAAATACTCTTATTTTATTTTCTTTAAAATAATCTTTCGAAGCTTTCGCTTCGGGATCAAACCTTCCTAAAATATGCTCTACAGCTTTATCTGTAGAAAATTCAGGATCCAAATAAAGAGTTATGGAGTCATATAGGTTATTAAATTTACCAGTTGGCATCTGAATAACACTATTCATTACATAGTGCGCATTTAAATCCCCATATTCAGGATTTTCATATGGCTTCATTACTTTTTCTTTCGGAGCGCTAGCCTTTTTAGCCTTTTTGGGCCCTTTTGGTTTTTCCACTTTCTCTGGGGCAGGGAAATAGTCAAACATTGAGCCTTTCTTTCCACTGGCAGTAATACTCCTAATTCCGGGAGTAGTTATTTTCCCTTTCTCATCTTTAATTCCTAAAAGATATTTCGCTGCTTCTTCAAAACCATCAACATCAATTGTACTAATAATTGTACCTAGCCAATCTTTCTCTTCTAGATCTTTAAGGGCGCGCAGATCATTATTAATCTCAGCAATGTTCGTTATTGCTTCTCTAATTTGATCAAAAGCAAATTGTGTAGTCACTCCTAAACCTGCTTCACCGGTTTGTCTAATTTGAGATGCAACCCAAATTAAAGCTTGAAGTTCATGTGGCAATAAATTTAAATTTTTTGCTTCTTTTGCAACTAATCTAGCCATATATCGATAAGAAACTACATTAGACATTAATTTACCTTTTATGCCTTCCCATTCTTTTGCTGTTGATGCTTTTCTTAGCGAAGGATAAAAAGCGTCTATCATCCAAGTATCAATTGTAGAATTCCACTCATAGAGATCATTATAAACAATATCTCCAAACTCGCTTTTTTCACCAGCTAAGTTTGGTGCAACTAGATTAAGGGCGAAATTTGGTACTTTGTGCGCACCCGTAAAACCCCTAAAAGATCCTGGTTCTCTTTTTTCAGATCCAGGAAATGTTTCTAGATATTGTCTTAAGCCTTCTGGATTATTCTGTGCATCTCTTTGTACAGCTTTGTACATAAAGACGGCTTCAGCGAGGTTTAGAGCGAACTTAGCGCGTGGAGAGTAGGTAGCAATCAAAAGACCTAATAAAGCGCTGTCACGGTCGTTCTCTGTCTCTCTATCGAGCAATCCACGTATGTTGTGATACCAATCTCTAGCTTCTTCAAACAAACCTGCGGTTTCTTTTGTGCTTTCAACCAATTGTCCAAAATCATTTAAAACACTTTGAGGAACTTTAATAACATATCCCGCTTCTTCAAATTCCTCTGCTGACATTTGACCTAAACCTTTTTCTAAGCCTCTGACTGCTTTAGGTCCACCTTTGGTCAATTCTCCTTCTGGTCCATAATATTGTTTTCTAAGGGCCATTTGTTCTGGAGAGGCTTGTGAAGATTGAAATGGGGTTATTCCAAGCTCTTCATCTGTTTGCTCTGCGACCATTCTCATTGGTTGTGCAAGTTCAATTTTTTCTAATGAATCTGGACTTAAGAATGGAGTTTCACCATCAGCGCCAAGAACTTTTTTAGCGCCATCAATAACTCTAGCAATTGCGTCATTAAGGCTATTAAGTTCTGCGTCTGTAAAAACAAATTCTTTTTCGGATTTTTTGCGGCGAGAGGCTAAATCTACAACATCCTCGTTAACATATTGGCGCCAATTCTCAAATAAATGCTTCATGCATATAAATAGTTAGCTTATATTAGATGTTACAAATTATTTTATATTGATAAAGCACTTCTGTTAAATAAATGTAATTTAACAATAATAATAGTGGGGTAGTTATTTTTTCCTCTTTCAAGGCCCAAAATATAACAGTAGAAATTGTAGTAAAAACAATTTTTGCAAAAATAAAAGCCCACGGGCCAATATCTAGAGCGTGCTTTAGGATTGGATTAATTTCTCGTGCATGTTCTCCATATACAAGGTACATTGTTGTAGCACAGTCAGAGAGACTGAAAATTACTAGAGAAAAAATTAACAAAGTGTTGAGAATATTAGTTATCATATAAATATAATATCAAATATAAACATGTTTGTCAATCAATTATCACATATTCCCCCATCAGTACCAGTATTAGGATTATCTCTAAGAGAGTAGAGAAGCTCTATAATTTCTTCTTTAGTTAAACATGCATCTTCAATGTTTTCTAATGCTTTTGCAACTTTATCTTCACATCTATCAGCAGCCTTTTCTATTTTATCTTCAATTTCACACCCTAAAATCATCACACCAACTAAAAAACTAGCGATGGTGATGTATCTCATGGATTCGTTTTCCCGCCACAAGCAGTTTCATCAAGAATTTCAAGAAGATTGTTGTACATCTCTATTGCCTTCATTGTGAGGTAATAGGCTTTACCTTTCATTCCAGCTTGAGTTAAAACTACATAATTGTCTGAAGCTCCGCTATCTATCAGCCAATCTTGAGTAAAGGCATATATAGCTAATTCATCAGCAGCATTAATCATATTGACTAAAATATTTTCTGTAATTTTTGGCTCTAGATAAGTTTGCCCTTCTTCATCTGAAAAAAGAATTATCACATGCTTTGCATCATTTCTCCAGCTTATTTTCCAAGTATCTTTAGGAGGTGACGAATCTATGGGACTATTTGACCATGAGTAAGGCCCTTTCCACTCTAAATCAGACAACGCGTATGGCAAATCCTGTGGTCCGATCAAATTATGAATTGCCATATATATGGCATCGTAGTTTTGCTCTTCACCACCCATTAATGAGAATCCATAATTTTCAAAAATAGACATAAACGTTTGAAAATCTACTAAATCTGTTGCTAGCACAACACGCTCGCCAAGAGGTGTCGCTGATGCGGTAAATACGAGGCCCCATTTTATAACATCGGAATCGCTATAGTGAGTTGCAAATTTATTTAAAGCAGTTGTGACAGCATTAATTTCTTCTTGCATAGAGCCTGATAAATCAATAATAAAAAGAATGTCTGTTGGCTCTAATTCCTTATCTTCATCAATTTTACCATCACAGTTTGTATCTGTACCATTGCATATATCTTCAGGTTGTGGCACTACTTCACCTAAGCAGAGCTTCTTAATAAAATCATTATTATCATCATAATTTCCCCACGATCCTTCTAAACATGTCATAACCCCCGGTAAACATATACCTACTAGCATTGTTTCCGGAGGGCCACTATAACAATTTGCAAACAAATCTTCATCAACTAGTTGGTTACAGTTATCATCATGGTTATTACACTCTTCCGGTTTAATTTCTCCAAGATATTTATCACAAGTTGAACCAGCCGGAACTGTTTCTGGGAACCAATGGCAAGTTGCCAAACATTCAGTTAATTGTAACTCTGAACATGTTGGATCGCTTGGATCTGCACATTCACATGTTTTATATCCTGCTCCGCAAACTAAAGGACTTTCTTGACATTTAAATAAAGTGCCAATATCTTGTTTTGTACAGAGGCAATCTAATCCTTCATCAGCTTTCCCATCACAGTCATCATCTAAACCATTACATATTTCTTCTTTAGGTTGTTTAGCAGTACATATCCACTGTCCACCAACACAATATTGTAGATTTTTTTCACAGTCTGTAGAACATTCTCCCACCAAGTCTTCATCGATTAATCCATTACAATCGTTATCAATACCATCGCAAATTTCATCTTCTAGTGGACCACATTCTCCACACGCATTTAATTGACCCTCATCGACTTCACCATCGCAGTCATCGTCAATACCATTACAAACTTCTTCTGGTACTTTTCCACAGCCTCCACATGCATTTGCAACGCCATTGTCAATTACACCATCACAATCGTTGTCTATATAGTCACAAACCTCTTCAGGAACGTCTCCACACTGTCCACAGGCGTTTATAACGCCTTCATCGATCTCACCATCGCAATCGTTGTCTACGAGGTCACACACCTCTTCTGAACAGTCTGATTTACAATTTGTATATTGTATTTGACCTTTATTGCATATTTTGTCTTTAAATCCTGGATATCCATCTTCTGTTGTACATGGAATTGCTGTTTCTAATAGTTGTTGAGCGGGATTACATTCAAGGTGCTCTTTGCACTCACTTTCATAAACTACTGTCGCTGGATCTTCGCAATTATTAACACAAATTTGTTTTTGATACATTACATCTAAATTTGCACAAAAATACCATGCGCATTCAACACACGGATCTGTCCAAATAGAATACGTATCTTCTTCTATTTCTTTAGTGTCTTCGACATCTTCTGTGTTACTCGTATCTTGTGTATCTGAAATTATATCTGGATAGGTAATATTATTTTGAGGTAAAGAATTCCCTTGTTTATCATCACCACATGCTGATAAAAGTGCTATTAATAATACTAATGGGATTATAGGTCGTAATAACGACACATACATTACCTCCTATAAGTAACTATTAATAGAATACAATAAAAAGCAAATGTTTTTTATTTTTATGATATATCTTCTGGAGGTGTAGTGAATTGTACGCCTAAAATTCTATCACCTTCTTCATCTTTTATTTTGGCTAGTTGTTTCTTTAAAAACAGTGCATAGTTCCCCATTCCAGTATCACCAACAATACATTTAATCTCTAATACAGCTGCTTTTTGAGTTTGAGAAATATTTCTTTGTTTTTCTTCGGTTTTAACAATTGTTACACCAGGAATAGCGCGAATTTTCTCAAAAATATCTGCATAAAGGTTTGCGTCCTTATCTAAGCGCACTAGGACATCAAATTCCCACCTATTTTTAATTTCTTTTAGATATTTTCTAAAATTTTCAAGAATTGGCTTCATATTTATTTTTTTCCACCCTGCCGCAGCATCTTTACAGCCCACTTTCTTCTTGGGTTGTATCTAGCTTTTTTTGTCCAAGCGAATTCGGGAGAATCTAATAATTTATTAACAAGTGCAATATCTTCTTCATCATAATCTCCGTCCCCGAATACTTTTTTAAATATTTGAATATTTCTAGCGTTTTCCTCTTTTGATGCGTTTTGTCCTTTGTGTGTTAAAACCGTCCAAAGCGCTGAATCTTCATCCCCATCAATATTTATTGGCAATTCTTCAGGAGCAGGCTTGTGTGCCACTGTTTTACTTTTTTTTGTACTCGTTCTGGGCATGTTAAGTTGTCTTTGTGTTAATTTTTTTGGTTCTGGAGGTTCCCAACCTATAGGCCAACATACAACTTCGCCGCCTTCCAATGTACCTACTTGTTCTTCTCCTTCTGGGCACTTGTTGCGCGAAGACGATGTGCGTTTTCTTTGTATTGTATTTTTTACTTTTTTAACGTTACTAGCAAACGCAGCCTTGTCTTTTGCCCCCAACATTTTCCAAATGTTTTGTAAATCATCAACAACATTCTCCAATTCTTCTTGAATAATTGTGCGGAGTTTATTTTTTGTAATAAACACTGTTATTTAGCCTTGGTTTGTAAATTTTGTTGTTTTTTGGTTAGTTGTGATGAGGGAACGCGTTTTCTCTTTCCTGCTCTTTTATAGAGATCTCCCAAGCCAGCTTTTTTATTTGCTTTTTTAGCTAGAGCGCGCTTCGTGACTTTAAGCCTTCTAAGTTCTTTTCTAGCCGCTCGACTCGCCTTTCTGTCGCCTTTATCATCAGAAGCATTAATATTTCCCATTACTATACCAATGGCTTCATCAATGTCTTTAATTCGACTCACTTCTTTTTGGTTATCATCAACCACCAATACTGCCTCTTCGCCTTTTTTAATTGCCTCAATTGCACCAGCTGAAGCCTGATTACCTTTTGTATAAAATTTCATTGGGCCTTCTTTTTTTGGCTTTCTTTTCTTTCCTTTTCTTGCATTATAATATTTTCGGAATGCAACTCGAACAGGGTGATTGCGTTTCATTCTACCCGCTCTACGACCTTCTGTATAACAAAATTCTGGATCATTACATTTGCCTTCTGGTAGCGGCTTTCTCCACCAGCCCCCCTTTAGAGATTTTAAGCCAGTAATGTTTTTAACTGCGCTAGCAACTTCTCTATATCCAGAACCAACCCAATCATTAGGTTCGGGCATCCAGTCTACTTCGATGTCCCCCTCCTCAACTTTGCCCTCTTTCCAGTCGCCACCAGAAAATTGTTTCAATAGTGCCGCCTTTGTCCTCTCTTTCCAATCTTCCGGCACTGGAGTGTCTGGAGGACAATCTTTCCCACACCAATATTCCATTGCCTCTTGTGGCGTGTCCATGGTTGATAGAGCATCTTGTCGACGAGCCTTCATCGCTTCCTTCGCGGCAGCTTTCTTCTTCGCAGCTGCGGCCTTCTTCGCGGCTTTAATATTTGTAATTTGTGCCAAATAGTGCTGCATCTGCATTCTGGAGTCATCCCACATCTGGCCGTTTTTATCACTGGTATTATTATGTATATTTTTCCAATGCTCATACCAATGCTCCGCATGCTGCAGATCTGAGTCGAGATCGTCGCCCACCTTTTCTTTTAAAACTGCTTCTAATTCTTCCTTAATGAGCCTTTTAAGTTCAGTTTTTGTGACGCGCATATGAAATGTCTCCTTTTTACCTCATAAATAGTCTTAAAATTCTTAAAACACACACTATAAATCTATAATTATAGCCCCTTGATTATCGTCATTTTGGTCATTTTGGGGGTTTTTTTGGCTATTTTGGCCCTCAATTTCGGGCATATATGGCACTGGAAGCTGTAAAAAAGGCATTTCATGGCCCTTTTCTTGCTCTTTTTTCTCTTTTTCAATCAAAAAATCGATCAATTCTGGGGGAATATCGGTTAGAAATGGCAATTTAAGCTTCTCCTCTCCTAAATAACTAGTGTTTAGCCTCCCGGTGGGCCACTTTTGAGGTGTTTTGCAGCTGCTTTTTTCATTTTCCCACCTATACTATACTTATTTGGGCCTTGTTTGGCCAATTTTGTTATAAATTTCTTGTATGTACCCCTAGAAAACCTCTGATATGGCTCATTTTGTTCCTCTAAAGGCTCAAATGCACCTAAAATAGCTTCTTTTTGGTGGTTTTTCATGTCGTATTGGTCAATTTCCTTCGGATTTACCCACATAAAGTCAGTATGCTCCTCTGGTTGGAGTGATATATCTCCTTTTGGTGCTCCACATTTGAAAAAATGAACGTTTTCATGCGTATTTAAGGCACTTAAATCCGAAATATCAAGATTTGTCTCTTCTTTTGTCTCTCTGTGGGCCCCATCAAGCGGATTTTCACCTTTTTTTAGGTGTCCTCCGGGCAAATCCCACATATTTCCCTTATCTGAGCGCTTTAAAATCAATATTTTGCCGCTATCATCGGCAATAATCACCTTTGAGACCATATCTGTGTCATTATCTCTGGTTAAGCGCTCATATAGTTCGTCAATATCGTCTAAATCTTCCCAATTAAACTGTTCTGGGTCGAAATATTCGACTTTTTCCTCTTTTTCGGGGTCAAAACCCGCTTTTTCGTCACTTTTTGCCTCTTTTTCGTTAATTTGGTGCTGATATTGGCCTAAAATGCCACTTTTTGGCTTAAAAAACACAAAATTGAAGGGATCTGACTCATCTTGACCCTCATGACCGTCTTTTAACTGCTTTTCAACCCCAAATTCATTGTTTTTCATGAATATGTGCCAAATTTTAAGTGCATCTGGGCTAGTTTCGTAAGAATCGGGCGCTAATCCCTCTTCAGCTAGCTCTAGAGCCATTAAATACATGGTTTTGCCCACTTCTTTGCTGTTTTCGGGCGAAGATGACCAGGAAACTTCCCAATTTGGCACATCTGTGCGTTTTTCCATTGAAATAAAGGATTTTGTGTCTTTTTTCTTGCTATCAACGGGGTTTTTATCCATATCAAGCACATTAATAGTGATTTTGTTCGGAGATTTCGAAATATCGTAGAAAAAGTCGTCCGGACCCTTTACATTTTCTTCATTTTCTTCATTTTCTTCATTTTCTAAGAAAAGTTGCCAATTTTTATTTAAATTCTCTTTTACGACTGTGGTCTTACGAGCTTCTGGACTCCAGGTCTTAACATATTTCTTATCATCGTCAAAGATAGCTGATATTCCCCTTCCTGGATCCACAGCTTGGCCTTTAATAGTGCCGACATCTTTCCCCAATTCAAAGCCTGGGTCTAATATAACAAACTGTTTTTGACCATTTCTAACAGCATAACCAACATTATGTGGTCTAATGTCCCATGCAGGTAAATCAAATTGTGCTAGAAGGTCACGAATGTTTAATATGAGAGGATCGTTGACCAATTCTTCACCGTCGCCATAACTTACTGTATATTCTGCTCGTTTATTTATTCGCTCCGCAGCAATTTTAGGTATTGTTCTAGAATCAATTAATTTTTGGAACCAATATTGAAATTCTTCAAGAGGCTCCTCTTTCCATATGGGGAAAAACTCCTGCATCGCCTTCCAATCCTCTATTGGAGTCACTTTTTCGGATATAATCCAAAAATAATCTTTAGCACTATTGTAAACTTTAGGAATTAATTCAGACGCGGTTTGATAAGAGGCTTTAGCCTCCTCTTTGTTCATCTCTCTGCTTCTTATTTGTTCTGGATAGCTATTTGCAGGGCCGACAATCTTTAAAACTAGCTCAGGATTTTCTGGAACATCGAAAGTTGCTCTAAAAGAGCCTGCTCCAAGTTTAGTATAGCCTGCAGCCTCCATACATTTATAAAAATCTGGAGGAAAAACATCTTTTGATTGATCTCTAAGATCTCTTACGCACGGAAGATTGTCAGGACTTTTGCCAAAATATGTTTCTGCTGATTTTTCGGGTGAATCATCATATTCATAGGGCGCATCATACTCATCAGTTTCTATTTCCTGACCTTTGGGCTTTTGTAGTTTGGTTTTTGCATAAACGTCTACATCTTCGGACTCATTTAAGAACCGATTCCAACCTTCAAAAAACTTCATTAGTCCCCGAACCCTGTTTCTTCCCATGGGTCGTCATCATCGCCACTATGAAAATCATATTCAAAGAGACTATCTTCGATGTCACGACCGAAATCATATTCACTCCATTGTTCTTTTAACAATTCTTGAGTGAGAAATGCCATAGTTTCATCATAATGTTCTTGACCAACAACTTCTTTCATTTCTTCTATGTTTCTGAGGGCCTCATTAATTTTTAATTTGCCCTTTTCATATTCAATACAAACTAAACACATAGTTATACCTCTTCTTCGTCTTCGTCTTCATCTTCGGCAATCATAACAACACTTTCCTCTGGAGACCCCAAAGGATTTTCAGGTCATTCATAAAGAGTTGCAAGCTCTTCTTTAATTAGTTTCATTAAGACTGATTTTGATAATTTCACTTCCTATTCCTCCATTGACAGTCATCATATTATCATACGATACAATTCTTAAATTAGAGAGTCTCTGTAAATAGTCATTACGTCTTAGAACTTTAAAAACTAAATTTTCAATTGAATGCTCTCCACCTTTTTCTAATCCACCTTGTCTATATTTTTTTAATTTTTTCATAAGACGCTCAGATTGTTCATTTGCGGTTTTATAATCTTTTACTGCAAGCAGTTCATATACCTCATCAATATCGTTCATCCATTTTGCAGACTTCTTCTTTAATGATTCTTTATCTATTTGTGGATCATATTTTGTTGGAGTGTTATTCCATCTATCATACTTTATAGAATACACTCCTGTTGAATGGTGTGGCTCTTTTGAGTCCTGGACATACAATTCCACATCATGACCCTTCACTGTTATTTTATGAGTACGATTCCACATTGCGCTAGCGTTTCTGAAAAAATCTTTAACAAGCTTTTCATTTTCATCTACTTCTGCATAATCAACGATCAAATGTAAATCCACATCAGAATATTTAGACCAATTGTAGTTTGCTAGAGATCCAGTTAGAGTTACATCTTCAACTAAGTTCCAATCTAAATCCAATGTTTTAAAAAAATCTTTGGCTATTTTATATAAATGTTCCGCAAGATAATTCTTTAAATTTAATCGATCATCCCATATTACAGGATCTAAATTATCTTTGACCGCGACATTTTTAATATCTACGTCATCCGGATCAATATTTTCCTCTAAATAATCTTTCCATTTCATTTTACAAAACCCTTTTCAAGTCTTTTATAATCTCCATATGGATCGGAGACAATAGCTTTAATTCCAGCCTCTTCAGCTGCTCTTATTTCCTCTGGATCATCATCATGATGTACATCCGAACCTATTTCAATTAAGCCATCTTCAGCTTTTGCTTTTACCTCTCCGTTAGTAAATATGACATCTTGAATTGGCAATCCATGTTTTTTAACAAATTTCCAAACTGGCATTTGGAATTCTTCAAAGTACTTTCTAGGGGGATTGGTGTTTGGAAGATGTTTAAACCATTTCCCCTCCTCGTCTTGAAGTTCTTTGTGTCTTGAGGTAACAATAAATATTTTAGAGCCTTTCCTGTGATAATCCATTAGTATATCCATCATTTCTTGATGAGGCCCGTCGTAGACCCAATCATCTTCTTCTTCACCCCAGTGAGATAATGACAAAGTGTCATCAAAATCGAAGGTGACAATTGCTGGAAATTTTGTTGCCTTGTTCTCTTCTTGATTTTCAGTTAAATACTGTCGCCAATTTTCAAATAATAATTTCATTTATAGTTCCCCAATCGTTGGAATATTTTTCTTCTCTCTTACCTGTGAATAACCAATGTCAATGATAGCTATTTGACCATCTTTTTCCATTACATTGGAAGTTTTTAAATCAGGAAATTTAATACCATTCTTATTTAACCAGGTCAAACCTAAAGCTAATTGGTTTAAATAATTAGTTTTAACGCTTCCAAATATTTCTCTTACATGTTCCAACGCTTTAAGTGGGCTATCTAAAGTATCGTTGTATGCACCGCGGCTAAAAATCCACAAAGTGATTAATAATTTTGTCTCAAGTTTATCTAATCCAATCTGAGCAGCTAAATTTTCAAGAGTAGGTCTTATGTCGGATCCTTTTTTCTCTTCGCGTTCTAAAGATTCTGGATGTTTGTTAATATATTGCAACAAAGCACTCATCGAACCTTTTGCTTTCTCTAAATAATTTTCATCCCAATTATAAAAAATATTATTTGTTTTAAGCTTGTGATATAAATTATTTGTAGTATCTACCATGGCGTTGTTTGGATAATCTAATAATTCATAAACAACAATATATGGCGCATGCCTTAACGTTTCAAGGTGCTTTGGGTCTCTTTGCACAACTAAAAATATTTTATATACATTTGGATGCTCTTTGTCAATTAATAAATTAGCAGCACGCGCTTCAGAACTGTCCGCTGTGATTTTTAAAACCTTATCACCAAATTGCCATGCAGATCCTCTTGAGCCGGATCCTAAAAAATCTGGATCTCCATCAAGGCCCGCAACACTTTTTATTTTTTCTAGTTCTTCGTCTGAAAGTGGAAATTGGCGTCTAGGATCTTCTGATGCAATTTCTTCTAAGGTATCGTTAACAAATCTTTTATTACTAGAGAGTAAATTAATCCTCTCGTAAAGAATTTCTTCCTCTTTCAAGTATTTCCTCCAATTTTCAAATAATAATTTCATTTTTTATCCCTGTTGCCACTGAGTAAAACGTATTAACCTTTCACAGAACATGATTCTTTGTTTTACTTTATGGTCTAATTTAAATTGCATAACAATTTTATAATCTTCATAGTTGTTTAACTTAGCTCTTTCAATTCTTATTTCCGCTTCAGAAAGTCTTGTGAGAGCTTGCATAAATTCAACCCTTGCAGATAAGTATAGCTTTTTAGCAATTAATTTTTCACCTTCCTTCACAAAACGCTCAGAATCGTGATATAGTGCAACAGCACATTCTGCCTCTGATTTCCCTGTACAATCTAACTGAGGCTTACAATCATCGTCGAGCCTAATTCTCTCAGGCCCATCTTCGTATTGAATTGTAACTAATACATTAGCATTCGGGTCTTTTGCATATTGAGGCCCACACCCAATAAAAAACACACTTAACATTATTATAGTTAAGCGTCTCATTTTCTTTTCCTCTTTATTGTGTGTACATACCAATCATATAGTTTGTCGACAGTATTTTCAAGATTAAACCGCGCAGGAATTTTGCATATTGGAAAAACAGCATGCAATAAAAAAATAGCACCACGAAACATTAAAGTAATTCCAATCTTTCCAGCAAACAAAAAGTGGCTTATATACGTTTCATTGTTTTCCTCAAGATGTTTCACTATTCTTATTCTCCTACTTTAACTAGTTCCTTCCTTTCTGCATCTAATTTATATCCTGTAATTTCTGGATCTACTTCACCAACGTTGAAAAAATCAAACCCCGGTAAAATAGCTATTTTTTGTGGAGGGAAATATCCTCTATCAAGGAAAAATGCTGCCTGACCTACAACTTCTGTAAATAAAGCTCCTGCTGCTGAAGGAGGAACGGTCTTCATATGCCGATTATAAGAGGCAATTTCGCCCTGCAGGTCAAAACTAGTTCCACCCTGACAATGTGTCATATAATCATGCACAGCCCGTAATTTTAAATTTGTTTTCGCGTCAAATATTTGATGATCTGTGCCTCCTTTCCATATTCTTAATATCTTGTTTTCAGACACATCTCTACACATCTCTTCGGAACTCTCATAAGGATTATCATCAACAAAATCAATATCAATTCCAAAACCAATTATACGATCAAACATTTTATGCACAAATGGCTCTATTGCTTCAAATGCGCCTACGGCGCCCTCATCAAATATAGGAGCCTCATCATAAGCTTTTGCTACTAATTCTTTATACTTGTCCCACCCATCAGGCCCAGGCTTAAGCATTAGCTTTTCTGTTAATAAGAATTTTCGCCAATTTTCAAATAGTAATCTCATTCGTAACCCTCCATATCGTATTTTAGCGTTTCGTCATCTCGCAACTGTATAAGATTTTCTTTAATCTCAACTAAATCTTCTGTGGTTGAACCTTGTCTCTCAAAAATCTCTTCTAGAGAGATTATTTGTTCAATTGCTAAATTTATATACTCTATATAATTAGCATAGCGCTCGACGGCTGTAATTTCACTTGGAAAATCAACAACTTCTTCATTTATAATCTTTCGCCATTTTTCAAGTAGGAGTTTCATCGTTCATTTTTTTCCTGCCATTCTGCAGATTTAATATCTTCAGTGATCGGACCACCTTTGGCCCACGTTCTGCATGATCTAGCAGAATGACACTTAAAGTGGTGCATCCAACAATATCCAAGTTCCCCATCTTTGTCTGAGGTTTCTCCGGGCATACAATCTTTCATGCGAGGAGAAATATCAAAAGCGACACAATTACCACACAAAGACTTTTGCGCAGCCTTTTCTGAGGTGTTCCATGCCTCGGCAATTTTTTGCCAATAGTCTCCAGGCTCATCAACGTTTAGAGGTCCATACTGAATGTGCTCTGCTTGAACTGCAGCGTCTCTGTTTCTAGTATTAAGCTCCAGATCCTGAGTTGCTGCAGGGCATAGAAGATTCTCTATAGTTTCTTTCAAATATTCTCGCCAATTTTCAAATAGGAGTTTCATCGACAACTTCCCCATCGCTCTCTATAGCTCGATCTGGAATAATAACAGCCCAATCATCGCCCCATTGAGAGGCCGGTGGTACATCTCCTCTTCCTGGCCATGCAGAAAGAACGGAATATAAATTTCCTTGATCAAGCGCCTGTGTAACCGCTGGATCTTGTTGAAGATCCTCTGGAACATATTGTAATTCACTTGTTGGTCTAATAACAACAGATAATTCATCCGTTTTAAAGCTCTCTAGTGGTTGAGAAGTCGTATATGCATTAACTGTGATTGGTCCCTGTCTTTCTTCCTTTTCTACTTCTGTTTTTTGAGCACCTTCCAATTGTGATGCCTCGTTGTCTGGAAGAACTAGGTTATAACCGACACTTGGAACACTAATGGTATATACTGCTTTGTTTGGATTTATTTCAATTTGTTCTAGAGCAGAATTAACCAAAGAAAGATCAAAGTCTGCAAATATTGAACCCTTTCCCGGCTCTTTGTGTCCCTTTTCAATATGACCCTTCGCCCAATCAGAAAAAATAACCACCGCGTTATTTGTCTTCACAATTTCATTTTCTTCTTTTAAGAATTCTCGCCAATTTTCAAATAGTAGTTTCATTGTTTATCCTCACTTTAATTTTATTTATTTTTGTCCCTTTTGGGGATCTGCTTTCTTATAAGTTAGGTCAAAAAAGTGAGTAATAACACCTTTATCTATCTCTGTTTTAAGTCTTTTAAGATACCACTTTACTTTTCCAGGCCCTAACTCAACGTCTTCAAAATAGCCCCTACTATCAACAAAATGTATAAAATGCGCTTTTAGCACTTCTATGGTGGAATTTCGAATCTCTTCTGTGTATGATTCGTTATCCATTCGTATAATAAAGAGCCTCTCAAAACTCAGACAACCTTGACTTAGAACAACATATGATCTCAGTCCCAGTATACTCATATTCCACGACTGATCTGGTTTACACTTATCTTCAACCTCACCCATTGTTAGATAGGAATATTTTTTAGCGCTTGTTGTAGCACACGATGCAAGCAAAAGCATGAGCGCCATTAATAATAATTTTTTCATTTTTTCAAATCCTTGAGTTGTTTATTCAACCGGTTTGTTTTTTTATCTAGTGAATCTAATCTTTTTTGTTGCATGCGATTTTCGCTCTCAAGCGCTTGAATCTTTAATGATAGCACATTAATATCACTTATGGTTGTATAATAAAAGCCAGACACTGTGAATAATAAAGTGCTTATCATTATTGCTGTTTTTAAATCAAGTTTCATCACTAGTATTAATTAGTTTTATATTTCGAAACAATCACTAAACAAAAGTCCAGACACCAGAATTCTATGCCATCAGACCAATATACCAATACATCAGCTATTTTTTCAGGGGGATCAAAGCTAGGAGAGTTTTTTACATCAGTTACAATGCCTATGGTATGACCAAAGGAATCAAACTGGACTAAATCGCCAACGTTAAAGCGTGGTGAAGGCATATTATATATAGACCAGCGCACCACACTTAACGTTAACGTATTAAAATTAATTAATTTTTTATTGAGGGGTTGGTGGCTCTAAAACATGACCACATTCGACACATTGGAAGCATTGAACTGGAAATTTAAGTTCTTGTCCGGTTGGAGATACAAGAGCAGAAAGCCTTTTCATCATCGCTACGGGGGTGAAATATAAATGGCCACACTCTTCGCATCCAACATTTTCCGCTTGTTTTAAGTCGATGCTCATTTGTTGTTGTTGCATAATTTTTCCTTATTTTATTAATAGAAACATTTTTATTGTATCTATGATTTTTCTTATTCTTGAGGGTTCTTTTTTATTTACGAAAAATTTTGTTATGTACTACCTCAAGACGAGCATTCATGTCTTCAACTAAGTTACTATAGTTGCTCTTGAGCGCTGCCATCTCATCAAATAGTCGAGAATTGCTGGATTGTAAGCTTGCAAGACGATTTTTAAGATCTTCAACTTCTCTTTTGATTTCTGCATTTGTAGCCATATGTACACCTCCTTATAACGTTATAATACTAAGGCCTGAGATCATATTAACATAATAAACACTAATTTTTAATAAAAATTTAAAAAGAGTCCGATTCTACTAAATCTAATAATTGCTCTTCCAAATCTAATATTCTATTTTCCAATTCATACGCTTCATCAACCATTTCATGCTTTCCATAGGATATTAAAGTTCGAACCTCTTTCAGTTTTGTATAAGCGTTTTTTATATCTCGTTTTATTCGACTTTCTTGTAGACTTATCACATTCTTCATGATATAATTATATCATAATTATGTATATTTTAAAACTTGGCACGTAGTTTGCATTTTAAAGTAGTAACATAAAGGAGAAAATCATGGGAACATGTTTAATATTTATATTATCAAGCGGTTTAACGCTTGGTACGTTTGAATGTCAGCCTCAATTGTTTTATGGCGATGGGTTGGTTACACCACACGAAGTTGTATATACTTCACACATCGATGATTGCTGGGATGGTTATTTAGTACAAATTCCAAGCTATCGAGTATCTCTCAGGCCATCAGTCAGAGAGGTAAGATATCACACCATACGACGTCGACATATTAATAGAATCAGATATCGAGGAAAAGTATATCGTCATAAAAAACATCGTATATATCGTAAAAGACCAATTGTAAGAAAAAGACATCCGAGGCTTAAGCCGATTGTAAGAAATAGGACTGTTATTAAAAATAGAAGAGTTATAAACAATCACTATTATAATAATAAAAAGAAAAGAAGAGGAAAGAAGGGCAAAAAGCACAAAAAGTAATTAATCAAACTGTCGCTTCTTTTGTTTAGGTCTGATCCAAGTATCTTCAGGATCCCAGTCTAGATTAATAATTAAATCTATGAATTTTTCATATTCATCTGGTCCTGATATTATAATTTCTTTGTCACCACCAAAACTAATGACGTAATATACTTTATTTTCGATTCTATGGACCTCTCCAATGGCGACTTCAATATTGTTAGGTTGGTTTTTGTTCAGTACGACCTTTTCTTGCTTGATTCTAGTTTTTTTCGAGAGGGCCATATAATAAGTATGGCCAAAAACCAAAAATTTTTTTTCCTACATGTCAGACCATTTGTTAGAATAGTTCTCAATAAGCTGTAATAAGGAAAGTAAATCAAGTAAAATATTTTTTTTCAACTCTAAAGATGAATTAATATATAGGTCACTAGATTCGGCTAAGAAATTTTGTATTTCAGTTATGCACTCTTGTACGGCATCTATGTCGCCGGTATAATTTACGTCTTTAGTTGCGCGGTCTAGTTCCTCGTTGATGATGTTTTTAAGGTTCGCTATGTTTAAGCTCATGTGGGCCTCCAGAAGCAATAATAAATAGAATATTCAAAATTTTTTTTCACTTTATTCTTTACAAACGCAAATAACTCATGTATACTAGATCTATGGAAACAAAAACTTGCACTAGTTGCAACACCACACTACCGAAAACTACCGAACATTTCGAACTTCGTCGAAAAAAACGGAAATCCGGAAACGGCTATTGTAAATATTTTAGGGCTATCTGCAAACCTTGCAAATATGCACAAAAACAAGAGTGGCGTAAAACCCCAGCCGGTAAACTTTCCAGGCGAATGCAGCGTCGACGGAGAAGAAAACTGCCACATGTCAAAATACGAAAAAATTGTACGAAAAGATTAAAAGAGTTTTTAAACACGCAGGGTGTACAGAAAGACCGGTCAAGCAGTAAGTACTTCGATTTCAACCCTAGACAGCTTCAGGAGCATCTAGAATCGCAATTTACGCCAGAAATGAATTGGGATAACTATGGTACGTATTGGCATATTGATCATATTATACCTTTGGCGTATTATGGTATTAGTGATGGCGATGATCCAAAAATTAGGGAAGCGTGGAGTTTAAAGAATTTAAGACCGCTTGAGGCATCAAAGAATATTGCGAAAGGGTCTTATTATAATGGAAAAAGACACTCTTACTCAAATGTAAGTAATTCTTTAATAGCGTCGACAGTAGCCCATGGATCGCTTTCATCATAATCTGCCATGGCCGCCTTAATATTGTTTATTATTTCATAGCCATCTTCATTATGTAGAAAATCTTTATCACCACTAGGTGTGTTTGTAAGATACATTTCTTGTAGGGTTTCTTTGATTAATTGTTTAAGTTTCACATTAGTTAGTTTCACTTGTATATACCTCTCCTTAATAAATACTATTATTTTCAGGTTAACCAGCAGCTGTCGCGCTAGCTTTTGCACCAATACCAATTGCTTTATTTCCAGGCATTGCCTCTATAGCGATATTTTTTAAAGCCGCTTTGGCCGCTTCGAAGCGCTGCTTGCCAACAGGTTTTTTTCCAGCTTTTTGCATTGCTAGTTGATAGGAAGCATAAGTACTAGCAGCAATTGCAGGTGCATCGATAGCTTTATCCGTTAGGTATTGTTTTAGTGCTGTTTGCCCTGCAGCCTTTTTCGCTGCGCCACCACCTGCAGCTGCAGCGCCAAGACCTAGGCTTAACAATCCAGCTATAGCCATGGCTACATCAAATTTAGTTTTTTCATCTTGTGTAGCTTCTTCATATTCCCATGGTTGTTCCATTTTAGAAACTTTGTCTGCCGGTCCAGTCGTCATGGTAGGCACGTCTTTCGATGCAGTCATATCATATATTTTATTGGCAGCTTTATTTGCTAGCCTTCCGGGCGCATTATACGCTATCTTCGCACGTTTCTTAATACTATCCCACAGCCCCTCTTCAATCATGACGGATCTAAGCTCTTCTTTGATTAAGTCTTTAATATTAGATTTGGTTAGCTTGCTTTCTTTATAATATTTAGAAACTCTTTTTCGATGTCGTGCTGCACCACCAACCAATCCAGGTTGATGATGGTATGGTTCATCATGATATCGATCTTCAGATTTAGAGCTACTTTTTTCAACTGGCTGCGCGGAGAGGCTTTGAAGCCAAGAAAGTGTATCGGAAACTTTTTTCTTAGATTTTACTACTAGCATATCTTCATTTTGCAAATTATCTAGATCTTCTAAGGTGGTATTCATGACAGCATTCTTTGCAACCTCATCGTCGACAAATTTTTCCGCATGATCTTTAAACATCTGTAGCGCCTTTTCAGCTGAAGTATATCTTGAATCGACATGGCCAACACTACGCACTTCATTGGGCCCATGCGGCTCGCTTAAGCCAAGCATAATAAAAACGTATTTGCTACCACTTTTTGCAATTGCAATTGCGCCTTCATCAGCTTCAAGATGCCGCTTAATATCCCCAAATGCGGGTTCGGCTTCGGCCTTTTGATCAAAATTTGGATCTTCTGGAATATAACCAAAATCTCTAATATTGAGCAGCGTGGCGTTTTGCATAAGATCAGCATTCTCATGCAATGCTA
>CETH01184491.1_pt1 | contig 21453 bp, 14 predicted proteins | sample 361461 | NCBI WGS metagenome assembly CETH01 (sample SAMEA2622695, study PRJEB7988) | marine metagenome | isolation source: saline water (ENVO:00002010), including
CAGAAGCAGGAAGTGATGCAGGGTCTACTAAGACTACAGCTACAAAAGTTGGTGAAGATTATGTGGTGAATGGTGGAAAGATTTTTATTACAAATGCAGGTGAGGCTGGAGTTCTATCTTTTACTGCTAGAGTGATTGAGGATGGAAATGATATGGGTATAGGTGCTTTTATTATTCCAATGCAAACAAAAGGTTTGCATATAGGAAAAAAAGAAAAAAAAATGGGATGGCGTGCAAGTGACACGAGACAAATTTATTTTAAAGATATGATTATAGCATCTTCAGCTATGCTTTGTTCCCCAAAAGTTGGTTTTAAAGCATTTTTAAAAACTCTTACTTCGGGTCGGATTTCAATAGGTGCTTTATCAGTTGGTACAGCAACTGGTGCATATGAAAAAGCTTTAATTTATTCTCAAGATAGGATTGCATTTGGTAAGTCAATTAATCAGTTTCAATCTATTAGTTTTAAATTAGCCGATATGGCAACAAAAATAGAAGCTTCAAAGTTACTTGTTTATCACGCCGCATGGTTAAAAGATCAAGGGAAAAACATTGTTAAACAAGCTGCGATGGCAAAACTTTTTGCAAGTGAGACGGCAATGGATGTCACTAAAGATGCAATACAGATACATGGAGGTTATGGTTATGTTAGTGATTATGATGTAGAGCGGTATTTTAGAGATGCAAAAATTTTAGAAATAGGTGAAGGTACTAGTGAAATACAAAGATTAGTTATTGCAAGAGAGTTATTAAAAGACCTACAATTTTGAAGATAAGAAAAAAATTTTTAAATTTATCCTCTTGGATTCTTATTAATAAGTATTGGAAACAATATTTAACAATATTTTCTCTTATAATTTTTATTTCTTTTCTTTTTCCAAAAGGTAAAGTTTTAAAATATGCATATCAACAGAATGATATAGCAAGTGATGCAGTTATCGCTCCTTTTACTTTTCCAATTTTAAAATCTGATGAGAGGTTAAAATCTGATTTAGATGAACGGAAAAAAGCTATTGCTTATGTTTTTAATAGAAATGATCAAGTTGTAAGACAAGGCTCTTCTGCTCTAACAGAATTTTTTAATTTGGTTAAAGATTTAAGAAATGCCCATTGGAGACTTAATCAATCTGAAAAACTCGTTTATGAAATGCGTTATAATAAACAATTTGAAAAGGCGCGTGCAGAATATTCATCTGATAGCACAAGTCTATCTATAATTAATAACAACTTTTCTAAACTTTATCCTTTTATTTCAAGTAAGGAAGGTTGGTTAAAATACATTTCTTTAAAAAATAGCCCGAATGATTTAAAAATTTTATCAAAACATAATGAAATAATTTTACAAATTTGTCGTAATAGATGGACGGAAGGAATTTATGATATTAGCATAAGCGATATATTTAGTCGTAAGGTTACAATTAATCAAGGTGAGGTTCCAGATTTAGTAAATCCTAATAATTTTAATGATCTTGAACTTGCATGGATAAAATCAAAAAAAGAATTAATTGCATCATTAAATGAGGGTGATGATTTTAGAAATCTTGGTTATGATTTAATTGTTGAATTTATGAAACCTAATTTACTTTATGATCAACAACTAACTGAAAAAAGACAAAGTGCAAGTTTAGATAAAGTACCTAGAAGTCAGGGTGTTGTTTTAAAAAATGAATTAATTGTTGATGCGAATATGCGTATAACAAAAGATGTGTTATTGAAACTAAGATCATTATCTGATGCTGTTATGAAAAAAGAGCAAAGAACTGGAATTGTAAAACAATTGCAAGGGTTTTTTGGTAGGATAATTTTATTATCAGTAATATTGTTTTTATTTTTTGCTTTTTTGGCGATATATAAAAAAGAAATTTTTGAAGATTGGAAAATGGTGTTATTAATTGTTATTGTGTTTTTAATTCAATTAGCATTATCCAATATTGTTCTTTTGCAGTTAGAGTTATCAGAATATTTAATTCCATTTACTATGGGGGCCATGACTCTTACGATTTTATTTGATGCTCAAGTTGGTTTTATGGCTATAGCATCGATGGCTATATTAATGGGATTAATGATGGGGCAGGGGATTGATTTAATAATAGTATCTTTATTTTCTGCAACTGTCGCTATTTATAATATTAGGCGACTTAGAAAAAGAAGCCAATTGTTTTCAACTATGTTCGCTTTAATTGCTGCAAGTCTCTTTGTTGCAATTGGGTTAGGTTTATTTAAAGATCATAGTTGGGATATTATTTTTAGGGATATCCAATATCTTGTACTTAATAGTATCCTTGCTCCAATATTTACTTATGGTTTAATTGGTATTTTTGAAATGCTGTTTGATGTTACAACAGATCTTACTTTAATTGAACTTCTTGATTATGATCATCCACTATTAAAGCGCGCCCAACAAGAAACAAATGGAACTTTTAATCATAGTATTGTAGTGGGAAATTTAGCTGAAGCATGCGCAAATGCTATTGGAGCTCATTCTCTCTTATGTCGGGTAGGGGCATATTATCATGATATTGGTAAAATGTATAAATCTGAATATTTTATAGAAAATCAATATGGTGGAGATAATAAACATAATAAAATAACTCCCACTATGAGCGCTCGTATTATTAGAGCACATGTTAATGAAGGGATACGATTAGCTAAAGAATATGGTCTACCAAAGATTGTAACTGATTTTATTCCAATGCATCATGGAACTACTAGAGTAGAATATTTTTATAGAATTGCATTACAAGAAGCTGAAAAAGAGGGGTTGAAAGTTGATGAATCGGCATTTCGATATCCTGGGCCAAAACCAAATACAAAAGAAACTGGTATATTAATGCTTTGTGAAGCGATCGAGGCTGCTGTACGATCTATTAAAGAACCAGATATATTAAAGATAGAAACAATGATAGATAAAATTATTAATCAAAGAATTGAGGATGGTCAACTTAACAATTGTCCTTTAACTCTTGATGAATTAAGCAGGATTAAAGGAACTATAGATGGGACAACTGGTATGCTGCCTGTTTTAAGAGGAATTTATCATATAAGAGTAGAATATCCCGATGATGCTAAAAATTAATATTTAAATGTTTAATATAACATTTGATTGTGATCCATCACAAAAAGCACCAAATCAAAAAGGTATTTTAGAAATTTTAGAAAAAGTATTATCAATTAATAAAATAAAAAATGCAGAAATATCTTATATTTTTGGAGATGATCAATTGTTGTTAGAATTAAAAAATAAATTTTTTAAAAAAAATCATTTTACTGATGTTATTGCATTTCGGTTAAATAATTATGAAGAATCAATAGTAGAAGGTGAAGTTTATATTAGTTTACCTAGAGCGAAAGAAAATGCAAAATTATTTAATCAGCCATATGAAAAAGAAGTTGCAAGGTTAATTATACACGGCTGTCTTCATTTAATAGGATATTCAGATAGTACAAATAAAGAAAAACATAAAATGACCGAACTAGAGAATAATATATTAAAAAAAGTAAATTGGTTAAAGCTTTTTAATGAAAATGAATAGAAATAAATCATTAAAACATTTTCTAAAGTTAATAGAAATTGTTGAAAAACTTCGTGGACCAGATGGGTGTCCTTGGGATAAAGAACAAACTCATGAATCGCTTCTTCCTTATTTTTTAGAAGAGACTTATGAAGTTATTGAAAGTGTAGAATTAGAAGATTGGAATACTTTACAAGAAGAATTAGGTGATATAATGCTTCATGTTTTGTTGCAGGCGCAAATAGCTACCGAAAAATCAAAGTTTAGTATTGAAGATTCACTTGAAAATATCAATAAAAAATTAATAAAAAGACATCCACATGTTTTTGGAAATAAAAAAGTAAATAAATCTTTTCAAGCAAAAAAAAATTGGGAAGTTATAAAACATACTGAGAAAAAAAGGTTATCACGATTAGATGGTGTACCAAAATCCTTGCCTGCATTAATCAGAGCACAACGTTTACAACAAAAAGCTTCATATGCTGGGTTTGATTGGGATAATGTTGAAGATATCTGGAAAAAACTTTATGAAGAAATAAATGAATTAAAATCAGCCCAGAAAACTGGTAATATGGAAAATTTTAAAGAAGAGATTGGTGATGTTCTTTTTTCAGTAGTGAATCTTTCTAGGTTTTTTGATATTCCAGCTGAAGATATGCTTCGGGCAGCGAATCGAAAATTCACATCTCGATTTCAAAAAATAGAAGAGGAATTAAAGGCAAAAGGGAAAAAATTAGAGAATTGTACTTTAGAAGAAATGGATGAGATATGGGACAAGTCGAAAGAAAAAATATAATTTATACATTATTATTTCTATATATACCGAAGGAATACTAATAGATAAAATAGTATTTAGTTTTTTAAAATAAAGATCCTTGTATCGTTACAATTAATTTTCTTTCAGATCCGTGATTTCTATGTTCGCAAATATAAATTCCTTGCCATGTGCCTAAATTGAGTTTCCCATCAGTGATAGGTATTGATAATGATGATCCAAGAAGAGAAGCTTTTAAATGAGCTGGCATATCATCAGGTCCTTCAAATGTATGTTCGTAATAATTTTGGTTTTCTGGCGCAAGCATATTGAAATGAGATTCAAAATCAGTTTGGACAGTTTGATCTACATTTTCATTAATAGTTAAAGAAGCAGATGTATGTTTTATAAATAATTGAAAAATTCCGATTTTAAAATCTTTTAATTCTGGGGTATTTGTTAATATTTCATCGGTAATGATGTGAAATCCACGTGATTTTAGAGAAATATTAATTTTTTTTTGAATCCACATATTTTTTACTAATTTAAATAAAAATCATTTATAAAAAATTAAACTAAGCAATAAATATGATATTTTATTTTCGAAATACTAATTTGCAAAAGTAAATTAAGTTTTTCGTTCTTTTTTTCTAGCAGCAGGAAATAAAATATTATTTAAAATTAATCGATAGCCTGGTGAATTTCTATGCAATGATAAATCTGTTGGTGGGTCTCCAACAAAATGTTGATAATCTTCTGGGTCATGCCCACCATAAAAAGTAAAAGTACCTTTCCCAAAATTTCCATGTAAATATTTAACTTGTTTGGAAGCTGGATCTTCACCCATAATTACGATATGTTTTTTAATTTTATCTTTATGAAATCCAGTAGTTTGTCCCATAAAACCTTTAATAATTGGTACATGGTTTTGAGTAAGCATAGTTGGCACAGGATCATATTTTGCTGAAAATTCAAATAATGAAAAATAATCTGCTTTAGCACCCTTAGTAATAGGGTTATGGCTAGGAGGAAAGTCTATATCTGAAAATTCATATACCATAGGATCGCTTAATATTGTGAAATTTTCAAAAGCAAAGCATTGTGTAAAGTCAAGTTTGGCTTGAGCGTTAGGATCAATTGGCGTGCCATCGAATACATAATCAACCCCATCTGTTTCACCCATAGCTAAAGCAATATCATATGAATCAGTTGCGGAACACATTGCGAATAAGAAACCACCATTTTTTACATAGTTTTTTATTTTTCTTGTCATTGCTTTTTTATGTTTGTGAACACTGGAATATCCAAGTGTAGTTGCCATATTTTGAAATTGTTTTTGTTGATCTTTATACCATTTTGCATTACGGTGGCTACGATAAAATTTACCATATTGTCCTGTGAAATCTTCATGGTGGAGGTGAAGCCAATCATATTTTTCAAGTTTACCCGTGAATACTTCATTATCCCATAGAGTTTTGTAATCAACTTCTGCGTATGTTAGAGCAAGAGTTACAGCATCATCCCAGGGTTGTTTATTTGGTGGCGTATATATTGCTATGTTTGGTTTTTTTTCAAGTAATACTATATCCATATTACCTTGATCTATTGAAGAATAAATATTTAATAGTTCATTTGCATTAACCAGATTAAACGTTACACCTCTTATTTTACATTCCGTTTTTATAAATTGATGTTCATCAATTAAGAAGGAACCTCCGTGATAGTTTAATAACCATTCAATATTAATATTGTTTTTTAGTGTTAAATAAGCAATACCATAAGCCTTCAAATGATCATTTTGAGATTGGTCCATAGGTATAATAATTTTTTGGCTTAAAGATATTGTTACAAAACATAAAAAAAGCAATATTTTCATTAGCTTTCTGTCTTTTTAATTTTTCTTACATGGTATCGAATTGGTTCGTAGTATATTGAAGTAGAAAAATTATTTAATATTTCCATATAATATTTTAATGCCTTTTTTTGATTAAGCATTTGATTTTCATGTATTTGCCCAGCAAGAATTATACCTCTATCCTCAAACTTTGTTTTTTTTAACATTAAGGCATAATCTAAAGTTTTATCATAATTTTTTATTCGGTAATTAAGTGTTGCTAGTCTTAGATGAGTTATTGATGTTAACTGAGAATTAGGAAAATGTTTTTCAAGGAATTCAAGTTCTTTGATAGCGTCACCTATTTTATTTTGTCTTAAGTAAAGCTCAGATTTTTGAAAGTGAATAAATGCAGATTTATCGATTGGTTCTTTGCAGTAATTTGTTAATATATTTTTTAACTCCATTAAATCGTTGAATAAAACATTTGAAGGAGTAATATTATTAAAAGACTGATTTATGTAATGTAAAGATGAATCGGGGTCTTGAGTAAGGAAACGTACAAGTATTATTTTTTGATTTATATCCTCTAAATTTTCATTTTGCAATTGTTTATTTAAAAAATCTAGTGCGTTTTTTGTTTTTCCTTGAGCTATAAGAACATCTGTAATCCTAAATATGATTTTCAGCCTAGTTACTTTATTTGATTTGTAATTTAGTGCTTTATTTAGCATTGTAAAGGATTTGTCAAAATCTTGAAGAATTTTGTATTGAATCTCACCTAATCGAAAATATGCTTCTGATAAATAAAGAGATTTGGTTAGCGATATTAGCATAGAATCATATAGATTGAGGCTTGACTCCAAATGTTCATTAGATATAGATGTATATATTTGGAATGGATCTTTAAAAAAAACATTATTATCAAAAAAATAAGGGATTAAAGATTCTTCATTTGTAGTAGTGATTTGATCTTCGAAAGTTTGGCCTAATCCAAGAAGTGCTCGTTCTGTAAGTCTAGAATTAATTTTGTACCCTAAAATAAAATTATACGCATCCATTGCATGCTGGTATTGATTTTCTTTACGAAGTTCATTTGCAAACTTAATCCATTGATCAAAATCTTTATTTCCCGATAATGTCCATTCCTTTTTTGCTTTAAATGACATAGAGTATTTTTGTTGCTTAAAATAAAACTCACTAAGTATGTTTAATATTTTATTTGGATTAGTTTTTGATGCAGAAATAAGATGATTTTCAATGATTTCCAAGGCTTCTTCTTCATCACTCATTGATAGTATTTTTCGTTCAATAATTCCATTAAGATTTTTTTCATTTATAAGGTATAAAATATATTCTTTAATAGCTTTATCATATATACTATTGTTTTGATAAAATAAACCTACTTCATAAGCAAGAAATGCTTTGCCAAAATTATTACGACCTTCACTAAGGATTGTGTTCATTTCATTTTCTAGGTTATATTTTGCTAATGTTGATATCATGATTCTATAATAAGGACGGTTATATTTGAATTTTTTTAGAGCTGTATACCAAACTGAGTTTGCTTCTTTTATTTGTTTATTTAAATAGTGTAATTCTCCTAGCTCACAATATGTTCTTATATCATTAGGCTCTTGTGAAATTTTATTACGAAGGAAGACAATACCACGATCATACATACTGTATTTTAAATAAATACTTTTTAGACTCTGAAAGGATTGACGGTTTTGAGGGTTATCTAATAGAACGCCTTCATAAATAGCAATGGCTCCTTCTACATCACCATTTTTTTCTAAAAATTTTGCTGTTTTTATTGGTCCTTTAATAGAGTTTGGGTTTTTTGCATATATTGTAATTGATACAAAAAAAGTTATGAAAATAAATTTAAGGTTATTTAATAATATTATTTTCATTTTCTTTATCTATTGGTTTTTTGCTTAAAGAATTAAAATATCTTTTTATCATTGTTTGGTGCTCTTTAGAATACCCAGCTTTCATAGACTCATTAAGAGCTTTTAAAGCAAGGTTTTCACGTTGTCCTAAGTCTGCAGGTAATCCGCCAGGACCCTCATATAAAATTTGTGATTTTACTGTAAATGATTTTCTTTCTTCTTTTTCACCTCGTTGTGTCATTGAAATTTGGCTATCTAACATTCTTGATAAAATTCTTTGTTGTCTTTCTTGAGTTTTTCGATTGAATTGTTTATTTATTAAATCTTTAATTACTTCATCCATCTCTTTGGAAATCCCATTAAGATCCCCAAGTCCTTTTTCTCCAGATTGGCGCATTTCATTTATTAGTTGTTCTAAAGATTTTTTTAACCCTTTTTGCCCTTTCATCATTTGTTGCATGATTTGTTGTTGTGTAGCAGCAGCCATTTGGCCAAGGGCCAATTGCATGCCTTGTTGATTTAATGCTTCTTGTTGACCTGCCATTTGTTGCATCATTTGCATAAATTGTTCAAATCCACTTGCAGATCCAGATTTTTGCATTTTTTGAATAGATTGGAATAAGCCCATTGCAGCTTCATTTAATCCTTGAATTGAATAATCTTGACTCTTCCCAGCCTGACTAGTATTGCGTTCTGTAAGATTTGTTTTTGCATCTTGCATACCTGCATTTGCTTTGCCAATCCCTTTTCCTATTTCAGGTGTAATTGCGAAAGTTTCTTTTGATAATTCCATCATTTGATTTGTTATTGCTTGTAGTTGATCTTGTAACATTTGTTGATGGGTTGCTAATTCTTTTAGTCTAGGTGAATTACGATAGGATTGATCTACAGCAGATCTTAGTCGCTCTTCTTGGGAGGATAGATAAAGCATGTCTTGCATAAGTTTTTGAAATTTCTCTGTCATTATTGAGACTGTTTCTTTTTGAAACTGTTGTTGTATATTGATCATTTGTTGCATTATGTTGTCGATGTCTTCAAGAGAATTGTTACTTGAATTTTGTGCTGATTGCAAATTCTGTGCTTTTAAATTTTTACTGGTTTTTTGTAAATCTGATTTAGTTTTATTAGAGAGTTGAGAATCAGCAAGATCAGATAAGGCTTGCGAAGTAGAGTCACTAAATGGTTTTACTAATGATGAAGCCTCTTCCATTAGTGAAAGTATATTTTCAAATTCATCGCTATTACGTTTTTGTTCTTTTGTAAATCGTTGAATAGTTGATGGGTCGCTATCTTTATCTAATTTTCTAATATCATTATCTAGTGCATTTTGTTGTTCAAATAATTGTTGTAATCTTTTTTGTATTTCATCCAGTTTTTGTTCTGCTTGGAATTTTTTAAAAATTTCTAAATATCTATCAAGATCTTTTTCGATTTGATCTATATTTTCTGCTAAATTATTCAAAGCATCTTGCAGTGATTTCATATCTAAATTTTCCAAGGCTGATTGTAATTTATCCATATCGTTTTGCATATTTTCTGGGATAATATTATTCATTAGCTTAGATAATTCTTCAAATTTTTCTAATAGGTTGGGTGAAAATAGTTTATGTTTATCTGCTTGATCTGTTATTGATTCTATTGCTTCAGATATTTTTTCTAAACTAGAAAGTTTTTCTTTTGCATTTTGCATAGAGTTTTGAATAGATTGTTTTTGATCCCAATCTAGTTCTTTTGATTTTAATAATTTTAATTCTAGAGTTTTGAACTCTTCTTTTATTTTTTCCATTCCTTCAAGATTTTCAACTATATTATCATAAAATTCTTCTTCTGAATTTGCAATATTATCATAAAGGTTGGTTAATGAAGGGACCCTAGCTATAAATGTATTAGAAAGTGTTTTTTTAGGACCTGATATATTATCATTATCACTTAGCTCAAAATGGAAGTGGACTTCATCGCCAGGCATAAGTGATAAGTCTTCAACACTCCATAATCTTTGGATTGATTGAATAAGAGAATCTGGTGTTAGCTCATCTAATATAAACATGGAAACAAATGGGTCATCTTCTAGATAGGCTGGTTTTCTAATTTCATATGCTAATTGTAGATCTGTGAAACCATAATCATCTATGATTTCCAAATGAATAGGAATTGTTTGCTCATTATCTAGATCTATCGTTTGTGTAGGTTGAATTACATTTAGAATGGGATCATGATCAGGTATTATCTCAATTAAATAAGAAATCGGATCTCTATTTGTAATACCTCTTTTGTCTACAAGGTTAACTGTAAAATCACCTTTATTTAACAATGTGAATCCGCCTGATGCTGCATTATGACTATTAACCATATTTATTTTAACATTATTTAAATTTAAATATGATGATTGAAGAATTTTATTTGAGGTAATATCAATTAAAATTTCTGAACCTTTTAAGGCTTTCACTACTGCAATATTTCCTTCTTGTTGTATTTTTGGAAGCTTGCTGTATTTTGGAGGTGAAATAGTTGTATAAAATGTTTCAAAAGAAGGACGGTCAGTTACAAATATTGTTTCAGGTTGAGTTGTAACTTGCTCCCATGGTTCCCAGAAATAACGTGCGCTTACTATTGCTTGGTAAGAATAATCTTGGAAGAGTTCGGGAAGTTTAAAATTATATTCAAAATTAGCAGTTGGTGGAAGTGTAAATTGTAATTTAAGTGAATCTCTTTCCTGTGTTGAAATTTGGGTTGGTGTAAGATAAAGATTAAGAGTGTCAGGAATTTGTGTAGAAACTTTAATGTTGATTTCAGCTTTTTCTCCTCCAAGAATATGTATTGCTCCAGTTGTACTTGATAAATTAAATGGCTTGGGAGCAAGAAATTCTTTTTTTGGATTTATCCAGCGATAATATGCACCTGCAGATTGTTCATAATTAAAAAATAAGATTATTATAATGCTACTCCATGTGGCTAATAAAGCGATTTTATATTTTGATCTTTCTTTATGTTTTGTTAGTAGTGAAATATCAAAATTTTTTAGTTTTTTGATTATTGAATTAATATATGATAGGGCTAGTATTTTAGATTCATTATTTTTTGCATTTCTTTCTAGTTGTAGAGCATTTAATATTGTGTCTTCTTTGTTTGGAAATAGCTTTTTCCCTAAATCTATTGCAAGTTTATCAGTTTTATATATATGGATTTTTTCATTTTTTGTAAGGTATAAAAAAGTAATCCAATAACAAATAAATCCTAGTGTTATAATTACAAATGAGTAATAAACATAAAGCTTTGTATTAGAAGAAAAATAGAAAATATTTTCTAAAAATATAAGTATAGCAAATAATATGGCTCCTAAAATGCCAATCGATATTAGATTGCCTAAAAATTTATACTTTAAGGTGTGAAATCGAAAAATTGTAATATAATTTTTTATTTTCATTATTGGCTTAGTGCATAATAAATAATATTTACTCCCATTCTCAATGCGTTTTCACGAATTGGCCATGGATCATTATGAACGTTTGCATCTTCCCATCCATCTCCTAGATCTGATTCATATGTGTACAGTAGCATCATTCTATTATTCTCAAATAATCCAAATGCTTGAGGAGGTTTATTATCGTGTTCATGGATTTTAGGCAAACCTTCTGGGAAATTAAAATAGCTTTTAAAAATTTCATGTTCTTTTGGGAGTTCAATTAAATTTTTGTTTGGAAAAACTTTTTTTATTTCTCGTCTAAATGATTTATCTAGCCCATAATTATCATCAACGTGTAAGAATGCACCATTTAATAAAATTGATCGAAGGGCAATAATTTCATTTTCATTAAGATTGATATTACCATGACCAGTAAGATATAAATATGGAAATTGATTTGCATTATCATCTGTGAGTTTTATTCGTGTTTCATCATTGTGTGCGGACATAGGTGTATTTTGTTTGAGATAGCTTAGTAAATTTGGTAGGCTACTTGGATCACAATACCAGTCTCCCCCTCCACTATATTGTATTCTTGCTATATGGAATGTTTGTCCATAAATGTTTCCTAAAAGAAATAAGATAAAGTAAATTGATTTAATCATAAAATATTAAAGTTGATGTAAATGTATTTGTTCCAAAAATTATTACTAACAAAATTAGGTAGTTTTTGGTAGTCTCTTCGTGCAAATTTATCAATAACTATACGCTGTTACTTATTAATGTATTACGATAAAAATAGACAAATTATTTTTTCTTTTTTTCTTTTATGTGGATTATCAGCACAAATTAAAGAGAAAGAGCCACGTACTTTTTTATTTGGTTTGATAAAATTTGATAACCAATCACCATATGAAGACGGATATTGGATTAATAAATGGTTTTTTTCAAGAGAATTTTCTGCACCTATTAATATTATCCCAATTGAAATGCGTTATGGTTTTGGTGTGACTGGAAAAACAAAGGGAAGCGCAGCTAGTTTTGGAGTGAATTCATTTAAAGATGACCCAGGAAAAATTAAATATGATAGCTTTGATAGTTTATCAATTGTTCCTATTAGCCAAGGAATAAATAATATTTGGGGTACCTCATTAGAATTAGATGTCGGGCTTATTAATTTACCATATTATGTTACTGGTACTAGTTGGTTAAATGTTATGACAGGAATTTCTTATAGGACCAGTACTATATTGTATCCTGTGCAGGTGCCATTTGAAGAATGGGAGCAAGTAGGGCCAGGTTGGAATGGACAATATTTTTTTTCACCTAAATTGAATGAATATTTAATTTCAACTCATTTTCAATATCAACCATTTAATAATTGGTATTTAAATTTTAGATATGCATATGGGTTAGCTTCAACATTTTTTTATTCTCCTGATCGGACTGAAAAAGAATGGAATAAAGATATATCGGGATCTGGAACATCATCCGTAATTGCTCTAGGAGTTCGCTTTATTATTGACCCAGGATTAAATAATCAATTTGCGATTGGTTTAGATTTACGACATTCGTATACAAAAATTCATACTATTAATGATCCTCAAGATATTTCACCAATTAAACAATTTGATTTAAATAATTTTGGTATTTACGTAACTCTATCTGCTTTTTACGGTGGTAAAAAGACTGTCGGAGATAAAGCAAAAAATTATTATTATAGAAAAGATTATATAGAAGCATTAAATCACTTCAATAAGTTTATGGCTGAATATCCATCCCATACAAATCGCCATAGAGCTGAAAAGTATATTTTAGATTGTGAGTATAAAATACCTTATAAGTTAATGGAGCAGGGTTTAACATTGGAAAAATCTGGTGAAAGATCGAAAGCTTTAGGTACATATCAATATGCTCTTTCCAAAGTAAAGAATGATACTTTAATAACAAGAATGCTTAATGGTCGCATAGAACAGTTAGCTTTATATTGGATGGTTGATGCAGAAAAAAAATTAAATAATTCTGAATATATTAATGCATATAATATTGTTAAAGAAGTTGCATTATTTTCAATTCAAGGTCAAAAAGAATTACGTCGATTTAAATCTTGGGTAATTTTAGGTCAAGGAAAAGAATTACAAGAGTTAGGTTTTATCGGACGTGCTATGGAGAAATATTCTGAAGCATTGGAATTAAATCCAGATTTAATATTTGAAGTGAAATCTTTGCAGTATAAGGCTGGTATAAAAATGGCAAATATCGCCAAAAAGGCAGATGAATTTGAGGAAATTCAATTAGCAATAAATTCTTTAGAGTTTGCTAGAGAATTAGCTGGAGGCATTGGCACTAGAAATGAAAATTTAATAATAGATTTAAAAGAAAAACTCAAATCTTTGGATGAATATAAATCTAAGGGTTTAATTGAAAAAAAAATGGAAGAAGGCAGGTTGAAATTAAATCTTGCCCGTTCAAAGAAATTAGAGATAGGTCAGTCTTTACCAGAAGTCGAAGAATTACTTGGTCAACCCCATGAAAAAATATTAGGTGAGCAAGGTAATGATCCTAAACAGCAATTATGGATTTATTTTTTAAATCAGCAATCTTTGCAATTATCTTTTTATAATTTTCAATTATTTAAAATTGAAAAATTGTAAATATTAAAATAAAATTCTTTTCTATTTAAAAAAAATAAAACCGAGTAGTTTTTAAGATATGAAATTTTTTCTTATAAGTCTTTTTACAGTTGTTTTAGTTAAAGAGGCATTAAGTCAATCAGGCAATAGAGATTATGATGAAGAATTACGTTATCAAAATGATGCTATTAATAATCTTAAGGCTGAATTAAAACAATTGCGTTTAAAAATTAAAACCACTGAGTCTCGTGAAAGGTCTACAATAAATCGATTATCATCTATAGATAAAGAAATTTCGTTAACTAGTAAATTAATACAATCTTTAAAATTTGAGGAGGATAGAGCAAGAAAAACTATTTATCAATTAAAAAATGATATATTAAAAAATGAAAATGAATTAGAATCGCTACGATTCCGATATTCACAGCGAATATTAAAATCCTATAAAAAAGGTAGATTGACAGATTTAGAGCGAGTTTTTTCTTCTACAACATGGCGACAGGCAATTTATCGTACACATTATTTAAAAATAATTTCAGATATTGAAAAAAATTTAACTAAAAAAATTGAGAGGCTTCTTCTTAAAATAAGTCGCCAAAAGGTAGATCTTGAAGTTGCTCTCAGAGATAATTTAAACCTTAAAAGAGATAAAGAAACGCAAATTTCTTCTTATCGGAATATGCGAGTTGATAGAGAAAAAGAATTGAATAGAATAAGAAATGATAAGCAGGCATTGACTAGTTATGTTAGTGAAAAAGAAGAAGGGGTTAAGCAATTAGAAAAAATAATTAAAAGAGTCCTTGAAGATAAAGCTAGATTTGAAAGAGAATTGCGAATTCGCCAGCAACAGGAGACGCTAAAAACAAAAAGTTTTAAGGCATTAAAAGGACAACTTCCTTGGCCAGCTGATGGAAGGATTATTTCAAAATTTGGTAGACAGTGGAATTCCAAATTAAAAACAACTACTGACAACCCTGGGATTGATATAAAAGGGAAACCAGGATCTTCAATTAGATCAGTTTTAGGAGGTGTGGTAACTACCATAACGTATATTAGAGGTTATGGGACAACAGTTATTGTTGATCATGGTGGAGGCTTTTATACGGTGTATAGCCATGTTACAAATATTCAAATTAATGTTGATAGTCAAGTAAGAAATGGAGATGTAATTGCATATATGGGAGATTCAGGATCTGTTAATGGAGCAAAACTTCATTTTGAAATATGGGGGAAAGGGCAAAAGTTAGATCCAGAAAAATGGTTAGTGAAAAAATAATTAATTCAATCATTATAAGCTCCCATGGAAAAATATGGGATCAATTAAAAAACATTTCCTTTTCTAATCGAATAGGTAATGCATATCTTTTTTCTGGGCCACCTGGTTGTGGAAAGGAGTTTATTTCGATACGATTTGCTCAGTTATTAAACTGTGAGCAAAGTCAGATAGAAATATGTGGTATTTGTGCATCTTGTATTAGATTTTCTAATCTACAACATGAAAATTTAAATTTAATTTTCCCATTGCCTGTAGTAAAAGGTAAATTGGAGAATGGTAAGAATGAGATAGATAAAATCAATTTGGATCTTGTTAATCACGCGATTAAAAAGAAATCAAAAGATCCTTTTTTTAAAATTGCGATTCCCAAAGCTAATAGAATTCTTATACAATCTATTCGCAGGTTAAGGAAAATTTTATACCTTAAATCACATACCTCTGGTAGGAAGATGTTATTAGTGTTTGATTCACATTTATTAAATAAAGGGCAGGGAGAAGCTGCGAATGCTTTTTTGAAAATTTTGGAAGAGCCTCCAGCTAATACAACTATAATACTTGTTACAGATTATGCAAAATTATTACAACCAACAATATTATCAAGATGTCAAAAGATAGATTTTTCAAAATTGAATAATCAGTTTATGGAACAATGGTGTAAGGAAAAGTTAGTCAAAGATTCACATAAATCTCTTTTGGTTGGTTTAAGTAGAGGCAATATACATAGGGCAAATGCTTTAATTGAAGAACCTTTAGAAGATTTGATGCAATCTATTTCAAAGTTAATACAAACTACTATAAATAATAATCCTGATCATTGGAGAATATTTGTAAATACATATTCTCAAATTTCAAAACGAAATGAGAGCAAATTTTTTTTTCATTTTTATATATTAAAAATATGGTTCCAAAGTGCAAATCGACTAAATAAAAAAATCGCTCATATTTTACATTCTACTTTATTTATAGATGAAATGAAACGTTTTAATCAAACATATCCTAAGACAGATTTTTCTTCTATTATTTATGAAATAGAAAAATTAACTAGCGCTATATCCAAAAATTATTTTATGCCACTTGTATTGCTTAATTTTTTATTAGAAGTTCAAAGACATATTAAAAAATGAAAGATAATTTTTATATAACAACACCAATATATTATGTTAATGATAAGCCACATATAGGTCATGCTTATACAACAATATTGGCTGATGTTTTATCTAGACATAATAGAAACATGGGAAATAATACATTTTTTCTTACTGGTTTAGATGAACACGGACAGAAAGTACAACAAGCTGCTGAAAATTTTAAACTGAATCCTAAAGCACATTGTGATAAAATGGCGCCACGATTTATTGAATTATGGGATAAACTTTATATCTCTAATGATGATTTTATACGTACAACAGAAACAAGACATAAAAAAGTAGTAAAAAAGATTCTTCAAATTGTTATGGATAATGGAGATATCTATGAGGCGGAATATGAAGGACTTTATTCTGTTTCTGAAGAACGTTTTATAACAGAAAAAGAAGCGGAAACAGGAGTATATAGAGATATAAAAACATTGAAAGAAAAAAATTATTTTTTTCGTATGAGTAAATATCAAAATAAATTAATTGATTATATTAAGTCGCATTCAGAATTTATACAGCCTGTTCATCGTAAAAATGAAATTTTAGGATTTTTAAAAAAGCCACTAAATGATTTATGTATTTCTAGGCCAAAATCGAGATTGCATTGGGGAATTGAGCTTCCATTTGACGATCAATATGTTACGTATGTGTGGTTTGATGCTTTAATTAATTATATTACAGCAGTTGGATATGGAGATGATCAAATAATGTTTCAAAAAAAATGGCCTGCATCATTACATCTTATTGGAAAAGATATTCTTACTACTCATGCAGTGTATTGGCCAACAATGTTAATGTCTGCAAATATTGAATTACCTAAATCAATATTCGCCCATGGATGGTGGTTAATGGATGAATCAAAAATGAGTAAATCTTTAGGAAATGTTATTAATCCTATGGATATAATTGATGATTATGGTGTTGATCCGTTTCGTTATTATTTGATGCGTGAAATGGTTTTAGGTCAAGACGCTAATTTTACAATCGAATCATTTGTTCAACGTTATAATAGTGATTTGGCTAATGATTTTGGTAATCTTTTAAGTAGGGTAACTACTTTAATACATAAGAATTATTTTTCAGAAATACCAAGCCCTGGTAAATTTGATGAACAAGAATTATTTATAAAATTAAATAGTAAATCTTTATATGATAATGTAACAATATTGTTTAGCGAAATGAAATTAAATGAGGCTATTGAAAAAATAATGCAATTTATTCGTAGCGTAAATAAGTATATGGAATTAAATGCACCTTGGCAAATGGTTAAAGAAGATAAAATAGGTGCTGGGAGAATTTTATATACTGCTGGGGAGGCACTTAGGATAAGTGCAATCCTTTTATCACCAGTGATGCCGAATCGTACTGCTATATTGTTAGACGCGCTTAATAGTGAAAAAAATGATTGTTCTTGGGGTGGATTAAAATCGGGGAATATAATTAAAAAGCATAGTTCTCTTTTCCCAAGAATTAAATAATTGTTATCTACTTTTTGATTGGTATATACCATTTATTTTCTTTTAAATTAACGCCTCCTTTCATTTCTTCAATTACTGTACGATCAATAATGAGGATTGCTCTTTTTGCCATTAATTCAAAAGTGTCTTCACCATTTTCATTTATAGTTCTATCGGGAAAGTTTTTTCTTGTTCTATGTATCCAGTAGGTATTAGATAGGTTTTTATTATTAAATATATTTTCAATTTCTTTTTTCCCTAAAATAAATCCCAATAAACCACCCCAAGTAGCAGTTGGGTTATCAGAGTCCCAACCCGCAAGTGTACCAATCTGAATTGTACGTTTAAAATCCCCTTCACCATAGAATAAACTAATTAAACTTGCTGCAAAATTTATTCCAGAATCAAAAGGGTTTTTATATTTATAACTATCATTATTATTTAATTGATAGCGTTGAAAAATTTGGTCACGTGTTTTTTCCCAATTGGTTTTATCTGGATTATTTAAGTATGAATTTTTAATAAAATCATACATTTTGGCTGAGTATGAATTATTTGGTAAAACTTTACGAGCTTCTTTTGATATCCAGTTTAATTGATCTTTAATTGGTAACGCGTGGTTTGCTCTTGAGGCTAAGGAATGCATTGAAACATAAAATTTAGAAACCCATTCGGCATTATTTTTTGCAGTTGTGCGAATTGGTAAATGTGCCATTTTTAATGCAATATCATCTCTAGCTGGTGAAAGAAGACCAAATATTTCAGTGGTTAGTTGTGCATCGATCATAGAATAATTTGGGTTGTTTATAGGCTCACTTGTTTCTGGAGGTGTAAGACCATTAAGCATAAGATAGTAGGCAGTTTCATTTGAAACCCATAGATAATTTTCTCCTTTTGGTGCTGTTTCATTAGAGAATATATGATTAAGCCAACCTTCTCTTATTTGCTTAGGAGATAAAATACTTACATTATTTTTATCTAATAAATGTTGATACATGTATTCTATATCGGTATCATCGTCCGAAGGCCATGCTTTACCTTTTTCTAGTAGATAAAAATCAATGATTGTATCTTGAGAAGATAGAAAGTATCCCCATATATTTTTTTGATCAGGTCCACCCCAATGTTCATCGGTATAAAAAGGTGGTTTAACTTTATCCATTTCTGTAATAAGTCCTGTCCAATTTGCAATAGATTGTCCAAGCCAGAATCCTTGTAATTGGTCTATATATTTTTTACGAGATATAATTAAATCAGTATCTGAAAGTTTATAGGATGGATAATCTAACTCTTGATCATAAAGAGGATCATTTTGAATCCCACAACTAAGAAAAAAGATAATTGATATGGATAATGAATATTTTAAATAGCAAACAATTATTGATTTATCCATTTAGGATGGTTTAAGATTAATTTTATTTTTACTAAAAAAGTAAGTAGTAATTAATAAAGATATAATTAAGTAGAAAATGATTAAATAAATATTTATTCCTTTTAGACCAAACCAGGTAAAACTATAGGTATAGATAAGACTTATGCTGAAAAATAATTTAATTAATTCAGCTATAATAGAATATTTGTTTTGATCCATTGCTGAAGTAAATGAAAAAATATGGATTATGATAAATATTCCATAAAAATAATTTGTTATAGGATCTTGCTGATGAAGGATATAAAAAAAATGGAACATAAAAACCATACCTATAAATTGTTGAAAAAATGACCAAATGGTTAAAGAAGTAGAAAGATTTGTATGATATTTTTTTTGTTTATATGGGTCTTCAATAATATGTAAGGGAAATTTTAATTTTATATCCTTAGGACGCCATCCTGTAGGCATAAACCAGATCCGAAATTTATCCCAAATATTTTGTGTATGATATGCATCTTGGATTAATTGCCAAAGATGTTTGAAATTTATTAAGATTGGATTCCAAGTTTTCGCAGGTCTAAGGATACCATATACAGGTTCTATATTTTCTAATTCTGGTTGAAAAGATCCAAATATTTTATCCCATACAATTAGAATTTGTCCGTAATTCCTATCTATATATTCAGGGTTAATCGCATGGTGTACTCTATGATGTGATGGTGTTACAATAATTTTTTCAAGCCACCCCATTTTATTAATTAATCTGGTATGATACCAAAATTGCATAAATAAGTGAATGGGAGCTAGTATAGAAAATATACTTTTAGGTATACCTAATAAAGCCGCGGGAATCATAAGTAAAGCACTAAAATGTATTGTTTCTGATATACTCTGTCGCAGTGCACAAGATAAATTAAATTCTTCACTACTATGGTGAATCACATGTCGATTCCAAAAAATATTCACTCGATGATTTAGTCGATGCATCCAATATCCAGTAAAATCTTGTACTACGAATGCCAATCCAACTGCTAGCCAAATTGGTTCTAATTTATAAATAGTGAGATGTTCAGTAAGCCATCCGTAACTAACAAGTACAACACTGAGCTTTAGACTATCTTTTGTTATATTAGACATTCCTGAACTCAAACTAGAGATAACATCTGCAGATCTATTTATTTTTATCTTAACATTTTTTGAAACAATCCATTCGATTATGATCAGTATTGAAAATATTGGGATTGCAATAAATAGTGACTGTATATAAAAACTCATATATAATTAATTATTATGAAAATTTTTGATCTTATGGTATTGGACCAACATGAAAATTATAACGAACCTCCTCCCCAAAGTCAGGATAGAAATTTTTTAATGTATCTCCGTCTATTGATAAGAATTGGATTACACCATTGACTCCTATTTTATCTGGCGAGCTACTTCTGTTCCACCAATGTTTTGAGATTCCGTCTTCCATTTGATCTTTTAGTAAAAATTGATAGTCTCCATTTTTTAGTTCCATCCTAAATACATATTCTGTTGAATCTAGAAAGTCGTTTTCCGCATAGATGACATGACCATTTGTATTTGTAAGTGTAAAGGAATTTTCCCTAGCTCTATTAATATCATTTGTTAAAAATCGTAATGTGAATATTGTTGGAAAAATATCTGGTAATGGGATAATGCTTGACATTGTATTATTAGCAAAGTTTTCATCTTTGGTATTGTTTGGATATTTTAAAGTGACTATAAAATTTTTTGATTTTTTTATTCCAAACCATCGAGGAGTTGGTAGACTGACAATTTCTTTTTCTAAAAAGTTTAATTCGCCAATCCATTTGAAAACTGATTTTTTTCTGGATTTTAAACCATAGTGAATCTCAAGACTTTTTAAATTATATTGACCATTATTTCTTATAATAATTTTAGGGTTCGCAAGATTAGGATTTGACCTACTATATTTTTGGTTTTCAGTTGGGGTTATTATATCAATTATTTCAGCATCATTTTTAAAGTTTGGCGTTCCATATGAAAAAATTTGATGGGTCATATAAAAAAAACCTTCTTTCTCTCCATTATCAGAATATGGTTCAATAGCATAATCAATATTAATAGAATCTCCAGGTATAACATATGGGGTTAATTCAAAATCATATTCATCAACTTTTGTGCCTGGACACC
>CETH01142100.1_pt1 | contig 21383 bp, 31 predicted proteins | sample 361461 | NCBI WGS metagenome assembly CETH01 (sample SAMEA2622695, study PRJEB7988) | marine metagenome | isolation source: saline water (ENVO:00002010), including
TAAAGGACCTCTAAAATCCATTATTAGTCTAATCAAAGTCATAGCAATGACGCGAATTTAAGATTAGCTGGCAAATTCATTACAATTCCTTACGGAGCTACCATAGGGCACACTTATTAAGGTTAAAAGCCGCAAATAGACGAAAAAAAATTTAGAGGCATATCAGGTAACTACCGATATGTCCTAACTACGTCCAGAGTGCAATGTGGCCTTGCAAAAGCCTGCGAATACTAGGCAATTCCTATTGTAGTACTGTCTTAGAGACAGTACTACTTTTCTGCAGCTTCTGCATAGCCGTTTCTCTCTCTATGCTAGGAATATCATTCAAGCCATTAGCGTCAAACCAAGGGGCTTCTTCCCAGCTAAAGCCATCTCCAAAGGTGTTATCAGGTGCAGTGACATACCAATGACACGAGCTATCTGGTACATCTACAGAGCACTTGGACCAGTCATCGCTCCATTGTGGAACTTGAACCCAAAAAAAAGTTGAGATGAATAAGGAAAATATACTTAACATTATTTTATTATATACGAATAGCTTTCATTTCATTGTATCAAGGATCCAAGCCTGGACTTAACACTAGACTCAGAATGAGTCTTACAAGGTACAAGTAAGACTCCTAAGATTTCCCTCTACGTTGTACATTTTTACTACTATACCTTAACTATAAGTTAGAACTTTATTTGACAGTCAACTATGGTCTAATAAATAATCAATTTCGATTCATTAATTATTTATTTTGCTTTGCTTTAAATTTATTCTCGAGTACTGCAATAAGATTATTATGCAAATCATAAATATCTGTTTCCATTAGTGTTTTATCTTTATCTCTATATGAAAGTCTAAATGTGTAACTAATATTTTTGTCACCAATATTTTTATCGGTATAAATATCAATTAAAAAGACATCTTCGAGTAATTTTTTACCTTGTCTCTTTATTTCTGAAATAATATCCTCTACTAAAAGTCCCTTTTTAAAAATAAGACTTATATCTCTATCAATCTTAGGAACAATTGGATAATTTTTATAAATAGGTATCCATTTGTTTTTTCTTGTAGAAGCTTCTAACAGATTATTAACTTTTAACTGAAATATATATAGATTTGTTTGAACTTTTTTTTCCATTAAGAATCTTGGATGTATTTGTCCAAAAAATCCTGCCTCCTTTCCCTCTATGAATAGAAGTGAGGACATTCCTGGATGAAGAAAATTATATTTATCTGTAGGCTTATCATTTATTAGAATATTTAATGAATCTAAAGCCTCTTTAAGCTTGCCTCTAGCTTCAAAATAATTAATTTGTTTTTGTTTTGCAGAATCATCCCATTTACTATAATTATTATTTCCACTAATAATTCCACTTAATAATTCTTCTTCAGTAAAGGAATTCTTATCCTGAAAAATATTTCCTATCTCAAATATCCAGCAATAATCTTTTCCCGCTTTGTGATTGTTATCGCAAATTTTTATATGTTCTTCCCAAAGATTACTCCTTAAACTACTTGTTTCTAATAAAAGTGGATTAGAAATTTTAATTCGATCAAATTTTTCTGGGACAAGAGAATATGTTAAAACTTCATTAAATCCAACATTAATAAAATTATCCTTCAATTTTCTTAATGCCTTTTGTGATGGTTTTAGGATCCCAGGATTAATAGGATTTGGGATGTTTTGATCAAATAAATCGTAGCCTATTAATCTAGCTACTTCTTCTATTAGATCAATTTCTCTAGTAAGATCTTGTGATCTATTAGCTATTACTGTAATATCCCATCCATAATCTTTATCAAGGATGGTACATCCTATCAATTTTAATTTATCCCTTATCTCACTATCTTTTAAATATCTTTTTATTTTATTTTTGTTTAAATTATTTGAATTTTTCTCAATAATATTTATTGGACCTAATATTTTATGAACTCTTTCTCTCCTTAATTTTATTTTTTTATCGATAAAACTTAATTTATGTGAAGAGTATAAATTAATTTTTGAGATTTCAAAAAATTCATTAAATAAACTAACTGCTCTTTTAACAGAAATTATTGTATTTTTAGATGATATCCCTTTCTCAAATCTACTACTTGATTCTGTTCTAATACCTATTTCTTTTGATGATTTTCTTACTGTAGATGGATTAAAAACTGCTGCTTCAAGATATATATTTTTAGTTGTATCACTAACAGCTGTCTCAATGCCACCTATTACTCCTGCAATTGCGATTGGTATATTTGCACATGTAATTACTGTTATATTTTCATTCAGTACATATTTTTTATTATCTAAGGCTAAAAAAGTCTCTTTATTTTGGGCTTTACGAACCCCAAAATCAATCTCTGATACTTCCTTCCCAACTATTTTTGATAATTTATCCTTATCAAATGCATGCAATGGTTGACCTTGTTCAAGAAGAATATAGTTTGTTATATCAACTAACAAATTAATGGGATTAATATCAGATTTTTCTAATCTATCTTTTAACCAGTCTGGAGAGATAATATTTCCTTTAACATTATTTATTTCAGAGATTGTGTATATACATTCTGAATTAATAGCTTCTTGACAAAAGGAATTATTTTTTAAATGCATCAAATTTAAATCATTTCCTATTACTGGAACTTTTAATGAAGTTTCAAGTAATGCTGAAATCTCTCTAGCTATACCAATAACAGACATTCCATCAGGCCTATTAGCAGTTATTGCTAAATCATAAATATAGTCATTAAGATTTAAAATTTTAGCGGCTGTTGTACCTAATTTAAAGCCTCTAACTTTATTTTGATCAATAATAGCAATACCTTCACTTTTACTTTCTAAACCTAATTCCTCAAGAGAGCAAATCATACCTTCACTAATAATCCCTCTGATTTCGCTTTTTTGTATTTTTAAGTCTATTGATTCTAAATAACTGCCTACTGTAGCTACATAAACAAAAATATTAGATCTGATGTTTTTAGCTCCGCAAATAATCTGTAATTTTTCTGATCCTATATCGACTTGGCAAATAGATAATTTTTCCGAATTAGTATGTTTTTCGACGGATAATACTTTACCTAATACAACTCCATCCACTTTGAGTGCGCAGTTAAGAAGAGATTCGACTTCAAAACCACCAATAGAGAGTTTTTCAGCCAATTCTTCGGGATTAGCATTAATTTCTACTAATTCTCTCAACCAATTTTGTGAAACTTTCATATATTATTTTTAAAAGGATGCTAAAAGATTAAAAAGTACTTTCAAAATAGTTTGTCTAACCTGTACAATAGAAAATTATACCTTAACGTATTAATTTAAAATGGCCAAAAAAGGCACAAGAATAGTTGTTACTCTTGAATGTACAGAGTGTAGGACTGCTCCTGCTTCTAAAATGAGAAAACCTGGAGTCTCTAGATATACTACTGAAAAGAATCGTAGAAACACTACTGAAAGATTAGAACTAAAAAAGTTCTGTCCCCAACTAAATAAAATGACTATACACAAAGAAATAAAATAAGAATAATGACAAATTCTATCTTCAAAAAGCAACTTTCACCTATTAAGCCAGGAGATCCTATTGACTATAAGGATGTAGAGTTATTAAAGAAATTCATTACGGAAAGAGGAAAGATTCTTCCAAGAAGAATGACAGGATTAACAGCTAAACAACAAAGGGATTTGACTTTAGCTGTAAAAAGAGCACGAATAGTCGCTCTTTTACCATTTGTTAATCCTGAGGGTTAAATATAATTAAATTTGAAAGATTTAACGAATCTAAAAACGTTTATAATAGATTCTTCAAATCCAGAAGAAATAGATGATGCTATTTCCCTAGAGTTATATAAAAATGATGTTAAATACATTTGGGTACATATTAGTTATCCTTGTCGAATATTTAATTATGAATCTATTGAGGATAAAAAGGCAAGACATAATTGTACAAGTTTGTATCTGATTGATAAATTTATTCCAATGCTTTCAAAAGAAATTATTGAAAAAGCCAACTTAAAGCAAAATAAATTATCAGAGACAATAAGCGCTTGTATACAACTTGAAGATAATGGCTCAATAAAAGGATATGAATTAACAGAAGCAATTATTAAACCAAATTATGAAATAACTTATGAGGATGCCAATGAAATTTTAGATTTAGAACCTAAAGAGGAATATGAGTTAATAGTTCTAAATAATTTACTAAAGAAAAGTTTCAACTACAGAAAACTAAAAGGAGCATTGATGTTTGATGTTCCATATTCAAAAATATCCTGCAAAAATGAAAAAGTCTTCATAGAAAAAGTCTATAAAACAGAGGCTCATCAACTCGTTTCAGAAGCAATGATATTAATGGGTTTTGTAATTAGTGACTTTCTTAAGAATAGAAATATTGTTGCTCCTCACAGATCACAAAAGATAAATTGTGACGCCAATGATATTCTTGAAAGGAATTCCAATAGCCTAATTAAATACTCTGTATTAAAACAATATATAGGCAAAAGTTATATCTCAATTAAACCTGGTAAGCATGAAACTCTTGGTCTTGACTCATACATTCAGGCAACCTCACCATTAAGAAGATATTTAGATTTAATAGTTCAGAGGCAGTTATACCTATTTTTTAATAATAAAAAAACATTAGGAGAAGATACAATTAATTTGATTATTGAAAATATTAAATTAAAACAAATAGAAATTAATCACATAATAAAAGAAAATAAATTATTTTATCTCCGAAAATATTTCAATATAAATAATAAATATCTTCATAAAATAATCTTCATAAGATGGGTTAATTATAAGAAAAATATTGCATTGGTTTTTTTTCCTGAATTATATTTAGAAACTCTTATTAATCTATATATTTCTATAGATACATATACAAATAAAATATACAAAGTAAAATATAGTCATAATGAAGATTCAAATCTTTTAGAGTTTATAAATTAGTATTTTTAATGAATAATTTTTATAAAATATTAATTTGTTAAGATACGATAAATTATTATAAATGACTTATATCATAACTACCCCTCTATATTACGTTAACGATAAGCCCCATTTAGGAAGTCTATATACAACTATTATTTCCGATGCTATCGCAAGATATAAAAGGCTTAGAGGAGAAAAAGTAATCTTTATTACAGGTGTTGATGAACATGGTTTAAAAATACAAAGAACAGCTCAGGAAAATGGGATAACGCCAGAAGAACATTGTAATGAAGTAGCTAAGGTCTTTAAAGATAACTGGAAAAAATGGAACATATCATTTGATAAATTCATTAGAACTACTTCCAAGCACCATAAATCAATAGTAAATGAATTTTATAAAAGAGTAAAAGAATCTGATGATATTTATATGGGGGTTCAAAAAGGGTGGTATTGCGTAGGATGCGAAGAATTTAAGGAGAATCCAGATGATTCACCTAACTTTGAGTGTCCAATACATAAAAAGGCTTTAGAATGGAAAAATGAAGAAAATTTATTTTTTAGACTTTCAAAATATCAAAAAGAAATAGAAAAATTACTAGATGATCATAACTTTATTGAGCCAAAAGATAGAAGGAAAGAAATAATTAACTTTGTCTCGAAGGGTTTAAAAGATTTTTCAATTTCCAGAACGAATTTGAAATGGGGAATTTCAATTCCTGGTGAAAAGGATCATACGTTCTATGTCTGGTTTGATGCACTTTTAGGTTATGTGAGCGCAATAAGTTTAAATGAATCTAATCAGGGCACTCTAGAAGACTCTATAAGTAATGGATGGCCTATTAATCTTCATCTTATAGGAAAAGATATATTAAGGTTTCATGCAGTTTACTGGCCCGCGATGCTTTTATCAGCAGGAATCAAACCACCAGAAAAAGTATTAGGTCACGGCTTTCTTACTAGAGAAGGTATGAAAATGGGAAAGAGTTTGGGAAATGTATTAGATCCAAATAATCTATTAGCTAAATATGGGGAAGAACGGGTTAGGTGGTTTCTTTTAAAGGATATTTATCTTGGAAGTGATGGAGACTTTCAAGATAGAAGATTTGTTGATATTGTAAATAATGATTTAGCAAATACGATAGGTAATCTTTTAAACAGAACCACCTCAATGTCAAGAAAATGGTTTGAGGACTCTGTGCCAAATGATATTGATATAAAGGATAATTATTTTGTTGAATTATCTAAAGAATCTATAGATAATTACATATCTAATTTCGAAAAATATAATTTAAGTGAAGCATGTAATCAGATTCTTAATTTTGCCATAAAAATTAATCTATATCTTAATGAAGAGCAGCCATGGATTTTAATTAAAGATAAGAAAAATCATCAAAAAGTAAAACAAGTTATTTATAATGTTTTAGAAGCTAACAGATTAATTGCGTTATTATTACAGCCAATTTTATCAAATCTTTCTAATAAAATTCTTAAACAACTTGGTATATCTTATTATAATAGAGATAATTGGACAAAAAATCTAGAATGGGGATTACTTAATTCAGGGAATAAATTACCTCAACCCATACCAATAATCGAGAAGATTGAATATGAATAAGTTAAAGAATCTACTAATCATTTTATCAGTTTTATTTATTTCATCCTGTAAAAACAGTTCTTTTAAGAACGATGAAATTAATTTAATAGTTAATGATTTCAATATGAGTCAACTTTCTAATTTAGGAGAAAAACTTTATGTAATAACAAGTCCAATATCTAAATTTAATAAACAATCACAGATTTATATGCTTGATAAAACAAAAATAATATTCTATGAGGACAAAAATGTTAAATATACAGTTAATTCAAACAACGCTCAATTACTCAATAACGAAATAATTAAATTAAATGGCAATATTGAGATAGTTGACGTCTCGGACGATAAAAATATTATTAATGCTGATAGCTTTTATTGGGATTTAAAAAAGTCTAATTTTATATTAGAAGGTAATGTGAGGTTAAACAATAAAAATCTAGATTTGCTATCAAGCAAGGCCTTTCTAAACAAAGACTCTAATATAGTTAAATTTTCTAAGCCTGTAAAATATAATTATAAAAATAAAAAAAGTACAAATTACAGAATCAGATCAGAAAATGCTTATTATGATTTATCTAATGAAAGTTTAATTTTTAAATCAGAATCTGATAAAGGTAGAGTGAAGTCTAAAATTAATTTTTAATTAATTTAATATTGTAGAGAGTTTCTTTGCCCAATTAGTAATCCATTTTTCGTCTGATTTCGTAAAACACCTGGAGGACCAACCTCCTATTAATATAAATGAACGACTGTTTATGGGAACTATCAATATTGAAGGGATCATTAAACAAAATTTATCAAATTCAGCTCTGCCAGGATATAGTTTAGTATTTGCTAGTGAAATTAATTTCATTTCTTTTATAGATCTTATGCAGCTTTCTCCTGGAATAAATTCATCCTTCGAGACTATTCCTCTTTTTAGAATATTTTTACCATTGGAGTTTATTAAAATAGAGGCTGCCGCTGTTGAGGTAAGAATTGCTTCAGATCCCCAAGCTAACTCATTGAGTAAATCATCAGGTAACTTTTTATCATAAATAAATTTGTTTTCTCCTTCCAATTCAATTTTTTTACCTGACAAAGGGTTAAATCTCTCAAAGAGATAACCTATTAATATTATGATTATGGATGATAATGCTGCTAAAACTTGCGCTCTCTCTAATTCAGGTGTTATTAAATTAATGGAAATAAAATTTACTAGTTGAAAAATAAATAAAATTGATCCAATTATAATTAATGACTTTCCGTTAAATTTCATTTAACATCTAATAATATAAAGAAGGTATCTCTAGTATATTTTATTTTATTGCCACAAAAACTATCTTAATAGTTTTAAAATGACTAGGATTCTTTAATAACAAATGAAAAAGCTTTTTAATAAATTTGCTTCTATTTCTTTCTTAATTATTACCTTACTTACTTTTCCAGTTAAGAGTTTTACACTCGAAAATTATCTCAATAGTGAAATACTTTTAGTTGCTCCACAAAATGCAATTAATAACTATGAAAAAAGTCAGCCATCTTCTATTGAAAACCCTGTCGATGACCCTAACTTTAATGTTATGAGATCTGCTGATAATCAAACGTCAAATGCACTTTATGTTGTTATTGGTTTAATAGTTGCAGCAGCTATAATTCCCATTGCAACCTTTTATTTCTCAAAGCAATAATTGATTAAATATAAATTAATTTATGACAGAAATTATATTGATTAGTGGGGGAAGGAAAAGTGGGAAAAGCAAGTTTGCCGAAAATCTAGCTATCAAATATGAAATATCAACTTACATAGCTTTATCTGAGAAGAGACCAAATGATCTAGATTGGCAGGATAGGATAAAACTACATAAAGCAAGGAGACCAAAACACTGGGAAACAGTTGAAACAGATGAATTAAATAATGTCCTTGCTAATAAAAAAAAGGGACTTTTAATTGATTCAATTGGAGGATTTGTTATTAAAGGCCTTTCTATGAAAATCAATGAGTGGGAAGAGTATAAAAATAGTCTTATGAATAATCTAAAAAATTATGAAAAAAATATAATAATTGTTGGAGAACAAGTTGGTTGGGGACTTGTCTCTGAATATAAAGTAGGAAATCTATTTATCGATAGATTAGGAGAGCTTTTAAAAGAATTAACAAAAATAGCAAATCAAAATTGGATTACAATAAACGGAAAAGCATTAAGGTTAGATGATATATTCATAGATATATAAAAGAAAATTGGAAATAGCCCTCTTTGAACCAAGAATCCCACAAAACACTGGTACTATCGCTAGAACCTGTGCAGCTTTTAATCTAACTCTTAACTTAATCGAACCTTTAGGTTTTCAAATAGATGATAAACATTTAAAAAGAGCTGGATTAGATTATTGGCACTTATTAAAGGTAAATAATTTTGAAAATTTTAATAATTTCAAAGATTTTAATAAAAAAAAAAGAATAATCTCTTTTAGCAAAAAAAACGGAATATATCTAAATGAGTTCTCTTTTAAAAGTAGTGATATTTTGCTCTTTGGGAGAGAGGATAATGGATTGCCTGATGAAATAATAAAGAGATCAAATGCCTTAGTATCAATATATATGCCTAAAAAAGAACAAAGTTCAAAATTGAGAGATGGAGTAAGAAGCCTTAATATATCAGTTGCTTGTGGAATAGCTATTTACGAGGCTCATAAACAGTTAAATAAAAAAATTATCAATAATACCTAGAATGATCTAAAATAATAAAACGTCTCGGTAGCTCAGCTGGTTAGAGCGGCGGATTCATAGCCCGCAGGTCGCGTGTTCAAGTCACGCTCGAGACATTTTAAAAACAATTTTAATAATTAAACTAAAATGATTTCATTAGTTAATTATTTTAATTAATCAGTAGTTTTTATTCCCTTTAAAGAATCGCCATAATAGGTTTCAACTGAGCGAAGGAGTATCCAACAAAGGATATTGTCTAAATTAATTTTCATAAAAATACCTTTACTAGTTTTATCTAAGAACAAAATTAAAAAAATGCAATTGGAGAAATTACTTAATTAAAATAGATTTTTACAAATTTAATTATTGATTAGGCTTATTAATTATTTTTTTAAGTAATTTTATATAGAAAATTTAAAAATTTAAAAACGCATATTAAAACAAACAAGATGCCAATAAAAAAGATTATTGCTAATAAATAATTAAATACTTAAGAGGTTCAAAATGTCCTTTACTACTTTTTTTATGCATATTATTTTTAGTAATATCTCATTTTTAACTAATAATTCAATCCTTTATATTATTCCAATTCTTAGTTTAGGAATTATATTTATTACTATAAAAACTATTTTTTATACAACTCCAAAATTAAGAAAAATAAAAAATTGAAAAATTTTAAAACCTATTTAAATTTTATAGTTTTTAATTTGATTAGAGGAATTCAAGAATCACATGAAAAAGATACCAAAGAGTGACAATAAAGAGTGACACCTAAATAAAGCCCTCATCCCTAGCCTTTTGCATCATAAATTTAAATCGTTTATATTCAATAAAATCCTTTAATAGTTCAAATTCAGCTTTATTAATATAATAATCTTTTTCAAATCTCTCGTTATCAATTTCTTCATTACTGATTTGACCGATAGAGTTCGAATTGTTAGTACTTAGCTTTTCTGATTGATAATTCTCTGAAAATATAACCTCAGTAAGAGTGTTTAAATATTGCTTTTTATCTTTTTTAGGCTTATACAAGCCTCTTCTCTTTAATGATTCCTCCACTAAAAGGCCAGTAACCTTTGACTGACTAAGTTTTTCTTCTGCGCAAATTTTATCAATAATTTCTTGTGTTTCTACTCCAGGTAAAAAGCCTATTCTTTTTCTAGGTGAAGGCATTTTTTATGTAATAATGTGACACTTGCATATAAATAGTGTTGCACTATATTAGGTATATGTCAATTAAAAAATCATGGAACTTATAGCAATACCAATTGGGCTTATTCTTTGGTATCTAGCATATGAAGCCAAACCATATGAAGAAGATAAGGCAGGTTTAATTTGGGAAAAAGAGAATATTGCCAAAAGATCAAAAATAAGACAGATTTTCCATAGAGATGCAATTTAAAATTTTTTTATCAAAAAAAAATTTCTAATATTAAATTTCTATAAATTTAATTAGTCTTAAAGATCTTAATTAAAGGATTTAATTGTTTAAAAGTTTTTCCCATTTCTTTAATTTATCTTCAAGATCAATAGAACTATTGTTTTTATAGGATTGATTTAAAGAATGTTCTATCAAAGATAATTTTGTTATGGTCATATATTCTGAATAAAACTTTAAAGGTTGTTTTCCATGCATATTATCTCCACTCATAGTTAAAATTTTATTTTTAATATTTATACTCCAAATTATTAAAAAATATTAGAAAGTTAATATTCAATTTATTATTGCTTTACAAAATTAATCTAACTCTTAGGAAATTTAAAAACTATAGACAAAATAACTAGTAGTTTATTATCCACCTAGGAATTTAAAAAGGAAATTCCTTTTCATCAACAACACTAATTCTATCTAACATTATTTCTCTACTAGCTTTACTTACAGTGCAATTATCTATTTGATTTTCACATATATAATTCTTATATTCATTAAAAGATTTATTGTTTTGCTCAATCATTATTAGCTTTTTTTCAAATAATATAGAAATTTTTTGTGAAATAAAAGTTTCTTTATTTTTAATTTATATTTTATTAACATTTTCCCATTTTATATTATCTTCCAATTCATCAATGTTTTTTGATACTTTCGCAAGATCAAGAATATATAACTTTTCAACGATCTCAATTTTCCTTCGTCCAAGATAAACATTTAGTTTTTGAACATTTTCATTTATATTCATAAATTATTATCCTTAAATTTTTTATATCCAAAATAATTAGTGAATAAATTACAATGATAAGTATAGATAGTTAAAAAATAAAAACTATAAAAAATATTACCATTAAAAATAAGTTTAATTACTTAATTTATAAATCATAAAAAGAACTCATTTTAAAAATAAATCTATTAATATTAATTTTTATAGTTATAAAATTTATAATGACTAATGAAGATTTAAAAAATGATTTTATATCAAAAAATGATGCAGAGGAGATGATAGAAAAGGCTCTAAGACGACATAATAGAAGATCAACTATAATTTCTAGTATTTTAGGCTGGATACTAATAGGTGGTTATTCTTTCGGATTATTTCATGTTGTGCAGAATACGTAGTTATTATGCTTCTCAAGAAAAAGTTAACTATCGAATGTTAGATTATAGATAGATATATTAATTTCATGAGATTTAATTTAAAATATAATCTCCAAGAAATAAAAAAGAATTACAAAAAAAGATTAATAAAATCTTCTGCTATAGATATAAATTCACTAAAGTTAGAATATAAGGAATGGATTGATGATTCATTCAGTGGGAATGAAGTAGTTTGGACTCTACCTGATTTAACAAGAGCAGAGAGATTAGATAATTTTTGCAGATCTATAAAAAAAAGAATATCTTAATTAAATAAGATTCAATTAACTAGGAAAACCGATTAAAAAATTCAAAATAATTTTAAAAGAATCCAGAATAGTAAATTTATTTTTAATTTAAATCTCTTGATCAAGATTAAGAATAATAATATTTCTTTATTTTTAAGTGATTTTTAAAAAATTAATACTTTAAACTTTATAAAAAATTTTTTTCGAAAAATATATTGATTAGAAACTTTTAAAGATACTATTGATCATTATTTTTTGCATTTTCTCTTTTTATGGGATACTTAATTAATTCTTTTTTTAAATTACGAAGCAATTTCCCATGATTCATGATTGTAAATTTCCTAGTAAAAGAATGATGCCATTTCATATCTAAAATTTAAATAAATAACTTGCAATTTCAATTATTTTAAAATTATAATATGTTAATTGATCCTAAAAAGATCAATTTTAAATAATTAGGACATAAAATTCCATGACATATAGCGGAAGCTTAAGAGTTGGTCAAGAAGCACCAGATTTCACTGCAACAGCAGTTTATGATCAAGAGTTTAAAGAAATAACATTATCAAGCTACAGAGGAAAGTGGGTTGTACTATTTTTCTACCCTTTAGATTTTACATTTGTTTGTCCAACGGAAATAACTGCATTTAGTGACAGATATTCTGATTTTTCTTCAGTGGATACGGAAATATTGGGAGTGTCAGTTGATAGCAAGCATTGCCATCTGGCTTGGATTCAAACTCCAAGAAATCAAGGTGGTATAGGTGATATTAATTATCCTTTAGTATCTGATCTAAAAAGAGAGATATCACAAGCTTACAACGTACTTAATGATGATGGGGAAGCAGATAGAGGTCTATTCCTTATTAATCCGGAGGGTATTGTTATGCATACAACAGTAAATAAAGCTCCCGTTGGTAGAAACGTAGATGAAACACTAAGAATCTTGCAAGGATATCAATACGTTGCTAAAAATCCAGACGAAGTTTGTCCTGCCAATTGGACTCCTGGAGAGAAAACAATGCTAGAAGATCCTAAAGGAAGTAAAGACTATTTTGCAGCATTATAAAATTTGGGAAAATATTTCAAAGGATCATTTTAAAATAATAAATAATTATAGCCATATAAAAAAGCAGAATATAGATTAAAGGATAAACATCATTCTTTACTGGTGTTAGTACAATCCAATTACTAAGATTATTATCCTGTGATATGTAAGACCATAAATAAAAAAGCACTTCAATAGTAAATAAATTCAATATATTAATTAAGTTTTTATTAATACTATTATCTATTAAATTAGGTAAAAATAATTGATTATAAAAATAAGTATAATCTAATTCTAAGAAATTTATTACTGTTAACCAAATTAGTATTGAAATAATTAAAAATGAAAACAAGACTAATTTCTTTATAAAAATTTTTGTATTATTAAATATCAACAATAATAAAATTACAATGAAAATAAAATTTTTAGGAATTAGATCTATACTTATATAACTAGTGTATTGATTAATTATTTGTAAGCACAAATTTACAAATACTGAAATATATTTTGTTAATATGAATGATAATATTAAAAGATTACTTATTACAAGTATCGATAAATATTTAATCCTTTTACTATAAGATTTATTTTTTGTAAAATCATAAATTAAAAAATTTTTATAAGAAACCAAAAATATTAATCCTGGAAAAAGAAAACCGCTTAAAAAATACAAAATAGAATATAAATAAAATCCATTAACTTCAAGTAATGAAAGATTTAACCACTGTTGTTGAACAATAGGATATATGTTAACTAAAAGAACTAATACAAATAAATAGAGTGAATTTAACTTAATGAGATAATTTATTAACTAATTTATTAAATCATATTTTTAGTTGATTTAATGTTATCTTTCTAAATCCCTCTTTATCAATAGTTTCTTCATCAATAAGAACTTCAACAATATCATCTAACAATTTTCTATTTTTCTGAATTATCTCAATTGAATTATTTAATGCCTGTTTTGATATTTTTATAATTTCATCATCTATTATTTTTGAAGTTTTATCAGCTATTAATGATTTATTTCTTAGCAAACTATTTCCGAGAAAAACTTCATCTTGTTTTTGCTCTACACAAACTGGACCAATAACTGAAAAACCATATTTAGTAACCATTTCCTTTGCTATCGCAGTTGAATATAACAAATCATTCTCAGCACACTGAGTTATCTCACTTCGCCCAAAAACAACTATTTCTGCTGCTCTTCCTGCTAATGCAATTTCAATTTTGGAAAATAATGTTTTTTTAGATATTAATCCAGAAGAAATGACTTCTTCATCAGGAGCAATTTTTGTAAAGCCAGTAATATAGCCTGCTCTGGGAAGTATTGTTATTTTATCGATTGAATCTATCCCATTATTAATTGAAGCTACTATAGCTCTACCGACTTCATTGTATGCTCTTAATTTCTTTGTTTTAGTAGTTGTTAGATTTGAGGATCTCAAACCAAGAGTTATTTTCTCTAAAGCATTCTCAATATGGAAATTAGAAATTTCTTTATTAGAATCACGCGCACAATGAATAGCACTTTCATTCATTAAATTTTCTAAGTCTGCTCCTGAAAAACCAACTGTTCTTGATGCCCAAAAATATAAATCTACATCATCTGATAATGGTTTAGTAAGTGAATGAACGGAAAGGATTTTCTTTCTTCCTTCGACATCAGGTAGTAAAACCTCTATTCTTCTATCAAAACGCCCAGGGCGCAGTAAGGCGCTATCTAAAATATCTGGACGATTTGTAGCAGCTATTACTATAACTCCAGAATTTTCTTTAAATCCATCTAATTGAGTTAAAAGTTGATTCAATGTTTGCTCCCTTTCGTCATTACCACCCCCAATACCAGAACCGCGTTGTCTACCAATTGAATCTATTTCATCTATAAAAATGATACAGGGGGCCTTCTCTCGGGCTTTATCAAATAAATCCCTCACTCGGCTAGCTCCGACACCCACAAATAATTCAACGAACTCAGATGCTGCTATTGAAAGAAAAGGAACTCCTGATTCTCCTGCTATTGCTTTAGCTAAAAGGGTCTTTCCAGTCCCTGGCGGTCCGACAAGTAACACTCCTTTTGGAATCCTTGCTCCAAGTGCATTTAATTTTTCTGGATTTTTAAGAAAATTTATCATCTCTATTAATTCTTCCGCGGCTTCTGGAACTCCAGCAACATCCTCAAATCTAGTATCCACCTCATCTAGAGTAATAAATTTAGCTCTACTCTTCCCAAAGCCAAATGCTCTTGATGCAATTTGCGAAGTACTTCTAAGTATTAAGGATATTCCAACTATAAAAAATAAGAGCAAGAAAAATGTTGCTGTATTATTAGCGGCTATAGAATCTTTTCTACTGTTATTAATTGTTAGCTCAACTTTATTATTTGCTGCTTTTTCTATAATTAGTTGATCATTATAAAAAATTGGTATTTTTTCTTTATTACCATTTTTATATAGAACATCTACTTCTCTCCTCTTAGGATATAAAAAAAGTGATTCTATATTACCCGAATCTAATTCCTTCAGAAGATTAGAATAGCTTGATTTTGATTTTGAATAGATAAATTTTGATTTTAAAATCACTAACCTTAGTACTTATAAAAATATTTTTTAATAAATATGCTCTTAATTTTAACGCATACATACTTTAAATCTAGTATATATTTTGGAGAAGCACTCTGAAAGGTTATAATTTTATAATTGGATAATTAAACTAAATGGCAGTACCAAAGAAAAAGAAATCAAAAAGCAAAAGGAATCAAAGACATGCTGTATGGAAAGCCAAAGCATCGCATGCTGCCAGGAAAGCTCTATCATTGGGTAAATCAGTATTAACTGGTAAAGCAGAAGGTTTTGTTTACCCTATTGAAGAAGAAGAAGAAGAGGAATAATATTAAGATCCTAATTTAAAAGCTTCAAGAATTAATGCATATATTGCTCCAATACGAATTTTATCAGCTATTAGCCATAAATTAAATAAATTAGATTTATTTGAAGGTTTAGATCTAATTATTATCTCAATAACAAAAATTATTATGGGTATCATTAGTAATTCATTTTTTCCTTCTGATATGAATTTTGTTATGAAGTTTGCAAATAAAAAATAACCAAATAATATTGACAAAAGATTTATTGATTTAGATCTCCAGCTTGATACCAGGAATCCAAATGTTACTTTGGCAACTTTATCATTGATATAAGAAAATCTGGTATTTTGCATTTTTAATATTCAGATAAATAAGATAAGTATTTATTTAAAAATGTATAGTCAATATATTTTTGTGAAGGAAATGAACCTTTTAAAAAATTTGTCACATCTTGATAATCGCCTAAAGTATTAATAATGACTTTCAAGTCAATATCACTAGTAAATTGAACTGGAATATTTGATTGGACACAGATAGTTGGAAGCTTTGCAGAGAGTGCTGACTTTACACCTGGAATAGAATCTTCAAAAACGATTGAATTTATCTTATCAATACCACTTAAACTTATAGCTTTTAAGTAAGGGAGAGGATCAGGTTTATGTATATTGACATCCTCACTCGTTATAAAGAATTCAAAAGGATTAACATTTTTAAATAAAATATCGACCAAAGTATTAACTTGTATTCTAGAACTTGATGTAACTATAAATTGTCTTACACCATTTTCCTTAAGCTCGTTTATTAATCTTAGAACTCCTTTTTTTAATTTTACTGCTCCGTTTTCAACTAAATTCAAATAAATTGATTGTTTTCTTTGATGAATATTGACTATTTGATTCTTTGTTAAATTTGTTTTACATACATCTGAATAGTATGAGATTCTATTTCTTCCTCCATTAATTTTAAGTAAATCAATATAGGCATTTTCATCCCAATACCAATCTATATTTAAATCTTTGAAGGCTTTATTAAAAGCTGGCAAATGAGCTTCTAACTCCGTATTAGCAAGTGTTCCATCTAAGTCCCAATAGACTCCCTCTAAATAAGGCATTAGGGATAAAACTATAATTTATCTACGATAAAAAACAAGCGCAATTATTGCAGGTCCTGCAATTGCTACTACTGCTAAAGGTATTAATGTTGGCATAATAGTAAAATGTAATGTGATACTATTTTTACAAATAAACTAATTAACTGTACCAATAAGTTACAAGAATTAATTAAATTATGAAATCGTGGACATGTATTGAGAAATGCGGTGCTTGCTGTAAATTTGATTTACATAAGAGAGAAGATATTTTTAATATTCTTAATGAAGAGGATATTAAATTAATTGAGGATATGACTGGTAAAGACGGTTGGTGTAAGAATCTAGATAAGAAGAATAAGAAGTGTTTAATTTATGAAGAAAGGCCTCATTTTTGTAGGGTAGATACATTTTCAAAAAATTTTAAAGGTTATATATCTAAGGGGGATGATTTTCTTATAAGTTGTTGCAAAGAGCATATCTCATCTATTTACGGAAAAAGAAGTAAAATGATGATTCAATACAAAGATGCAATAACAAAGAAATTTTAAAATAACTAATGGCAAATGAAAATAAAAATAATAAAGATGAAAAAGGTTTTTTTTCAATATTTATAGCAACTTTCACAACTATATTTATCGCAGAACTTGGAGATAAAACTCAATTAGCAACTTTAATGCTTTCTGCTGAATCAGGAAGGCCACTAATAGTATTTATTGGTAGTTCTTTTGCATTAATATGTTCTAGTATTGTAGGTGTTTTAATAGGTAAATGGCTTTCTAGCAAAGTTTCAAGTGAGAAAATTTCTTTAATTACAGGGGTTTTAATGACAATAGTAAGTATATGGATTGGCTATACTATTTTGGATACTTAATTTAGAAATGATAATAAATCTATTAATTTCTATATTTATAACAGTTTTCATTGCAGAACTTGGAGATAAAACTCAATTAGCAACTTTAACTCTAAGTGGGACATCAAGTAAACCAGTAGCAGTATTTTTGGGTTCTTCATTAGCCTTGGTTTTAGCAAGTTTATTAGGAGCACTTGCGGGCGGCTCTATTTCGACACTTATTCCAGAGATCTATTTAAAATTAATAGCATCTATTACTTTCTTAATTATAGGATTAAGATTAATTATGATTTCATTAAAAGTAAATCAAAAACAAATAGAAGAATAATTTTAATTTAATTGCTATTTGATATAATTTTTACTATAAGTTTATTTACTTAAAATAAGTATTAAATAGTTGAATATGTTTTGTACCTCTTCCATAATTGATAGTTTAAATAAAGAGCAAACAGTTGAATTTAAAAAATTATGTAGATTGCTAAATATTTCTAAGAAAAATGATAAATCAAAATTAGAAATAGCATTAGAAGCTCTTGAGAAGTTAGAAATTATTGGGAAAAATGATAAAGACCAATTCTATAATTTAAATTCTCAAAGTCATATAAAAGCAAAAATAAGATGCAGTAGCAAAGGTTATTGTTTTGCTGTCAGGGAAGATTCAAATGAGGACATATATATCAAAGAAAATCTATTAAATTATGCATGGAACGGTGATAAAGTTTTAGTAAGGATATTAAAAGAAGGAATTAAAAGAAGATCCCCTGAGGGAGTTGTTGATTGCATCTTAGAAAGGTCTAACAAAATATTATTAGGTAAAGTGCAAATAATAGATGATGAAGTTTATGGTATCCCTATTGATGATCGGATATTATCAAAAATACAACTGCCAACAAGTAATAAAAAATATATCTATGATCCACAAATAAAAAATATAGTAAAAATTGAAATTGATATATTTCCTATAGGGAGCACAGAAGGAACAGGTCATGTAATAAATGAATTAAAATTGCAAAAAAATGAAAATTCAGATAATGAATTTGTTTTATCAAAAAATAATATTAGTCCAATAAATAAAAATATAACTCTTAAAGTAATACAACCAGAAATTCAAGAGAGATTAGATTTAACCTCCAAAAAATGTTTTATGTTAAAAAGTTGGGAAGTTGAAAATAGCCCCTTACTACCAATATTTCATATTGATAAATTAGAAAATAACACTACAAAGGTTTGGATTCATACCAATGCAATAGCTGAAAGAATTGACTTTAATGATAAAAATGTTACTGATACATTTATTGAAAATTTTGAGTCAATAACATTTCTTAAAGCATGGAGAAATTTCCTTGACGATGAATTATTAGAAAAATCTAAATTTGAATTAAATAATCCAAATAAAGCTATTAGTTTATGTATGACAATTTCGAATGATTGGGAAATATTAGATTGGGCATTTCATCTCACTGAAGTAAATTGCCTTTTAATTGTAAATAATAAACATTTAGAAGCTCTTACAAATAGGAAATCAAAAACGAGAATTACTTCCAAAATATTAAAACCAATTAAGGATTTTATTAAGGATATAGATTATTTATTAGAACTTTCAGAATCAATAAGGCAAAAATACTTGTCTATGGGAAAATTTGAAGTCCCCAAAGAAGATAATTCAATAGACTCAATAAATGAATTTTTAAAACATAATCCCTCAGATTATACGAATGAATATTTCGAACCATTAAATGTAAATGATATTCAAACCTATATTTCCCCGTTAATTCTTACTGCAGATCGTATATGGTATGAACATTCAAAAAATTTTAATATTGTAAATGCCTCTTATCAATTTAGAGATTTGAGTTATATAAATGTTAATGAAATTATAAAGCAAACACAACTTATTAATAATAATTTTGAATTAGATGAAGAAGGCACATTAAGTCTCAATAAATTATTTAATTATTGTGATGATGATAATAAAAAAAGAATAATAAATAAGAATCTTTGTAATAGTTTAAATCTTAATAAAGTTATAATTGATAATGATAATAAGACATTTACAGATATATTATATACTGTTTCTCCTTGGACGTTACCTTCTCTAAATTATATAAATCTTATTAATCAATATAATATTTATAATTTATTTAGAAATGGGAAAAGATCAAATAAAGAAACAAATAATGTAAATATCTTCAAAAAAGATTCATGGAAATTAGTTAATTGGAAATTATTTAATGCAACTAACTTAAAAATTTCTAATATACTATTTGATCAATTATTAATTGATAAATTCAATGATTTTAAATTCAGAGTAAATACATATCACTCCAATATTATTAATATTAAGAGGATTAGAGAAGCCGAAAAGCTGATTAATAAAACATATAAAGGTTTAATAACAACAGTGCAAAGCTATGGTTTCTTTGTTGAGTTACCAAATATCTTTATTGAAGGATTAGTTCACGTAAGTACATTAAATGATGATTGGTACGAATATCGCTCAAGACAAAATCTTTTAGTAGGAAGAAAATCCAAAAACACATATAGTGTAGGAGATATAATAGACGTGAAAATAATGAAAGTTGATATTTTAAAATATCAAGTAGACTTAGAAATTGTTTAAACCTTAATATGTTTAATTTTTTCTCTAATAAAATAGACAATTTAAGATGAATTTCAAAAGAAATTTTATAGTTTTATATATTATTTTAAGCGTAACAACTCTGACATTTATTAATCTAAGAAACTCAAAAAGAGTTAATGTAAATATTTTTACTTGGCCATCAATTAATATTTCACTAGGAAATTTAATAACTTACTCATATTTTGCAGGTTTTTCATTTAATACTTTTTTAATTCTCATTGTTATCAATGAGAGATTAAAAATAAAAAAAGTTATTAATGAAGATGAATTCTTTAATGAAGATGAAAATGAGGATAAAGTTATATTTGAGGAGAAAAGCTTTGAAAGGCCTCCAGAAAGGAATATTAAAGAATCCCAACCCACAATATCAGTTAATTATAGGGTTATTGATAGTAATAAATATAGACAAAATAAGGATACTAAAGAATCAGAGATGAAAAACAGTAGTAATAATATCATTGAAGATTGGGAAGAGAATGAGAATGATTGGTGATATATGATATTAAAATTAATTTTTTAAAATTAAATTAGATTTCGTATAATGGAATAAATTACAAATTCATGGAAGAAAATAACGATTCTAAAATAAATCCTAATGATGGTTTCAATTCTGATAAGAAGAATGAAAAACTTTCAAGAATTAATATTAGTAATAATAATGAAAAAGGAATATCTCAAACTGTTGAGAATTTTACAACTGAATTAAATGTAGATTCTATTAATCAATTTAAAAGTAACCAAGAAATAGATGTAAACAATAACGAAAAAACAACCTCAGATATTATTAAAACAAAACCCATATATAAAGATGATATAAAGCAAATAAATACTTTTAAAACTGATGAAAATAAAAAGGTAATAAATTCAAATTTAAAAGATAAAGAGAT
>CETH01184576.1_pt1 | contig 21330 bp, 21 predicted proteins | sample 361461 | NCBI WGS metagenome assembly CETH01 (sample SAMEA2622695, study PRJEB7988) | marine metagenome | isolation source: saline water (ENVO:00002010), including
TTTTTTTTTATATTTATTTCACTTATGTCAATAATAGGATCTGGAAGATAAATTATTTTTGAATCCTCGATTAAATTTAATTTTGTTAATTCATTTCTAGATTCTTTTGTTGGGCATGAAATAAGAAATATTTTTTTTCCTGCCATTTTCCACAAAATTCTTCTAATCATATTCATTTTAACTTTACCTGATACTCTAATTATTAATTTTGTATTAAAATGAAAAATCAAATATAGAAAAATTGGTAAAGATGTAATTAAATGGGCAATGATAAAATCTGGTTTGTCCTCGGTAATTGATTTCTTCAATAAAAAAAAGCAACTTAAAAAAACCTTAATATAGGCGTATCTACTTTTAAAAAATCCCTGAGTATTGGTATTAATTTGGAATTTATTTTGAAATTTTTTAATATTAATTTTTTTTTTATATAATACCGAGGATAAATTATCCCATTCACCACAGCTATTAATTATTGTTGGATGGAGATTATTATTAGAAAATTTGATTAAACTGTGAGCTGAGTTAATTACAGCTTTTATAGTTGCAATATTACCAATAAATGGACACCAGTAATAAATTTTTTTCATTTTAATATTTGAAAGCTAAAAATTATTGTATTTTTTGTACCACATTAAAGTATTTTTAATTCCCACTTCAAATGTAGTAAATTTCTTTATTAGTTTATATTTAAGTATTTTTTTATTATCACCATGTGTTTTTAATACATCTGCTTTTTGAATTTTTCTTTTAAAAACTTTTATTTTTTTTGAATATTTTTCAACAATTTTCACTAGCTTTAAGATATTTATAGGGTTATTAGAACATATGTTTATAATATCATTACTTGGTATTTTATTAGATTTGAGCATTTTAAACATAATTATATTTACATCTTTTATGTAAGTAAAATCTCTTGAGTGGTTTCCATAATTATTTATTAAAAGTTTTTGATTTTTGTAGGCTGCATCAAATACTTTAGAATAAAACATATCAGGCCTTCCCCATTCTCCATAAACAGTAAAAAATCTTATTCCGATTGCTTTTATTCCATAAAATTTGGAATAAATTTTTGAAAGGTCTTCATTAAATTTTTTTGAAAGACTGTAAGTGTTTGTTGGAAATAGTAAATTTTTTTCATTAAGAGGAAATAATTTAGAATCTCCATAGACTGAGCTTGATGAAGCATAGAAAAATTTTTTTATTTTTTTATTTTTGATTTGTTCTAAAATATTAAAAAAACCATTTATGTTGCTATCAATATATTTTCTTGGATGGTCGACTGAATATCTTACACCAGCTTGGGCTGCAAAGTGAAAAACTGCATTAAATTTATTATCATTAAATATCTTATTTAATTTTTTTTGTTCTCTTAAATCAAATTTAAAAAACATAAAATTTTTAAATTTTTTTAATTGAAAAATTCTATTTTTTTTTAATTTTGTAGAATAATAATCATTTAAATTATCTATTCCTATAATTTTAATATTCTTTTCTAGAAGGAATTTAGCAAAATTAAATCCTATAAAACCAGCAGCTCCTGTTATCAAAATTTTCATTTTCAAAGTCTTACTATAATTATAAAAAATTGCTATTAAATTACTGAATTATGTCTTTATTAAGAAGTGAGTTAATATATAAGTATTATTAATGCAATAAAATTTATGCAAAATAAAAAATTTAATCCAGAAGATAGTTATTTAAAAAAAATTACAAATTTCATTTTTGAATATGAAAGAAATAAAAAAAATCCTAATATTTTAGAATTTGGTGTAAGAGAGGGAAGGTCAACAAAAATTTTTTTGGATATTTGTCGAATTAATGATGGTAAACTACTTTCAGTTGACATAGATGATTATTCTGGATTATTTAAAGACGATAATTGGGTATTTCTAAAATCAAGAGATGATGATTATAAAAAAGTCTCCAATTTATTTAAAAAAAAATTTGATATAATTTTAATAGATAGTTTACACGAACCTGATCATGTTGCTAAATTAATATATCTGTACTGGCCACATCTTAATATAAAAGGATCAATGTACATTGATGATATTAGCTGGCTACCATACACTAAAGGAAACTGGAGAGATCATAAATATACTGAAAATATTAATAGAAATACTTTTTTTAAAATACTTGAAATACAAAATGCTAATTATAGTAGTATGGACTTGACATTTAATTTTAGTGGGTCGGGGATGTGTAGAATTATAAAAGAAAATGAGGAAAATTTAATTAATTTAAAAAAAATAAATAATAGAAATATGATTTTTAAAAATATTTTTAAAAAATTACTGCATAAATTAAAAATTTTAAATCGTGAATAAAAAATTTTTTTCTATTATTACTGTGGTTCTTAATGCAAAAGAAGATTTAATTGAAACAATAAATAGTTTAAGAAAACAAGATTTTAAAGATTTCGAATACATTGTAATTGATGGAGATTCAACTGATGGAACTTTAGATGTAATAAAAAAAAATTTAGATATTATTGATAAATGGAAAAGTGAAAAAGACTTGGGAATATATGATGCAATGAATAAGGGAATATCTCTTTGTGAAGGTAATTTTATAGGAATAATAAATTCAGGAGATAAATATGAACCAGATGGTTTAAATATAATTAACTCTTACTTAAAAAAAAATAATTGTGACTTTATATTTGGTTCTGTGATGAAAAAAATCCTCAGATATGGGTATAGAAAATATAGAATTTATTGGAATTTTGACTTTTACAGTAGTCACTCATCTGGTTTTTTTATTAAAAGATCGTCTCAAAATACATTGGGAAACTATAATATCAAATATAAAATCTCTGCAGATTACGATCTTTTTTATAGAATGATAATAAAAGAAAAAATGATAGGAATTGCAACAAAACAAAATGAAATAGTTGGTAATTTTAAATCGGGTACATCTTATTCCAGCAAATTCACTTTTTTAGAACACCTTAATGAAGAAACACAAATAAGATTGGATAATAAACAAAATATATTTGTAGTTATTTTAGTATTCATAATTCATTTTATCAAGAATATAAAAAAAATAGATAATAAAAATAAATTTAATATCTTGATGAATTCTATTTCTAAAATATTTAATAAAAAAATTAATTCTTAAGTATTTCTTTTGGCAAGAATACATCGGATAAATGTGCAATATTTTTTTGGTCTAGCTTATGAATTTTGGTATTAATATTTTTTTTATATTTACATAAATCCTTTCTAAGGAATGTTACTTCGATAGCAGTTGGCAAATCAATTCCATTTACAGAATATGATCCTTGACAATTGTTTGAATGCACATGAGAAATTTCAAAATTTAATAATAATTTATCAATTGTATTGTTAAAAACCTGGTAAAAAAAATAATTATTAATTTTTTCTAAATAATGAAATTCAATAATAATAATTTTAAATTGTTTTAAACAATCTTGTTTTGTTGCTTGTATTACTTCATACTCAGATGACTCGATATCCATCTGAAGTAATAAATTACTTTTATCCTTAGCATGTGAGTTAATCCAATTTTCTAAAGTTATAGTTTTTTCACTTTCAAATGATGCCAAATTTTTTTTTGTAAAATGAAAGTTTTTTAAATTAATATCCTTTTCATTTATTGTACCGTCTGCAAGAAATGTTTTAATATCCTTTTTCAAAATATCTTTTTCAAATTCTGTATTTTGGCCTGTGCCTGGAGAAAAACATATTTCAATTTCATTAAATATATTTGGAAGCAAATAACCACCATCATTACTTGATCCAACTCTAATTAAATCATACCCAAGATCGTAGGGCTTAAGTTTATTTAAGGTTTTTATTATTTGATTTTTTTTTATTGATAAATCCAAAGTTAGATTAATTGGATTTAATAGTTTATTTAAAAATTTTAAAAAAATTACTTTTAATTTAAAAGTCATTTAAGTTTGTATGATAATATAACATCTCCATATTGTTCGTCAGTAAATTTTCTTCCTCCACTCGCATTAATTATTAAATAATGATTATTTTTATATGTTGCTATTATCGGACAACCATAAGAAATAAATGGTAATTTATCCTCCCACAAAATATTACCATTTTTAATATCATAAGCATAAATTGTTTTATCTCTTGTACCTGAAATGAAAAAAATTTCAGACCCTGCAATTACTGGGCAACCAAATACTTCTGATCCAGTATTTATATATTTATTTTTAATTTGATTATACTTTCCATGTGGCCTTTGCCATTTCATTTCTTTATTTTTAATATTTATTAATGTTACAGTTCCCCAAGGTGGGGCATTTAAGGGTATACCATCTTTACTTTCAAATCTTTTATATTTTTTAATATCTAATTTATTAAAATTAATTATTTTTTTTGCGTTAATTAAAATTATTTTTGCATTTTGTTTAAATTTTTTTTTATCTAATGTAAAAAGTTTTAAAATTGATCTAAATATTTCTTTAAAATGATAATTAAAATTGAAGTCTTTTGGATCTTTAAGTTTTGAAACCCAAGCTATATTGCTCGCTGGAATAATTACATTTCCATTAATATCTACTCCAATTCCAGGCCATTCGCTTCCTCCATGCATACCATAATGTATATAATTTTTATTTTTTTCTAGTCGTCTAAAATCACCAATTATACTTTGTTGAATGATTTCTTGTGCCTCTCTTTTATAATCTTCATTTAATGTATTTATATCCTCTTTTTTAAAATGTAATTTTGAAAATCTTAGCCAATCATCAAACTTTTTTAATTTGGTAAATATTTTTTTATTTTTATCATGATAATAAATGTTTTCTGTAAAATTTTCTTTGGGTTTGCCTGTCTTTCTATCTAGTAGGATTAGTTGACCTGCTTTTGATGCTTGAATTACAATATCCCCACTCTTAGAATTATAGAGTGCAGGTCTTGAAGCTAAATCAAGATTTAAAACATCATGTTCAATTTCTTGAAAATGCCATTTGTATTTTCCAGAATTTAAGTCGATTGCCACTACACTGTTAAAGAATAGATTTGGTCCCTCTCTGTTTTTAGATATAAATGACGGTTTAGCATTAGCGGTTGAAAATATAACTTGATTATATTTTAAATCTATAGTCCCGCCGCCCCATACATCCCATTTAAACTCTTTATTTAAATTTAATTTTTTTAAATCTTTTTTAATTTTCTCATTAATTGAGACTTTCCATAATAAAACTCCACTTTTTAAATCATATGCTTGGGGAACACCACCATTTGGTAATATTATTGCCTTTGATTTATGGATTAAAATTGGTGTAGAAACCTTTTTTACTTTTATCTTTTTCTTTAAAAAGTAACTTTGACAGTTTTGAATATTTATTAATTGTAAAACGTCTTGTCTAATAAATACAGCATAAGCATCTTTTCCAGATTTATACAGAGATACCCCTCTGAAAGGAGCTCGATCTTTCTTTCCCTCGTTCCTACAAATCTCTTTTCCGCTGATAACTGAAATAATAATTAAATTTTTATAACCGTCTAAATGAATTAATTTATCTTGATGTTGTAAAATTTTATTTTGAGTATCCTTTAAAATGCCAGAATTATATTGCCACTCTTTTTTAATATTTTTTAAGTCTTCTTTAGTGTAATTAAAATTATAAAAATTTTCAGTTGAATAAGAATTTATTGGTATAACTAATTTTAAAAATAAAATTATAATTGCTACTTTTTTCATTAATATTAAAATATTCTATAAAATAAATATCTAAAAAAAGATATTGGCAAGATTGTCAATTTCCATTTAAAATATGAAAAAATAGGATTATATGAATTTAAACCATAATTAATTAATGAATTGGTAATTTTTTTCTTAGATACAAAAAATGAAAATAGTGGAATATTAGATTTACAATATACAATTTCATCACAAAAAGATAATACCAAAGCTTCTCTAAGACTTTCTAATCCAAGCTTGTTTCTATGATACTTTCTTTTTTCTGTATTAAAATCTGATATTTTATTTGCTCGAAAACTTGGCATATAATAGATATAATTTTTATAATTTTTTTTTAATTCTTCAAAATACCTCTTTTCTTCCGTTACTAGAAAAATCTTTAATTTTTTTTTTTCTTTAATTTTTTTTTCAATCAATATTTTAATATCAAATATTGTTGGAGGTAAATAATGACCTGGAGTTATTTTTTGGTCAGTTCCTCTAAGGTGAATACCAAGGATATAATAATCTTTATTGTTTTTAAGTTTTTTTTTAAAAAAATAGTTAGCTTCATTAAGAATTTCTTTTTTAATTTTAATATTATTTATAAATGTTTTTTTTAATTTAGAATTCAAATAATCATTTAAAGAAACAGAAAATCTATCTTTACAAAAGATAATATTTTTACTTTTATAAACATCTTTTAATTTAAAATTTGAAATTTGATTAAAATATAATTCCCACACATTGTTAATATTTTTTAAATTTTTTTTTTCATTATATTTTGTTGGAAAATTCTCCATATCAACTATTGGAATATAATTCATTTTCCTTGCATAGCTTATCCATTTAACAACAAAAATGAAATTAGAGAAAAAACCTCCTCCAGGTGTTCTTTTAATAATAAAAAATGTTTTATTTTTATTTTTATTTCCTAAACTAGTTTTAAACAATTTATTTTTAGAATGATGACTTATTTCATAAAAAAATTTTTTTTTATATTCTTCTTTTGTGCTAAAACTTTTGTTTAAAAAAAATTTATACATTTTATTTTACTTTTTCTGCAATTAATTTAAATTTTTGTAAATTTCTTTTCACTTTATAAAGATCTATGTTTAGCATTTCTAAAGATAAATATTTATTTTTAAGATTTAGTTTATTAAGCAAATCAATATGCTTTTTATGATTTTTAAGTTCACTTAAATTTTTTTCACTTACTTGAAAATTTTTGAAATATTTTTGATCAGTTTTATTAATTTTAACACTATCTTTTTCAAGTAATGCATTGCCAGTATCAAAATTAATATAAATATTTTTAATCTTGTTCTTTTTTAATAAGTTTAGAGCCTGTTTAGTATTATTTATGTAATTACATTTATAAAATTTTGAATTTGGCTCAATACAAAAATTTATTTTTTTTTTTCTTAAATCAACTGAGATTTTTTTCAAAATTTTAACAAAATTTTTATCAGCTTCTTTGAAACTTAAATTATTTCTATCTCTATTTAGTGGTGATCCAAAAATAATATTTTTAATTTCTAATTTTTTGCAAAAAAGGTTAATTTTTTTTAAATGCTTAATAACTTTCTCCTCATCTTTATTACTTAATATATTTAAATTTTTTTTGTAAAATATTGCCTGAATAGATGATATTTTGATTTGATATTTTCTGAGTTTTTTTTTTAATTTTTTAATTTTATTATCATTAATGTTATAATTTGGGAAAAATTTTAATATGGGTATTTCTATATGAAAAATTTTTTCTTTATTTAAAATTTTTAATAAAGTTTCAATTTTTTTCTCATTTTTAAGAGCTAATAGTGAAAAAGATAACTTAAACTTCATAATTTTTTACAAATTTTTTTATTCTTTTTAAAATAAAAGTTTTACTAGTGAAATATCCTTTTTTAGGTTTAAATTTGTAAATTACTGGTTTTAATCTTTTATTAAATTTATATTTAATTTTAAATAAATTTATTATATCTTTATTATTCACTGGCTCACTATAAAATTCATAAGTGCTATTTTTAATATATTGAATTTTCTCTATATCTTTTTTTAACAAATTTAAATCATACCATTGGTACTGATCATTATAATATATTTTTTCTAACTCATTTTTATTAATTAAATCATAAATTACATTTTTTTTTAAACCTTTACCAAAAACTCCTGGTAATCTTAAAATTAAATAGTTTTGAAAGTTTTTTTTTATAAATTTCTCTAAATATATTCTATTTTTACCGTATGCATGATTAAAATAGATATCTATTGTCGAAATAAGAAAAAATTTATAAGTTTTAACTTTCTTTAAGCAATTAACTAACTTTAAAGTATTTAATTTATCTTTTTTTGGAAACTTATTTGCTTTCCACTTTTCTGCAGGTAAGCCTGCGCATAATATTGCTTTGTAATTTTTATTTCTTATTTTATGTATATTTTTTGAATTGAATAAATCTATATATTTATATTTTTTTTTAAACTGGTTATATATGTTGCTTCCTATTAATCCAGTATATCCGATAATAGCTATTTTATTTTTCATTTCTAATTATTTTTTTAACGTAATCTTGAAAAGAAAAAATATTAGTTATTTTCGGTGATGTACATGAAATTAAGTTTCTGTCTCTAGAAATAAATATTGATCTTTTTGAAGATTTTTCATCAGGTAAAACTTTATAAGATAAGAAGTATGATTTATATCTAAGTAATTTTTTAAAATTTGGAAAATAATTAGTCATATCCTTTTCCATATTTTTTCTAATTATACTTACATCATTATTTTTAATTGATTTTTTATATTTCTCTAAAGCACTGAAATTTTTAAATTTTTTTATGTGTGTATATTTAGAGTGAGTAAGTGTAAAATAGTCTTTTTTATCTGCATAAGGATACAATGATGGTAACATTCCATCCATAATTGTTACAGCATATACGGGCTGGTTTACTTTTTTTTTGTATACAAGTGAAATTGTCAAAACATAATTAAAATTTTTATTTAATTTATTTTTTAGTGTTGTATTTGAACAATCTATAACAAGATCATATTGATCTCTGAATTTGTTAATATTTTTTATTTTTTTTTTAAAAAAAATATTTTCTTTAAGTTCTTTTTTATAGAAATTTATTATTTTATTATTTAGTAAGACACCTTCATTTGAAAGAAATGAGTCTTCTATATTTTTAAGAAATTTAAAACTCTTTTTTTTTAACTTAAGCTTATGAGCTTTAATAATTATTTTATATGTTGCTGAGTCAATTAAGGAATTTTTTTTGGCTATACAATAAATATTATTTTGAGGGAATTCTATAAATTTTTTATATAATTTTATAAATTTAAAATAATTTTTTTTTGTTTCAATAATTGTATCTGAGGATCTTGGATAATGGTATCCTGTATGAAGTCTAAATTGGTTAAAACCTGAAGATCCAATAAAAATATTTTTTTCTTTTTCAAATATTTTAACAGAATGGCCTAATTTTTTTAAAAATAAACCTATATGACACCCATACCATCCTGCTCCGATGATTAATATTTTTTTTTTTTTCATTTTATTTTTAAATCTTCTTTAGAAATTTTATTTATTCTATTATTTTCAACTAAAAAAATTTGATCGCAAATCTCTAATATCTCTTTATTATGAGATGTTATAATTATTGTTTTATTTGTTTTTAATCCCTTAAGAATTTCTTTCAATTTTACTATATTTTTATTATCTAGTGAACTAGTAGGCTCATCTAAAACTAAAATTTCTTTATTTTCATAAAGTAATCTTACAATTAATAATCTTTGTCTCTGACCATGGGAAAGTTTAATCCCATTTTCACCAACATTTTCCTCTTTATCAATTAAATTTTTAACCTCATTTTCATCAAATAGTTTTTTAATTAATAATTGCGCTTTTTCTACATTCGATTTATTGCTTATATCGTCAAAAACTATATTATTTATTATTGTATCATTAATTATATAAAAATTTTGTGATAAATAACCAATTTTATTTTGAAACAAATATTTATTTTTTTCAACAATCTCTTTTTCATCAACTAATATCTTGCCACTTGTTGGCTCAATAAGTTTACATATTATGTCGACAATCGTTGTTTTACCTTGCCCTGATTTTCCAAAAAAAGCAATACATGAATTTTTTTTAATTTCGATAGATACCTTTTCAAATAATTTTTTTCCATTACTAAAATTAAAATCAATTGAATGAACGTTAATCTTATCGTCAAAATTAATTTTTTCGTTATAATCTTTTAATGTTTCATCTTCATATAAATTAGTTTTTGATATTTCGTTTACTATAATTTCAACTGTTCCAAGACTCCCTTTTATATGTACGAAGGATTGGTACATTATTTGCACGCTTGGTATCATTCTATAAAATGCTAACAAAAAGAATGAAATAATAGGTATATATTCTAGAATATTAGAATTTCTATTATTTAAGGTTATATCAATAAAAACAATCGCTATAAATAAAAAACAAATTTCAAGTAAAGGTTTTGCGAGATGTAAATAAATTTGATTAAAGGCTAATGATCTTCCATAAGTTTGTCCAAAATTTTTAAAAAGATCAATTTGCCTTAAATATTTACCAGATAATTTTAAATACTTAATATTATTAAAACTTTCATTAAGAATACTTTGTCTCTTTACATCATTTTCAATAATATTTTTTTCATTTAAAGAAATTCTTTTACTTAAAATTAAATAAATTGAAAATGAAATAAAAAAAACTATTGCTAATGCAAAAATTGTCTTTAAACCACCAACATAGATTAATGATATTAATAAAATAATAATTATAGAGAATGAATTAATTAAATTTAATAGGGGATTTACTATTGAATTTGAAAATCTTGCACTGTGAAAATTTGCTAAACTTAAAAGTTTTGAAGATGTATCGTTAAAAATATGTATATACTTTTTTTTTATATAACTTTTAAAAAGTAAATCACTGATTTCCATGCTTAGATTTACTGTAAATTTAATCGTATAATATTTTATAAAAAATTTTATTATTGTAGTTAAAAAAAAAATAAAAGATAAAAAGTAAAGTGCGGAATTTAGATTATTTAAAACATCAATATTTAAACTTGAAATATATGAGTAATTAGAAATTGTATTAATTTTATCAATAAATATATCTGGACTTACAATTAACAATACTATTCCAGATAACGAGGCTAGACCGGCAAGCTCAAGAATCGCAAATAAAAAATTGTAAAAACTACACAAATAAAATTTTTTAGTTTGTTTTCTATTTAGAATATAAAAAGTTTTCTTTAACATTTATAGCTAATCTTCACTAATTAATTTTCTTATTTTTTTTGCTGGTACTCCAGCATAAACATTTCCACTTTCGGTATCTTTTGTTACAACCGAACCAGCTCCAATTACTGTTCTATCAGATATTTTAACACCAGATAAAATAGTAACTCTGGCCCCGATCCATATATCTGAACCAACTTTTATTTTTTTTGAAACTGTTCCTTGATATGCTAAAGGTTCCTTAGGATTTTCAATTTTATGATTATTTGTATTGATGTAGAATTGAGTACCTATATCAACGTTATCTCCAATAAAAAACTCTTCATAATTAAAAATTTCACTATTCGATCCTATTGCTGAATTATTTCCAATAATAAGATTTTCTGGATTTAAAATCATCACTTTTGGATGAACAAAAGAATTGTCTCCAATTTTTGCTCCTGAAGTTTTTAGCAAAATCATTCTTAATTTATCTAAAATATTTCCAACTATTCTTAATTTAAAATGAAGATTAATTTGATTTAAAAACGCAAAACAAAGAAAGGATATTTTTTTTAAAATTTTCATTAAATTTTTGATTATTTATTTCATTAATTATCATTTTTTTTCAAAAGATACATTCCCAATCTTCTTGCAAGCGCAGAAATTGTCATTGTGGGGTTTGCACTTCCTGAGGTTGGAAAAATTGCACTACTACAAACATATATATTTCTTAATCCATATATTTTTAGATTTTTATCAACATTAGTTATATTTTTATTATGACTAAAAATTAAACCACCCATGTGATGTGAGGCATCTTCTATTCTGTTATTAATTTGCTTCTGTGAATGAACAATATTATTTTCTTTAAAAGGTTTATAGCTAAAATTATCTAATATTTTTTTAATTAAATATTTAATTGTTAAAAAATCATTTTTTCTTAATTTGTAATTAACATATAAACTATTATTTCTTTTCACAATTATATTTTTTTCACTTGGTCTCATTTCACAAAAAAGTCTTATTTTAAATAAATTTTTTTTATTTTCTGGAATAATTTTTCTTAAGATCGGTGATTGAATTAAGTTAATTATCTTTGTAATTTTGTTAGAGGTTTTTTCAAATCTAATATATGAGTTTAATAAATTAAATTTTTTTTGAATTTTTTTATTAATAGATAATCCAAAAAAACTAAAATTTTTTCCTTTTTTTTTTAGCTCAAATTTTTTTATCAAATTAGTTTTGGGATAAAGTAAATAACCTAAATCTAGCTTTGGATGGTCCATAAAGTATTTGCCAACTGACTTTTTATTTCTCATTTTTAAAATTTTTTGATTCTTTATTGAATTTAATATTAGATTTACCGTTTCAATTCCTCCACAAGTTACAATAAGTTTATTCCCTTTAAAACAAATTTGTTTTTTTTTTGTATAAGCTAAAGATAAATTCTTTTTTTCGTCTATTGTATCTATTTTGCAATTATAAATTAAATCTACTTTATTAAAATTAATCAAATTTTTAAAATTTATTGGGTTTACACTTGCAATAAAAGGTCGAATTTCTAAAGGTAGTTTAATTTTTTTTTTTTTTAAATAATGGAAATTAAATCCAAACTTTTTATTTAATTTTCTATAATGATGAGTAAGTTCACTATGACTAAGAGGCCATAGATTTTTTGTTTTTTTTCCCCATCTTGATTCCATTTCAAATTTTTCAAAATATGATGATATATTGGACCACTCATTACTTGATCCACCTACTGAAAAAACTCTTGATTTTATTTTAATTGGAAGACCTTTATAATTGATTTTTTTATACTTTTTTTCGTTTAAATCTCCCCTCTCAATCATTAATATTTTAATGCTATGCTTTGATGAACTAATTATTTGACTATAAAGAGTAACTGCAGCAGGTCCAGAACCTACTATTATAAAATCATATTTAAGAAAAGTAAGATCTTTTATTTTATTATAGTCTTGCTTGTTATTAAAATTAAGCTTCATTGATATTTTTTTTAAAATTTAATATTTTTTTTTTAATAATAAAATTATTGGTAAAAAAAATATCTTTTAGATCAAAGAAATATAAATCATCCCGTAAATCTTCACTTTCGTTAAATACTTCTGTTAAATCTGGATTTTCTTCATATATAATATTGGTAAATTTTTCAGGATCTTGAAATTTTTCACTTTTGTCTAAGTTGGGCCAATTATATTTATTAATTGAAAAATATTTTTTAAGATTTTTTAACGTTATTTTAGACGATATAAATACAGGGAATCCATAATGATAACCTCCTGTATCTTGGAAATTATCCACATCTGGAAAAATTAATTCTTTAGAAAATTTTAAATTATCATATAAAATTTGAAATTTTTTTCTGATTTTAGCATTTCTTTTTTCTAATTTATTTAGATCTGACGAAGCTTTAATTGCTCCAAGTGGGTTCATTCTTCCTTTTCCAAGAAATCCAACTTTTGACAAAAAATTAATATCTTTTTTTTCATTTGAAAAATCTCTATTTAAATGCATTAAATAAATCATTCTATTATAAATTGTTTCGTCGTTGGTAAAAGCTACTCCACCTTCACCTGCGTTTATAGCTTTATCTCCTTGCATACTCATAAATGATGCTTTGCCAATTGATCCAGTAAAATTATTTTCTATTTTGGCACCTTGTGAATGACTTATATCCTCAATGATTATTAATCTTGGGTTTATATTTAAATAATAGTCAATTATATTTTTCTTTTGTGGTATTCCAAAAGCGTGGGTAAGAAGTAAATATTCTGCTTCTTTAATTTTTTCTATATTTATTTTTTTTATTTGCAAATCCTTATTAAAATCTAAGAATATAGGTACAGCTCCAACTCGAAGAATTGATGAAATGATGGAAGGAAAACTTAATTTAGAGATTAATATTTTACTATTTTTTTTAACTCCAACGGCATAAAGAATTGCTATAAATGCAGTTGTTCCATTTGAAAATGTAAGGGCATATTTTGAATTAAAATAATTTGCAATTTTTGTTTCAAATTTTTTAAGATAGTTTGGATACTTAGTATTTTGGCCAATTAAACTATAAATAAAAATAAAAATAGAACTAATTAAATTGCTTGGACTAATATAATACTTCAATTTTAAAAAAAATTTTAATATTTTCATATAATAGTTAAATCCTTTCAAGCTTGAAAACTGATTCTGAAATTTTTGTATTTTTTATTTTTATTTTATTTTTATGTAATTTGTTTAATCGTAACATAATTCTATTAATTTCAGATTTTTTTAAACTTTTAAATTTTTTTAATGCTGCATCTTTACCAAATATATATTTCTCAGGTAAATATTTTTTTAAGAAAGTTTTGAGAATTACCTTATTCTTTATTAGTGATAAAATTGCATAAATCATCTTTTTTAATTTATCAGAAACAAATGAAAAAATAAATTTTTTATCTTTTCTATAATAAATTTTTGAATGATCCTCAAATTTAATTTTTTTTAAAAAAGAAGTAAACTTTTCATAAAATAATTTATTAGAATTATTATTATAAATAAAATTTCCTATATTTTTCATCTTATAATTAATTTTTTTTTTATTAATATTATTAAAAAAAGAAATACAATTATCATCATTAGTAAAGTTCAAATTTGAAAATTTAAATTTTTGAAATTTCTTATGATTGGCTATTGACTTTGTTGCATAAAATATAATTTTTTTCTTTAAAATCGCAGCTTCTATAGCTGTAGTACATCCGGAATGTAAATAATAATCACAAGCAATTATCCATGGGGTAACAGTAAATTTATATTCTAATTTTAAGTTTTTTGGAATTTCACCCAAAAATTCAATTAATTTATTTTCATCTTCTATTGGATGTTTTCTTAAAACAAATGTCATTTTTGGATTTTTTATCGCAAGTCTTTTAATAAATTTTAAAAAATCTAAATAATTTTTTCTTTCCATAAAATTATAATTTAAAAATTTTTTAATAATACTCTCTCTAACATTATATTTTTTCGCCCAAGATCTAGTGATGGAAATAAATTCATCACTGCGATCATCAACATGTAAATTTCCAGGAATAAAAACGAAATTTTTATATTTTTTTTTTATATATTTGATTTCGTCATCAAACATTCCACGATAATTTTTTTTTAATAAATCAAATTTAGGATGCCCATGAACTTCCATATTAACTTTTTTTTTATTTATTTGTGGAAGATTTGCATAATCTTCATTTCCCCATAAAATTAGAGTATTAATTAATTTAAAAAAAAACTGTGAATATAGAGTTTCTTTAGTAAATTTATCATGAAGTGAAATAGGTCCCTCTTCATCTAAAACTACAATATGATTACTTCTATCAATTTTTCTGTTCTTTAATCTTTCGTGAAAAGTATGTTTATCTAACCATACACAGTTTTTAAATTTTTCAATTTTATGATTTAAATACCTTTGACCACCGATTATCACTTTAAAATTTGTTAATTTTAAAATTTTATAAGCTAAAAAAATCTTGGGAATTTTTTCCCTTATATTTGTTTCTATGGGAATAAATATAATCATAATTAGTATTTTATTACTTAAATATTTTTGAATATTCTAAAACTTTATTCCAATCATGCTTTGTGTTTAAATCAATAAATTTTGGGCTATTTAACAAAAATATAGATGAATGTTTTGAAAAAATATCTTTTTTGTTTTTGAAAGCTTTAGACTTGCCCCATAAAAACTGTCCTGCATCATAATAGGTTGAAGATAAATTATTGCTATTTTTATTTTTATAATTGCTAAATAGAAGTTTTATTTCATTATTTTCTATTTTAAACCCTTTTTCTACAAAAGATGGAAATTCAAGAGATGATATAAGATATTTTTTTTTATTTTTAATAAATTTAATATATGATTTTCTAATTAATTTATAGTCAGCAAATATAGCTGTAGGATACAAACAGCATATATTAGTAAAATTAATTTTTTGTTTTTCAAAGTAAATAATTGCATCATTGATTACTTGCATTATTGTAGCACTATGATTGCTAAGTTTTTTTGATCTTATATAAGGTACTTCAGCACCATATTTAACTGCAATTTTTTTAATTTTTTGTGAATTAGTTGAAACAATTATCTTATCAAACAATTTTGAATTTATTGCTGTTCTTATTGAGTAATAAATAAGAGGTTTTTTTTTAAAAATTTTAATATTTTTATTTTTTAATCTTAAACTCCCACTTCTTGCAGGAATCACACATAAGTTCATTATTTTTAAAGAATCCTTTTTAAAACTTTTTTCATTTCGTCAATTGAATACCAGGTCCTGTTATTTTTAGATGAATAACTAAAATTTTTATGAACTCTTTTTCCTTTTTCACCTAAGCTATTTAAAAAGTAGTTAATTGGCTTATTAAATTTAATCATCGGATAGATTAAGTAATAATCTTTAAACTCAATTGTATTTTGTGAACTTTCTTCAGGACACAAAACCTCATCAAGTTTTTCCCCTTCTCTTATTCCTATAATTTTCAACCTTATTTTAGAATTAATTGATTTAGCTAAATTAATTATTTTTATTGATGGTATTTTGGGTATAAATATTTCACCACCTTTCATAAGATATATGTTTTTAAGTACGAAAAAAACACTTTCTTCTAATGATAAGAAAAATCTTGTCATATTCTTATCAGTAATAGGTAGTTCCTTTTTTCTTGCTGAAATAATTTTTGAGAAATATTCAACTACTGATCCTCTAGAATTTAGAACATTACCGTATCTAACAACAGAAAAAATTGACCTTCTTTTCCCAGAAACATTATTTGCAGCAATAAACAGTTTTTCTAAAACGAGTTTTGTTCCTCCATAAAGATTAATTGGATTTACAGCCTTATCAGTTGATAAAGCTATAGTTTTTGTAACGCCATTATTTAATGAAGCCTTAATTATATTTTCTGATCCATGAATATTAGTTTTTATGCATTCTAATGGATTGTACTCTGCTGTATCGACTTGTTTTTGGGCAGCAGCATGTATTACAATATCAACTCCAAAAAGTGCCTCGTTTAGTCTATCAAAATCTCTTACGTCACCTAAAAAAAATCTTAGTTTTGAACTATTAAATTTTTTTTTCATCTCAAATTGTTTAAGCTCGTCACGTGAAAAGATAATTATTTTTTTTAAATTAAATTTTTTAAGAAGTATCTCTACACATTTTTGACCAAATGATCCTGTACCTCCAGTGATCAATACAACTTTATTTTTTAATTCTTTTTTTAATTTTTGCATATTCTAAATTTTTTTTTATCCTGTTTATTACATATTTCTGTTTTTCCAAAGAAAGATCATTAAATAAAGGCAAGGTTAAGGCATTTTTAAAATATCTCTCCGAATTAGGAAAATTTTTATAAACTTTTCCTTTCATGCTTAGCACTTTATAAAGTGGTATATAGTGCTGCTGAACAATTATTTTATCATTTTTTAATTTTTGAATAAATTTGTTTTTATCTATTTTTAATTTTTCAAAATTAATAAAAACTACATATAAATGCCATGCTGATAAACTTGAATTATGAGTATAAATAGGTTCTAATAAATTTTTAATCGAATTAAAATTCTTCTTATAAATTTTTGATAGTAAACGTCTTCTTCTTAAAAAAGAGTTTATTTTTTTTAACTGACTTATACCTAGTATACAATTTATCTCAGACAAACGATAGTTTAAACTTGTTTCAAATATTTTATATTTCCAATGTTGTTTTACATTTCTAATTATTCCATGAGATCTTTGTTCTTTAATTTTTTTAAAAAATTTAAAATTATTTGTTGTTATTAATCCACCTTCACCAGTAGTAATTGTTTTAACTGGATGAAATGAAAATGTTGAAATATCAGAGTGCTGGCAGCTTCCTAATTTAAAAGTTTTATTATTAATTTTATAAGAAGAGCCAAAAGCGTGACATGCGTCTTCTAAAAAAAAACATTTCAATTTGTTTTTTAATAAATAAAAATCATTTATAAACTCAGGGCTTCCACCTAAATACATAGTTATAAATGCTTTTACTTTTTTAATTTTATTTTTTTTTACACAGTCCAAGACATTTTTAGGAGACATTTGTCCACTTTTATAATCTATATCGGCTAGAAAGATATTGGCTCTACATAATTTTGCAGTGCTATAGGCTGCAACAAAATTAATAGCAGGCATTATTATATTGTCACCCTTTTTTAGATTGATTGCTTTAAATGCCAAATGAATTGCGCTTGTACCACTATTTACCGCTAAAGAATATCTTGAACCTAAATATTTTTTTGTTTTTTTTTCAAACTCATTTAGAAAATATCCATTTGTATAAATATTTTTATTTTTTATTTTAAGTATATTTTTTAAATCTTTGCTGTCTACACTATGTGAGCCATAAGGAATATAATTCATTATATTTATTAAACTATAAAGTTTTTTTACTTAAATTTTCTCTGTAATATTTTATTAGATTTTTTAAACCTTTAATCTTTGAAAGTTTTTTAATTAAACCATCATCAAATATTTGATTCTCATATTCAAACAAGGAAATATTTTCTTTCGTTGGATGTGCTACAAAGTTAAAAAAAATCATATCTCTATAATTTCCTGGAGTTGGATCGCCCGCTCTATGAATTAGCTCTGTTGTGCTGCACAAAAGTGCGTCACCTTCTTTTCCAACATTATTATAAAAAATTTCATCATTAATATTTAGTTTGTTTTTATTATATGAGTGCCTATTTTTATAATTCAATTTATTTAGGAAATCTTTTGAATATTCTTTTTTTACTAAGGTCAATGGTCCATTCTCAATTTCAACATTATGTAAATTAACAAAAATTTTAAACATATTGTATGTATAACCGTCTGTGTGAAAAAAATTACTATATGTTTCGCTAGTTTTAGACGATGGATAATTTCTTGAGATTGTTAAAAACGTTAAAAGTAATTTTTGATTATAATAGCTTTCAATAATCTTTATTTGCTCATCTAAGTCTATTTGAAGAATACTTTTTAAAATTTTAAGAATTTCTGGTGTAATTTTGTAATGAAATAGAAAATCTTTGTTATTTGAGGGCTTTTGAGCTTTTAAAAGCACATTTAATTCTTTAATTCTCTCATTATTAACCTTACCTAATTTTGCATAACCATTTTTATGGTATTTATTAATAAATTCGTATTTTAAATATTCTAAATTACAAATATTTTTTTTATAATAATGATTGTATAAATTATTTGAAAAAGGATTTGAATTTTTAAATATACGCAAACCTAAATTGTAATTTATTTTATCAATAAAATTAAATAAAGCGCTCATAAGTATTTTTACTCTAAAAGTTAAACTTCAATTTTATATTTTTTTAATATTTCTATTCCCTTTTTAAAGGAACTTAAATCGACAATATCATCTGTTTCAATTGTTATTTTAAACTCTTCTTCAAGTGCCGATATTAAACTCATATGACCAATTGAGTCCCATTCGGGTATTTCATTATATTTTAATTTTTCGTTAAATACTGATGAATCAATATTTAGTGAATTTATAAATGCATTTTTATATTTTTCTAAATTGCTCATATATTTTTTTTTCAAGACTGGGTACATCAAGTTCATGATGTTGCTTCATAAAATCATAATTTCCACCATTACTATATCTATCCTTAATGCCGATTAAAATTTGTGGAGGTGCGTTTTTAATTTGAGTTTTAACTTCAGAGATTGCTGAACCTAATCCTCCTATTACATTATGTTCCTCAATAGAGACAATCATTTTACTTTTTTTACACTCTTCAATTATTATTTTTCGATCGATCGGTTTAATTGTATGCATGTTTATAACGCTACAGTTCAAATTTTTTTTTTTAAGATTTGCTGATACCTCTAGCGCATTTTTTACCATAGTTCCAGTAGCAAAAATTGAAATATCTTCTCCATCAATCAATTTAATTGCTTTACCAATTTCAAAATTATAATCGCTTAAAAAAACAGATTTATTATTTGTTCCACCTGTTAATCTTATATAAACACTATTTTTATGTTTAATAGCTGCATACACACTTTTAGCAGTCTCACCACAGTCAGCTGGAGAGATAATAGTTAAATTTGGTATAGATCTTAGCACACCAATGTCTTCGATACTACAATGTGTAAAACCAAGATTACCCAAAACAAGCCCACTTGCTAATCCAATCATAATAATTTTCTCTTTCATATAACCAAGATTAACTTTAATTTGTTCGCAACATCTTAAGGTTTGGAATGGTGAGAATGTGGTTGTAATAACATCGTATCCTTCGCTTGCCATACCAGCAGCTACTCCTATGAGGTTTTGCTCTGCTATACCCACATCTAAATAATTATTTAAATATGTTTTTCTAAATCTGTCTAGTCCCGCTGAAGTAGAAACATCAGAAGTTAAAATCATAAGTTTATCGTTTTCTTTCACAAGCTCTAAAGCTACTAGGCCAAAAGTTGCTCTAGAACCAATAGAAGAATAAAGTTTTATATTTTTTTCAGTTAATATCATTATCTAGTTCTTTTATTGCTTCATCGTAAAGTTTTTGTGTTAAAATTGAGTGATGCCAATTATTATTATTTTCAAACATTTTAATACCTTTTCCTTTAACCGTTTTTGCAAGTACTAATAATGGTTTTTCATTTTCGCCAATTGTATTAAAAGCATTCATTATTTCTTGAATGTTATGTCCGTCAATTTCTGAAACTAGCCAACCAAAAGATTTCCATTTCTCACTCATATTTTTATTTTCTAATATTTCGTCTGTTGATCCAGTTTGTTGAAAATTATTATTATCGATAATAACTATTAAATTTTTAAGTTTTAACTTAGGTATTAACATCGCAGCTTCCCAAATAGATCCCTCGTTGCACTCACCATCTCCTAAAACTACATATACATTCCTATTAATTTTTTTTTTTTTCAAAGATATAGCTACACCAATTCCCAACGATAAGCCCATTCCTAAACTTCCTGTAGAAAAGTCAATTCCTATTTCTTTATTTTTTACAGGGTGTCCTAAAAGTTTGCTTTCTGATTGTTCAAAAGTTTCTAAATCTTTTTTGTTTATAAATTCTTTTTCAAATAATATTGCATATTGAGCTAAACAAGCGTGCCCCTTACTTAAAATAAATCTGTCAGAATCAGAACTATTTTTATTTAAAAAAAAATATTTACTATACAAAGTTGCCACAACATCTATTATAGAAAGTGCTCCACCAATATGTGCTGCATGCGATCCACCAGCTTTGGCCATAAAAAGTATATTTTTCCTTAAATTATTAGAAAGTTTCTTAATATTTTCTATTTCAGACATTTATAAATTATAACTCTTCTTCAAATAGTCCACCATCAACTCTTATATTTTGTCC
>CETH01161131.1_pt1 | contig 21323 bp, 20 predicted proteins | sample 361461 | NCBI WGS metagenome assembly CETH01 (sample SAMEA2622695, study PRJEB7988) | marine metagenome | isolation source: saline water (ENVO:00002010), including
ATAAATGATATTAAATCACTAATAATTTTGGCTTTATTATGAATTTGTTATCTTCAACGTCTATTTTCAGTTTTTATACTTTATTAAGTAGGGTTTTGGGCTATTTAAGAGATATTCTTATAGCCGTTTTCCTCGGAACAAGTATTTATGCAGATGCATTTTTTGTTGCGTTTAGACTGCCAAATACATTTAGAAGGTTATTTTCAGAGGGTACTTTTAATGCGGCATTTATTCCAAGCTACGCAGGAGAAAAATTAAAAAGCGAGGAAAGTGGAAAAAAATTTGCTGACGAAGTTTTCAACCTACTTCTGTTTTTTTTAATAATTTTAGTTTTAGTTGTAGAGATATTCACTCCTTTCTTAGTATATATAATAGCTCCAGGTTTTTACGATGACGCAGAGAAATTTAGTATAGCCACTGAACTCACTAAATTTACATTTCCTTTTTTACTTTTTGTTAGCCTTTCTTCATTGTTATCAGGAATATTAAATACAAATAATAAATTTGCTGCTGCAGCCGCAGCTCCAATTGTATTGAACATTGTATTAATTTTATCTTTAATAATATCTTTTTACTTAGATTTAAATTTTGTTAAAAATTTATCTATTGGAGTCACACTGGCCGGAATTATGCAATTGATTATTCTTCTGGTAGTTACAAAAAAATATTATATTCCATCAATTAAAATAAAATTTAAAATTGATGAAAAATTAAAATATTTTTTTAAAAAACTTTTACCAAGTATATTCTCTTCAGGCATCACTCAAATTAATATACTCATTGGGACCATAATAGCCTCATTCCAAACAGGTGCAGTGTCCTACCTGTATTATGCCGATAGAATTTATCAATTAAATTTAGCGATAGCTGGAATTGCAGTAGGAACAGTTGCTTTACCAAGCCTTTCTAAAAGTATAAAAATAAATGATCAAAGCTCAGTGAATTTTTTACAAAATAAATCTATAGAGCTCTCACTATTGTTATCAATTCCAGCAGCTTTTGGATTGTTTATAGCATCTAAAGAAATAGTGAGTTCTTTATTTGGCTATGGTTCATTTGATAGTGTAGATATAATTTATACATCAGAAGCTTTAGTATACTTCTCAATTGGGGTTCCTGCCTTTGCTTTAATAAAAGTATTATCAAATTTTTATTTTGCTCGTGATAATACAAAAACTCCATTCTATATATCTGTTATTACGATGTTTATTAATATTGCTATTAGTATATCGTTATTTAAAAAATACGGATTTATTATTATACCTATTGCCACTTCTATTTCTACCTGGATAGGAGTAATAATTTATTTTTATTTTCTCAATCAAAAAAATATTATTAACGTCTATAGAAAAACATTATTTAATATTTTAAAAATTTTATTTTCAGTGGTGTTAATGTCTTTTTCCCTTTATTTTGGTTTAGATTATTTTGAGGATAAGTTCGATTATACTTATAAATTTAAATTAATTTATTTATTAATTGTGGTAAGTTTATCAGCAGCAATATATCTATTATCAACAACTCTTTTAGGAGTTCTAAATTTAAAAAGTTACAGATTAAAATGAATAAAAACCATAAAGAGCTAGTCTTTTCAGGTGTTCAGCCAACAGGTGATTTACACTTAGGTAATTATTTAGGCGCAATTAAAAATTTTGTGGATTTACAAAAAAAAATGTCATGCATTTACTGTGTTGTAGATTTACATGCAATAACCGTTTTTAAAGAGCCAAATGATTTAAGAGAAAATATTTTAGAAACTGTAGCTAGCTTCTTAGCATGCGGGCTTGATTCAAACAAAAGTATTATTTTTAACCAATCATCTGTAAGTGGTCATAGTGAATTGGCATGGATACTTAATTGTGTATCAAGGATAGGATGGATAAATCGTATGACTCAATTTAAAGAAAAAGCTGGTTTGAATAAAGAAAACGCTAGCGTTGGACTTTATGTTTATCCAAATCTAATGGCTGCAGATATTTTACTATACAAAGCTACTCATGTTCCAGTTGGTGATGATCAAAAACAACATTTGGAGTTAGCAAGAGATATTGCTCAAAAATTTAATCACGATTTCAAAACTGATAATTTTTTTCCATTACCAGAGCCTCTCATTGGAAAAAAGCTTTCAAGAGTTATGAGTTTAAGGGATGGAAAAAAAAAGATGAGTAAGTCTGAAGACTCAGCTTACTCTAGAATAGATTTAAAAGACACAGAAGATGAAATAATAAAAAAAATAAAAAAAGCCAAAACAGACTCTTCTCCAATACCAGAAAATAAAGCAGATTTAATAAATAGACCAGAAGCGTTGAATCTTTTAAATATTTATTCTTTTTTAACTGGTTCGACATTGGAAAAAACATTGGGAGTAATGAAAGGTAAAGATTTTTCTAAATTCAAAAATGAATTATCAGATGTTTTAATTTCAACAATTTGTCCAATAGGTAAAAAAATAAATGAAATTAAAAAAGACAAAGCACTTTTGACGAAAATACTTAAGGATGGTACAGAAAAAGCTAGATCTATTGCTGAAAAAAATCTAGTAGAGGTCAAAAAATTAGTAGGTTTAGTGTGACAATATAATTGTATTTTTTTTTAAGCTTATGATAAATTTAACTATGATTCAAATAGAGAATACACCAAACCCAAACGCGTTAAAATTTTTATCAAAGAATATTATTTCTGAGATAGGATCAGTCGAATTTCAAAAGAAAGACCTTGAAAAAGCAAAAAATTCTATAGTTAAAAATATTCTTAAAATTGATGGGGTTGAATTAATTCTTCTTTCAGAAAATTTTTTAAGTGTTAAAAAAAATGATAAAGTTAACTGGGATAATATTAAACCTGTAGTAATTTCTTACTTAAACGATTATTTTGAAAAAAGTAAAAAGCCTATTCTAACTAAGGAAGAAAAAAGTAAAAATGAAGTTAGTCATAAAAAAGATAAAAATGATACTATTGATAAAATTAACGATGTTCTTGAAACTAAGATAAAACCTGCAGTAGCAAGAGATGGTGGAGATATAAAATTTGTTTCTTTTGAAAAAGGGGTTGTAACAGTTGAGCTTAGAGGAAGTTGTTCAGGCTGTCCAAGCTCTGCTTTGACTTTAAAAAGGGGAGTTCAAAATCTTCTAAAACACTATGTAGAAGGTGTTGAGTCAGTAGAAGCAATTTAAAATGAAAAAAAATATACCCTATAGAGACCAGTTAATTGAACTTTCTAAATTATATGAGATTGAAGAAATTAACAGTTATATAAAATCAAAAAAAAAATTAACAACTTCTCAAATCGAACTTATTTTATTGAAAAATAAAGTCAGACTTCCTGAACACAGTTATAGCAAAAAAAAGATTGCAGAAATTAAATTTAAAGAACAGGTTTTAACAAACGTCATGATCACGTGTTGCTTAATTCTTTTTGTTGTTAGTTTGGTAAGTGTTAGGCCGTATATTAAAAATGTTACCAGTAAAATTAAATTTTCTTATATAGCCAAGGAATACAAAGATAATAAAAAACTATTTCCTGAAAAATTAGACAATAAAAATTTTAATCCTAATAAAAAAAATGAAGATAATAAGATTAGCTTAGATACAAAAATTACTTTAAACTTATTTGAAAATCTTAAGTATGATTTAAAAAATATCAGGTTAGGAGAAACTGTTAAGCCTGTGTACCTTTCAAAGCTTCCACCAGATCTAAAAAATATTAAAAGCACAACTAAAAGAAAAAATACATTTATCAAAATTATTCTACCTTTAGTAATTGATGAAAATAATAAAATTTTAGAAAATAGAAGAAAACTTTTTAAAATTTTAGGAAAAACTAGTAATACGATGGGTGAAAAGCGTTGGCTCAAAAGAAGATTTGAAGATTACAAGATAAGCAATGAAGATGTCACTGAGTTAAAAATTAGAATGGATATTATACCGGTTTCATTAGCAATTGCTCAAGCAGCTAAAGAAAGTGGATGGGGAACTTCGAGATTTGCACTTGAAGGAAACGCAATGTTTGGTCAATGGACTTACGGTAAAGATGGCATTAAACCAAAAGATGGTGCTGGTACTGATCACAGAGTACTCAAGTTTCCAATGCTCAGATCTTCAATAATGGCCTATCAAAAAAACTTGAATACACATAAAGCATATGGGGAATTTAGAGAAAATAGATCTAAGTTAAGAGAAGAGAATAAAAAAATATCAGGACTTGATTTAGTACCATATCTCGAGAGCTATGCAGCAACAGGAAAAGATTATGTTAAAACTTTAAAATCTATTATTTCACAAAATAAACTTACCGATTTTGATAGCTCCGAATTAATGAATTCTAGCAAAAATAATTCTTTAACTTTATAAATTTGATATAACAAATTGGATCCCTAACCATCTCCATTCTCCAGTTTTTTCTCTTAATGAGCAGTTTATTCTACCCCTTTCCGTTGTGAATTTTCCATCTAGAACTATACTTAACTCTTTTTCATTAATAAAATTTAATTTTGTTTTTCTCCATTTATTCTGCTCATTTGAGTAACAATTTATATTTTTAATATTTGGACCATCTTTAAAAAAAATTATTTTAACTCTAGGAGGATTATTTTCAGGCAATAGATATCTTTCTTCTGGAATTATTTTTTTATATTGAAAAGGTATCGTTTTTAATAACCTTTCAAATCTTTTAGCTTCACCATATTTTTCATTTATTGGGAATCTTGGAAGCTCGAATTTATCTTTTGTCATATCAATCACTCCAGAATGTTGCCCAAATCCATAATCAAAACCCATTTCTTTGACGATTCTTTTATATGAATTTTTATATTCACCAAAAGGATAGGCAAAAAGTTTTGTTTTATTATTTAGTTTTTCATCTAAAAGTTTTTTCGCAGTAATTAAATCATTCCTTATTTCATCATCATTCATATCAACCAAGTATTCATGGGTATGGCTGTGATTTCCTATATGGACAAAATCAAATTTAGATATTTCTTTTAATTCATCCCAGCTCATATAACCTCTTGAACCAACACTTTCTGTGTTAACAAATATTACAAAAGGTATCCTTTCTTTTTTTAATATTGGCCATGCATTTTCATAAAATGACGTAAAACCATCATCAATTGTCAACATTACTTTTTTAGTTTCATTTTTTTTATTTACATATTCGTTAAATTGTTCATATGAGATAAATTCTAACCCAGAGTCTTTGATTAACTTTATATGCAATTTAAAGTCTTTAATTTTGATATTTGTTGAAGGGTACTTGTTTTCCTCAAAACGATGATACATTATGGAAATAATTCCTTTATCTTGAATTTGAGAATAGGAAAAGCCTGGTATTAATAGAACTGTAAATAAAATGATAATTAAAGATTTTTTAATAGTAAGTTTCACTGGTAAAAATAATTTTCTTGGTTTAAGGTTGAATAATAATTTTTTTATTAAAAAATTTCAAACAAATATCAAAAGTAACGATAATCTTGTTAATAATATATTCAAATTTACTAAGGAAAAAAACGCAAATCTTGATAAAAATTTTTCAATAATTGTAAATATTGGACCTGGCAGTTTTACCGGTATCAGAATTTCATTGGCTGTGGCAAAAGGTATAAATCTTTCAACAGGCGCGAAGATTTATGGATATAAGGATGCAAATTTAAAGGTTTTTAGGCCCAAAAATATTGAATTATTAATAAAAAAAAATTTAATAGAAAATAATTTGATTAAACCAGTATACATGAGCTAAATTACCTAAAATCAAATGAGTAAAATAGAGGAAAAATGTAAAGAAAAAGGGGTAAGACTTACAGAGCAACGTAGAATAATTGCTAAAGTCATATCAGATTCTAAAGAGACATACGGTTCAAAGGACCACCCAGACGTTGATGAGCTTCATAAGAGAGCGACAAGCATTGATAAAAAAATAAGTATCGCTACCGTTTACAGAACTATAAAACTTTTTGAAGAGTCAGGAATTTTAATTAGACATGATTTTAAAGAAGGAAAATCTCGATATGAACCAACAACAGAAGAACATCATAACCATTTGATTGATATAAATACAGGAGATATAGTCGAGTTTGTTGACAAAGAAGTAGAAGATCTTCAAAAAAAAATTGCACAGAAATTAGGGTATAAATTAGTTGACCATAAATTAGAGTTATACGGATCAAAAATTAAAAAAAATTAGAAACTTGCAAAAAAATTTCTTTATCAAAACTTTTGGATGTCAGATGAATGAATACGATAGTAATCGTATTTCTGACTTAGTAAAACAGATCGGATATAAAAAAACAGAAGTTATAGAAGATACAGATTGTTATATTTTAAATACATGCCATATAAGAGAAAAAGCAACTGAAAAAGTTTATCATGATATTGGCAGATTAAAAAAAAAATACAGAAATAAAAAAAAACCAATTGTGTTAATCACAGGATGTGTTGCCCAAGCAGAAAACGATGAGATGTTAAGGCGTGAGAAGTATATCGACGCTGTTATTGGACCACAATCTTATCAAAATATTCCTAAGATTTTATTAGAGATCAGCAATAAAAATTCTGTTTCAAATTTTACAGACTTTGATGTAATAGAAAAATTTGACAAGCTTAATAGTGTAAAAAATACTGACTCAAAAATTTCAGCTTTTATAACAATCCAAGAAGGATGTGATAAGTTTTGTAGTTTCTGTGTAGTTCCCTACACAAGAGGAAATGAATATTCAAGGTCCTTTAAAGAAATAATAAATGAGGCAAACGAGTTAGTCCTAAACGGGGTAAAAGAAATTGTTTTGTTAGGGCAAAATGTTAACGCGTATAATTATAAATTAAGTGATCAAAATTTTAAATTGTCAAATTTAATAAGAGAATTAAATCAAATTAAAGAGCTCAAAAGAATTAGATACACTACTTCTCATCCCAATGATATGACAGATGATTTAATTGATTGTTATAAAGATGTGGAAAAACTTGTAACCTTCCTTCATTTGCCAGCACAAAGCGGCTCAAATAAAATTCTAGAAAAAATGAACCGTAAATATACGAAAGAAAAATATTTATCTATTGTTGAAAAAATGCGTAAAATTTCTCCTGAAATAGAATTTTCAAGCGACTTTATAGTTGGATACCCAGGAGAAACAGAAAAAGACTTCAATGATACAATTGAATTAATCAAAAAAGTCAATTTTGTTAACTCTTACTCATTTATTTACAGTGCTCGACCTGGAACACCAGCCTCATATTTGGAACCTGTTTATAAAGAAATCCAAAAAAAAAGGTTAATAAAATTACAAAGTATACTTGATGAAGTTCAAAAAATTAAAAATAAAAATAGTATTGGAAAATTTAAAGAGGTTTTAGTTGAAAATAGGTTGAAAAATCAGAGCAAATTCTTTGGAAGGACTTTAGATCTAACACCAGTTATTTTTGATGCAACTAAGCACGACATCGGTCAGATCATTGAAGTGGAAATTAAAGATTTTAATAAACATTCACTATTTGGATCAAAAAGAAACTCCGAGAAAGAGACAGCAGCATAATGTTAGAAGCCAAAAATTTAGAAAAAAACATTCTTATTAAAAAAATAGATAGTGAGACCCTAAATGTAAAAATATTTAATAATAAAATGCTCATGACAATTGTTGGTGAGTTTAACGTAAATTTGTCTGAACTAGAAAAAATCACAAATACAAAACTTTTTTTTAGAGGAAATTCAATTACCGTCAAAGGAGATAAAGACTCAATTTTAAGTGTTTCAGAATCTTTTAAATATCTAGTTAATAAATATCTCGTTACCAATTCTATTGAAAAAGGTGATATAATTTCTTCAATTAAAAATAATATGTCAAATACTTACGAAAAAAATAAAAACAATGTAAGACCATTAGGACAAGTGATTAAAACACCTAGAAAATCAGTTGTACCAAGATCAAAAAAACAATCTGAATATTTAGAAGCGCTAATAAATGAAAAAATTGTTATATCCTTCGGACCCGCAGGTACTGGAAAAAGTTATTTAGCAGTGTCCGTAGCAGTTAAAATGCTAATGGAAAAAAAGGTCGAAAGAGTAATTTTGTCTAGACCTGCCGTTGAAGCAGGTGAAAGATTAGGTTTTTTACCGGGCGATATGAAAGACAAAGTAGATCCATATCTAAGACCCCTTTATGATGCTTTATATGATTTGTTTGGATTTGAAAAGATTCAAAAAAAAATTGAAACAGGAGAAATTGAAATTGCGCCGCTAGCCTTTATGAGGGGAAGAACTCTTAAGAATTCTTTTGCTATATTGGATGAAGCTCAAAACGCCTCACCAACGCAAATAAAAATGTTTTTAACAAGAATAGGTGAAAATTCAAAACTGGTTGTTAATGGAGATCCTTCGCAAATAGATTTAATAAATAAAAATGATTCTGGTCTTATAAAAACAAAAAGAATTTTGGAGGAAGTAAAAGAAATAAAGTTTATAGAGTTTGACCACAATGATGTGGCAAGACATCCTTTGGTTACTAAAATAGTAAAAGCTTATCAAAAAAAAATTGATGATAAAAGTTAATGTATTCATTCAAGAAAAAAAATGGAAAAAATATATTATCAATCCTCAGAGGGATCTAAAAAACAAAATTAGTAAAATAAAAAATGCCATACCTTTTCTAAAAAGAAGAAAAGTAGCTTTTTCGGTACTTTTATCCGGAAATAAAGAAATCAAAAATTTAAATAAGAAGTTCAGAAATAAAAATAAAATAACAGATATTCTATCTTTCCCCCTGTATTCATGCAAAGAGCTAAAAAAAGAAATAGCAAAAAATAAGTTCATTTATCTGGGCGATGTGATTTTAAATTACTATAAAATTCAGGAGTTCAAAAAGAAGGATTTTATAATAAAATTTAATAAACTTTGGATACACGGACTACTTCATTTAATTGGACACAAACACTATAAAAATAAAGATTTTTATAAAATGAATAGATTAGAAAATAAAATTTTAAATATAATTAACAAAAATAAATGATGAATTTTTTTAATAGAAGAATTTATATTTTACTTATTTTTCCGATATTTTTAGGAGCTATATCTGTTTTAAGTTTTCAGCCATTTAATTTAGTTTATATTAATTTTCTATCATTGCCCGCATTATTTTGGTTGATACTTTACGTTAAAAAAAAATCAAAAAGCACATATAGAAAAAAACCTTTTACTAAAAATTTATTTTATTTAGGAACCTCATTTGGTTTCAGTTTTTTCTTTTTTGGTCTTTATTGGATTATTTATTCTATGACATTTGATGAATCCTTTAGAGTTTTTATACCTTTTGGATTATTTCTAATACCGCTTTTCTTATCACTTTTTTTTTCTATACCAATCGTTTTATCTGGATACTTTATAGATGAAAAAATATCATCGATTCTTTTAATCAGCTTACTTTTTGGTTTTTCAGATTTTACTAGAAGTATAATTTTTACCGGATTCCCCTGGAATCTTTGGGCATATAGTCTTTCATTCTCAGTTGAAAATTTACAATTAATTCATATTTTAGGTTTTTTTTCTCTTAATTTAATTTTTATCACTCTTTTCTTTCTTCCGGCAGCCTTTTTTTTTAAAAATCTTAATAGGTATTTAGTATTTGCATTTCTTCTAGTGATAATTTTTTCAAATTATATTTATGGTTCCTATGTAATAAATTCAAAAAAAAATTATGTAGAAAATGAGAATAAAAAAATTAATTTTAAAATTGTAACAGGTGGATTTAAACTATCGGAATTCAACGATCCGTTAGATATTACTTCAAGATTGATAAGGTTTAGTGAACCAATAAAGAATAAAAAAACTATTTTTATTTGGCCAGAAGGTACCTATATGAGTCAAAATTTTTTAAATAGTAAAATAAAATCCTTATTTAAAAATAACTTTTCTGAAAATCATTTAATAATATTTGGAACAAATACTTCAAAAAATCTTGATGAAAAAGAAGAGTATTTTAATAGCATGTTATTAGTTAATAATAATTTAGATATTATTGCGCAATATGATAAAAAAAAATTAGTACCATTCGGTGAATTCTTACCCTTTGAGAATTTTTTAAATAAGTTAGGAATGAAAAAGATTACACCTGGATATTCTTCTTTTTCGAAAGGTAAAGAAAATTACCAATTTGATTTTAATTTTGATGAAATCAAAATAAAATTATTTCCATTGATCTGTTATGAAATTATTTTTCCCAATCTTATAGAAAACAATAATAATAAATATAATTTTATAATAAATATTTCTGAAGACGCATGGTTTGGAGATAGTATTGGACCGCACCAGCACTTTGCAAAAGCTATATTTAGATCAATAGAGTCTAGAACATTTGTTATAAGGTCAGCGAATAAGGGTAAAAGTGCGTTTATAGATCCTTTCGGCAAAGTAATTAAAGCTTTAGAACCAATTGAGACCGGCAACATTGAGATAGAACTACCGCTGCTTGAATTCATTAAAAAAGAATACAAAAAAAGTTTGATATTTTACTTACTTTTATTTACATATGTCTTCACATTTTTTGCATTACGTAAATTTAAAAAATAAAAATGAAAACTGATAACTATTTTTTTACAAGCGAGTCAGTATCTGAAGGGCATCCAGATAAAGTTTGCGATAGAATTTCTGATATGGTTGTTGATACATATCTGTCAAAAGATCCTGACGCAAGAGTAGCTTGTGAGACTCTTACAACAACAAACAAAGTAGTGTTAGCTGGGGAAACTAGGGGGCCGGAAATAAAAAAAGATGATTTAATTCAAAAAGTCCGTAATTGCATAAAAGATATTGGATACGAACAAAAAGGTTTTCACTGGAAAAATTGTGATGTTGATGTTTACCTTCATTCCCAATCCGCAGATATCGCGATGGGAGTTGACTCGAAGGGAAATAAAGATGAGGGAGCAGGTGACCAAGGTATAATGTTTGGTTATGCATGTGATGAAACAGAAGTATTAATGCCAGCGCCAATTTATTATTCCCATAAAATATTAGAATTAATGGCTTTAGATAGAAAAAAAGGTGTTGCCGATAAACTTGAACCAGACTCAAAAAGCCAAGTTACAATGAAGTATGTAAATGGAAAACCAACAAAAGTTACGTCGGTTGTAGTTTCTACTCAACATTCACCAGAAGTAGATCAGTCTAAAGTAAAAGAAATTGTAAGACCATACTTAGAGAAAGCAATACCCAAAAATTTGCTTTCTGAATTAAGAGAAGAAGAATTTTATGTAAATCCTACAGGTCAATTTATAATTGGTGGCCCTGATGGAGATACTGGTCTTACAGGAAGAAAAATAATTGTTGATACTTACGGTGGTGCTGCTCCACATGGCGGCGGAGCATTTTCTGGAAAAGATCCAAGTAAAGTAGATAGATCTGCAGCTTATGCAGCAAGATATGTAGCAAAAAATATTGTGGCATCAAAAATTGCTAACAAATGTTTAATTCAACTGTCTTACGCTATTGGAGTTTCAAAACCTTTATCAATTTATGTTGATATGTTTGACAATGATGAAAAAAAAGCAAAGCATGTAGAAAAATTAATAAAAGATAATTTTGATTTAAGCCCTAGGGGAATTAAAGAAATGCTTTCTCTAAGCAGACCTATTTATGAATGTACAGCTGCATATGGACATTTTGGAAGAAAACCAGACTCAAAAGGTAGTTTTTCATGGGAAAAAACTGATAAAATTGGAGTTTTTAAAAAGTAATTCTTGAAAAAGTTAATATTATAAATTAAAAAGTAACTAAATTACCTGGAAATTCCAAAATGGGCTTTAGCCCATTTTTTTTTAGGCGAAAGGAAAACTTAATGTTGAATAGAGGTATTGATAAACAAGAATTGCTGAGAGTCGTTGACTCCGTAGCAAATGAAAAATCAATTGATAAGGAACTAATACTAAGTTCTATGGAGACGGCTATTCAAAAAGCAGCTTATAGTAAGTTTGGTACAGATAATGAAATCGAAGCTCAAATAGACAGAGAAAGTGGAAATATTAAAATTCAAAAAGTTTTAACTATTGTTGAAAAAGTAGAGGATCCTGCAAGAGAAATATCAATCAAAGATGCAAGCTCAATCCAGAAAGGTAAAGAAACTCCAAAAGCAGGTGATAAAATATATGAAGAATTACCCCAAGTTGATTTTGGAAGAATAGCTGCTCAAAGCGCAAAACAAGTTATATCTCAAAGAGTAAGGGAGGCAGAAAAAAATAGACAATATGAGGACTTCAAAGATAAAAAAGGACAAATTTTAAGTGGAGTAATCAAGAGGCAAGAATACAGTAATGTAATAGTTGATTTAGGTAGAGCAGAAGGAATAATTAAAAAAGAGGAGCTAATTCAGAGGGAAATTTTAAAAAACGGAGATAGAGTAAAAGCAGTATGTTATGAAGTAAAACAAGATGCAAAAGGGCATCAAATATTCTTATCAAGAGCACACCCGCAATTTCTTGCTAAGCTATTTTTTCAGGAAGTTCCCGAAATCTACGAAGGGACAATTGAGGTAAAATCAGTTTCTAGGGACCCAGGAAGTAGAGCTAAAATTTTAGTTTATTCAAAAGATTCTTCGCTTGATCCCGTAGGCGCATGTGTAGGAATGAGAGGGAGTAGAGTGCAAACAGTAGTTAATGAATTACAAGGGGAAAAAATAGATATTATTAAATGGACTGAAGACCTACCAACTTTAGTAGCTGAATCTTTATCTCCAGCGGAAATCCAAAAAGTTTTAATAGATGAACAGAATAAAAGAATTGAAGTTATCTTAACGGAAGAAAATCTTAGTAAAGCTATTGGAAGAAGAGGACAAAATGTTAGACTGGCATCAAAACTCATAGGTTATGAAATAGATATACTTACTGATAAAGAAGACTCTGAGAGAAGACAAATAGAATTTAAAGAAAAAACAGATAATTTTGTTAAAAGTTTAGAGGTAGACGAAACTTTAGGTCAACTGCTTGTATCTGAAAATTTTCAAAATGTAGAGGAAATTGCACAATCAAATCCTGAAGATTTGCATAAGATTGAAGGTATAGAAGAAGAAACTGCAAAAGAACTTATTTCAAGAGCAGCAGAGAGTTTAGAAAAAGAGAAATTGGAAATATCCAAGAAATTGAAAGATCTTGGTGTTGAAGATTCTTTGCTTAATTTAGAGGGCATGACACAAGGTATGTTAGTAGTATTAGGTGAAAAAAATATTAAAAAACTAAAAGATTTTGCAGAACTGTCATCAGATGAACTTATTGGTGGTTATGACGAGATTAAAGGCAAGAGAATAAAGATAAACGGTTACCTTGAGGATTTTGCTTTGTCCAGGGATGAAGCAGATGGCTTAATAATGGGTGCTAGAAAAATTGTTTTCGGAGACTAGTTTAAATGGAGAAAGATAAAAATAAAAAAAAAACACTTACAATATCTGGAAGTTATACAAAAAAAACATTACCAGAAACTGGAAAAAAACCCGAGACAAAAATATTTAATGTTTACAAGAAAAAACCACAAGGTAACTTTTTTAAAAAACCTTCGCAAAGCTTTGTAAAGCCAGCAGAAAAGCCAAATAAAAAAAATTTTTCTAGAAAATATGCAGAGCAACAAGCTACTAAAAGATTTATTCACTCTGAGAAGAAAGATTCTTCCAAGTCTAAATCAAAAACAGAAGATAAAAAAAAGAGCTTTGATAGTAAAAGAGAGCACAAGCTTACAGTTTCGAGAGCTATGAATGTTGAGGAGTTTGAAATTAAACAACGAAGTCTAGCATCGGTAAAAAGAGCAAGGCAAAAAGAGAAAAAACTCAAAAAAGACGATATTAAAAAAGAATTCAAAAAGGTAATAAGAGATGTAAACATTCCTGACAAAATAACCATACAAGAACTTTCAAACAGAATGGCTGAACAATCCACTGGAATAATAAAATTTCTATTGAATATGGGAGTTAAAGCAACAATTAATCATACCATAGATAAAGATACAGCTGAATATATTGTAAAAGAGTTTGGGCACAATCCTGTTTTAGAAAAAGTACCTGCAGTAAATTTTGAAAAAGATGATCAAGAGGATCAACAAGATCTTAAACCACGTCCGCCAATTGTTACAGTTATGGGTCACGTAGATCATGGGAAAACATCTTTATTAGACTCTTTAAGAAGTACTGATGTAGTTTCGGGTGAGCATGGTGGAATAACTCAACATATAGGGGCCTATCAAGTTGCAGACGAAAAAGGAAAATTGATCACTTTTATTGATACACCGGGCCATGCAGCATTTACCGAAATGAGAGCAAGAGGATCTAAAATTACAGATATAGTAGTTTTAGTCATAGCAGCAGACGATGGAGTAAAACCTCAAACAGTTGAAGCTATTAAACACTCTAAAGCTGCAAAAGTTCCAATTATTGTAGCAATAAACAAATGTGATTTACCAAACCCAAATACCGAAAAAATAAAAAATGAACTTATGCGTTACGAATTAATAGCTGAAAGCCTCAGTGGGGATACCCTTTTTGTTGAAGTATCAGCTAAAACCAAAAAAAATCTAGACAAGTTGAAAGAAAATATTTTACTCCAGTCAGACTTATTAGATTTAAAAGCTGCGAAAACTGGAAATGCAAAATGTGTTGTTTTAGAAGCTAAGATTGATAAGGGCAAGGGGCCAGTAGCAACAGTGCTAGTAACTAATGGTGAATTGAAAAAAGGAGATTATTTTATTTGTGGAAATACTTACGGAAAAATCAGGGCAATGATAAGTCACAATGGCAAAATAATTGAAAATGCTTATCCATCATCACCAGTAGAAATTCTTGGTTTAAAAGAGAAAGTACAGGCTGGTAATGAATTTTTTGTTGTAAAGAATGAAGAAGAGGCTAAAAAAATAAGTGATTTTAAAAAAGTTGGTATTAGAGAAAATAAAATTTCTATTTCTCCAGATAAAACAAATATATTTGAAAAAGGTAATACGAAAAAAGAACTAAATATAATATTAAAATCGGATGTTCATGGCTCAAGTGAAGCACTAAAGAATGCAATAGATAAAATAGAACACCCTGAAGTTAAACCTAAAATCATATTGTCTGATATAGGAACAATTAATGAGACCGATGTCTCTTTGGCAAAAGCATCAAATGCTATTATTATAGGTTTTAATATAAAACCTAACAGGGAAGCTAAAAATTCAGCTGAAAATTACAAAGTAAGAATTGAATTCTTCAATATAATTTATAAAGCGATAGAATTTGTTGAAAACAACTTATCTGGCTTACTGGAGCCGGAAATAAAAGAAAAAGTAGAGGGCATGGCAGAAATTTTGAGAATATTTAAATTGTCAAAGTCAGGGAAGGTGGCCGGATCTAAAGTTACAGAAGGTGAAATAAAAAACAATTCTAAAGCTAGAATTTTAAGAGACGGAAAAGTTGTTCATGAAGGAAGCATAGTTAGTATTTTTAGGGAGAAAAATGCTGTAAAAGAGGTAAAAAATGGACTTGAGTGTGGAATTGCATTTAAAAATTTTGCAGATTTTAAGGAGAAGGATATAATTGAGTCATATTCGGTTGATGTAATTCAAAGGGAAATACATGATTAAAGTTCAATCAGATTTGAGCCCAAGTCATAGAAAATTAAGAGTTGGTGAATTAATTAAACAAAACTTAGGGCAAATTTTTCTAAGAAATGAAGCAAAAATACCATCATTTAATACTAATTTAATTACAATAACAGAGGTCAAAATGAGTTCAGATTTGAAATCAGCAAGGGCGTACGTAATTCCACTGGGTGGCAAAGAAATAGATAAGACAGTTAAAACCTTGACCGAATTTTCTTATCTTGTTAGAAAGGCATTATCAAAGAAATTAGATATTAAGTTTCTTCCTAAATTACACTTTGTTGGAGACAAATCCTTTGATTACGCTGAAAGAATAGAAAAATTGATTAAGCAAAATAATAAATGAAATCAAAAAAAGAAATTATAAAGGCCCTAGGAATAAATTCAAAAGATGTTGGATCTACATCTGTACAAATAGGTCTATTGAGTGAAAAGATAAATAAACTTTCAGAGCATTTCAAAAAATTTAAAAAAGACAAACATTCTTTTAGAGGTCTAACAAAATCCGTTAATCAAAGAAAAAGGCTTTTAAATTATTTGAGTAAAAACGATCCTAAAAAGTATAGTGATATACTGAAGAAACTAAATTTAAGAAAATAATGTTTAAAGTATTTAAAGAAGAAATAGATTTTGGTGGAAAAAAACTTATTTTAGAAACAGGGAAGGTTGCACGACAGGCAGATGGTGCTGTAATTGCTACTTGGGGTGAAACAGTTGTTATTGCCACTGTTGTAGGAGCTAAAAAAGTTAATCCAGAGACAGATTATTTTCCTCTATCAGTAAATTATCAGGAAAAATATTATGCTGCAGGAAAAATCCCTGGAGGCTATTTTAAAAGAGAAGCAAGACCAACAGAGTCAGAAACATTAATATCAAGATTAATTGATAGGCCAATAAGACCATTGTTTCCAGAAAATTTTAGAAATGAAGTTCAGGTTTTACCCACAGTGCTTTCATACGACAATGAAAACGAAGCTGACATATTATCGATTATAGCAAGTTCAGCAGCTCTTTCGATTTCAGGGTTACCATTTAAAGGTCCTGTAGGAGCATCAAGAGTTGGTTTCATTGATGGAAAATGTATTTTGAACCCAACTAAGAAAGAATTAGATAATTCAAAATTAGATTTGGTTGTAGCCGGAACAAAAGATGCTGTTTTGATGGTTGAGTCCGAGGCATCCGGGCTATCTGAAAAAGAAATGTTAGAAGCAGTTAAGTACGGACACGAAAATTTTGTTCCTGTAATTAAAGGTATAGAAAAACTTGCAAAAAAGTGTTCAAAACAGGAATGGAAAATTGAAAAAAAGGACTTTAGTAAAATTGCAAAAAAAATTCAGAAAGAGCTAAGCAAAGATTTAGAAAAAGCTTTTTCAGAAAAAGACAAGAAGAAAAGATCAGAATTGATTAATTTAGCAGGGGAAAAATGTAAAAGTTTATTTGAGGATGACGAGGATCTTTTAGAACATGAGATAATGCTGCAACTAAAAAATTTAGAAAAAAATATTGTGAGATCAAGAATTTTAAAAAGTAAAAAAAGGATTGATGGTAGAGGATTATCAGATGTAAGGCCGATAAAATGCGAAGTTGGAATTTTACCAAGAGTTCACGGATCAGCTTTATTTACAAGGGGAGAGACGCAAGCACTTGTAACTACTACTTTAGGAACCACCGATGACGAACAAAGAATTGAAAGTCTCGAGGGTTTAAAAAGACAAAGATTTATGTTGCATTATAATTTTCCACCTTTTTCAGTTGGAGAAACCGGTAGAATTGGTACTGGTAGACGTGAAGTAGGACATGGAAAATTAGCTTGGAGAGCCCTGAACTCATCACTCCCAAAAAAAGAAAATTTTCCATACACTTTAAGAATTGTTTCGGAAATTACAGAATCCAATGGATCGTCATCAATGGCTACTGTCTGCGGGTCTTCTTTAGCATTGATGGATGCTGCAGTTCCAATTGCAGAACCTGTAGCAGGAATAGCGATGGGTTTAATTAAAGAAAAAGATAAATTCTCGATTCTTTCAGATATTTTAGGAGATGAGGATCATCTAGGAGATATGGATTTCAAGGTAGCTGGTACGAAGAACGGGATAACATCTTTACAAATGGATATAAAGATTACTGGAATTACCTTTGATATTATGGAGCAAGCTTTATCCCAAGCAAAAGAGGGAAGAGTTTATATTTTAGATGAAATGAATAAAACTCTTAAATCATCTAGAAAAGAAGTTGGAAAACACACACCAAAAATGGAAACAATTAAAGTTGACAAAAAAGATATAGCAACAGTTATTGGCAAAGGTGGTGCAACAATTAGGGAAATAGTTGAAAAGTCCGGAGCAAAAGTGGATGTTAAAGATACTGGTGAAGTTACAGTTGCAGCAGCAAATGAGGAGACTAGAAAAATAGCAGTTAAAATGATCAACGATCTTGTTGCAAAACCAGAGGTTGGAAAAACATACAAAGGTAAGGTTGTAAAAATTATGGAGTTTGGAGCTTTTGTAAATTTTCTAGGCAAACAAGATGGATTAGTTCATATTTCACAATTAGCTGCAAAAAGAGTTCAAAAAGTCACAGACGTTGTTAAAGAAGGTGATGAAGTTTCTGTAAAAGTAATTGGATTTGATAGAGGAAAAGTAAAATTATCAATCAAAGAAGCAGTTTAAATTTTATACTCAAAATTCTGAGTTTCTTTATTCACCTGAAGTTCTTTAGCTCCATTACGCAAATGAAAATTTCTTGCCATTTCAGTTAGCGGGGAAAGTGTGACCAATCTATTTAAGTGATTTGATTTCTTAATTTTTTTAAAAGCTTCTTTTACAATTAATTTACCACCTCCCTTTTTTTTTGACCACACCGTGTATGCAATCGCTATTTTACCAACATTTTTATTTCTCCAAGCACTCTGCAAATGAGCATCTCTTGTCATCAGATCAAAATCTTCAATTGTTTTTGGTATTTCATTTGTAAAGCCGAAACACATTATTGCACATATCTCCTTTTTATATTTAACGCCAAAGATTTTACGCCCGTAACTTGTCCTAAAGTTTACATCTAATTCAGGTCTTATCGGATCTTCCTTAGTATCACAAGTTTTAAGTTCAACAAGTTCTGCACCTTTTATCCAATCAAAAAAATTATCAAATTTTTCCTTTAATTTTTTATTAAATCTTTTCATCTAGTTATTAAGTTATTATTGTTATGAAATATTTTTAGGATTTGGCATACCAACTTTATTATAACCTGCATCAACGTAATGGATTTCTCCTGTTACACCTCCAGCAAGATCGCTTAATAAATATAAGGCTGATTTTCCAACATCATTTATATCTATATTCCTTTTTAAAAGAGAATGATCAGCACTCCATTTATATAAAAACTTTGCATCACCAATAGCTGAAGCAGCTAGAGTTTTAATAGGGCCTGCACTTATAGCATTTACCCTTATACCTTTTTGACCTAAATCTTTTGCTATGTACTTTACGCTTGATTCCAATGCTGCTTTACATACACCCATAACATTATAATTTGGAACAACTTTTGTGGACTCATATGTTAAAGTTAACATACTAGAACCAGACTTCATTATTGCCGATGCTTCTTTTGCAATTTCTGTAAAAGAAAAACACGAAACCAACATACTTTTTAAGAAATTATCTCTTGAAGTATTTATATACTCACCTGACAATTCTGACCTATCAGAAAATGCTATTGCATGAACAATAAAATCAAGATAGCCCCATTTACTTTTTATTTCTTTAAATGTTTTTGTAATGTCCTCGTTATTTTCTACATTGCAATTTAATAAAAATTTTGAATTTAAAGTTTCAGCCAAGGGAGTAACTCTTTTTTTTAATGCATCTCCTAAATAAGTAAAAGCTAATTCTGCGCCATTTTCATGAAGCTTTTTTGCAATGCCCCATGCTATTGATCTATCATTTGCAACGCCCATTATTAACCCTTTTTTACCTTTTACTAAGCTCATTATTTTAACCTTTCAAATAATAAAGTTGCATTAGTTCCACCAAAACCAAAACTATTTGACATAACAGAATTTAAAGTTACATCTTTTTCAATTTTAGTTACTATTGGAAATTTCTTTGCTTCCTCGTCCATCTCATTTACGTTTACAGAAGCTGCAATAAAATTATTTTTCATCATTATTAAACAATAAATAGCTTCATGCACTGATGCTGCACCAAGCGGATGACCAGAAAGAGATTTAGTCGAACTAATTTTGGGGATCTTATCGTTTTTAAAAGCTTCCTCTATAGCTTTTAACTCAGTGATATCACCAACAGGGGTTGATGTTCCATGAGCATTTATATAATCAATTTTATTACGCTTTGTTTTTAAAGCTAAATTCATACATCTTGCCGCTCCTTCACCTGAAGGTGCAACCATGTCATAGCCGTCAGAGGTAGCTCCATACCCAGTCAATTCTGCATAGATCTTAGCCCCCCTTGCTTTTGCATATTCCATTTCCTCAAGAACCAAAACCCCCGCGCCTCCTGCTATTACAAATCCATCTCTTGTTTTGTCGTATGGTCTCGATGCTTTTTCTGGAGAATCATTGTATTTAGATGAAAGTGCTGTCATTGCATCAAACATAGCTGTCATTGCAAAATGTATCTCATCACTACCCCCTGCAAAAATTATCTTTTGTTTTCCAAACTGAATAAGCTCCATTGCATTACCTATACAATGCCCACTAGTAGCGCATGCAGAACTTATTGTGTAATTAACTCCTTTTATTTTAAAAGGAACGGCCAATGTAGCAGAAGCAGTACTTGCCATTGTTCTAGGAACTATAAACGGTCCCATTTTTTTTGGATTTTTCTCTCTTGTTTTATCAGCAGCTAAAATAACATTCTCAATAGAAGGACCTCCTGACCCCATCACCATCCCCGTAGAAAAATTACTAACTTCATTATCTTTTAAACCAGAGTCGATTATAGCTTCTTTCATTGCGACATAGTTATATGCAGAACCGTTACCCATAAATCTTAACGCTTTCCTATCAACATGATCCTGTAACTTAATGTTTGGTTTTCCGTGAATATTACTTTTCAAATTATGTTCTTTGTACTCTTCAGCAAATGAAATACCTGATTTTGAATTTAAAAGAGAATCACATACCTCTTTTTGATTATTTCCTAAACATGAAACAATTCCTATCCCTGTTACAACAACTCTCTTCATTACTTATAAACTCCTACTTTCAAATTTTCTGCAGTATATATCTGTTTACCATCAGCTTTCAAAATCCCATCTGCAAAACCTACTGTACCACCATCAGTTTTTAAAACTTTTTTCATATCGACTTCGTAAGATGCTATTTTGATCTTTTTAAGCACCTCTCCGGTAAATCTAACAGAATTTACACCTAAAGCACGCCCTTTACCTGACTCACCCTTCCAACCAAGAAAAAATCCTACTAATTGCCACATTGCATCTAAACCTAAGCATCCAGGCATCACAGGGTCCTCTTTAAAATGACAATCAAAAAACCACATATCATTTTTTACATCTAGTTCAGCTCTTATAAATCCCTTTTTAAATTTGCCTTCATCTCCTCTAATTTCAGTAATTCTATCAAACATAAGCATTGGTGGTAATGGTAATCTAGCATTACCCTCTCCAAACAGTTTACCGTTTGCACATTCAATTAATTCGCTATAGTTGTAACTGTTTTTTTGTTTCATTTTGAAAGTTAACAATTGCTTGA
>CETH01108407.1_pt1 | contig 21317 bp, 17 predicted proteins | sample 361461 | NCBI WGS metagenome assembly CETH01 (sample SAMEA2622695, study PRJEB7988) | marine metagenome | isolation source: saline water (ENVO:00002010), including
ACGTGGTCTAGCACTTAATTTGAAGTCCGAAGAAGGTAAAAAAATATTCCTAAAGTTAGTCGATAGCGCGGATATACTTGTTCAAAATTTTAGACCTGGCGTTATGGATAGACTAGGTTTTGGTTGGGAGGATCTCCATAAAAGAAATCCTAAATTAATATATTGCTCGATTTCTGGATTTGGAGAAGGAAGCCCTTATGCAAAACTAGGTGGATTGGATCTAATAGCTCAAGGAATGAGTGGACTTATGACATTAACTGGATTACCAGATCTAGAAGAGCCTATAAAAGTGGGAACTCCTGTAACTGATATGGGAACTGGTATGTACGGAGTTATAGGTATTTTAGCAGCACTTAGGCATCGAGATATTAGTGGTAAAGGTCAGCATATAGAAGCTACATTATTGGACACCCCAATATCATGGCTTACTTGGAGAGCTGCAGAGTACTGGGAATCAGGAGAAATTCCAGAACCTCAAGCTAGTGGTACTGGAGGATATAGAGCATTTAAATGTTCTGATGGTAAGTGGGTAAATGTTGCAATCAATATGGGTAGATTATTTGAGAGAGGTGCTAAGGTTCTGGGATTGGAGCATTTAATCGATGATGAAAGATTTAATACAGATAGAGCAAGAACAAAAAATCATAAATTGATTTCAGAGTATTTTAAAAAAGAATTTATCAAGAAAACCTCTAATGAATGGATAGATATTATGCAGGAAATTGGAGTACCGGTAGGCCCAATCAATACTATCTCCGATATATTAGATGAAGATCCACATACAAAGGCAAGAGAGATGGTTGTAGAAGTTGATCATCCTAGAATTGGTAAGATGAAAACACTAGGTGTTCCAATGAAGTTTTCAGAAACACCTGGAGAAGTAAAAACTGCTGCTCCTTTACTTGGCCAGCATACTAGAGAAATTTTAGAAGAACTTGATATAGACGAGAAAGAACATAAAAAATTACTTGAGGAAGGAACTATTTATTATGACTAATGATGAAAAACGTTGGGAGTGGGAAGTTGTTGAAGAAGGGGTTTCAGGCGAACAAATTACTGTTGAAATTACCCCCGAATCTGTAGAATCTTATGCAGATGCGGTAAGAAATACAAATTCAAGGTACTATGGAGCCAAAGAAGGCGATTTAGCAATGCCAACAAATATTTTTTCAGATGCAAAATTACGAAGACATTCAGTTGCAGCAGCAGCTGGTTTTACCGCACTAGAAAAATGTATTAATAATCCAAGACAAACTCCTTTTGCTAAGTGTACTGCAAGATGGTTTGAAGCAATAAAAATTGGAGATAAAATCACTAGCTTTGCATATGTGTTAGAAAAGTACGATAAGAGAGGCAACCAGTTTGTTACTTTCAGAGTACACATTACTAACCAAAATGATATAAAAGTTGCTGAATTTGATTACACCTGTATATTCAAGTATGCAGCAGGGCAGAAATTATCTTAGTAGATAGGAAACAAAATGACGATTTTAACAAAAAATATAAAGTTCGATGACATAAATATAGGCGATGAAATTCCTTCTTTTGAAATTGAGGAAACCCAAGAGACTATGGATAAACCTCAAAAAAATCAATGGAATCTTATTGATATTGGGCAAAGAGAAGAAGAATTTCCAAGAGGAGAACAAAAAAATATACATAATGACGAAGAATTCGCTAAAGCTGGATTATTTGGTGCTACAGTAAATGCGGGGGTAACCACTATGGGCTATATAAATCAAATGATTGAGTTGATTTTTCCATCAGAGTGCTTTTATAACGGTGGCAGCATGACTTATAAAGGAGTGGGCCCTTTTAGGGTAGATGACCTAGTAAAGTTTTCTGGTTCTGTAGTAGGAAAAAGAAATGAAAATGGAAAAAACTTTTTAGATATTTCAATAAAAGGCTTCGATCAAACTCAAAGACTAGTTGGTGTAGCAGAAGTAACTTTAGTGTTGAACTAAATTTATTTATATAATCTTTGGAAATTATATAAATATAAAGAATTTACAAGTACTCTAATTTAAATTTATGATATTGATTTTTAGTGATTTGTAAGGTAACCTCTCATAAATTACTTATTTAAAGTAAGATAAGTATATATTTTTGACGTTATTAATTTTTTCAATCCAATTTGATAAATTTTGTCAAAAAAATAAAAATAACAAGCAATATAATATTGCCGAAGAGAGGTTTTTATATGTTTAAAAACATTAGTTTATATAGTAAGTTGGCACTTTTACTAACTGCTATGATAACTGTTCTCGCATTAGGTTGTAGTAGTTCGGATAGCTCAGATGCTCCTTCTGCTCCTGCTCAACCTCAGGCTCCTGCTGCTGCTGCTGCTTCTGATGCTGCGGCTCCTGCAGCAAAAGCATTGCCACCAAAACCTGCTGCAAAGGGATTTGCGCAAGTTGCGGCTACGGCTGCTGCTGAGCCTTCAACATCAACATCTGCTGTGGACTTGCCACCAGATAGAAAATATGGCGGAAACTTAAATTACGCTATGGGTAGTAACAACAACCACGTTTTCTATCAGCAATATACTCCAGGTGCTGGTGCAGCATGGGCTATGACTATTGGTGATCCAATAATGGCTTATGGTGCTGGTGCAGAATGGTTAAAAGAAAAGTCTATGGCAACATCATTTGATGTTTCTGCAGATGGAAAAACTTTAGTATTTCAATTAAGAGAAGGTACTAATTATTCAGATGGAACTCCTTTCAATGCTGAGTCTCAGGCTTGGTCATTAAACTGGGTTCTTGATCCAGAAAATACTGCGGTCACAAGGCCTCAGATTTCTGCTATTGAATCAGTTACTGCAACTGGAGAATATGAAGTTACTATTGTAACCGAAAGAGTATATACTCCTATTCTTGCCGCTTTAGGTATGATGGGTGGAATGTCATTCTCTCCAACAGCATATGAAGCTGATGGTGTGGATCACTTTAAAACTTTTGGAGCCCCAACTACTGGACCATTTATGGTTGATGAGTGGGTACAGGGTTCTCAAACTAAGTTTTCAGCAAATCCTCACTATCACACTGAAGGAAAACCATATCTAGATTCTTGGACATGGGTAGAAATTGATGACTTCCAGGTTAGAGGTGCTGCACTTCAAACTGGACAGGTTGATTTGATTCAATCTCATGCTAAGGCCCTTGATACAAACCTTGCGCTAAGAGCTGACTCTAACCTAACAGAGCTTAAGTCTTTCGCTGGTGTTAGATTGTCTCACCATAATGCTGCAAGAGAGCCATTTGATGACATTCGTGTTAGACAGGCTGCTCAGCATGCTATGGATAGACAGGGTTGGAACGACGTTATTGCTAACGGTGAAGGTCACACTTATATGGGATCAGTAATTCCGCCAGCTTCAGCTTTTGCATATGAAGTTGCGCCTGGTGAATTCCCTTATCCGTACGATCCAGCTGCTGGTAAAGCACTTCTGGAAGAATACGCTGCTGATAAAGGGCTTACTCTTCCTTTGACGACTATGTCCGCATACACATGTACTCCAGAACAGAGTGAAGCAGGTTGTGTTGATCTAGTTGAACAGCCAATCGGTGTTACTACTACTTCTAAATCAGAAGATGTAGCTCGAGCAGAGTTTGAATTAGAACTCTACAAGGCTGTAGGTTTCGAACCAACAATGAACATCGGTGAGGGTAGAGAAGGTCCAAGAACTTTCGTGGACAAATCTGCATCATTCTCACTAAGAGGTTTCGGTGTACGACCTCACCCATCAGGATCTTTTGATTCATACATGGGTTATGGTGGATACTGGAATAACGGTGGTTGGAGCCAGGCTCCAATTCAAATGGAATTGGACCAACTTCTAAAAGATGCTGCTGCAACTTATGACTACGATGAACAGGTAAAACTGTACAAAGAAGCTCAGAAGGTATACATGGAGAATTGTTTAGGTGGAGTTAAATCCGCAAACCTACCAACTCTATGGTACGTTAGTCCATCAGTTGGTTGGCCAGGTGCACCATCAGTTGATCATGTCTTATTCCATTCAGACGGTAGTTTGAAGATTTATGACATGTGGATGGAATAAAGCTTTAAAAGCTTAATTCAAGTTAATTAAAATAAGCGATGCGCAATTGCGCATCGCTTATTACTAATAAAAAACGAATAAAATTGATTTGTTTTTTATGAATTTTATACATATATATGTTTTAATTTACCTAACCTAAATAATATGTAGGAAAGTTTTTTTTGACCAAGTATCTTATAAATAGATTAATACAAGCAGTAGCAATATTCATTTTTGTGAGTATGATTGTTTTTGTTGCTCTAAGAATTTTGCCAGAGGACCCAATATATTCTATTGTAGGAGATGATTCTGAGGGTTATACACAAGAACAAGTCGATATGATAAAAAAGGAATATGGTTTAGATCGAGCTATACCTATCCAGTACGCAGATTGGCTTGGAGCCTTTGTAACTGGTGACTGGGGTAATTCTTACCAAAACAATCAGCCTGTAACTCGTCTTGTGGGTATGAGAATTCCTTATACAATACAGATGGCCGCTGGATCTTTTATTATTGCTATATTATTTGGTGTCGCAACGGGTATTGTTGCCGCCCTGAAAAGAAATACGAAATATGATATTGCGGCGACAGGGAGTGCTCTTTTTGCATTAGCTTTACCAGAGTTTTGGATTGCATTAGTATTAATTTTATTTTTTTCTGTTCAGTTGGATTTAGTTCCTACTTTTGGTACAGTCTTATTTTGGCATGATCCACTTTATGCTATTCAATCAAGTATCTTGCCTTGGATTGCTGGAGGAATAGGTGGAGCTGCTACTCTGATGAGGCAATCAAGATCTTCTATGCTAGAAACTATGGGAGAAGATTTTATTAGAACCGCAAGATCTAAAGGTGTATCTGAGAAAGTCGTAGTTATTAAGCATGCTCTAAGAAACTCATTGCTACCTTTAGTAACAATATTAGGGTTAAGGCTCGGAAGAATTCTTGGAGGTGCTATTATTCTTGAAACTATGTTTGTTTGGCCTGGACTTGGAGCTTTATCGGTAACTGCCTTAAAGAAAGCAGATTATCCAGTAATTATGGGAGTTGTGATGGTTTCAGCAGCGGCTATAATTATTGCGAACTTGATAACAGATTTATTGTACACTTACATAGATCCAAGAATAAAGTACGGTGATTAAATATGACTACTAATAATAAAAAAGTAAATACAGGATTTTTTTCAAATATCTATAATTCCTTACCAGAAACAATCCAGGGATTGCTCAGGCATAAGTTATCTGTAATTGGTGGAATTATAATTTTTGTATTCACATTTATTGCTGTGTTTGCGCCCTTTATTACATGGCATGAAGTTACAAAATATGTTGTCGCGGATAAGTTTTTGAGTCCATTAGAAAAGTCAACTTATATTCTTGGAACAGATTACCTTGGTAGAGATGTATGGGTCAGATTAGCCTATGGTGCAAGAATCTCCATGATTGTTGGATTGTTTTCAGTAGTAATTGCCTTTGTTATTGGTGTCCCTTTAGGTTTGATAGCAGCTCATTTTGGTGGATGGACAGATCACGTTATAATGCGATTTGTAGATGCAAAAATGGCTATTCCTGGTTTATTATTATCTATGTTATTTCTACTAGTTTTAGGTGGCGGTATTTTTACGGTAAGTCTTGCTTTAGGATTCAACTTGTCTAGTGCACAAACCAGACTAATAAGAAGTCAAGCTTTATCGGTTAAAGGAAGAGAATATTACGATGCAGCTAGGGCAATGGGAGTATCAAATATTAGACTGATTATCATTCATATGATGCCTAACTCAATTCAACCTATCATTGTGCAGGCAAGTCTGGGTGTTGGATTTGCTATTTTAGGCGAGGCATCATTAAGTTTCTTAGGCCTTGGAGTTGTTCCACCTACACCAACTTGGGGGAATATGTTATCACTAGCATTTCAAAATATGAGAACTGCTCCATACCTAACATTTGCACCAGGTATAGCTATTGTGTTGTTAGTCATGGCATTTAGTTTTATTGGAGATGGTTTAAGAGATGTTCTAGACCCAAGATTAAGAGGAAAAATTTAATTTTAGAGCGAGATTATGGTCACAAAAAGAAAAACAAATTCTAAATCGAAAAAAACTACAAATAAAACTCTATTAGAAGTTAAGAATTTATCCACACACTTCAGTACTAGAGCAGGGTTAATTAAAGCTGTAAACGATGTATCTTTTAGTTTGAACTCAGGAGAAGTATTGGCCATTGTTGGTGAAAGTGGTTGTGGTAAAAGTGTTTCAGCACTCTCAATTATGGGTCTTATCCCTAATCCACCAGGAAAAATTGTTAATGGAAAAATTTTATTTGAGGGAAATGATCTTGTAAATGCTCCTCCAGGGAAATTACAAGGAATCAGGGGTGAACAGATTAGCATGATATTTCAGGAACCTATGACATCCTTAAATCCTGTAATGACAATTGGTTCTCAAATATGTGAGTCATTAATTTTACATAAAGGTTTGTCAAAAAAAGAAGCTTGGAATAGAGCTGGTGAATTATTACTTCAGGTTGGAATTCCAGATGCCTTAGAAAAAATGAATGATTATCCCCATCAAATGAGTGGAGGTCAAAGGCAAAGAGTTATGATTGCAATTGCCATGAGTTGTGATCCAAAATTGCTTATCGCTGATGAAGCTACTACTGCTTTAGATGTAACTGTTCAGGCTCAGATATTAGAGTTATTAATTAAGGTGACCAAGGAATCTAAAACTGCATTGATAATAATTACGCATAATTTAGGAATAGTAGCAAGATATGCTGACAGAGTAAATGTGATGTACGCAGGTAAAATCATCGAAACTGGAACAGCAATGGACGTTTATAAGAATCCTAGTCATACATATACTCAGGGTTTATTAGGTTCTGTCCCGAATTTACTTAACACTGGTTCAAAAAAACTTACTACTATAGAAGGTGAAATTCCTGATTTGTCTAATTTGCCTAAAGGTTGTTCTTTTGCTCCAAGATGTCCAAATCCTACTGATGATTGCAAAAATGGAAATATTGAGATGGGACTAATCGAAGTTTCTAAAGGGCATTGGGTGGATCAATGTTGTGTAAAATGTTCATAAATTTCATTAAGTATGGGGAATAAATATGGCAAATAAGAAGGTTTTAGAAGTAAAAGATTTGAAGGTACATTTTCCAATTAATCGTGGTTTTATTTTTGTAAAAAATAAGGGTTATGTCAAGGCGGTTGATGGAGTAGACCTTAGTATTGATTCTGGGGAAACTTTAGGTCTAGTAGGTGAAAGTGGCTCGGGTAAGACTACAGTGGGAAAAGCAGTGATTAGACTTGTGAATCCAACAGATGGAAAGATTTCTTTTAATGGCGGAGATGTTTCTAATTTAAAAGGTAGAGATCTTAGAGAATTTAGAAAACAAGTAGGTTTTGTTTTTCAAGATCCATACGGATCACTAAACCCAAGAATGACTGCAGAAAGAATTATTTCTGAGCCTCTTCTAACTCATAAAGTTTATGATAATAAAGAAGATAGACGAAAAAGAGTATTGGAGTTATTAGAAATTGTAGGTTTGCACTCCGCTATGATTAGTAGATATCCTCACGAATTTTCAGGTGGACAAAGACAAAGAATAGGTATAGCCAGAGCTATAGCAGCTAACCCTTCACTAATTATTCTTGACGAACCGGTTTCAGCATTAGATGTTTCTATACAAGCTCAAATAATAAACTTGTTAGAAGATTTACAAAAAGAATTTAATATTGCTTATCTTTTCATTGCGCATGACTTGTCTGTAGTAAGGCATGTAAGTGATAGAGTTGCGGTTATGTATTTAGGTCATATAGTTGAATATGGTGATAGAGATAAAATATATAATAATCCAGTTCATCCTTATACCAGGGCTTTACTTTCAGCTGTTCCAGTACCTGATCCTGAAATTGAAGCTAAAAGACAGCGTACAATACTAGAGGGTGATATTCCAAGCCCAACTAATCCCCCATCCGGCTGTGTATTTAGAACTAGATGTCCTGAACCATCTGATGATTGTAAAAGTGGAAATTCTAAAATGGGCTTGATAGAAAATTCTAAAGGTCATTGGGTAGATCAATGCTGTGTAAATTGTGGATAAAGTAATATTAAAAATCTATGGAAATGAATTCTAAACTATACGCTAATCTTCACGTTCTTGAAATTGGAGATAGACTTGCAGGTTCAGTTTGTGCCAGATTATTTTCTGAACTTGGTGCAGATGTAATTAAAATTGAACCAATAGATGGAGATCCAAACAGAAATAAGCCGCCATTAATATCTGATAATTCTGAAGAAGTAGGTGGAGTTTTCTTATCTCAAAATGTGGGAAAGCGAGGAATAAAACTAGATTTTGGAATTCCTGAAGATAAGGCTATTTTTATAAATTTATTAAAGGGTGCAAATTTATTGATTAGTTCATGGCACCCCAATGAGCTAAAAAGATATGGATTGAGCTTTGAACAAATAAAAAATTCTAACCCTAATATTCCTTATGTTTACATAACTCCCTATGGACTTACTGGACCTGATTCTCATAAGAAGGCCAATGATATTAATATTTTTCATTCTAGTGGTTTAGCAAAAAGTCTTATTGGTCCTGTCGAAGATTTAGAGAAATCCCCACCAGTACGAGCTTTTGGTGAACAGTCTGAATTTATTTCAGGAATTGCAGCTGCGACTGCGGCATCTTTTGCTACTTACTTGAATTCAAGTTCTCCTGGAGCAAGTCTTATTGATGTATCAATGCAAGAAGCTTTAGCATTTATGGAGCCAGTAACATTGGCCTCTAAATCTTTTGGTGGGAATAATACAAGGCCTAGAAAAAAGACTAAGACACCAGGTCCAGCTCTGACTATATTGCCTGCAAAAGATGGCTCTGTTGGTATATCACCTAGAGAAGAGCATCAATGGAAGTCACTTGTTCAACTCTTAGGCAACCCAAGTTGGGCAAACGATGAGAAATTTTCAAATAAAGCTCTAAGAGAAGAAAACTCAGATGAAGTAATAAACCATCTTTCCAATTGGACTAAACAAAAAGATGCAGAAGAAATTTTTCATCTTTTACAAAAAAATAGGATTCCATGCTATCCAAGATATCATCCAAGTTATCATTTAGATTCAGAGCATTTATCAGTAAGAAATTATTTTAATGATTTTTCTTATGATAGTGGTTCAATAAAATTTCCTGGTATTCCATACACCATTAATGGTGACAAGAATTCTTTTGTAAATAAATACAATTTTATTAATTCTAAAACTATTGATTGGTTAGAGAATACTAAGACAAAAAAAATAGAAACCAATGCTAGAAAACTCCCTTTGGAAGGTATTAGGGTAGTGGATCTAAGTTGGGTTATAGCTGGGCCTACATCTACAAGATATTTATCGTCAATGGGTGCAGAAGTTGTAAAAATTGAATCTAAACAACGTCCAGACCCAGGTAGATCAGGTCAATTACATGATGTTTTAGGACAAGCTAAATTGGGACTATCATTGAATTTGAAATCAGAATATGGACAGAAAATTATTAAAGAGCTTATTTCAAAAAGTGATGTACTTATAGAAAATTTTGCCCCTGGTGTTATGGATAGGTTAGGTCTTGATTGGGAAACAATAAGAAAAATCAATCCTAATCTTATTATGGTTTCTGCCTCAGGAACCGGGCAATTTGGACCTACTGCTAAGTATGCAGCATATGGTACTCTTCTACAAGGATATACAGGATTTGCCGGTCTAAACGGCTATTATGACCAAAATGAAACTATGGGGATAGCTTGGACTGATCCTTTATGCGGTATGTTATTAGCATATGCAATTGCTTCAGCATTGTATAAAAGGCAGATAGCAAATGAAGGATTTAGAGTAGATTTTGCTATGGTAGAAGCTCAGCTATCTACTATGCCTGAATCATTAATTGAAAAACAAGTTAGCGGAGAAAAATTACATAGAAAAGGAAATTTAGATTCATATTTCTACCCAAATAATGTATATCAGATGCAAGGTGAAGATAATTGGATATCAATATCTATTTCTAATGACGATGAATGGATATCATTATGCGAAGCAATAAATCTACCTGAATCATATAGGGTTTGGGATTTAGAAAAAAGAAAAGATAATATTGCTGAAATTGATGAAGCTATAGATTCTTACTTGAAAAATATTTCTGAAAAAGAATGTTTGGATATTTTAGATAATTTTCAAATACCTAACTATAAATCTTTATCTAGTGATCAACTAATTGATGTAAATCATATAATTCAAAGAGAATTTTTTCAAAACCTAAGTGATAGAGATGGTAATAATAAAGAAATACCTGGTTTGCCGTGGAAAAGTTCTGAGCTAAAACCAAATTATTATAAACCACCTAGTCTTGGTGGGGACTCAGAATTAATTCTAAAAACTATTCTTAATTATTCAGAAGGCTTAATAAAAAAGATTGTTGAATCTGGTGATCTAGACTAAGTACTCAAATCTTTCTGTAGCATTATTAGTGACTAAATCTATATCTTCATCTAATATGTATCTTTGATTCGCTAATTTCTTTGTTTCGGAAAAAATTTTTTCTTTATAATCGTTTTTAGATGGGTACTTTGTGTTTATTTTATCCCTTGGGTCTTCAGTATTAGGATTTTTATCAAACCATAAACTAAACCCTTGCATAGGTACTATCTGGTCAGTTGCACCAGTTTGAGGATCTCTTACATTCCAACCAGTATGGCTTGCGATAGGGTAGACTATTTCTGGCAATCTTATACCAGCTATTTCATTAAGATTTTTGTCAACATCAGGAACATAACATGGATACATAGCTCCCTCTTTTGGAGGATATTCACCAATACCTTTATCCTGGTATTTACCAAGAAATAAAGTTCGGATTTTCCAAAGTTTTAAATTATCAAGCACCTTAAAGTTAGGTATATGACTAAACTTATCCATTACAACAGATCTATCTACTGCTGTTTTATCATCTAGTTTGGGGTACTGACTTTTTGGAGGTTCAGTATTTTTTGAAACCCAAAGATGCAGATTTATTAGACAAGCTCTAAGTAATGGCGCATAATCAACAACATTGAAACCATATAGGCCAATTGCACCCTCTGCTGCTCGAGTTGAATTTGACTGAGGCAAAACACCAGCTCCATGCTGAGTACTAGAAAAAAGATATATTCTAATATTTTCATCTAAGTCAAGATCTTTTTCTCCTAATATATCTATATGAGTAAGAGAACAATCTCCTCTCCAGTATTCTGCAGAACTATTGGTAAACATGATTTTTGGAAGACAATTCAGAATTTTTGATTTAGCTAATAAGCCATCTTTTTTCCCTGATAATGGATCTTCAACTACTCCATCAGAAAAAGGAAAAAGATGGCCAAAGTTAGGATAAGATTGGTTTGAAGGTTGAGCAAATCTATGGTTAAAGGCTCCCATTCTACCTCCAGCTACGTGAGGAATTAATCCATCAAAAACCTTTTTGTTATTTTCATCTATATTTAAACCAAGATACGTGAAATGTCTTAGCATTCTACCAGTTTGTGAGACCCCATATCCGTATAAGTATTTAGGTTTTTCTAATTCAAGATTATTATCTTCTGTAATATTTTTTAAGTATGAACCTATATCCCGTAATGCTAAAAGACCCAATCCAGCTACAGGTGAATCTAGTGTTTTATAAACTATTTGATAAATTTTTCCTTTTTCAAAGCCACCTTTTAAGTATATATGCTCATTACTTTCCACAATATTATTTTTAGTTTCTTTAGCAAATTTCCATTTACTTCTTGGAATCAATACATCAACATCATCTTCAAAATTTTTGACATATAATTTGGCATTTTCATCACTTAAATCAGCTCTTAGGGGTTTATGAACTCTATCAGCAAGTAGCCAAGTATTAGAAGTTTTATTTGGTCTTATCTCTACTACATTTTTTCCTCGGTATATTTCACTAGATAAATCTGCATTAGGAGATTCTAGACCCATTAATACATCACTATGATACACATCCCATTGCCACCCAATCGATGCAACAGTGAAGCCATGATTAAATAGAAAACCATCTCCAGGTCCAGGAGAATGAGAAGGTTCTTCATGTGTTCTATTAAATGTGTCTACAACTTTTCTTCTTCCTCTATTTGGTAATTCGAGTAATATTTTTTCATCACCAGGATTATTGTTAGCTGGTTTAACTATAGAAAAATCTGATGTAAATCTAAATTTTCCGTCAGTATCTTTAGGTATAAGATTAATATCTATAATAGATTCATTGAGAGATGCTTTAGGATCAATACAAAAAGTAACTAATGCGTCAATTTGCTCATATGATTTATTATTTCTGAAGATTTTTCCATCAGCATATGTAAATCTATTAATTATTTCTATTTTTTCTACACCCATAGATTATATTATGCTCCTCCATATTTTTTTAATTCATCTATTCGTTTTCTTTGCTCATCAGTTAGCTCTTCAAATGGATCTCCTTTTTTTCTCAATCCTCCTGTAAATTTAGGTTTTCGTTTCTCAAGGAAAGCTTTTCTACCTTCTTCACCATCAGTTGTAAGATTAACTAATAGTTGATTCATTAGTGTTTGAACTCTCCATGCTTCATCGGCTGGTATATCTCTAAATCTAGTTATTAGTTCTTTCATCATTCTTGTGGCATTAGGTGGCTTTTGGCTAACTAACTCTGCTATTTCATAGGCTCTATCCATAAGATTTACATGAGGTACTACTTCATTGATAAGACCAATTTCTAAGGCTTTTTCAGCATTAAATGGTTCATCAGTTAGTAAAATTTTCATCGCGTGTGCATGACTTATTTGTCTTGATAACAATGTTGCACCGGGTCCTCCACCAACCCAGCCATTATCTAATAAAGCAAACTTGAATTTTGCATTCTCTTGAGAAGCAACTCTTATATCAGCTGTTGACAATAGTGTATAAAATCCAGCTCCAGCTGCCCATCCATTTACAGCAGCTACAACTGGTTTGTATACTTGAGGAAAATGATCTCCCATTCTGCCGTTCACACCAAGTTTGTGTCCTCCACCATGGGTTCCGGCAGGAGGCCAAAATATACTTTCTGTTCTTACAAATTCTCTTTCTTCATCAGTAACATCTGGTCGCGGAGCCAAATTATGTCCAGCGCAAAAATACTTATCTCCAGATCCAGTAATAACTGTAACTCGGATTTTTTGATCTTCCCAGATTTCAATCCAGGCATCATTAAGCTGATCCGATGTTTCTCTATCCATGATATTTGCTTTATCAGGATTATTAATTGTGATAGTGGCTATATGGTTATTTTTTTCGAATTTTATTCCCAAGGTTATTATTCCTAACTAATTAACTTATAAATTATTTGGTAATTTATATCATTATTTATTATTTAGAAACAGTATTTTTCACTAAAAACCTTTCCAATATTTTTTTTCTTTAGTAATTATCAATTTTCCTATGTTTTTATTATGCTCTAGGTGTCCGGCAGCTATAATTTCTTCCCCCGTTAGTTTTTCTAAGAAGGTTTTTCTTGTTTTTATTGCCATTTCACTATTTATATCTGCCCTATGACTCCAATCAGGATTTGTAAATTGTGCAACAGAATGAAAAATATCACCAGTTATATATCCTTTTATTTGGTTAGATGAAATGATTAATGAAGTGTGTCCAGGAGTATGTCCAGGTGTTGGAAATGTAGAAATGTTTTTTGTTATAGATTGATTTTCATCAATTAAGTTTAATTGGTTAAAATTCATGATTGCTTTAAAGTTTGTATTAAAACCATTTATATGATCAAGTCTATTAGGATCATCACAATTTTTCCAATATTCCCATTCTTTAGAAGATACTAAATATTCTGCATTTATGAAGAATGGATTTTTAGTTTCGAAATCTAAAGCCCATCCGATGTGGTCAAAATGTAAGTGAGTAAAAAATACTTTTGTTATTTCTTCAGCTCTTATTCCAAGTCTTAATAAATTTTTTTCTAGTTTCATGGGGGGGGAATTTAATTTTTCAGTAGTATGATTACCCAATCCAGTATCAACTAAAATTTTTTCATCATTAGAAATAATAATAAAACTTCCAAAATTACTAGTATGCTTATGATTATGGTCTAGCGCATCGAAATGATTATTCCATTTTGTTATTTCTACTTTTGGAAAAGGCCATGTTGGATCAACTGGAGGAGCAGATCCATCAGTTAATGATAAAAGGGTAATTTTTCCTATATTTATTCTATCTACCATCTAAAATTTTCTTGATTTTGATTTACTTTAAGATTATAACTATCTCATAAATAAAAATAATTTGGAGTACTTTATGCCATTATACCTAAATGATGATGATGTTAATAACTTGATTTCTATGCCGGAGTGTGTTGAGGCAGTTCAAGATGCTTTTAGGCAGGAAGCATCGGGGAAAATATGGAATCGGCCACGTTCAAGAATTAGGATGCCTAGAGGTTTTCATCATTTGATGGCTGGTTATCTTGCTGATGATGAAGTTTTTGGTCTTAAGACCTATACTAGTTTTCGTGCTGGTACAAGATTTATAACTATGCTATATGATTCTAATACAGGAGATCTTCTAAGTATGGTTCAGGGACCAAGATTAAGTCAGATGAGAACAGGTGCTGTAAGTGCAATTGGTACCAGGTTTATGGCAAGAGAAGATTCCAAAACTGTAGGAATGATAGGAGCTGGGTACCAAGCAAGAGGACAACTTGAAGGGATATGCTCAGTAAGAGATGTTTCACAAGTGAAAGTTTTCGATATTTCAGAAGAATTTTCCGCTAAATTTGCTCATGAAATGCAAGAAGAATTAGATATACCTATTTCATCAGTAACTACCGCAGAGGAAGCTGTTAAAGATGTTGATATTGTAATTACGATGACTACTACTAGAAAGCCAGTTTTGCTTGGAGATTGGCTGCAGCCTGGTCAGCACATAAATGCTGCCGGTAGTAACCACTGGATTAGGCAAGAAGTTGATGACAACGTAATAAAGCGCGCTGACAGAATTGTTGTTGACAGTATTGAAGATGCCAAAATAGAAGCTGGAGACCTATTATTTCCCATTGAAAGAGGTAGAGTAATGTGGAGTGGAATTAGGGACCTATCTGATTTAGTTGCAGGCCATATATTAGGCAGAGAGTCAGATAAAGAGATTACCTTATTTGAATCTCAAGGTATCGCTATTAGCGATATTGCAGCAGCAAATTTTGTATATAAAAAAGCTATAGAGTTGGGTCAAGGTACAGATTTACCTATAGATTCATAGTATGAAAATTGGAAATATTAAGATAGAAGGAATAGCTCGCCTTGCTCCAATGGCTGGTATATCCAATGCACCTTTTAGATCTATAGCTAAGGAATGTGGAAGCGGTTTAACTACCAGCGAGGAGATTGATGCTAATGGCTTAATAAAAAGAAGTAAAAAAACTCTTGACGATATAGCAAAATATTATCCTGAAGAGAGACCCATAGCGTTACAAATATTAGGATCCGATAAAGAAAGCTTAGTTATTGGATCAAAAATGTTACAAGATTCAGGTGCAGATATAATTGATTTAAATATGGGATGTCCTGTACCAAAGATAACAAAGACTGGACGAGGCTCTGCCATGATGAAAGATTTGAAAAATACCGCAAAAATTTTATCTGCAATGAGAAAAGCACTAAAAGTTCCATTTACGATAAAAATTAGGAGTGGCTGGGATGAAAAAAATTTAAATGCGATTGAGGTTGCAAAAATGGCTGAGGATATAGGTATTGATGCAATCACTGTTCATCCAAGAACGAGAGCGCAAAGATTTACTGGAAAGTCAAATTGGGATGTTATATCAGAAGTAGTTTCAGCAGTTAATATTCCTGTGACTGGAAACGGTGATGTAAATTCTATTTCAGAAGCTCTAAAAATGAAAGAATTCACTAATTGTCAATCGGTTATGATAGGCAGAGCTGCAATTGGAAAACCTTGGATATTTGATGAAAAATATGAAAATCTTAGTTATGAAGAGAAATATGATTATAAAACAAGAATAATTAATCGCCACATCAAATTAATAAAAAGTCATTTTTCAGATCATATAGCATTATTACAGATGCAAAGACATCTTTCATGGTACGCTGGAGGCCAAGACAGAGTAAGAAGTTTTAGAGTTTCTCTTTTTTCAACTAAGACTTTTGATGAAGCAATGAAAGTTTTTAATACTTACTGGAATAGTCTTAAAAATTCTAAAAATTTACAAAAAATTATATAAAAATTATAAATTTTTATAATCAAAATATATAAAAAATTATCAATATACTAGTAGAATAATAAATGAAATTATAAATTATCCAATAATCCTAATCATTTCAAAAAAAAGAAATATAAAATGAGAAATTTTATTCTGAGAAGATTTTTATTTGCAATTGTAAGTGTAATAGTTGCTACTTTTGCAGTTTTTCTTATCTCTAGAGCAGCGGGTGACCCTTTACATTTATATGCTAATTCAGGGTATGGTTTATCAGAAGAAGGTGAGAGGGTTTTAAGGAAAAAACTTGGCTTAGATCGCCCGGTAGTTGTTCAGTATGGATTATGGTTAGGAAGAGCAGTAACCGGAGATTTTGGAGAAACTCTTCTTGAAAGAAAACCTGTTTCGAGAATTATAACTCAAAAATTACCAGCAACGATTCACTTAGGCCTCTTAGCCCTGTTGGGTTCATTTATGATAGGTATACCATTAGGTGTATTGTCTGCAGTTAAGAGAGGAACAGTATTCGACTATATTGGAAGATTTATTGCTTTACTAGGTCAAGGAGTTCCTCAGTTTTGGTTAGGCTTGACTCTAATATTTATATTTGCAGTGCAGTTAAGATTATTACCTGCAGGATTAAGAGGTGACGGACTTTTTGACCTCCCTCACTTAGTTCTTCCAACTATAACTCTCATGGCAGGGGGTCTTGCATACTATACAAGAATTACTAGGGCTGCAATGCTTCAGGTTTTAGATTCAGAATATGTTCGATTAGCAAGAGCAAAAGGTGTTTCTAATAACATGGTTATATGGAAGCATGCTTTTAAGGTAGCTACCATCCAGCCGCTGACAGGTATTACTATAGCATTGACTGGTTTACTTGATGGGGCAATTTTAGTAGAAACAATTTTTGCTTGGCCTGGTATGGGTGATATGGCTATAACTGCAGTAAATAACAATGATTTTCCTGTGTTGCAAGCTTGTGTTTTTATGTTCACATTATTATATGTAGCCAGTACTTTTTTATGTGACGTTTTATATGCATTTATAGACCCAAGAATTAGATACGACTAAATTATCGATTTTATCCCGAGCATTCAATTAAGAACATCTAAAATAGATGAGAATAATGGATTAGGTATAAGTGATCACGGTGATAGAGCATATATATTTGATGGTGCTTAGTAGGTAAAGTTAAATCATTTTTTTTGCTTCGATGAATATTTACATAAAAAGATTGCTCATTTATATTTAATTAGGTTGTATAAATAATTAAATTTTTTTTAAATTATGGAGTTAAAAATGACCAATAGACTTTCTTATGTTTCTAATATCTCGTGCGAAGACATATTTACCAATGAAGTAAAAGAACTTCTTATTCATTTACATGATAAATTTATACCAGAATTAGATGAAATTAGAAAAATAAGAATAGAAAACCAGGCTCTTGCTAGATCAGGAAAAAAATTAGGTCATTTGGAGAAATCTGAAGCAAATGGAGAATGGACAGTTGGAGAATTACCAGAAGAGTTAAGGACACCTGGGATTGAGATTTCTGGACCTGCTGGTTTAACTTCAATGCTTATTAATGCATTAAATCCTGGTCCTAATGGAGTCAGAGCTGAAGGTGATTTAGATGATGACGAAGATGCTGCAGGTCATACCCTTGAAGATACTATATTCGCAACAAGAAATAGGATGAATGCAACCTTAGGAAAACTTGATTATACAAACCCTGACACAGGAAAACAGTATAAATTACAACCAGGAAAAATTCCGTTTTTTATGCATAGAGAGAGAGGTTTGCATTTGGACGAATCGCAAGTTTGTGTCGATGGTAGACCAATATCTGCAACAATACTAGGAACAACTTTGACTCTTATGTTTGGAGGTAGAGAACAGCATAAAAAAGGTGAATCTGTTTATTTTTATATTCCTAAAACGGAATCCAAGAGAGAAGCAAAATTTTATAACAATCTTTTTTCTGAAATTAAGAGTTATGTCAAAGATTTAAGTGATATTAATATCAAGGCTATTATTCTAATTGAATCACTTCCTGCGGTATATCAAATGGAAGAGATGTTATTTGCCTTAGGCGAGTATGCAGCAGGTTTAAACGCTGCGCGTTGGGATCTTAAGGCTAGTATTTTAGAGTATGTATTGCATGATAAAGACTATGTTTGGCCAGATAGATTTGATGTAACAATTCAAAATACTGAATTTATGTCAAATATTTTTAGAAGATTAGTTGCAGTCTGCTTGAAGCATAATGCTGTTCCGATAGGTGGTATGGCTACTGCTTTGCCTTCGAAAGATCAAGAAGTAAATGATGAAGCAGCTAAATCTATAAAATCAGATAAAGAGTGGGAAGCTAAGCAAGGCTTTGTTAGAGCTTGGGTTGCACATATTTATCACATGGATTCTGCAGCTGAACCATTTAAGAAATTATCAAGTTCTGATTGGAAACCTTCAGAAGAAATGAAAATTCCGGAAAATTACCCTGTGAAAATAGATAATCCCTCAGGAAAATTAACTCGAGAAGGAACTAGACAAAATATACGAACTTTGATCGAGTATCTTGAAGGCTGGCTAAATGGTAGAGGTGCTAAGGGTATAGATCGTTTATCTGGAAGGCCAGGAAAAAGGCCAGCTTTGATGGAGGATTTAGCAACTGCAAGAATATCAACAGCCCAAATCGCACAAAGAATTATTCATAAATCTATTGCAGAAGATACAGAAGAGGCTCACTCTTTTGAACTTGTAAAAGAAATTGTAACAGCAGAAACACAAGATATTATTTCGGATGTAGGTGGTAATGATGAAATAGTAAGCAGGTATGAAAAATCTGCAAAAATTGCATTAAGATGGATAAAAAATTATACTGATTACGATTTCAGATCTTTAGGTACATACACTAGAAAAGATTTAGATCAAATAAGTTTAGAAGAAGATGCTTTTTAGTACTTTTTTATTGCTTGTATGGTAGTATTTTAGTTTATGAATCAACTTCACGGCATAATAGATAAAAAAAATATTCCAGGTTTTTTACTTACAGGATTAGTAGGTTTCGTAGTTTATTTTATCGATAATATAACAAACTCAAATTTTTTTGATGGTCTAATTATAAGTCTACTGATAGGTATTGTTATAAAAAACTTAAAACCTGATTTATCAATTTTTGACCCGGGTGCAAAATGGGTTGGAAAAGGTCTGCTTGAATTTGCAGTAATGTTGATGGGTGCTACAATTTTTCTGTCTGAAGTCCTAGAAGCTGGAGCTACTATATTTTTAGTTATAATATTTGCTGTTTTTGGTGGAATGATTATTTCATATTTAGTAGGGCATAAGTTACTGGGCCTTGACAAAAAATTGTCTATTTTAGTTGGAACTGGGAATTCTATTTGTGGGAACTCAGCAATAGCTGTTGTAGCTCCAGTTATTGGAGCAAGTGCTAACCATGTTAGTGCAGCTATAGGTATTTCTGCCATAATAGGTGCTTTAGAAATTTTGCTATTACCATTACTTGTACCTGCTCTCAATATTGGAGATTATCATTATGGGATTATAGCTGGATTATCAGTTTATGCGGTATCTCAAGTAGTAGCCGCTTCAGCCGTTGTTAGCCAACTTTCTGCTTCAACAGCAACATTTGTAAAATTAACACGTGTTATTTTACTAGGACCACTAGTGATAATAATGAGTTTATTTTTTCGAAGCGAAACCTTAGAAAACGACAAAAATTCTCCTAGTAATTTTTTCCAATCTTTATTTTTATATATTCCTTGGTTTGTTATTGGGTTTATACTACTTTTAATTTTTCGAAATTTTGAAATAATCAATAATTCGCAAGCTGACTTAATCAGAAGTATAAGTAGATTTCTATTTCTTATTTCCATGGTTGGCATTGGACTTAGTGTTGATGTAAGAAAAGTGCTTGAAGTTGGGCCTAAGGTTGCTATTACTACATTATCAATAATATTTTTCTTGGTAATTACAGGAATTTCTAGCAATATTATTTTAGGGTAGTCAATATAAATCATTTCAATATGTCTTAAGTTTTATAAATAGATGACAATTTCTTCAAAAAGTAGTAAATTTAAAATTAATAAAAAAAAAGAATGTTGGTATATAGATGAAAAATTATAAATTATTTAAAAATCGTATGTTATTTTTACTCCTGTTTAGTCTTGTAACGTCCGTGATTATGTTTAGTTGTTCGTCTGGTTCTGACGAAAAATCTGAAACTTCCCCTACATCTACTCCAGCTAAAGCTGTTTCTCAACCAACTGCAACTACTGCTCCGGCTCCTACTGCAGTTCCAACTAAACAACCTGCCCCTTCTCCAACGAAAGTTCCTGCGCCAACAGCGACACCTAAACCAGTAGGTACCGCAACTCCAACACCACCTCCAACACAAACACCAACACCAACACCAACTCCAACACCTATTACTAATGTATTTGACTTGTATGGGTTTACATTACGTTTGGACGAAGATAGTGCACTTGACGAGTATGGTTTACAGGTCAATGGATTTACCAAATCAAATCCTGATAAAGAGCAAGGCCTAATGAATTTCGGTTATAACGGCTCAAATGTAATTATGTATTGGCAGCCAGATGTTGGGGATAATCAAACTGCGGTAGACTCTGCAATTTCATTACTTCAAATAAGTCAAAAAAATCAAACTTTCACTCCAATTAGTTCTGGAGACATATCAGTTGATAGTTCTCCAGGAAAATTTGCAGGATTTGTTTCAACTAAATCTGACGGCAAGGCTGCAGGAGGTGGATTAGTTGGAGCATGGACATGCTCTACAACAAATAACACATACTCATTATCAGTAAGTGGTAATGATTCAACAGTTCTTCAATTGAGGTTTGACAGAATTGTTGATGGATTTACTTGTAAATAAAATAATTAAAAGGTATAAATAACTAAAATAAAGGTTTATAAATTATGCATAAAATATTATCTCTACTAATAGTTTTCTCATTGATTTCTTCCCAGCTGGCAATAATCTCACC
>CETH01090923.1_pt1 | contig 21297 bp, 21 predicted proteins | sample 361461 | NCBI WGS metagenome assembly CETH01 (sample SAMEA2622695, study PRJEB7988) | marine metagenome | isolation source: saline water (ENVO:00002010), including
AAAAAGCTGAAAGAAGAATAAAAAGAGAAAAAAAAGAGAAAGAAAAACAGAAACAAGCTAACACAATGTAGTAAATATGAATAAAATAAATAGACATAAAATTATAAAAGTGATATCAAACGACTTTTTTGGAGGTGGTTATTAAAATCGAAGTTAAAGATAATAATGTAGAACAAGCTTTGAGAGTTTTAAAACGAAAACTACAAAGAGATGGTTTTTTTAAGGTAATAAAGTTAAAAAATACATATGAAAAACCGTCTGAAAAAAAGAAAAGAATTCTCCAAGAAAATATTAAAAGAGTTAAGAAACTAAATAAGCTCAAAAATAGAACTTAAAAACATCGCGGGGTGGAGCAGTCTGGTAGCTCGTCAGGCTCATAACCTGAAGGTCGGCGGTTCAAATCCGTCCCCCGCAACCAAATATTTTAATAAAAATAATTTTTAATAACTCTCATCAAAATAAAAACAATATAAAATCCAAATACATAAATAATATTATTCTTATTTTTAAAAAATTTTAAATTCCAAGAAGTGTTTAAAAGTGTAAAAAATAAAATTAAAACAAGTGGATCGTAATATTTATGATAAATTGTATTTTGAATATTTGAAATAATTAAAATAAAAAATATTAAAAAATTATTTAAATTTTCATTAGATAGGTAAATTAAAACTAATAAAGAAAGAAAAGACAGAATATAAAAGAAAATGTTATTATCAAAAATGATGTTTGAAATTTGAAAAAATATACCACCACCTGTGTAATTTAACGAATAGTCAAAAAATATAATATTTATACCAATAATTATTATTGCTAATAAATAATTTTTTTTTTTACTATAAATTATATTCTTTAGAAATTTCCTATCTATCAAAAAAGGTGAAAGATGAAAAAAAATAATACTACTTATTAACAAAATTTTATTTGAAAAATTAAAGCTTAAACTTACCGTTTCAGTAGAAATTGATCCCGGTGTTTTTGCTAATAGAAAATTTATATCAAGATAGAATAAATAGTAAAATGCTGGAATTGAACAAAATAAACAAAATACGAAAAGTTGAAATAAGTATTTAAATTCAATGTTTTTCCAATAATGGAAACCAAAAAATATTATAAACACAGAAAAATTCGGGCTTATATATGAGGAAAGGATTAAAAAAAATATATTTTTCCAAATATATTTTTTCTTTTTCGTTTTTAAAAATTTCAAAAATTCATAAATCGAAACTACAAAAAAAATTAATCCAATTATTCTGGAACTTGGCCATATTGCTAAAGATCTAAATGTTGGAGATAAAAATATTGAAAGAGAAAGTATAAATAATAATTTTTTTTCAATACTATCAAATTTTATTATTAAACATTTGTAAAAAAAGAAAATTAATAGCAGTGAAATATTTAAATTTATAAATCTTATAGAATCAAAAGAAAAACCAATTTTTTTTAATAAACTTAAAAATATTAAATAAACTGGAGAATGTCTGTGTCCATAGCTTTCATAATTTAAAAGTGTTTCCTTAAAGTTTAAAGACAAATCTTTTATAACTGGATAATCTCCAGCTTCCCAATCTGGTAATGCTCCAAAATTTAGATTTTCATTAAAAATAAAACCAATAATAAGACTTAAATAAAATAGTACAAATAATATAAATAAATTATTTTTTCTGAAAAAGATATAATTCATAAATTATATAAATATTAAAAATCTAATTAATTTAAATTTTAAATTTAGATTTTTTACTATCAATTAAGAAACTTTTAACAGTCTCTAGAGTTAATTCATTAAAACTTTTTCCAAACTTTTCTATTTTTTCAATTATTAATGGAGGTATTGTAATTATATGACACCCTAATTGTTTAGCTTGAAGATAATTGTATGGCTCTCGTACACTTGCCCACAATATTTCAACATTCGTAAATTTTTTAGACATTGAAATACTTTTTTTAAATTCAGGAATTGGATCTTTTCCAACATCGCCCGCTCTTCCAGCAAACAAAGAAAGTACAACTTTTGTTCTCTTATTTATTAATTTTAAAACTCTTTTAACCTGATTAGATTCATATATTGCTGTAATATTTATTTTTATATCTTGATTATTCAGTTCTTTTATAATTTTACCCATAAAAATACCTCTAGAATTCACAATAGGAATTTTTACATAAACATTTTTCCCCCAATTACTAATTTTTATAGCTTGTTTTTTCATCTCCTCATAATTATCACCGAAAACTTCTAAAGAAACTGGCTTATTTTTTATAATTTTTAATATCTCTTTTGAATAAATTTCATAATCTTTAGCTCCAGCTTTTCTCATCAGGCTAGGGTTTGTCGTAAAGCCTTTAACTAACTTTTTTTTATTAAATTTTTTAATAATATCAATTTGAGCAATGTCACAATAAATTTTTGTTCTCATCAACTTTATAGGTTTTTCGTAATATCCTCAGTCATTTTTTTTGCATCTGCAAATAGCATTAAAGTATTTTCCTTATAAAAAAGGTCATTATCAATCCCTGCATAACCTGGTGATAGACTTCTTTTAACAAATAAAACTGATTTACACTTTTCTACGTCTAAAACTGGCATTCCATATATTGGACTTTGTGGATCAGTTTTTGCAACAGGGTTAGTTACGTCATTTGCTCCTATAACAAAAGCTACATCTGCATTTGCAAAATCGTTGTTTATCTCTTCAAGTTCAAACACTTCATCATATGGTACATTAGCCTCAGCTAATAATACATTCATATGCCCAGGCATTCTCCCAGCCACTGGATGAATTGCATATGAAACTTTAATGTCATTTTTTTTTAATGTGTCAACCATTTCTCTTAAAGCATGTTGAGCTTGAGCTACAGCCATTCCATATCCAGGCACAATAATTACAGACGAAGCATTTTTCATTAAAAAAGCAGCATCGTCTGCGTTACCACTTTTCACTGGTCTTTGCTCTTTACTTGCAGAATTAGATGAGTCTTCGGTCGCTCCAAATCCACCTAAAATTACATTAAAGAAAGAACGGTTCATACCTTTACACATTATATAAGACAAAATTGCACCTGAAGATCCAACCAAAGCTCCAGTAATAATTAAAGCTGTATTTTCTAATGTAAAACCAATACCAGCTGCTGCCCAACCCGAGTAAGAATTCAACATTGAAATTACAACAGGCATATCTGCTCCACCTATTGGAATAATTAAAAGAAATCCTATCAAAAAAGAAACAGCTAAAAGTATCCAAAATAAATTAGAAGATTGAGTTGAGCATAATAAATAAGTTAAAATTATTATTGAAATTAAAATTATTGCATTAAGTGGATGTTGTCCTTTAAATGTAATTGGTGAGCCAGACATAATACCCTGCAATTTCAAGAAAGCGATTACTGACCCTGAAAATGTTATGGCTCCTACTGCTGCGCCTATAGACATTTCAATCAAGCTACCAAGTTTTATTTTACCTGGCGTTCCTAGATTAAATGCCTCTGGATTTAAAAAGGCAGAAATTGCTACGAATACTGCAGCCAACCCAACCAAACTATGAAATCCAGCAACCAATTCAGGCATAGCTGTCATTGGTATTCTGTATGCTATGAAAGCTCCAATAGATCCTCCCACTAAAATAAATATTAACACTAAAATAAATCCTGAAGAAAAATTTCCTGTAGACAGAAAAGTTACCGTCACAGCTATGACCATTCCTAAAATTCCAAAAAAATTACCTTGTCTTGATGTTTCAGGTGAAGACAATCCTCTCAAAGCAAGAATAAACAATACACCTGAAACTAAATAGAATATTGCGGATAAATTAGCTGAGATCATTATTTATCCTTTCTCTTTTTTTTATACATTGCTAACATTCTCTGTGTCACTAAAAAACCACCAAAAATATTAATTGCTGCTAGTGCTGTGGCGAGGAAACCAAAAATACTAGATAAATTGAAAATATTTTCAGAATTTCCTGATAGGCCCGCAATTATCGCTCCAACAATAATTACTGAAGATATTGCGTTAGTTACAGACATTAAAGGTGTATGTAAGGATGGTGTAACACTCCAAACAACATAATATCCAACAAATATTGAAAGGATAAATATACTTAATCTAAATATTAAAGGATCTATTTCCATAAATTATTTTATTAATGTTTGTTTAATTATTTCATCATCTAAATTAACTTTGATTATTTTATTTTCCTTATCAAATAAATTATCAACAAAATTAAACATATTTTTTGCATATAAGTTTGATGCAGAAATTGGTAATTTGTTCAAAATATTGCTCTCGCCCATAATCCTTACACCATTGTTTTCAACAATTTTATCAACTTCTGTAAATGCAGTATTGCCACCTTGGATTGCAGCTAAGTCATATATTACAGAACCAGGTTGCATATTATTCAACATACTATCTTTAATTATCAATGGAGCTTTCTTTCCCGGTATTAATGCAGTGCATATTACAATATCAATTTTTTTTAAAGTTTCAGCCAACAATTCTTCTTGCTTAACTTTAAACTCATCAGAAGCTTCTTTTGCATAACCGCCCTCTGTTTCGAGATTTTCTGAACCCTCTACTGAGAGGAATTTACCACCTAAGCTCTCAACTTGTTCTTTTGAAGCCATTCTAACATCCGTTGCAAATACAATTGCGCCCATTCTTTTAGCAGTTGCTATGGCTTGTAATCCAGCGACACCAGCTCCAACTACTAATACTTTTGCGGCTGGTACTGTACCAGCAGCAGTCATCATCATGGGTATTGCTTTTTCAAAATTTGCAAAAGCTTCTATTACAGCTTTGTATCCGGCTAAATTAGCTTGCGAAGATAATATATCCATTGATTGTGCTCTAGTTATTCTTGGAAGTAATTCTAAAGAAAAAAGATTAATTTTTTTTTTTGCTAAATTGTGTAATTTTTCTTTATTCTCATAAGGATTTAAAACACCTATTAATGTTTTACTCTCCTTAATTTTCGAGCTCTTGTCATCAGACAACATTGATAGTTGTACAATTATGTCTGATGAATTTAAAATTTCATTTTCATCTTTGGAAATAGTTACCCCCAATTGTTTATAGTGCTCGTCTTTAATTCCAAGATGTGAGCCATAATTTTCACATAAAGATATTTCAAAACCTAGAGATGTATATTTTTTTACTATCTCGGGTGTTATGGATATTCTTTTTTCTAAATTTTGATTTTCTAATACAGAGCCAATTCTCATTTAAAAATCCTACAACAAGAATATAGCCATTAAAACCAAAACTAGTATTACAGCGACAGTACCCCACAGAACAAATTTCGTAAAATTATTCCATGTATTTTTATGGTTTTCATTATCCATAAAATTTACTTTTGTCTTGCTTTAAATTTTGGATTAACTTTATTAATCACATAAACTCTCCCTCTTCGCCTTACTAACTTAGAGTTTAAATCTCTTTTTTTTATTGATTTAAGTGAGCTTTTTATTTTCATATTTTTAAATTAGTGCCGGCAATGTCCTACTCTTCCATGTCTTAAGACAAAGTACCATCGGCGCAGAAAGGCTTGACTTCCGAGTTCGGAATGGGATCGGGTATAACCCTTTCGCAATAATCACCGGCGATGAACTTATACCCCATTAAAGAATATTGTAAACAACGAAATAATCATTTTTTAGTATTTTTATGAGTTATTTTATTTACATAATCCCTTAAATTTATCTTGCCAAAGAATTTATAGACTTTATTAGACAGACTCATCTCTGTGAGAGCTGATGCAAATCTTTCCCCTCTTCTGGATGGTACCATTTTAATTTTTGTATTAAATAATTTTGCAACTTCTAAAATAGTGAAACTTTTTTTATTAGCAATGCTGTAATGTCTGCATTTATTTTTTTTCCAGGCATAATAACAGATCTCAACAGTATCAGCTACATGAGTAAATCTTCTTGATTGAGTGCCAGGCTTTACAACTGTCAAAGATTTTTTATTTTTATATTGGTCTTCAAATATACCTATTACAGTTGCCATACTTCCAGTTTTGATCTGATTTGGTCCATAAACATTATAGAAATAAATAACTTCAAATTTGAAATTGAACCAAATTTTTAAGTTTTCTAATAACTCTAGATTTTTTGCTTTAGAGAAAGCATATGGAGAAAGATTCTTATCATTTCCTTTATTTCCAATTGATGCAGAAGTTGCAGAATAAATTAATTTAATTTTATTAGACAAGCAAAAATTAAAAACCTCATTAGAACCAATAGTATTAGAATTAATACATTCGTTCATCTTTAAAAAACTTTGATATATTCTTGCAAATTCTCCGAAATGAAAAAGTGAATGTATTCTGTTTTTATATTTATTTAAAATTTTTGAGATATTCTTAGTATGAGATTTTATGTAATTTATTCTTTTATTGTTTATATGATTTTTTTTTGATCCAGTAGAGTAATCATCAATACTAATAATATATAATGAAGTTTTTTTAATTAAATATTCAATCAAATTAGACCCTACAAAACCAGCGCCACCAGTTACTATAACAATATCTTTCATGATTTATAATATGGAGAACAACATACTCTTTTTCAAAAACTAATTAAAGATAAAATTTTAAATTTAAATTAATTTCACAGTTAAATTTTTTTTAGAAACCAATAAAATACATTTGAGAAAAAAAAGTCCACACGATAAGAATAATTCCTATCTTTAAAAAATTTTTTCATAAAAATATGAGCTTGCCTCCTTTTTGAAAACCACTCAAAACTGAACCTTTTAAAATTTGAACTAATTCCTTTTTGATCAGTTATATAAATTGTTAAAGATTTATTGAGTAAAAAATGATCTTTTTTGAAAAATTTTGAATAGAAATATAAACGAGCATCAATCTCAAGCAAATTTAATTTCCTAGAAGAATACTTTTTAATAAAAAAAACTAAACTTTTTTTTTTAATTGAAAATGTACTTGTGGGAAAAAAATTTGGTAAAATATTAAAGAATAAAAATGTCCTTTTTTCTTTGATGATTTTTTTTTTTAATTCGATTCTATCTTGAAGAAAGTTAGTTGAATTTTGTGATTGGAAAAATTTATTAACTTCTTGTAGTTTTGTTTTTTTAAATAAATCATCACCATCTAATAAACAGACAATTTCACCTTTCGTCCTCAGTAAACCATATTTTATTGCTTCGAGTTGATTCAAAGGAGAATTTTTAAATTTTCTTTTGATTTTTAAAAACTTAATTTTTTTGAAATGAGAAAATGAGCTAATAATTCTATCTGTACCATCTGTAGATTGAGTATCTACAATTATTATCTCATAATTTGAGTATTTTTGATTTAAACATGACTTAATAGTTTTTTTAATAAATTTACATTTATTATATGTCGAAATTAGTATTGAAATTTTTTTTTCTTTAATCAAATTTAAACTTTGAGTTTATGTAAATATATTCAAATGATTTTCTAAACATCATTTTTGATTTAAATAATTTTCTAAAACCATTTCTAATTAATAAATTGTTAATATCACGAAAATTATAATTTTTTAATATCATTAGGTCGTAATGATGTTCAAATTGTATAACTCCAACATTCTGCAAATTTTCCCCTAGATTTCTCAATATTTTATACTCGAAACCCTCAGTATCAATTTTTATGAAATCAATTTTATTTATATTACCTCTCTTTATAAAATTTAAAAAAGATACAATTTTTATTTTTTTTTTTCTTATTTCTTTTTTTCTTGTGAAAAATTGTAATATTTTTTTTTTTCTTTTAAAATATTTTGTATGTTCATTTATATCATTTAAAGTTGAAGAAGAACTTTCGAAAACCTCATTTATAATAGTCTCTTTATTTTCCTCTCCAAGTGCAAAATTAAATAATTCTAAATTATTTTTTAATTTTAATTTACTTACATTTTTTTCTAAAATTTTAAAATTTTCAATTATGGGTTCAAATAAGTAACTTTTTTTAATAGAAAAATTTTTATACATCTCAATACTGGTTTCACCTTTGTGCGCTCCAATATCAAAAAAAACATTAAACTCACTTGGTAGATTTTTTTTTAAAACTGAAATTATTTTTCTTTTATAATTAAATTCAATCAAATTTAAAAAAAAATGAAAAATACTTACCATAATTAATCCCAATAAATTATATAGTTTTTACTTTTATATGCTTTTATTCCCTCTTTTCGCAAGCATGGCTGTGGAATAGCCCAGCAAGCACTTTTGGTTATATTTACTTCGATATTATCTTTAAGATATTTTTTTTTATATTCTGGTGTCTGAATTCTATAATATGAACTAATTAAAGGATTATAATTATAAAATTTAATTTCATAAATAATTCTATCAATATTTCTATATGAAAATATTAGTAAACTTACCAAAACTAAAATTTTTGCCTTAAATATAATTTTTTTATTTATCTTATTATTAATTATATAAATACAAAATGGTAAAAAAATCATATTAGCTAAAATAACAAATCCTCCATAACGAAGCTGAGGAAATTTTATAAACCAAATAATAAATAAAGTGATTATACTAAACAAAAGTATATTAGTGTTAATTTTAGTTTTTAATAAAATTTTTTTATTTTTAAAAGTAAAATAACAAATTGTTATTATTGCCAAAATACCTGCTAGTAAATCAGATACCTTAGTAAAAAAATATTCGTCAATCCACCTATGAACCCAATTAAAGTTGGATATATATTCTGACACATTCTCAATTCTAAAATTCGGGTTTGCTCCACTTTTTGCCCACACCTCATAGTGTTCTTGCATATAAATTATCTCTTTTTCATTTATTGACCAAATAAAGTTTGAATAACATGTAAAATTCATTGGATAAAATAAACAACCTGTGTTCGCTACTTGGATATTAAAATGTAAAATTATAAATAAAATGCAAAAAATAGTTAATTTCGAAAAAATTATTTTTTTATAAAATTTTAAGTCAGATCCTACTTTAAAAATCAAAGGCAAAATAAGAATGCTAAAAATTATAAAGTAGGTTTTAACAGTTATTACATATATTAAAAAAATTAATATTAAATAGATTTTATTTATATCTAATTTTTTACTATTAAATATTTCTAAAATAAAAATTATAATCAAAAAAATTAAAATTTGACCCGATCTATCTGTGCCATGCTCAGCGAGTCTATAAAATACTATGCTAATAAAAATAAAAGAAAGTAAGGAATAATAAAAGATAACTGAATTCTTATTATTTTTATTAAAAATTTTTTTGTAAAAAAAAATTAAGCTAAATAAAAAAATATAAAGTTGGGCAAAATTGAATGAATAAAATTTAATTACTGGTAAATAAAATAATGAATTTAAATAAAATAATGATGAGGGTGTTCTAAACCCATGATTAAATGCACCTAATCCAATTTGAAATTTATTTTGGGCTATATTTAAAGTGTAAGGTAAATGATACCACCCAAAATCATCATGAGTTTTATATAATAGACTTAATAGAATTAATAAAAATGCTAAAAGTAAAATTTTTTTTGTATCATAAAAATCAATTTTCCCTTTATTTAATCCATATAAAAATGCACACAAGCCAATAATCAATAGAAAAATATTGTGTATAAAGTTATGTGGAACAAATAAATTAGTTAAATAAGAAATAAAAGTTAAAGAGATTATTCCGGATAGTCCAAAAAAATTTACTTGATTTCTATTTATGCTGATTGATAAAATTTTTGACGAGAGAAATCCAAACCCAATAATTGACAACAGTATTGATAAAAAAAATAATGTTATTATAATTATTGACATAATTATAATGTCATACATCAAAAAAAAGAAAATTGAAAAATTTCTTTGTGAGATTTCATAAATAAAAATGATAATTAGCTAGCGTAATTCAGTAATTTTTATTCATTATAAATTTTCAATATTTTTTATATCCATTGACTATTTTTTTTGATAATAGCATTGTTTGCTGTCATATGAACAATCTAACTTTATTAATTCCTGCAAAACAAGAAGCTGAGTCATTACCCTTAGTTCTTGAAGAACTTAAAAAATACAATTGTTACAAACTAATTGTAATGGATAAAAATGATTTAGAGACATCTAATGCAATTAAAGGATTTGATTGTGAAATATTATTTCAGAATAACAAAGGATATGGATCTGCTTTAATCGAGGGGATAAACAAAATAAACACTGATTACCTTTGTATATTTAATGCCGACGGATCTTTCGATCCAATAAACCTTATTCAAATGCTCAAAAAATGTGAAGACCAAAATGATTTTGTATTTGCTTCTAGATACTCCTTAAAAGGCAAAACTGATGACGATACTTTTTTAACTTTTTTAGGAAATAAAATATTTACAGCATTTGGGAACATTTTTTTTGGATTAAAAATTCATGATATTCTATTTACTTACGTTATGGGAAAAACTTCTTATTTTAAAAATTTAAATTTAAAAAACCATGATTTTAGATTTTGCGTGGAGCTTCCAATAAAAGTAAAAAGATCAAAAAGTAGTTATACAAATATTGGTTCACATGAAAGAAAAAGATTTAAAGGATTTAAAAAAGTTAATGAATTTAAAGATGGATTTTTAATTTTAGTAGAATTAATTAGACTTTTTATTAATAAAAAAAGTTAATTTTTTCTTAACATATAAAAGTATATTAGTATGTAACTAGATATATTAAAAATCAAAATTAAACTTAAATAAAGTGAATGATTAGATACAATTGTTGCAATTGAAAGGGTAAAAAGATTAAATATGTTTATTAATAACCCGGTTACCGAGTTGATATATGAGTTATTTTTAAACTTTTTATCAATAAATTTAAAAATTAAATGGTGTAAGTGAAAATTATCTGGTTTAGAAATTGAAATCTTCATCTTTAATTTTCTTAGTATTGAAAAAAGATTTTCAAAAGCTGGATACCATAATAAGTTAAGTATATAAATTGGTGAAATATCTAAATTATCATTCGAAAAATGAATTAAAGTAAATCCAAAAAAAAGTCCCAAAACGTATGCCCCTGAATCTCCCATTATTATTATTGAAAAAAAATTAAATACTAACAATATTATCAAAGATATAATGGCAAAATTAATATATGTTTCATTAAAAGTTATTTCGTTGTTTTCGCTAGTAATATAAAAAATACATAATGAAATAATTAAAAAATAACCAATGAGCAGATTGTTCACTCCATCAATAAAATTACATCCATTAATAAGTATTAAAAGACAAAAAGATGTAAAAAAAAAACTAAATATATAATTTTGAATAAAATAATCTAGAAGTATAATTTTAGTTTGTTCTACATATGTAGAAGTAAAAATAATTAAAAAAATTATTATAAATATTTGAAAAAAAAATCTTACTTTAGGAGAACTTATAAAATCAATATCCGATAAGATCCCCAAAATAAACATCAAAATTAATGAAATTGTTAAATATATGTTTTGTTCAAAAGTAAATATTGCTAGTGATACCAACAAAAACATACCACCGCTTTGTACTTTTTTAATTTCTGTAGCAAAAATTTTTCTATGTAAACTTTTATTTTCATCTTCAATCAGAAAATTGAATTTTCTTAAAATAAAATTCAGAGTTATTAAAAAAATTGTACCTATTAAGAAATAGATTGTTTCAATACTCATTTATTTGACAAATAATAATAAATTGTTTTTTTTAAACCGTAATCTAAATCTGTGCTAGCCTTCCAACCTAATGAATTGATTATTTTACTATTTAGATTTTTTTTAAAAGTTCCATCAGGGTATTTTTTATCAAAAATAATTTTTCCCTTATAACCTAAAATTTTTGAAATTTTCTTGGATAAATTTTTAATAGATATACTTAACCCTGATCCTACATTGATTAATGGGAATTTGCTTCCACAAGCTTTAAAGATTTTTTTTTTATTAAGTTTTAAAATAATTAATATCAATTTTGCTAAATCATCAGCAAATAAAAATTCTCTAATAGGTTTGCCGGTACCTAAAAGTTTTAAAGATTTTTTTTTTTTAACCTTAGCTTCATCAATTTTGTTTATCATTGCGGGAATAACATGTCCTGAAAATTTATCAAAATTGTCGTTAATTCCATATATATTCGTTGGCATTAAACAAACTATATCTAAATCATGATCCTCATATAATGCTTCTGAAAGTTTAATACCTGCAATTTTTGCAATCGCATAACATTGATTTGTTTTTTCAAGTTTTCCAGACAACAAGTAATCTTCTCTAATTGGATTTTTCGATAATTTTGGGTATATACAAGAAGTACCAAGAAAAATTGTTCTTTTTATTTTTTTTTTAAAAGCTAGCTTAAGTAAACTATTTTGTATTTCTATGTTTTCAAAAAAAAAATCTTTTTGAAAAGTCATATTTGCCATAATGCCGCCAGCACGCGCTGCAGCCATAATCATATAATCAATTTTTTTATTTTTGAAATATTTTAAAAGCTTATCAAAATTTCTTAAATCGACTTTTTTTTTATCTAATGTAATAATTTTTTTAAAACCCTCTTTTTTTAACTTTCTGTAAACTGCACTACCAACCAAACCTTTATGTCCTGCTAAAAATATTGAGCTATTTTTATCCATCTATAATTTTTTTGCTTTTTCTATATCTGAATCGAGCATTTCTTTTACTAAATCTTTTATATTATATTTAAATTTAAATTTAAGATCTCTTAACGCTTTTCGTGAATCTCCTTTTAAATAATCAATATCTGCTGGTCTAAAATATTTTTTATCAACTTTAATTAATAATTCTTTTTTTTTTCCTTTTATAATGTAGGCTCTTGTTTTAAGTCCCTTGCCTTCCCATTTAATTTTTATTCTTAAATATTTACAACAGATATTAATAAATTCCCTAACACTATATGCTTTTCCAGTAGCTATTACATAATCTTTTGGGGTTTTTTGTTGCAATATTTTCCATTGCATTTCTACATAATCTTTCGCATGTCCCCAATCTCTCTTTGCATTAACATTTCCTAAATATAATATTCCTTTATGACCTAGGATTTTTTTTGCTAAAAACATCGTTATTTTTCTTGTAACAAATGTCTCTCCTCTCCTTGGGCTTTCATGATTAAATAAAATGCCATTACATGCATAAAGATTATATGCTTCCCTATAAAGCTTTGTCATCCAATAAGAATAAAGTTTTGCTATGCCATATGGTGACTTAGGTGTAAATCTAGAATGTTCATTAAAAGATTTTCTCCCAAATGTTTCTCCAAACAATTCTGAGGTGCTTGCTTGATAAAACTTAGTTTTTTTTAATTTTAAAAATCTAATTGCTTCAAGCATTCTCATCGTTCCCAATCCACTTACCTCAGAGGTATATTCAGGTATTTCAAATGAATGACCAACATGGCTCTGCGCACCCAAATTATATATTTCGTTTGGTTTAATTTTATTGATTAAATTAAACATGCTATTTGAGTCTGCTAAATCACCATAATGTAAAAATAAGTTTGGTCCTAAGTGTGGATCAACATAGATATGATCTATTCTTTCGGTGTTAAATGATGATGACTTTCTTTTAATTCCATGTACTTCATAATTTTTTCTTAATAAAAATTCTGCAAGATAAGATCCATCTTGACCAGTAATTCCAGAAATTAGAGCAATTTTTTTTTTCATATTCTTTTTTTTTGATCAATAGTTTTTTTTAGGTAGTGAAGACCTAAGTTAATAACTAAAAAAAGAGATATTAACAAATTTTTTTTTTCAAATTCATGATAAACTTTAAAACCATTGATAATTTTGTTTAAAAACGGACTTGATAGAGATTCAGGTGTTTTGCGCCAATTAGCAAGAGATTTATTTAAACATAAAAATTTTTCTCCTTTTCTACTTAATTCAAGCCATAAAGCATAATCTTCTTTGGTGTCTATTTCTTTAAATTTAGAAATATTAAAAACTTCCCTTTTACACATAACTGTTGATAAACCTATATCACAAGAATTAATTAAATCTTTGTAAGTTAATTGACTTTTAGAAATATTCTCACCAATTAATTCATCCCTTTCATCTATAATTTTATAATTTGTATGAGAAATTCTACAATTTCTATCTTTCATAAATTTGTGCTGAAGTTCAATCTTTTCTGGTGCCCAAATATCATCACAATCTAGAAATGCAATAAATTTACCTTTTGATTTTTCTATTCCTTTATTTCTAGATCTAGCTACACCTAAATTTTCTTTATTTAAAATAATAGAAATATTTTTTTTATCTGAAATTAATGCTTTAATATAAGAAAAATCTTTTAAGTCATTATCGTCGTAAACTATTATTATTTCGATATTTTTATATGATTGGTTTAAAACTGAATTTAGAGTATTTGAAAAATATGGTTTTTTTCTGTAAAAAGGCATAATTACACTTATTAAATCCATAATTACATAATATAATTTATTATATAATTAATGAAATCAAAAAAAATTAAATTAATTATCTTCCATCCTTACTCAAAAATTGGTGGAGCAGATAAATCACTATCAAGGTTAATTAATGGGTTAGACTCTTCTAAATATGAAATTATATTTATTTCTATAAAAAAACCTCATATTAAAACTTATTTAGAAAAAAAGATTAAAATTATACATTTAAAATGCTCGAGAACTATTTTATCAATAACAAAGGTTAGAAAAATTTTGAAGTCTTTTTCTTCAAATGAAAAAATAATATTTTTTTCTAATCAAAACTTTGCAAATATAATTTCATTTTTGATTTTATATAATTTCAAAAATATTAGGCATGTAGTATTTGAAAGAAATCATATAGAGGAATTAAATATAAGCGAAAATTTAAAAGATTTTTTAAAAAAAAAAATAATTAAATTTTTAATGAAGGTTTTATACAAAAAAGCTGATATTGTTATGGGTAACGCTAGACAGTTGAGTGAGGATTTATCTAAATTAACTAAAGCTAAAGTAAAAACAATTTACAATCCAGCTTTTGATAAATCAATTTTAAAACTTTCGGAAAAGAAAATTAAATTAATAAATAAAAAAAATATAATCTTAAATATTGGAAGATTAGAAAAACAAAAAGACCAATTAATAATTTTAAAAGCAATCAAAAACATAGAGGATGTTTTTTTGATAATAATAGGTTATGGGACTAAAAAAGATCAATTAAGTAATTTTATTAAGGAAAATAAAATAAGTAATAAAGTAATTATTTTAAAAAATATTAACAATCCATATCCATATTTTAAAATTGCAAGTTTATTTGTTTTATCATCTTTGTACGAGGGATTTCCAAATGTATTAACAGAGGCAATTATGTTCAAAGTGCCAGTAATTTCATCAAATTGCAAATCTGGACCAGCTGAAATTTTAATGAAAAAAAATGGTCCACAGCTATTTAAGGTAGGAAATTCAGATGAATTAGAAAAAAAAATAAGAAATTTTTTTAAAAATAAAAAAATTATTACAAAAAGAAATGCATTTTTACACTCAAAATTAAATCGATTTCAAAAAAAGATAATAATTAATCAGTTTGATAAAAGTTTCCAAGAATTATTTAATTAACAATTTTTCTATACTTTTAAAGTGTCTTAAGGATGTATAATTAACTGAATTTTTTTTAGCATAATACTTTTTTACAGATATTTGTAAATTATCCATCTCCATAAAATTTTTGAAAATATTAATAAAATCTATTTCATTATTTGTCTCAAACAAAAACCCACCTTTTGTTTCCTGCAGAAATTCAGATGGACCAGTTGGACAGTTACTTGAAATTATGGGGCAATTGTTTGCAGCTGCCTCTATTAAAACATGACCTGGGTTTTCTGAAATTGAGGTTAAAATTAAGCATTTCGCATTCTGCATGTAATAATAAACATTACTTTTAAAACCCATAAGTTTCACATCTTCATTTAAATTAAGTTTCAAAATCATTTTTTGTAACTCAAGTTTTTCCTCACCTTCTCCTAAAATATATAATTTTAAATTAGGATAATTAAATTTCAATTTTTTAAATGATTTTATTAAAAATTTAAAATTTTTCTGTTTAGTTAATCTTCCAACAGCTAAGACATAATTAGTTTCTAATATTTCATCATCTAATTTGATTTTTTTTTGACTTAAAATTTGCTTAATATCAACGACAGGGTCTAGAATTACTTCTATCTTTTCTTGGGAAAAAATCTTTTTTTTAATTAATATATCTCTAATTTTTTTATTTGGGCATGTAACAGCATATATTTTTTTTGACAAAATTTTCCAATACAAGGTTCTTACTACTCCTAAATTCGGTTCACCAGATATTCTAAGTATTAACTTAGTATCAAATTTAAAAATTAAATATAAAAATAATGGTAGAGAAGTAATTAAATGAATTATTAAATAATCAGGTTTATCATTTTTTAGTAAATTTTTTAATTTTAAAAAATTTAGTAAAAATATTAAAATAAAGAATAGTCTACTCCAAAAAATACCCTTATTTTTAATTCTTCTTAGATCAAACTTATTTTTTCTCAAATAAATAATATTTAGCTCTTTATTAAATTGACCCCATTCACCTGTTGTGTCAATCAAATAGGGTTTCAAAATATTTTTTGAATATTTTTTTATACTTCTAGCTGAATTAAGAACTGAATTTACTGTGCCTATTTTTGAGTTATAGGGAGACCAAAAATAAATTTTTTTGTTCATAATGCACTATTAAGATATTTCAAATATTTTTTAGATTGTTTTTGAGCATTAAATCTATTCAGTTGATTTTTGCCGTATTTAGTTTTTTTTAAAGCTTTTGGATATTCGTCGACAATTAATTGAATTTTTTTTTCTAATTTATAAATATTTTTAATTGGAACAAGATACCCACCTTTTCCTTTGCATAAAATTTCATTAGGGCCACTTTTACAATCAGTTGCTATACAAGGTAAATTATAATTTAGTGCATCAATCAGCACATTGCCTAATCCTTCATAAATTGATGGCAATACAAATAATTTTGATTCTTTATAGATTTTTTCTAAGTTTTCAACATAGCCCTGTAGAAATATTTTTTTATTCATATCCAAAGATCTAATTAAATTATTAAGATATTTTTTTTGATATCCTTGACCAACTATTTTTAATATAAATTTTTTATTTTTTTTACTAAAAATAGTGAAAGCTTTAATTAAATCTTCAAAATTTTTTTGTTTGCATAAACGGCCCACGGTTAAAATAACATTTTTTTGTTTTCTAATCTTTTTTGAATTTTCGATTTTTTTCTCAGTCAAATAAGGATTATAAATACATTGAATTTTACTTTTATTTTTACCAAACATAAATAATCCTAAAGAACTTGCTGAACCCCTTGAATTTGTGATTATTTTATCAGCAAAATTATAAAATATAAATCTTAGTAAAAATATAATGTAAGATGAAAAAATTTTATCAGCAAATTTAATAGATGAAATTGGGTCCTCCGAATTTCTGATGACAACTTTAAAATTTTTAAGCTTAGAAATTAATATAGGTAAAAAACTACTTTGCATTGAGTGAACAACTGTATTTCTTCTATCCATTTTATTTAATAAATTTAATAATGGAAAAATGCAATTGAAGGCCTTATTAAATCTAACTGTTAAAAATCTAAAAAAATTTTTTTTAGGTGAAATAAGTTTTACAAACTTAAATTTATCTAAAAATTTTAAATTTTTATTATTTTCACTAATAAGATAAACATTAATTTTTTCTGACTCGAAATATGATACTAAATTTATTATAATTTTTTCAACTCCACCTTTCTCAAATGATGGATAATAAATAATTAAATTTTTTAATTTCATTAATTAAATTTAAAAATTAGGAACTGTTTCTGTGGCACAATACAGTATAATTTTACCAATATTAATGTTTTCTATCAATAAATCATATTTATTTTTACATACTTCGTTCAACTTAACTAAATTGAATATATGTTTTCTATCTCCATATTTATTTGAGTCTAAATTTGATAATTCCCAACTATGATCTGATTGAAATATTACAACTGCTTCTTTGTCATATTCGGATATTGTATTAATTGTTTCTTTAATTAGTTTCTTGTTACATTCTAAAACTTTTTTAATACCTGTAATATTATTTTTTCCGTAATTTTTTTCAAAATCACAATTACTATTTGCTAGATAGGGCCAATGTGAAATTGTATGATGAACAAAAATAAATGTTGGTATATTTGGTTTTCCATTTTGTATTAAAAATTTATTAAATTTTTTTATTCCATTATTAGCTTCAAATAGTATTTTTTTTTCATAGTTAAAACCAATTATTTTAGAGATATAATAAGCTAGCGGCTCAAATGGAGTTTTTTTTAAAAAACTTAAAATTTCATAATTAAAAAACAAATTGGAACTCTCTATTTCATCTATGCAATATGCCCTATTGTACCCCTGACAATTAAAAAAATGATTTCCTATCCACTTTATATTGTATCCTAAATTATTTAAATTAAATTCGAGATTAGACGTATTTTTACCTCGCAAAAAAGTTGGAAAAGCTAATTCAGGATATTTCATTTCATTTATGCTATAAGCAATTTTTTGTTTTTTTCCCTCAAAAACTCCAAAGTTAAATAAAGAGCCAATAGCAAAAAAAGTATTACCATAGAAAGAACTGGAATTTCTAATATACTCGAATCCTTTCGAACTTAAGTCATCTAAAAACTTATTGGAGTTGGTGCCAAATATTTTATCGGATATTTCAATTGGTGGCATAGCATCTAACACAAAAAAGTAAATATTTTTTCTATCTAAATTAATAATTTCCACTTTTTTATGTTTAAAAATATTTTTATTAACTTCATTAGAAGAGGAATTATTAGTTGATATATTTCCAATCAATAATAAGAAATTTAAAACAAGATAAATAAAGACAAAATTATTTATAAATTTTGTTTTCTTTTTTACGTAAAATATTAAAAATATTAAAAATATTAAAATTATAAATATGAATGAAATATAACCATCATATTTGCTAAAATTTTTAAATATTTCAAAGTTAAAAAATTTTTTTAAATCATTATACTTAAAAAGCAGCCAATAAGAAAAAGATAAAAATATTATTAAGTCAAATTTATTAGAATTAGTTACTTTGTTTAAAAAAATTAAAACTATAAAAAAAATCATTAGTAAAAATAAATAAAACCCAAATAATCTTTTAAGTGTTAAAAAATTAACCTGAAGATCAGAATTATAATTTATATTCAAATGATTGAACTGAATGAATTCTAAAAATGGTATTGAAATAACTATACTTACAAAAAAAAAAGTTATTATATTATTTATTTTCATTATCAATTCTTTGTAACTTTATTATAAGCGATCTAAAGAAATATAAAAAAATTTAACTTTAAGAAAAATCTTTTTTATTCTTTTTTTTTAATAATAATTTAATTTTAGATTTAATTTTTTTCCAATAAAAAGAAGATGTGGCCCCTATAGCAGCAATTAAACCTAATAATGCTTGTAATATTATTGATCCGGTTCCTGGATCTAAATATGCATGCGCTTTAACTATAGTTAGAAAGTAAATTATTAAAAAATACTTAAATAATTTTAATAATTTTAAATATTCCATATTAATATTTACCATATCTTTACTTTTGGAAAAAATGTTAACCATTTTCCACTTTTTTTCTTATAATTTTTCTCTTTTTTTACTATTTCTTTTTTATGATTCCACGCGAAAAGTATAGTAATATCTGGTCTATCTTTCATAAACATCTCATGACTTTTAATTGGAATATGCATCCCAGGAGAATATTTACCTATCTTTTCAGGTGTTGTATCACATATATACTCAATTAGATCAGGTCCTATTTCGCAATAATTTAAAATTGTAGTGCTTTTTGAAGTAGCAGCGTAACCACAAATTTTTTTATTTTTATTTTTTAAATCTGTAAGTTTCTTTTTTAAATCCTTTTTTATCAATGCACATTTTTTTTTAAATGTAATACACGATTTTATTGTATGTAAATTTTTAATTTTTTCTTTTTTAATTATTCTTTCGACTCTCTCTGACACTCTTCGTTTACTATTTTTTTTTACTAATACATATCTCATAGAGCCACCATGAGTTTTTTGTGGAATTAAATCAATTAATTTTAGACCACATATTGACGACATTCTTTTTATTGAGAATGCTGAAAAAATAAAAATATGTTCATCATAAATTTGATCAAATGAGGTTTTATCAAATACTGAACCTAAATATGGTTCCTCAAAAATAAATAATCCATCATTTGATAAAAGAGTTTTAACTGATTTGAATACATCTTTGATATCAGGAATATGACAAATTACATTTGCAGCACAAATTAGATCAGTATTTTTGTGGAAAGATTTAATTTGTGATATTGTTTTTGTATTAAAAAATTTATTGATTGATCTTATTCCTCTTTTTTTAGCAAAATCACTGACATTTTTCGAAGGCTCAAAACCGACTGTATCAAATTTTTTTTTACTAAAGTTACTTAAAAATGTGCCATCATTTGAACCAATCTCAATTATTTTAGATTTATGTTTTAGAAATTTCTTACACCAATCCGAATAACTTTTAAAATGCTCTACCATGGCTCTTGAGCTGCTAGTATAAAAAGGATAATTTTTATGAAACATTTGTTTAGGTTTTGGATGGTTAGCAATTTGTAAGAGGCCAATATTTTCTGAGAATCCAACTTCTAAATTGTAAAAAAATTCTTTTTTAAAATCGTTTTTTTTAAGGAAACCATTAGCAATCGGCATCTTTCCAAAAGACATAAATGGTCTTATTTTTTTTCCATTAAATTTACATTTCATCAATTTATACCTTTAAAAAGATCTAGGGTTTTCTTTATTTCATTATTTAAATTGCCAGTAAATCTAAAACCTCTCTTTTCAATTTTTTCACAATTTGCTTCAAAAGATAATTGATTCATTATTTTATTAGATACAAATTTTACTTTAATATTTTTATATTTTTTTATATTTTTAAGTAATTCTTTTATGCTTATATTTGATGTAGCCACATTATAAATTTGGTTTTCAAATAAATTTTTTGAAATAATAAACTCAACACACCTAACTGCATCATTTAAATCTAAATAAGGCCTTTTTTGGTTGTATGCTGTTTTCCAAATTGTTAAGGGCTTTTTCAGGGCAGCTTGATAACAAAATTTATTCACTGCTGTATGAAATCTCATGCCTTTTGAAGTGCCAAAAATTGTTCCTAACCTTAAAACTACACTTTTTAAACTTTTAGTTTTGGATACGCTTAAAATATATTTTTCCTCTTTAATTTTACATTCAGCATAAGGACT
>CETH01184498.1_pt1 | contig 21283 bp, 22 predicted proteins | sample 361461 | NCBI WGS metagenome assembly CETH01 (sample SAMEA2622695, study PRJEB7988) | marine metagenome | isolation source: saline water (ENVO:00002010), including
TACTAGGTTAGCAAGATCTGCAAGTAAAATCGCATCTTTATATAAAAAACTACCAACAGATAGTCTTTTTAAATAGCTTATATGGCCAAAAGTATTTAAATAAAGAGCTAAATCTCTGGCTAAGGATCTTATATATACACCTTTACTACATTCAACAACAAACCTAGCTTTATTTTCATCAATTTCTTTTAATAACTTAAAACTTTTTATAAATACATCTCTTTCAGGAATATCTATTTTAATGGATTTTCTTGCTAATTTATATGAACGGATCCCATCTATCTTTATAGCTGAGTATAATGGTGGTTTTTGCCTAATTTTTCCTATAAATTTTGGTAAAGCATTTGTAATTTCAATTTTAGTTGGTCTTATGCTACTTGAACTAATTACCTTACCCTCTAAATCTTCTGTTTCTGTTGCAATCCCCCAAGATATATCAAATTCATATGATTTATATGAATGCATTGCATATTTTATAGTCTTTGTTGCCTCACCTAAAGCAATTGGTAAAACACCTGTAGCTAGCGGATCCAAAGTTCCTGCATGACCAACTTTTTTTATATTTATCATTTTTTTTATTTTATATACTATCTTAGCAGAGGATATTCCTGATTGTTTATTAATTCCTAACCACCCACTATAATTATTAAAACGCTTTACCTGCAAATATATTTCCTTTTACTATTTGTTTTTTGCATCTTTAATTAAATTATCAATATAAACTTGCCTTTCAAAGCTATCATCTAAAATAAAACTTAATCTTGGTGCTCTCCTTAATTTTAACTCTCGGGTTAAAGGTCCAACTAAGGGCTTCCATGAATTATTTAAAGCAGAAATTAATTCGGGAGAATTATTTATACCTCCTAGGGTTGAAATATAAACAGAAGCATTACTTAAATCAGGAGAAATCTTTACTTCTGTTATTAAAATAGATGCTCTATCAATAATAGGGTTATGAAAACTATGATTTTGGAATATTAAAGAAATAGCTTTTCTTAAATTTTCCCCGACTTTTAACTGACGAGACGAAGGTCCAGTATTATTATTTTTCATTACTTTAAAGTAGGGATTTCTGTTTTAATTTCAAAACACTCTATCAGATCACCTTCTTTTATATCCTCGTAATTAGCTAGTGACATTCCACATTCGGTTCCTTCTTTTACTTCTTCAACTTCTTTTTGATGGTGTTTAAGTGTTGCCAGATCGCCTTCATGAATTACTACATTATCCCGAAGAAGTCGCACCTTAATATTTTTCTTTACTACTCCCTCAGTTACCTCACAACCTGCAATTTTACCTACTTTTGTAATTTTAAACACTTTTTTAATTTTTGCATAACCAAGAAACTTTTCAGTTTCAATTGGTGCCATTAAACCTGAAAGTAGATTTTTAATATCATCTAGAATTTCATAAATTATTGAATAATATTTTATTTCTATATTGTTTTGTTTAGCAATTCTTTTTGCAGGCGCGTCAGCACGGACATTAAAGGCTATTACAATTGCACCAGAAGATACTGCGAGCATAATATCGCTTTCATTAAGTGCTCCAACTCCAGATAATATAATTTGAGAAGTAACTTCATCATTCTGCAATTCACGTACTGCAGCAGATATAGCTTCCATAGAGCCATTCACATCTGTTTTTAGAATAATAGGTAAAGCTTTTCTCTCTCCTTGTTTTATTTGTGTTAACATCTGATCAACGTTAGTTACAATTGATTTAGTAGATAACGGATTATTTTTTTGTGCTAGACTATGCCTATATTCAGAAACTTCTCTTGCTCTTGCTTCACTCTTAACTACTGCAAATTGATCTCCTGCTTGAGGAACAGAATTTAGTCCTAATATTTCAACCGGTTCACTAGGTAAAGCTTCATTTTTTCTTGTGCCTTTATAATCCAATAAAGCCTTTACTCTTCCCCAATTTGCACCTGCTACTACTATATCCCCAATTTTTAATGTTCCTCTAGAAACTAGTAGTGTTGCGACAACTCCTCTACCTGCGTCAATTCTAGATTCAACTACTACTCCTGAAGCCTCTCCTTTTTTGACTGCTTTTAGCTCTAATAATTCTGCTTGAAGATTTATAGCTGATAGCAATTCATCAATATTTGTTTTCTTAAGGGCAGAAACTTCAACTGAAACAACTTCACCTCCAACATCTTCAGTAAGTACATTATGTTGTAATAAATCTTGTTTTACTTTTTGCGGATTAGAACCTGGAGTGTCAATTTTATTAATAGCTAAAACTAATGGAGCTTTTGCATCAAGAGCATGCTGAATAGCTTCAATTGTTTGAGGCATAACTGAATCATCAGCCGCAACAACTAATACCACTATATCAGTTATATTAGCTCCTCTAGCTCTCATAGCACTAAACGCAGCATGCCCTGGCGTATCAATAAAAGTAATCACTTGTTCATCAGATGTTTCAATTTGGTAAGCTCCGATGTGTTGAGTTATTCCACCAGATTCTTTACTAACTATATCAGTGGACCTTATTGCATCTAATAGAGATGTCTTTCCATGATCAACATGACCCATTATTGTTACAACTGGTGGTCGTTTTTCACCTTCTGTGCTGTCATCTATTACTTCTAGTCCAATTTCTACGTCAGCATCTGCTACTCTTTTTACGGTATGTCCAAATTCAATTACTACTAACTCAGCTGTATCTCCATCTATAGTTTGCGTGGCGGTGGCTAATACTCCATTTTTCATTAGTGATTTAATTACTTCACTACTTCTTGTTGCCATTCTATTAGCCAACTCTTGAACTGTAATGACTTCAGGGATAACAACTTCTCTAATAATTTTTTTAGTAGCTTCAGAACCGCCACCTGCATTTACTTTTTTTACCCTCTCTCTGGCCCTTCTTACAGAAGCAAGAGAGCGTTGTCTCTCTTCATCTTCAAAAGCCTGATTAATACTTAATTTTTTTTGTCTTCTTTTTCCAAAGTCTCTACCTAATGATAACTGTTTCTTTGTATTTTTTTTTCTTTCTTCTGCCTCTTCCTCTTTTCTTAAGCGAATAGATTTATCGCTATCTGACTCCTTTAAAGGGGCAGGCATGACTTCATTAATTATTATTTCTTTATCATTATTTTTTGGTGCATCTTTTTTTTGTTTTTCTGAATTAATAGCATCCTTATTTTTTTTAGATTGATTTATAAATTCTTCTTCTTTTTGTTTTTCATCAACCTCTTTCATTTTTATGGATTTATTAATAGCATTTAATCTAGCTTCTTTCTCCAATTGAGATAAGTTCATATCCTTATTATCTGTTTTATTATCAGAACCAGTTTTTGATGAATCATAAGCTTTATAAGTTCTAACTTTTTTAACCTCAACCGAAACCGATTTCGTTCTGCCATGAGAAAAAGATTGCCTTATTGTGCCTCCTCCTATTGTCTTCTTTAACTCTAATCTAGAAGAAGAAAAACCTAATTTCTTGGAACTCTTCTCATTATCTTTATCATTTTTTTTTATCTCTGGTGTTTTTTCAACCATTTCATTAACCTTTAATTAATAATTTAATTCAATTTAAATTTATTTAATCTATAAAAATCTAATTTTAAAGCATTAGATAGTTTACTAACTATTAATGCAACACATAAAACTTTTTTATAACCTATAGCTTTTCCTATTTCCTCACTCGTAAAATATTTATTTAATAAAACTTTATCTTTATCATTTTTCTCTATAAATAAACTATTCATTTTATCAGTACCTTTAGCAATTAGCACAACATCTACAGTATTATTTTTTACAGATTTTAATACTTTCTCATATCCTATTTCTAAAAAACCTGCTTTTTTTGATAATCCTATCAAATTTAAAACCTTATACTTTAAATTATTTTCTATATTTTCTAGAAAAAAACTAGGAATTTTTAGTTTTTTATTTAAAAGCGTATCAAATACTTTTTTCTTTATAGCTTTTTCTATGTCTTCCCTATTAGGATTACACCATATTCCTTTCTCAGTTATTTTTGCATTAACATCACAAACTAAAATATTATTCATTTCTCTAAACAGTAGCATCTGTTTAATACAATAAAGATTTCCTGTTAATGAACAACTGTATTTACTAATTTTCTCCATAAAATACTTTTCTTATCCTTACACATTATTTTTCTTCTTTATTATCATCTTTAAACCATGAAGAACGAGCTCTCATTATAATTTCATCTGCTTCTTTATTTGTTAAAGGAATATCTTCTAAAACTTCTTTTAATTCATCACTAGCTAAGTCTGCTAGATCATTTACAGTTTTAATATCTGCATTTCCTAATTTAACAAGTATTGCAGAAGTTAAGCCGTCAAACTCTGCTAACTCTTTACTAATTCCCATTTTACTCAAATCATCTTTAAGGCTAGCTTCTTTTTCTTTTAAACTAGTTAAAGCTCTTTCTCGTAACTCTTCAGCTATTTTTTCATCAAAACCCTCTATTTCAATAAGGTCTTCAATTGGAACATAAGCTACCGCTTCTAATGAAGAAAAACCTTCCGTAACTAGAACTTGTGCTATAACCTCATCCACATTTAGAGTATCGATAAACAATTGAGATATATTACTCATTTCTTTCTGCCTTCTATCTGACTCAGAACCTTCAGTAAGAATGTCTATATCCCAGCCTGTTAGTTGGCATGCCAACCTTACATTTTGACCACGTCTTCCTATAGCCAAGCTTAACTGGTCATCTGGAACAACAATTTCAACTTTTTTCTCTTCTTCATCCATTACTACTTTAGTCACTTCTGCAGGAGCTAAAGCATTTACTAAATAAGTAGGAACATCTTCAGAGTAAGGAATAATATCAATTTTTTCGTTCTGCAATTCTGCAACAACTGCTTGAACTCTACTTCCTCTCATTCCCACACATGCCCCTACAGGGTCTATAGAATTGTCTTTTGAAAGCACTGATATTTTTGCTCTACTGCCTGGATCTCTTGCAACAGAAATAATTTGAATAATTCCATCATATATCTCAGGAACCTCTTGAGTAAATAATTTAGTCATAAACTCATTAGCCGTTCTGGATAAATATATTTGTGGACCTCGTTGTTCTTTCTTTACTTCAGAAATCCAAGACCTTATTCTATCTCCTGGTCTAAATGTTTCTCTAGGTATTACATCATCACGTCTAATAAATGCTTCTCCTCTTCCTAAATCTACTATAACATTTCCATACTCTATCCTTTTTACCAAACCATTTACTACTTCACCTACTCTATCTTTAAATTCTTCATACTGTTTTTCACGCTCAGCATCTCTTACTTTTTGAACTATAACCTGCTTAGCTGTTTGTGCCGCCACTCTTCCAAGTTCTATAGGAGGCAATGGGTCATAAAAATAATCTCCTACTCGGGCTGAACTATCTCTTTTTCTTCCTTCTTCTATAGTTATCTCTGTTGCTTTATTTTCTATCACTTCAACTACTTTCAAAACTCGTGCAATCTCAATTTCACCACTTTTCTTATTTATGCCTGCTCGAATTTCTAGATCTTGTCCATATTTTCGCTTTGCAGCAGACTGAATTGCCTGTTCCATTGCCTCTATAACTATGCCCTGATCAATTGATTTTTCTCTTGCTACGGATTCAGCAATTTGCAATAATTCAGGGCGCGCTATATTTTGATTTAAATTATCTTCAAACATAAATTATCCTCTCTTAATCTATTTTAAAATTCGTTATATATTAATTTTGCATTACTAATTAGTGAAAGAGGTAAAATCATAATTTCTTTATCTTTATCATCTACAAAAGTTACCTGATTGTCTTCACAATCTTTAATATATGCGTTAAATTTCTTTTTATTATTATACTTTTCAACAAGCTTTATATTTACCATACTTCCTTTGAACCTTTTATAATCATTATATTCTATTATTGGTCTTTCTATTCCAGGTGAAGATACTTCTAGTAAATATTCTTCTTTAATTAAATCTTTTTCATCTAAAATTTCTGATATTACCTTACTTAATTTTACACATTCCCTAATGTTAATATCAGTTAAATCAGACCTTTCTATCATAAATTGTAAAGTTTTATTTGAAGACTCAATCATCATTACCCTTACAATTCTATAGCCTAAGATATTAATAGTTTCAATTAACCTAGGAGCTAGTTGTTCTAATTCCTTTACCTGAAATACTTTATCAACATTATTAATCAAATATAAATCCTCCAAAAAAAAATAAGCCTTTCGGCTTATTATTTTTATTCTATAAAATATTATTATAAACTATTATATTTTTAAAATCAATTATTCTTATTGTTTAAAATATTGAAGATAATAGCATATGTTACCTAACCTCTTTGCTCTTATTTCATATTTGGTTTTATTCCAATTTTCAGGCTTAATTAGAAAATCTGATTTGCTTAAAGCAGGCCAATAAAATTTTTTAAATTTTATAAAATGAAATAATACCCAGGATAAATAACTATAATGATCTGTAGAGATTCTTAATTCCCCATTATTTGTTAATATTCTATATAGATCGTTTAAAATATCAAATTGTATGAACCTTCTTTTATAGTGTTTCTTTTTAGGCCATGGATCAGGAAATAAAATAAATATTTTTGAAATACTATCTTCTTTTAAAAAGCTAATAATTTTTCTGGCATCCCCGTTAAATATTTTAACTCTCTTTAATTCTTCTTTATTAAGAAGAGATAATAAATTAGCTATTCCATTAATATATGGTTCACAACCTATTATTGCTATGTGCTTATTATTCTCTAGTTGCCATTTTAAATGCTCACCATCACCAAAGCCAACTTCTAGCCATACTTCTTTTATCTTATCGTCAAATAAATGAGATAAATTTAAAGAATTTTCAAAATTAAATTCAATATTTGGTAATATATTTTTTATAAGTAAAGTTTTTTTTTACCTAACTTTCTTCCTATTCTTCTTCCGTGCAGAGTTTTATACATAATCTAATTTAAAGACTCTAGAATTGATTTAGCTCTATCTGTTTTTTCCCAAGTAAAATATTTACTGCTTTCTGATTCCCTTCCAAAATGGCCATATGCAGCCGTTGAAAGATAATTCACATTTGATAAATTAAGCATATCTCTAATACCTCTAGGTGTTAAATCAAATGTTTTATTAATTAAATCTCTTATTTCTAGATCATTTAATTTACCTGTTCCATAAGTATTAACATACACAGACAATGGTTCTACCATGCCTATTGCATAAGCTAGCTGAATAGTACATCTTTCTGCTATTCCCGCGTATACAATATTTTTAGCTACATATCTTGCTACATATGCAGCTGACCTATCTACCTTGGAAGGATCTTTTCCTGAAAAAGCCCCTCCACCGTGCGGACAAGAACCTCCATAAGTATCTACAATAATCTTTCTTCCTGTAAGGCCCGCATCGCCATCAGGCCCGCCAATTTCAAATTTTCCAGTAGGATTTATAAATATTTTTTCCTCTGGTGGCACCCATTCATCTGGTAAAGTTTCTTTAATAATAGGGTATAAATAATCAAATATTTTATCTTTTGTTAGATGCGCTTCATGTTGAGTAGAAACAACTATATTATCGCAGCCTATTGGCTTATTATCTTGATTATATAATAATGTTACTTGTGATTTAGAATCAGGTAATATGCCTTCAGCGTTACCAGATTTTCTTAATTTAGCTAAATCACTCAAAATTAAATGACTATAATGGATTGGGGCAGGCATAAACTCTTTAGTTTCAGTACACGCGTACCCAAACATAATTCCTTGATCCCCTGCACCCTCAGTTCTAGTATTATTTGCATCTACACCTTGCGCAATATCGTCAGATTGTGCGTGTAAAAAACAATTAAATTCAAAATTTTTCCAATGAAAGTTTTTTTGTTCATAACCTATATTTTTAACTACTTCTCTTGTAATATTTTCTATTTCCTCATTACTTATATCTGGACCTCTTACTTCTCCCGCTATAATTACTTTGTTTGTGGTAACCATGGTCTCGCAAGCAACTCTAACTTGTTCTTTTTGGTCACTTTTATTTAAATATAAGTCAACAACAGCATCAGATATTTGATCACATATTTTATCAGGATGTCCTTCTGATACCGACTCAGAAGTAAATAAATAGTTACTACTCATTTCTATTTCCTTTATTTCAATTTTTTACTTATAAATGCAAATCTGGTTAACATCAACATAAAGATTAAACTTATTAAATATAAATAGTTTCCAACAAATGAAAAAACGGTATTTTTCTTTTTAATAGGCAAGTTAATATCTAAAATACCTGATTCTCCTAATTCCAAACGGTCTAGGTATTGCCCGTATTCATCAATAACCGCAGATACTCCAGTATTAGCAGATCTAATTATTGGCATACCTTCTTCAATTGCTCTAGCGCGAGCAGCTGATAAATGTTGTAAAGGACCGTAAGTATTACCATACCAAGCATCATTAGTTATATTAACTAAGAAATCTGGCCTTTCGCCTTGGATAACATTGCCAGAAAAAATAATTTCATAACAAATTAAAATACCAATATTATATTTAGTATCAATTAACTTTACTATATTGCTATTTTTGCCACTAGAGAAGTCTATAGGACCATTAGTAATTTTATTAAAATTAAAAAAATTTTTTAAAGGAATGTATTCTCCAAAAGGAACTAATTTAATTTTATCATAATAAATATTATTAAATAATTTATCTGTAATAAGGGCGCTATTATACATCTTTTTAAGTTGGTTATTATTAAATTCTGTTCTCGTAATACCAGCTATTAAAATTTGGTCATAATCTAACCAATTAATTATTTCTATATTTTTTTCTAAAAAAGAAGAATTATAAGGTAATGAAGATTCTGGCCATAATATTATCTTAGGCTTGTTCTTACCGTTATCTTTTAATGATAAGCTAATTAGTTTTTCTAAATGTTGATTTCTTAGTTTTTGATCCCACTTTAAATCTTGACTGATGGAGGGTTGTACTATTCTAATTTGTAAGTAATCATTATAATCCGTATTTTGAAGATTTAATCTAATTTCTCCATATAAAGCACATAATATAATTGGTAAAAAAGCATAGAAACCATATCGAATTTTATGAAATATTAAAGCGATTGAGGTTGCCGCTAAAAAAGTGAGTAAACCTAAACCATAAACACCTATTATTGAAAGTGACTGCATCATAATATCAGAATATGACCATATATAGCCAATTATATTCCAAGGAAAACCTCCAAACACATTGCCTCTTAAGTATTCTGATAATGATAAAAATATAGAAAATATCATAGCAAAACCAAATATATTTAATTGCCAAATATTATGTATATACAAAATGATTATACAAGAAAGACCATAAAAGATGGATAATATAAAAGTTAGAAATAGAATAGAAATAAAACCAAAATATATTCCATTTGTGAACACGTATTCAAAAGAAAACGAAATCCAATATAAGCCAACTAATAATTGACCAAAACTGAATAAAGACCCAATAGAAAAAAAATGTAAATAATTTTTATTTTTACTATAAAATAAGAATAATAATAAAAAAGATAATGAAACAATCATTAAAGGAACGCATATAAAAACAGATAGCCCACTAAAAGATAACCCACTAATACAACCAAAGCTAAAAATCAATAGGCCTTGTAAGTAGAAATTATTTTTAAAATATTCTGTTACTTTATAAATTATCAAAGCGTTATACTTTTGGAGAACCCGTGATCTTTATTTTTTTGATTCGTCGCATATCGGATTCAATAATCTCAAAAATTAAACCATTAGAGTGTTTTATAAGTTTACCTACCTCAGGAACACTTTTTTCGTAATAAAATATCAAACCACCTAAAGTATCAACATCGATAGAGGAGTTTATCAACTTACAGCTATAGTAATTTTCTAGTTCAATTATGGGTATTCTAGCATCAACAATTATAGAATTATCTAGATTATCATTCAAAATTCTATTAAAGTTCTTATCATGCTCATCTTCAATTTCACCTGTTATTTCTTCAAGTAAATCTTCAATAGTTATTAATCCATCAGTTCCCCCATGTTCATCTACAACAATAGAAAGGTGTACTTTAGTTCTTCTCATTTCTTGAAATAAATCTGAAATTAATGTTGATGGCGCAGAAATAATTACTTTTCTTATAATATTTTCTAAAATAAAATCTTTATCATTGTCCCAAAATGTTAAAATATCTTTTACGTGCACCATTCCAATAACCTCATCTAACGTTCCCCTATATACAGGCAATCTTGAATGGGCAGCTTTTCTAAATAAATCTATACATTCCTTTAGTGTACTTTTTTCTGGAATAGCTACTATATCTGCTCTTGGTACCATTGCTTCTTCAACTTCAATGGAAGAAAAGCCTATTACATTGTCTAACATAGCTCTATCGTAATAAGATAAGCCTGCTTTTTTACCTAGGGATCTAACTTCACCTCTTGTACTTTCTAAATCCAACTCTTTATCATTCTTCTTTCTTAAAAATAATTTATTTAAATTAAATTTATTTATTAGCATTTACAGTTCCAAACGGTTAAGTATAACTTACATAAGGATCTTTTATACCGACCCTTTCTAAAATTAATTTTTCATAATTAATCATGTTAATTTCATCTTGCTTTTCAATATGTTCATATCCACATAAATGTAAAATACCGTGAATCATTATATGAATCATGTGATCTACAAAAGATATATTTCTCTTATTTGCTTCGGACTTTATATCACTATAAGATAAAATCACGTCTCCAATATGTTTTGATTGATAAGGTATATTTAAATTATTATTTACTGGAAATGCTAATACATTAGTAGAATTATCTTTGTCTCTCCACTTCATATTCAAATCCCGCATTTCTTTTTCATTTGTTAACCTAATAGTAACCTCTGAATTTAACTTATTACATTTTTTTAAAGTAATTTTAATAGCTTCATAAGCTAATCCATATGCTTTTAGCTTTCCCCAATCTTTATTTACTACATCAAAAATTATATTTATATCATCTTTCAATAGGTTTTTCTGACCTTTCATAAGCATTTACAATTTTTTGAACTAAATGATGACGAACAACATCCTTTTCACCAAAGTATACATGTGAAACTTTCTCTTTAATAAGACTAGTTATTTTTAAAGCTTCCGATAAGCCAGAACTTATATTATTGGGTAGGTCAATTTGAGTAATATCTCCAGTTATAACCATTCTCGAATTAAAACCTAATCTGGTAAGAAACATCTTCATTTGCATTTTATTTGTATTTTGCGCTTCATCTAAAATAATATAAGAATTAGATAAAGTTCTCCCTCTCATAAAAGCTAATGGAGCTATTTCTATAACACCAATTTCTAAATATTTTTCTAATTTTTTAAAAGGCAAAACATCTTCTAAAGCATCATATAAAGGCCTTAGATATGGGTCCACTTTATCTTTCAAATCTCCTGGTAAAAAGCCTAATTTTTCTCCGGCTTCTACTGCTGGTCGAGATAAAATTATTTTTGAAATCTCCTCTTTTTCTAATAATTCTACAGCATGGACAACAGGAAGAAATGTCTTTCCTGTTCCTGCTGGGCCCACACCAAAAGTTAACTCAGATTTATTTAGAGCTATAATGTATTCGTTTTGTTTATGAGTTCTAGCTCTTACCGTCTTTTTTTTAGTTCGTATAAGAGGTAGGTCATTTTGTTGTTTACCTATACTAATGTTTTTTTCACTATTCATTCTAATACTAGCATCTACCTCCTCAAAACCAATGTCAAAACCTTTCTTAAGTTGGGCATATAAGTCGTTAAGAACATCTTTAGCTAATAAAATATCTTTTCCAGAAATAGAAATATTTTTTCCTCTTCCTTGCAGATTAACATTTAATAAAGTCTCGATTCTATGTAAATTTTTATCATATAATCCAAATAAATCTGGAATAAACTCTTCTTCATTAAAAGAGATTATTAGAGTATTATCATTGCTCTCCTTAGAGGCTCTCAATTAATTAATCCTTTCATCAATTATATAAGCTACCGGTTAAGCTATTTTTATCTGCATTTAATATATGAGCCTTGACGATATCACCTATCTTAGAGTCTTTCGTTAATATATGTACAGCTTGCATATAAGGGCTTTTCCCGACTAATTGGTCATCCATTTTTCCTCTTCTTTCTAATAAAATATCGAATTCTTTGCCTACAAATGTCTTATTAAAACTTAATTGCTGTTCATTCAAAATAATTTGTAGTTCAGCAAGTCTCTCAATTTTGATTTCTTCTGCTACTTGTCCTTGCAATATAGAGCCAGGAGTACCAGGCCGTCTCGAATATTTAAATGAATAAGCTTGGCAATATTTAACTTCGTCAACTAATTTTAATGTATTTTTAAATGCTTGCTCAGTCTCACCAGGAAAACCAACTATGAAATCTGAAGAAAAAGCCATATCTTCTCTAACATTTTTTAATTTATCTATAATTTTCAGATAATTTTCAGCAGAATATTTTCTGTTCATAGATTTTAATACATTATTATCTCCAGACTGCACTGGTAAATGTAGATATGGCATCAACTTATCTACCTTTCCATGAGCAGCAATTAATCCATCTGTCATATCTACAGGATGAGATGTCATATAGCGTATTCGTTCAACTCCAGATAAATTTGCAACCTCCATAATAAGTTCGTCTAATGACAAAGTTTTATTTCTATATTTACCATGATAGGCGTTTACGTTCTGTCCCAATAAACAGATTTCTTTTGCGCCTTGTTGTATTAAGTTTTTAGCTTCAGAAATAATATCTAATACAGGTCGAGAATACTCGGAACCTCTTGTGTATGGAACCACACAAAAACTACAAAATTTATCACATCCTTCTTGAATACTTAAAAAAGCAGCAGGATTTTTATTCATTCTAATTTTTTTAAGCTCATCAAATTTATTTTCTATGGGAAAATCAGTATCTATTATCTTGCGTGATTTATTTGATAGCCTATTTAAAATTTCTGGTAAACGGTGATATGTCTGTGGACCTACTACAACATCAACTAAAGGTTGTCTTTTAACAATTTCTTTTCCTTCGGCTTGAGCGACACAGCCGGCTACAACTATATTTAATTGTTTACCCTTTTTACTAGAATTTCTTTTATGAGGGGCTATTCTACCCAATTCTGAATAAATTTTCTCAGCTGCCTTTTCTCTAATATGACATGTGTTCAGTATTATTAAATCTGAGTCTTCATAAGTCTCTGAAATCTTGTATCCATGTGGCTTCATCAATTCATACATTCTCTCAGAATCGTAAACATTCATTTGGCAACCATAAGTTTTAATATAAATTTTTTTCATGATACCTAACTAATTTTTAATAAAAAAATAACATTAACAAAGACATCACAAAATCTCAAATAATGTATCATTTTGTTTTAATGATTGTGCTCTTCCAGACAAAGCTAAACCTAAGCCAAAAGCAACCTGTTTCCAAGCTATTTTAGATATGATTTTTCTATTGAATTTATTATCTATAGGCTCATGCGCTATAACAATAATATCTGCACTTCTAAATGATAACATATTCCATAAGTGGCCTACTAAACCCATGTCGCCCCACCAGGATAAATAGGGCCGCTCACTTCTAGATATGGGCAAACCATTTAAGCCTTTATAACAAATTGTAATAGCTTGAATAGCATAAACATCCTTAATATTAGGATCATTTTCTGCAACAGAAAAAAGTGAAGATTTAAAATTTAAAACTCTATTTCCGTCAGAAGAAGTCCCCTCTGGAAACAGGACTAATCTTTTTCCTTTAGATAGTATGTCCTTTATTTCATTTTTTTGTTTACTAGCTTTAATAGATTTTCTCTCAATAAATAAAGTATCCTGCATTTTAGCTAAAAAGCCAAATATAGGCCAACGAGAAACCTCAGATTTAGCTATAAAACTTATATTAGTTAAAGAAGACAATATTGAAATATCTATCCAAGATGCATGGTTAGAAACCAGAAGTCCAGGTTTGGCAGTATATATTTCTCCAACTAGTTGTATTTTAATATTTAAAATTCTTAAAAAAAATAAATGAAAATACCTAGGAATATCTTTATAGACCTGTATCTTAAAGAATCTAAATATTATAAAAGGAATAAACAAAACAAAAAGTAACATACAAACTAAAATTAGTTTTATAATACTTCTTAAAAAAATAGTTATGAATTGCAAGATATTGAATATTTTCACAATATGGAGATATCCGTTTTATCTAATTCATAATGAGATCTATAACGTTTAGTAACTTGGTCTGTTTTTAAAACTATAAATATGTCTGTAGTTCCAAATTGATTATCCAAAACAGCCCCTTCACCAATATAAGCTCCTAATCTCAGATAACCTTTTATTAAAGGTGGTATAAGTCTCCTTGCTTCTTTGATATCAATATATTTTTTTGGTATAAGATTCATATCTATGTATCTATTAGATAGAGCTACCGGTCTCAATTCTTTTGGAGCAAGATGATAATGATATAAATAGGAAAGAGGTTTTTTAATTAAATCTGAGGAAATCTCTGGAAAACTAGCACAACCGAACATAACTTTAATATCATGAAAAAATACGTAATTAGCTATACCTCTCCATAATAGTTGCATAGTTTGACCATTTCTATATTTTTTATCAACACAAGAACGTCCTAACTCTAAGGTTTCCCCATTATAATTTAACAAACAATCAATATTGTATTCCGCTGAAGAATAAAAACCTTGATTATTTTTTGCTTCACTTTTTCTGTTTAATCTATAAGTACCGACTACTTGATCTATAATTTTAGTTTTAGAGTTATCAATAACTAACAAATGATCCCAATATTTATCAAAACGATCATAATCTCTCTCTGAAACTTTCATTTCTTCACTAGGTCTAGCAGACATTTCTTCATAAAAGACTTTATATCTTAATGCTTGTGCAGCATCAATTTCATCATTATTTTCTGCTAAGCGCACTTCAAGATTGCCAGAGTGGACGGCTTCTATATTTTTAAAAAATTCTTCTGCAGCTGCCATAGATCCGCCTTTATTTGTTTAATTTTAAGTAAATAAAAAAAATCTTACTTTTTCTTTCCATATAATTCTAACCTATGCCCCGTCAATGTATATCCTAGCTTTTTAGCTACTTTATGTTGTAATTCTTCTATTTCTTCATTTACAAATTCTATAACATCTCCGGAATCAGTATCAATTAAATGGTCGTGATGTTCATTACTAAATATTTCGTATCGAGACCTTCCATCACCAAAATCTCTAACCACTACTATATTTGTATCTTCAAATAATTTCATAGTTCTATAAACTGTAGCCATGCTAATATTAGAATCTATTTTTGAAGACCTTTTAAACACTAGATTAGCATCAGGGTGATCATCTGCCTTAGAAAGAACTTTTGCAATAACTTTTCTCTGATGCGTAAGCTTAATTCCTTTTGAAGCGCACATTACCTCTATCGCTGATTTTGCCATTTATTTACTCCATTAAAGTATTAAGTATCTTTAATAATTACTATTATAACTTATATTTATCATTATTTTTATATAAAGTATAAAAAAATATTATTAAAGGAAGACAATGCAAAAAAAAATTATGAATATAATAAATCTAAGTGGAGAAGTATGTCCAATGACTTTTGTCAAAACAAGATTAGCTATAGAAAAAATAAATTATGGTGAGAGGATAAAAGTTATATTTGATAGTAGTGAAGCAGAAGTTAACGTGCCTAGATCGTTAAAGGAATTAAATCATAAAATTATAGAAATTAATAAATTAGATCAAAATAATTTTTATATTATTATTGAGAAATAATCTATAATATTAATTTCATAATCAGCGCATCTATTCTTGATCCTCTATCCTTACCACTATGTATTAAATAATAATTCTTCCTTTCTGAGCAAATATTAAAACCATGTTTTTTATAAAAATCAATAGCTCCATAATTATTTTTAGCTACTTCAATATATAAAAATTTGTCTAACCGTCCATAATTGATTACATATTGCAATAAGCTATTGCCTATTTTTTTTCTTTGATGAGGCTTATCAATAGCAATAGTAATAATTTCTATAAAATCTAAATTACAATTTACTATAATAAAACCTAAAATTTTTTTTTCTGATACATAATAAAAAACCTTAAAACCGCTATTTAAAAAGTCTATAAAATCCTTATACTTCCATGGCCTCAAGTTGAATTTTTTAAAAGCACTAAAGTGAATTTTTACCAAATTAATTAATATATTTTGATCAACTTCTGATAAAATTTTTATATTTGAATTCATTTAACTTACTATTGGTTTTCTTTTCCATAAGGAAGGCTTACTTGCATTTACTTCTCTAAGATACTGAGGACTTGCATCCATGAATTCATTATTAATGATTTTATCTTTAACCAAATAATATAAGCTTTCTGGTGTTGGACTTACTATATTTATTTTTTGTCCCTTAAATTTAATACACTTGGATAATTTTTTGACATCATTTCCTACAAATACTATTTCAGTATCGGGAAAAGGAAATTTTATGCCTTGTTTTAAATTAATAAGCTTTGGTGTTGATAAAGAAGTATATAAATTATTATAAATTTCCATATAATAGAAGCCTGGAGAAGCCTTTATAAAAGTACATATATTTTTATTATTTTTATTTATGAAACTTCTACTCAATAACTCTAAAGATGATATACCTGCTAATCTAGTGTTATTAGAAATTGCTAAGCCTTTAATCAATGATAAAGATATTCTAATGCCATTAAAATTACCTGGGCCTACAGAGGAAAAAAGAATATCTAATGAGGCTAAATTAATTTGTAGTTCACTTAACATATGTTCTAAATTAGAAAACATCAATCCTGCGCGATCTTTGTTTAATGGAACACTTTTCTTATAATATAAATTATTAAGATCTCCGTAGATCATAATTAAATGGCTTAAAGAAACGTCCAAAGCTAAAAATTTCAACTATACTTCCTCATTTATTTACTTAACAAACTAAGACCTATATATTTATTAATATAATGTTTTTATTCCTTTTTAGGTATTTTAAAAAGATAAAATATGAGTTTAATAGAAATTACAGAAAAAAAATACAATGTATGTATAGATTTGGCATATTATAAAAATACAAATTTTACAGGAAAGAAAATTTATTCACAGAATAAGTGTTTTATTCACGAGGATACATTGCCTAAGCTATTATCAGCAATATCGATTGCTAAAAACTTAGGTTTTAAATTTAAAATTTATGATGCATTTCGCCCTGTAGAAGCACAAAATATTTTATGGAATTTTTGTCCAGATAAAAACTTCATAACCCCTCCATATATTGGATCCCCTCATTCCAGAGGTATTGCAATTGACCTAACATTAATAAAAAATGAAAAAGAGGTAAATATGGGTACTACATTTGATTACTTATATAAAGAATCATATCATGGAAATACAGATATACCTAAAATAGCTCAAAAAAATAGATTAATACTATTGGGAATAATGACTGCTGCAGGTTGGGATTACTATGAAAAAGAATGGTGGCATTATCAACTCCATAATAGTAAAAATTGGCCATTAATATATAAACCTCTAAATAAAGCTAATATTATGAAAAATAAAAATGTTTAATTTAATATTTAAAACAACTATATTTTTATCTTTTTTTTATATTAATAGTTTTTTTATCAAAGAAAGTTATGCAAATTTTGTTGTAATATCCTATGATAGCTTTGGTGAAAAAGACTTCGACTTAAATGCCATCGAAAAACATATAAAAATTTTAACTAAAGAGAAATATTTTATTATACCAATAAGTAATATTATTAACTTGTTAGATAATTCAAAAAATCTACCTGACTACTCAGTAGGTATAACTATTTCAAGCAATAATAAACAAGTTATAAAAGATATATGGCCAATTTTTTCTAAAGCATCATTGAACTTTACTTTGTTTATTGATCCTTTAGTTATAAATACATTTAACAATAATATGTCTTGGAGTGATATTATAACATTAAAAAATAATGGTGTAGATATTGGAATTAGGAGCTCTTCTAAAAATATATCTAATGATATAAATATTTACATAAAAAACTTAAATATTAGACCCATGTACTATATTTATAGGCAAGGGATTTGGTCTGAAAAAGAATTAAAAATACTAAATAAACATAATATTGAAATTGCATTTACAGAAAATTCAGGACCTATTAGTGCTACTATGGACAAATATAAACTCCCAAGATTTAATATATCTGGTAAATTTACAGATACACAAAGGCTTGAAACTGTTTTAGGAACTTTACCTTTAGAAATTACTAATATTCTTCCTTCTGGTAATACGATTAACCATAACCCACCGCTATATGGCTTCACTTTAATAAATGAAAAGCAAATCCCACAATGCTATACTAATAATAAAGATAAAGCAGAAGTATTATTAGTTAGCAATAATAGAATTGAGGTCAGAACGACAAAGTTTTTAGGCCAAAAAGCTAGAATTAATTGCGTATCTAAAGATATTAATAATAGACTACTTTGGTATGGGTCTCTATACTGGGTTAGCAAATAAATAAATTATTGGACCTCTTTAACTTCCATTATTTCAGGTATGTAATGTTTTAACATATTCTCTACTCCCATCTTTAAGGTTGCCATAGATGAGGGACAGCCTGAGCAAGCACCTCTCATTTCTAGTTCTACTACACCTTCTGAGTAACCATGAAAAACAATATCTCCGCCATGACTAGCTACAGAAGGTCTCACTCTAGTTTCTAATAGATCTTCAATTTGAGAAGCTATTTCTTTATCTTCCTCACTTAATTTTAATTTGGTTTCCTCTTTAACATCATTAATTATTGCATCGCCTGACATATAATGTTGCATAATTTGACTTAATATTAGAGGTTTTAACTCCTGCCATTCAATGCTTTCCTCTTTTGTAATTGAAATAAAATCAGAACCTAAAAAAACACTATTAACGCCATTAATTAAAAAAAGTCGTTTTGCTAATGGGGAAATAGATGCTTCTTCAGTATTAATAAAATTAATACTTTTTAACGGAGAAACTTCTTTACCCGGAATAAATTTTACAGTTTTAGGATTTGGGGTTACCTCTGTTTGTATAAACATTTTTGCCTCTTTTCTATGTTATTTTTTCTAATTCATCATTACTTAAATTACCTGGAACAATAGTTAAAGGTATATGAATACTATTTGTAAGCCCAGTAGAAAAACGATTAATTAAATCATTTGTACCTTTTCCTTCTGGAGCAGCACCTAAAACCAAAATACTAATGGTTTTATCTTCATTAATCAAATCTACTATTTTATTATATTTTATGCCATAAGAAACTATAGTTTCTATCTCAATATTAAATTCATTCATTGTAGCTTCTTTTAATTCAGATAACACTCTATAAGCCTCATCTTCAGCTTCTTTTTTCATAAGTTTTTCTACGCCTGCAAAGTGTTGTAAATCATTTGGTTCAACAACATATAAAATACAAACCTGCCCTTTAGAATTTTTAGACCGCATACAAGCAAATCTTAGAGCAGCTTTACATTCTTCTGAAGAATCAACACAAACTAAAAATTTTACTTGTCCTGGAATATGCATTTAAAAATTACCTTTTATATTCTTCTAAATATTTCACTTCCTATATATCCTGCTATTAAAGCTCCTAAAGCAGCTAACAATCCGTATAAAAAAGGATGTTCAATGGATAGATCATATAAATCTTCCGCCATACCATCTTTGGATACTTTAACACTATTATTCCATGAAGAAATTAATTTTCCATCATTATTTATTAAAAATGATTTGATTGTATAAATTCCTACAGGAGTAATTGGAGGAAGAATAAACTCAGCTCTAAATAAAGTTTCCCGTAAAACATCTATATTATGATCTAAATGATATAAACCTCTATTCTTATAAAATATTTTTAAATTATTTTTATAACTATCAATTTTTTTTATGTCTGAATAATTTAAATTCATATTTAAATTTTCCCAACCTATTTGTAAGTTTTTCAAAACATTTGCATCTAGATTAGTATAATTATCATTATTAGTTGCAATTGCATAATATCCAGGCGCATCCATGAATTCTATTTCATCTTTTCCTGCTAACCATACACCTAAATATTTTTCTTTATTTCTAATTTTTAAGTGATTACTAGGACCTATTACATTAATAATTAATATAGTATCTTTATATAATTTCTTATCAACTGCTCCATATATTATAATTTTTGCACCATCAAATGAAGCCGTTATATTAATATCTTCATCAACAATATCGGTAAGCAATGACTCTCTTGACTGAGATGGATAAATCTGAGAAATAATAAAAATAATAAAAATTAAGGGCTTCATATGTTTTTCCTTAAAATATCAACTATAAAAGCCTCTTTCGGGGTAATAATAATTTCTCCCACTAAAACAATTGCTACAATGATAATAATAATTGCCAATAGGAACCTAATTTGTTCTCCCTTGAGTTTTACCATAACTCTTGTTCCAATTTGAGCCCCTACAACTGCTCCAATTAGTAATAAAGATGACAACATTATATCTACTGTTTGATTAATATAAGAATGCATTATAGTAGAGACAAAAGTAACAAATACTATTTGTAACAAAGAAGTTCCTATTACTACCTGCGTAGGCATGCCAAGTATATAGATCATTGCAGGTACTAAAATAAATCCTCCGCCTACCCCCATAATTGAAGATAAGGTCCCGACTAAAAAACCTATAAAAATTGGGGGTATAATACTTATATATAAGTGGGATTTTCTAAACTTTATTTTAAAAGGAAGTCCATGTAACCAAATATGCTCATGTAATTTATTTATTTTTCCTTTATTAATTTTTTTTATAGATGCTACACTTTCTCTTAACATCCATAAACCAACAAAAATAAGTATAAAAATATATGATAAAGATATAAATATCTTTTCCTGTCCAATAATTAATAAATATTTAAGTAAAAATACACCAAGTATACTCCCTAATATTCCTCCCAAGAGCAAAATAGAGCCCATTAAAAAATCTACATTTAATCTTCTCATATGGGCTAAAAAGCCAGAAAAAGAAGCTGCTAAAATATGGTTGGCCTCAGATGCTACTGCAACGGCAGGTGGAATGCCTAATAACATTAACATCGGAGTCATTAAAAAACCTCCCCCAACGCCAAACATTCCAGACAAAAAACCAACAACTAGGCCTAAAGACATTAATATAAAAAGATTTATAGGTAGTC
>CETH01166894.1_pt1 | contig 21276 bp, 26 predicted proteins | sample 361461 | NCBI WGS metagenome assembly CETH01 (sample SAMEA2622695, study PRJEB7988) | marine metagenome | isolation source: saline water (ENVO:00002010), including
TATGTGCAACATTCATAACTCCTCTTTGAGAAAACATTACATTATAATTCAATTCTTGAGACATACTTTCCCACAATTTAAGTGCATGTTCATAAAGAGCAGCACTCTGATCCCATAAATAATTAGATCTGATTATTGTTGTATTTCTTCCTGTATTTCCTCCACCAATCCAACCTTTTTCAATTACTGCAATATTTTTTAAGTCATGATTCTTAGCTAGATAATAAGCAGTAGTTAATCCATGTCCTCCCCCACCAATAATAATAGCATCGTATTCTTTTTTTGGTTCAGGAGACCTCCATGCAGGTTGCCAATTTTCGTGATAAGTAAATGCATTTTTAATTAGTGAAAAAACTGAATATTTTTTTGGTTTTTTATTCATCAAAATTAAAAATTTTAAAAAAGTCCATGTATTTTTCCATCTTTATCTAAGAAGATAGATTTTGAAGCTGGCTTACTTGGAAGACCTGGCATAGTTCTTATTTCTCCACAAATTACAACGATAAATTCTGCTCCATTTGCCAATCTAACTTCTTTTATTGGAACTACATGATTTACTGGTGCTCCTTTAAGTGATGGATCAGTAGAAAAGCTATATTGAGTTTTAGCTATACAAATAGGATAATTTTTGCATCCATTATTCTCAAAATTTTTTAATTCGTTTCTAATTTTTTGATCAGCTACAACATCATCAGCCCTATATATCTCTTTTACAATTGTTTTAATTTTATCAATTAGTGAAATATTATTTTCATAAATAACATTAAAATTATTTTTTTGCTCAGATAGTTCTACAACTTTATTTGCTAAATCTATTGTTCCACTTCCACCATTTTCCCAATGTTTACATAAAATAGCATCTACTCCAATTTTCTTACATTCTTCTTCGACAATTTTTATTTCATCATCAGAATCTTTACTAAAATGATTAATAGCTACTATAGCAGGAACCCCAAATTTTTTCATATTGTCTATATGTCTTTTTAGATTTGACATTCCTATCTTAACCGAATGGGTATCTTTTTTTTGTAGATTATTTTTTTCAACTCCACCATGCATTTTTAAAGCTCTAATTGTGGCTACTATTACAACTACATCAGGTTGAATATTTCCAATTCTGCATTTTATATTGATAAATTTTTCTGCACCTAAATCAGCACCAAAACCTGCTTCTGTTACTACGTAATCTGCTAGATTAAGTGCAGTCTTAGTTGCTATCAGGCTGTTACATCCGTGTGCAATATTAGCAAAAGGACCGCCATGAATTATCGCAGGATTATTTTCAAGAGTTTGAACCAAATTAGGTTTTAAGGCTTCTTTCAATAAGACAGTCATTGCTCCTTGAGCATTTAGATCTTTTGCATAAACTGCTTCTTTTTCTTTAGTATAGCCTATTATAATATTTGAGAGCCTTCTTTCAAGATCTTTTATATTTGATGATAAACAAAAAATAGCCATAACTTCAGATGCTACAGTAATATTAAAACCATCAATTCTAGGAAAGCCATTAACTACACCTCCTAAATTTGAAGTAATTTCTCTTAAGGCACGATCATTTAAATCAATACATCTTTTCCAAGTTATTCTTCGTTGATCAATTTTTAGTTTATTACCCCAATAAATATGATTGTCTATTAAAGATGCCAATAAATTATTAGCTGATGTAATAGCATGAAAATCTCCGGTAAAATGAAGATTTATTTCCTCCATAGGAACAACTTGAGAGTAGCCACCTCCAGCAGCACCTCCCTTCATTCCAAAACTAGGTCCTAAGCTAGGCTCTCTAAGACAAACGATACTTTTTTTTCCTATTTTACAAAGACCATCTGTTAAACCGACAGATGTAGTAGTTTTTCCTTCACCTGCAGGAGTAGGTGTAATTGCTGTCATTAGAATAAGTTTAGATTTTTTTTTATTTTTTATTTTTAATTTTTCTGAGTCAATTTTTGCGATATTATCTCCAAATGATTGCAAATATTTTTCCGGTAAGTTTAGGGATTTTGCAATATCTTTAATTCTCTTTTTTGAACTTTTTCTCGCAATTTCAATGTCAGTTAGCACCATAAATATTCAAATTTCTTTTATATCTTATTTATATTAAATAATAGTAAATTCATTCTTACTATTAAATTTTAAAGTGGAGTTATTTATTGAATTTATCCAGTTTGAGGTTTTTTTAATACCTCCAAATGGATACATATGAATTTTTTTTAATTTTGTTAGTGAATTTTCATCTTTATAAATGCTTAATTCTGTTATTAGTTTATCTGGGCAGTTTGTAGTAGCTAATTTTGATAAATTAAATGCTTGTTTTGATAAAAATCTTATTGAATTACTTATTCCACAGGATTTAGCATAGCTGATTAGTGTTTTTAATGTAGCTGGTCCAGGTATTCCTGCATGTATATCTAATTGATTTCCTATTTTATTAATATGTTTTTCCCATTTTATAAAACTAGCAATTTCAAAAAAAAATTGTGTAACAATATATATTTTATAATCAACATCTTTAGCTATTTTATTTTTTGAAATTATAGCATCATCTAATTCTTTTTTTGAAATATCTATACTCCCATCAGGATGACCTGCCACTCCTACCTGAACAAAATTATATTTAGATAAAAATCCTGTTTCTAAAACTTCTATAGAAGAACCGATGCTTCCTTTTTTTTTACCACTTCCTGCTATTAATAAAATTTTTTTACATCCAGCAATTTCAGATAAGCTAGCTATAAAAGTATTTAATTCTTCATTATTTTCAATATTTCTAGCAGGCAGATGTGGTATAGCATTTAAACCTTCTTCGTTTATTTTTTTACATGTTTGTATTACATTTTTACTATTTTCATTAGGTAAAAATGTAACATATATATCATTATGATTTGTTAGAAATTCATGAAAACCGCCATATTTCAAATATACTTGTGGGGTAGTTTCTATAGAATAGTTAGAAATCAATTTTTTAATATTAAATTCTTTTTGATTTGTATCCATTTGCAATTTATGAATTAATTTTAATTAATGTCCTAAATGAATAATAATAATTTTACCATATTTACTTTCTATCAATTTAGAAAAATTATCAAAATTAATGATTTAAAGCGTGTTCTATCTCAATACTGTTCATTTAATAAAATTCGAGGAACAATAATTTTAGCTTCTGAAGGTATAAATGGCACTATAGCAGGTTTAGAAAAACCTGTAATTGAATTTGAAGATAAAATCAAAAATTTGGGTTTTAAAAGAATAGAAGCCAAATATAGTAAATATAAATATATGCCATTTAACAGAATGAAAATTAAAATAAAAAAAGAAATTATTACATTTGCTAAAAGTAATTTAGATGTAGAAAAAAATACTGCAACACATATTCCCCCAAAAAAATGGAATACTTTAATAGGATCAAAAGACACAATTTTGATTGATTTGAGAAATAAATTTGAAATAAAAATAGGAACTTTTAAAAATGCAGTTAATCCACAATTAGATAAATTTTCTGATTTTAAAACATTTATAAAAAATAATACTGAAATAAAAAAAAATAAAAAAATTGCTATGTTTTGCACAGGAGGCATTAGATGTGAAAAAGCATCAGCTTATATGATTAAAAAAGGATATAAGGATATTTATCAATTGAAGGGAGGAATTTTGAAATATTTAGAAGTAACTTCTAAAGAAAAATCTAAATGGATTGGGGAGTGTTTTGTTTTTGATAATAGGGTTTCTCTTAAAAATGAATTAAGAAAAGGTAGTTATGATTTATGTCATGGGTGCAGATTGCCAATAAAGAATAATGATAAAAAATCAAAAAAATATGAAAAGGGTGTAAGTTGTAAAAATTGTTATAATTTGTTAAGCAAAGCTAAAAGATTAAAATTGCGGGAAAGAAATAAACAAATAGAATTAGCTAAAAAAAGAGGGAGATATAATCCTTACATAAAGCAAACAATATTTAATTTTTTTTAAAAAAAACTATCAAATTCTAATGAATAAGTTATAAAGAGTCATATGGCAAAAAAATCTTCATATGCTCTTAAACAACTAGTACCAGAAGAAAATAAAAAAACTGGGACTAAATATATTGTAAGAAAACCTACTAAAGGTCTTAAAGTTTCTGAAAAGTTAAGAATGAAAAAATATGATCCAGTCTTAAAAAAACATGTGTGGTTTGTTGAAAAAAAAATGCCTCCACATAGTAAATAATTATCCTTTTCAAATTAGGCATATATACTAAATATCTTATATACATTAAATTAAAGAGTGTCAGAGGTGAGTAAAAAAAAAATAGCAATTATTGGTTCTGGGATTAGTGGTTTAAGTGCTAGCTATATATTATCAAAAAAATACTCAATAACATTATTTGAAAAAAATGATTATTTAGGAGGCCACACCAGAACTCTTAAAATTGATGGAATAAATATAGATACAGGATTTATTGTTTATAATGATAAAAATTATCTACAATTTAAATCATTTTTAAATCATTTAAAAATTAAATCTAAAAATTCGAACATGTCTTTTGCTTTTACAAATTTAAATAAAGATTTTGAATATAGTGGCAGGAATTTGTTAACCATTTTTTCTAAAATTTTAAGATTATTTTCATTTTCTTTTTGGAGATTTGTTTTAGAAATAAGAAGATTTTATAAGTTATGTAAAAAATTAGATTTAAATTCTTTGGAAGATTTAACAATTGATGATTTTTTAAAAAAAAACAAATTTTCAGAAAGTTTAATTAATTACCATATTTATCCATTAATATGTTCAATTTGGTCATCTAATTCTAAAGATGTAAAAAAATTTCCACTAAAAGCATTTATATCTTTTTTTAATAATCATAATTTATTTGATTTTTCAAATCGACCTCAATGGAAATTTATCGAAAATGGCAGTGTCAGTTATATAAACAAAATTTTAAAAAATAAAAAATTTAAAACTTTAATTAAAGTTAAAAAAATAAAAATTTTTCGAAAAAAAAATAATGTAATTATAAAGTATGATAAAAAAATTGCCTCATTTGATAAAGTAATCTTTGCAACTAATGCTAACGAAATTTTAAAGATCTTAAATAATCCCACTCAATTAGAGAAAAATATTTTTACAAAATTTAAATATACACAAAATATAGCATATTTGCATTCTGATATAAATTTTATGCCAAAAGATAAAAATTTGTGGTCAAGTTGGAATTTTATTTATTCTGAAATAAAATATAATAGTTTTTGTTTGACGTATTGGATGAATTTATTACAGAAAATTAAATCAAAAAAAAATTATTTTGTTACTATAAATCCTTTTATTGAACCAAAAAATTTTTATGATAAACATAATTTTCAACATATTTGTTTTGATTTAAATATGCTTAAAGCTCAAAAAAAAATAAAAAGCATTCAAGGAAAACAAAACACATATTTTTGTGGAGCTTACATAGGCTATGGATTTCATGAAGATGGTATACAGTCTTCAATATATGTAGCTAATTTATTAGAAACCCCTTTGCCTTGGAGAAATAAAAGTTATATTTATACTAGGCTTCCATATTGATATGTTAAGAGATTTCAATACTTCTATATTTCAAAATATTGTTATGCATCATAGATTATTACCTTTTCAAAATAAATTTAGTTATTCGGTTTTTAGTTTTTACATTGATTATGATGAATTAAGTATATTAAACAAAAGTATTTATCCATTTTCATATAACAGATTTAATTTTTTTTCATTTTATGAAAAAGATCATGGATATAGAAATGGGAAGCCACTAAATTTATTTATAAATAAGGAATTAAAAAAGAATAAAATTTATTTAAAAAATCTAAAAATTAAAATTTTATGTTTTCCACGAGTATTAGGATATGTTTTTAATCCGCTATCAATAATTTTTTGTTTTGATAAAGATCAATTAAGAGCTGTTTTTTATGAAGTTAAAAACACTTCCAATGAACAACACTCATATTTTTTTGCAACAAAAAGTAATAATAAAAAAACTTATTTTCATAAATGTAAAAAATTATTTTATGTCTCTCCTTTTATAGAGATGAACAGCTATTATAAATTTATAACCAAAATTCCTTCTAATAAATTAACTATATTAATAGAACAATATAATCACAAAAATGAAAAAATTTTGATAGCTTCACAAATTGGGAAAAAACGTAAAATTAATTCTTCAATTTTATTTAAATATTTTTTTATTTTTCCTTTTTTAACTTTTAAAATCATATTCTTAATACATTTTCAGGCATTAATAATTTATTTAAAAGGAGGAAAATTTTATTCTCGAAACAAAAAAATTATCGATACATCAACATATGAAGGAAAATTATAAATGAAATATTTAGACAATTTTTTCAATATTTCCTCTGAAAAAGCTTATGATTTAATTTTTTCAAAAGTTAAAATAGGTATTCTCGAAGTTACTTTCCCATCAGGAAGAAAAAGAAAATTTATAGGAAGTAATGACGAAATATATGCTGACATTACTCTAAATAATTATTCTTTGTTACCAAAACTTTTAAAAAAAGGATCAATAGCATTAGCAGATTCTTATATTGAAAATGATTTTTCTACTTCAAATTTATCCAGATTATTACTTTTTGCAAAATATAATGAAAAAAGTTACAATATTTTGATTAAAGGTAAGTCCATATATAATTTTTTTAGAAAAATTCAGCATCATTTTAATGAAAATACAAAAAGAAAAAGTAAGAAAAACATAAAATATCATTATGATTTAGGTAATGATTTTTATCAAAAATGGCTAGATGACACTATGACATATTCTTCAGCAATATTTGATAATAAGCAAAAAAATTTAATGAATGCCCAAATTAATAAATATAAAAAAATAATTAATTCATCCAAAATTAACGAAAATACAACTTTATTAGAAATTGGATGTGGTTGGGGCGGTTTTTCAACTTTTGTAGCTAAAAACATAGGAGCTAAAGTTAATGCTATCACAATATCAAAAAAACAATATGAATACTTTTCTAATGAAATTCAAAAAGAAGGTCTTGGGGAAAAAATCAATTTAGAATTAAAAGATTATAGAGATATAAATAATAGTTATGATCAAATTACTTCTATAGAAATGTTTGAAGCTGTCGGTAAAAAATATTGGCCTATTTTTTTTGAAAAAATAACAAAATCTTTAAATAATAATGGATCAGCAGCAATACAAGTAATTACAATTGATGAAAAGAGAGCTTTAAACTATCAAAATAATCCAGATTTTATTCAAAAATATATTTTTCCCGGAGGAATTCTTCCATCAAAGAATCAACTTTTTGATTTATGTAAAGCTTCAAATTTAAAAATTAATGAATTGTCTAGTTTTGGAGAATCTTATGCAAAAACTTTGAAAATTTGGAATAAAGATTTTCAAAAATCTTGGGAAGAAATTTCAAGAATGGGTTTTACAAATAAATTTAAAAGAATGTGGGAATATTATTTTTGTTATTGTGAGACAGGCTTTATTACTCATTCAACAGATGTTTCACAGCTTATTCTTAAGAAAAATATTTAATGTTAAAAATTTTTTATCGAAATTTTATTATTTTTACAGGATTCCAATTAGTTTGGTTTTTTTCAGTTTTTGGAGAAATTTATGATTTACCTTTGTCGGGTTTTATAGCTGGTATAATTTATTTGTCTGTTTATATTTATTTTAGTGATAATATTAAAAATACTCTTAAAACATGTCTATATTTTGCTTCATTAGGATATTTGTTTGATAGTTTAAATAGTTATTTAAATCTTTACGTAATTAATTCTAATTTAAATATTGGTTTACTTCCCATTTGGTTTATAACTTTATGGTTAAGTTTCGCGACTTTATTTGATAAAGTTTTAATTTTTCTAAAGTATAAAACTTTTATATCAATATTATTAGGTATTATATTTGTCCCATTTACTTATTATGCAGGTATTATATTAGGTATTGCTGAAAGCAGAAATATTTATATTTATCTTATTATAATGATAATATTTTGGGGATTCTATATGTATTTATATTCTTTTTATTTAAAAAAATATAATTAATTATTCTTTTATTGATTTTCTATTTTTGTTTAAAACTTTTTCAAGATCTTCATAGCTACACAAACCTACATCCATAGGACTTTTTGTCTCCAAAACTGCCTCTCTATAAGTACCATTTCGTATAGCATCAACGGTGTTTTTAGTTGAACCAGTCAATTTAGCTATTTGAGAATCTTTTAATTGTTCTGGGTATCTTTTAATTAACCATAAGATAGCATATGGTTTTTCTTGTCTCAATGAAATTGGAGTGTATTTAGTATCTTTCTTTTTTGGAGGAAGAATTTGAGAAAAATTCGATTGAATTAAATTCAGACTAGATTCAGGATCTTTTTCACATCTCAAAATTTCTTCTTTAGTTAATTGATTATTATCTATCGGATTAAATCCTTGCATACCGGGAGCAACATCACCATCTGCAATTCCTTGAACTTCAAGCTCATGTAGATGACAAAATTGTGATATTTGTTTAAATGTAAGAGCAGTATTTTCTATCAGCCAAACAGCTGTTGCTTTGGGCATTAGAGGTTTATTCATTTTTTTCCTTAAAATAATAATTTCTTTCTTATATATAATATTAATAAATATATAAATATAAATTAATTATGGAAGATTTTATCGAATATGAAAAGCAATCTAGGGCTCTTAAGACTATTAATTTGGATGATTTTAGTATTGAAGATTTAAAATTATATTTAAATCAGCTTAAAACAGAGCAAGAGAGAGTAAATATAGAAATAGCAAGAAAAAAAGAGTCTCAAAAAGAAGCAAATAAATTTTTTAAATAAAATTATTTTTTTGTTTTTATACCTTTAAATCTTCTTTCAAATTTAGCAACCTGACCTTCTGCACTATTAATATTGATTTTTCCACCTGTCCAAGCAGGATGTGTCTTTGGGTCTATTTCAAGTTTTAATGTTTCAGACTCTTTACCCCATGTAGAGCGAGTTTTAAATTTAGTACCGTCAGTCATTTCAACTTCTATTTCGTGATAATCAGGGTGTATTTTTTTTTTCATAAAAGGCTTATATTTAATGTGGAATTAAAGTAAAGAAGCTTTTTATATTTTTTTTATAAGAATTTCTCTATGAATTATCGGATTAGCTGTTAAAATATTTAAAGAATCTAAATTCCAGTCTTTACCGTTAATGTCTGTAATTTTTCCTCCGGCTTCAATAATTAAAAGTATTCCTGCACCAACGTTGTTTAAATTTGAATTTAATAATACTAAAGCATCAAACTTACCAGAAGCTACATAGGCAAGATCTATAGAATCAGGTCCTATTTTTCTAATATTAATAAATTTTTTTTCAATAGATATTAAATTATCTTTATCTTTTTGATTTAAATTAATTATGTTTTCATTCTGCACTCCTAATATACAATGATCTATTTTAGTTCTTTTTGAGACTCTAAGTCTGTTATTATTGCACCAAGCACCCATGCCTTCGCTAGCCCAGTAAAAATCATTTGTTATTGGATTAAAAATTACTGCTTCAGTTATTTTATTATTTTTTATTTTAGATACAATAATGCTCAAGTTAGGAATTCCATGAATAAAATTTTCTTTTCCATCAAGAGGTTGTATTAAAATTACTTCATCATTAGTATATTCTTTTTCCTTCTCACTAATAAGTTTTGTGCTGGGGTAATAATATTTAAGTGTTTCAATTAAACTTTCTTTAGAATTACAATAGCTTTGATCTATAAAATCATCAATTTTATTAGATTTGAATTGTAAATGCTCTATTTCTCCAAAATCTCTAACTAAAATTCTTCCAACTTTTCTTACAGCTTTTTCAAATATGTTAACCGTTGGAGTTTGATTAGGCATATCTAATTTTTAGATTTTTCTAGATATTTAAAATCAACAGTATTAATTACTACTTTATTGCCTATTTCAATAAAAGGTGGAACATTTGTTTTGATATTGTTTTCTAATATTGCAGGTTTATAGGAAGATGCTGCTGTTTGCCCCTTTACTACAGCTTCAGTTTCAATAACATTTAACGAAATAGTGTCTGGAAGAATTATTCCAACAGGGTTTGATTCATAAAATTGAATAATGTAAGTCTCAGATTCATTAAGCAATATTTTAACATTGTTTGTTATGATATCTGTACCTATTGTAAATTGTTCGTAAGTTTGATCATCCATAAAATAAAACATATCTTGATCTACGTACAAAAACTGACAATTTTTTTCATCCAGTATTATCCTTTCCACTGTTTCAGAAGATCTTAGTCTTTCATTAAATTTAGTTCCATCTTTAATATCTTTTAATTCTACTTGAATATAAGCGCCACCTTTTCCAGGTTGTGTATGTTGTGTTTTTGTTACTTTACAAAGTTTTGATTTAATATTTAGAATATTCCCAATTTTTACTTGGTTTCCATCAATTTTCATTTTTTTAACTCTTATAAATAGAAAACATTTGATTTATTAATGATAAAGCATCATTTTTTTTTCTTTGAAAACAATTTCTACCAACAATAGAACCATTTCCTCCACCTTCATTTATAGCTTTAACTTCATTTAATATATCATTATCTGTTTTTGCTTCTCCTCCTGAAAAAACTACTATCCTTTTTCCGTTAAAACAGCTTTTTTTAATTAATCTAACCCTGTCTACTGGACTATCAATTTTCAATTTATTTTTAATAAAAACATCTTTTGTTGGATCTTCTTCTAGAAAAGACGTTGGAAGTTTAACTTTAACAATATGGGCACCACACAGGCAAGCCATGTGAGCAGCATAGCTAATAATATTTATTGCTGTCTCACCTTTTTTTGACATACTTCCTCTAGCATAAGACCATAGAACAGTAATTAAACCTGCATTTTTAGCCTCTCTAAATAGATCGCATGCTTGTTGAATGAGTTTATAATTATAATCGCTTCCTGGATAAATCGTAAAGCCTACCCCAATACATTTTAATCTCAAGGCATCTTCAACACTTCCAGTAATTGCTTGATCTTTTATACTTGTTAAAGAATTTGAACTATTACATTTAAGTATAAAAGGAATTTTGTTTTCATAAGTTTTATAACCTGATTCTATCATACCTAGCGGAGCTGCAAATGCTGACATACCCGATTCTATAGCAAAATTTATGTGATAATGAGGATCATATGCATCTGGATTAATGGAAAAACTTCTATCTGGACCATGTTCAAAACCCTGATCAACGGGATAAATGATAAGCTTACCAGTCCCAGCCAACTTTCCAAAATTTAATAATTTGCTTAAATTATTTGAAGAAGATTCTCTTAAATCTTCATAATTACTAATTATTTTGTCAACTTCATTCATTCTATTATTTTTATTTTATTATTAATATTTTTTAAATCTACTACATTAAATTTTGGATTCATACCAATTTTATTTTTTTTAGCTATTTGTGCCAATCTTATTAATGTTTTTTTATCACCTTTAACTTTTAGATACTCAAATTTTTGAGTTACTAAATTTATAAATAGAGCATAATTTTTTTTACAATCTATATAAAACTTGAACATATTTTTTTTATAGTAATCTAAAAGCATTATCCTAAATTCAATTAACCAATCTGGACCAAATCCATCTATAAGATATGATTTAATAAATAAAATAGGAATAATTTTATTATTTTTGCATATATTAATAATTATTTTTGCTTCTTCTATATTATTAGTATTTATACAAATATGATTTTTAGTTGATCTCACTATAAAAATTTTTTTAAATTGAGCATAGTATCAATCATTCTATTGGAAAAACCCCATTCATTATCATACCAGGATAATATTCTGCAGAAATTATTTTTTATTACCTGTGTTTGGGTTAAATCAAAAATTGAGCTAAAAGATGAATGATTAAAGTCACTAGAAACCAAAGGTAAATTGTTTACAGATAATATTTTACTTAGATCTTTTTTCTTTGAATGTTTTGAGATTAATTGATTAATTTCATCAATTGTGGTTTTCTTTTTTGATAGAAATTTGAAATCTATTAAAGATACATTTGGAGTAGGGACTCTTATAGCTGTTCCATCAAGTTTTCCTGAGAGCTTTGGTAAAACAAGTCCCAAAGCTTTTGCTGCTCCAGTTGAGGTAGGAATCATTGAACTTGAAGCAGTTCTGGCCCTTCGTAAATCATTATGATTTTGATCTAATGTTCTTTGATCACCTGTAAAGCTATGAATAGTTGTCATGAATCCTGATTTAATTCCTAAATTATTTTCTAGAATCATTGCAATAGGTGCTAAACAATTTGTTGTGCAAGAGCCATTAGAAATTATGTTATGATTTCTCTTTAGAATATTATTATTTACTCCTTGCACAATAGTAGCGTCAACATTTTTTGCTGGAGCAGAAATAATAACTTTTTTTGCTCCCGCATTTATATGAGCGCTAGCTTTTTCTTTTGAAGTAAATACTCCACTACATTCTAGAACAATATCAACTTTTAATTTTTTCCAAGGCAATTTTTCTGGATTTTTTTCAGAGTAAAATAAAATTTTTTTGTTATTGAAAATAATTGAATTTTTTGTTTTTGATATTTTTGAATTCAGCAAGCCATGAGTTGAGTCATATTTTAACAAATGAAAACTTGAATCTAAAGTACCAAGTTCATTAATAGCAACAATTTCAACTCCTTTAATTTTTCTTTCGATAAAAGCTCTTAAGACAAGCTTACCAATTCTTCCAAAACCATTAATCGCTACTTTCATTCTATTTTAAAATTTTTTTTATTAGTAAAGACATTTTATCAGAAGTGATACCAAAATGTTTGTAAAGATCTTTATAAGGACCACTTAACCCAAAAGATTTCATACCAATGAAATTTTCTTCTTTTTTTATATATTTTTCCCATCCATTGATAATTCCAGCTTCAATGCCAAAAATTTCAGCATTTCCAAGAATTTTTCTTTGGTAAGCAGCAGTTTGTTTATTAAATAATTCCCATGATGGGAAAGAGACAACTCTAACATTAACCCCAATTTTTTTAAGTTTTTTAGAGCTATCTAAAGCAATATGAACTTCTGAACCTGAAGCTAAAATAGTCGCATGATATTTTTTATAGTCCACAATAGTATATGCACCTCTTTCTAGTAGATTTTTGTTAGATAGATTATTTCTTACCAAAGGCATGTTTTGTCTACTTAAAACAATTACAGTAGGTGTTTTAGTATTTTCCAGAGCATTTTGCCATGCTTCTATAGTTTCTATGGTGTCACATGGTCTTATAACGTTTAAATTCGGAATACTTCTTAAAGATGCTAAATGTTCTACAGGTTGATGAGTCGGTCCGTCTTCTCCTAAACCTATTGAGTCATGAGTCATCACATATATTACTGGTAAATTCATTAAAGCAGCTAATCTAATCGAGGGTCTACAGTAGTCTGTAAAAACTAAAAAAGTACCTCCATAAGGTCTTATTTTACTATGTAATGATATGCCATTCATTATACCTGCCATTGCATGCTCTCTGACTCCATAATAAATATAATTTCCATCAAATTTATTTTTCGAAATTGTTTTCAAATTTTTAGGTTTAGTATTATTTGAACCTGTTAAATCAGCAGAGCCACCAATTAAGTTATTAAAATAATTAGTGAAAATTTCTAGTGACATTTCACTTGCCTTTCTAGTTGCACAATTAGTTTTTTTTCTAAAATGAAAAAATTTAAATTCATGAATTTTTTTGTTTATTTCATTTGAAATTTTATTATTAAAATAATCATTAATTTTTTTATTATTGTTTTTTTCTTTAAATTTTCTATTCCATCTATCTTTGTTTTTTTTATTTCTTCTTGAAAAGCTTCTCCATTGTTCAATTAAATTTTTAGGAATTGTGAAAGGAGGAAAATTCCAATTTAATTTTTTTCTAGTTAAAGATACTTCTTCTTCACCTAAAGGAGATCCGTGGGAAGATGCTGATGATTCTTTATTTGGTGAACCATATCCAATTTTAGTTTTGCAGCAAATAAGACATGGTTTTTTGCTTAATTTTGCTTTAATTATAGCATTAGATATTTCTTTAAAATTATGACCATTTATTTTAAAAGTATTCCATCCATAAGCATTAAATCTTTTTATATGATTATCTGAAACACTTAGATTGGTAGGCCCATCAATAGAAATTGAATTGTCATCAAAAAAAACTATCAGATTTGATAAATTGATATGTCCTGCAAAGCTACAAGCCTCATGACTTAATCCTTCCATTAAACAACCATCGCCGGCAAAGACATATGTTTTATGATCTATTAATTTATCTCCAAATTTTTTATTTAACAATCGCTCTGCTAGAGCAATACCAACAGCATTAGACAATCCTTGAGATAAAGGACCTGTTGTTGTTTCTATACCTTCTATTGCTTTATATTCAGGATGACCAGCTGTAGGAGAACCAAGTTGTCTAAAGTTTTTAATATCATTTAATTTTATTCCTCTATAACCAGATAAAAATAGACTTGCGTAAAGCAGCATTGAACCATGTCCGTTAGAAACTATAAATCTATCTCTATTTATCCAATTGGGATCTTTCGGATCAAAAACTAAATGATCTTTAAATAGAACTGTTACAATATCAGCCATTCCCATTGGCATTCCTGGGTGACCAGAATTAGCTTTTTGAACAGCATCAATAGATAGAAATCTAATGCAATTAGCTAATTTTTTTAGATTTATAGATTCGTTATTCAATTTAATTCCTGAATATATAAAGTGCTTATATCATTATTAATTTAAATAAAGCGACTTTTTTTATACAATAAAATAAAAAGATTATGGAACAAAAAAATATTAAATTACTTCATTTAAATATAGCCAAATTAGAAAAATTAATCGAAAAATTAACGGATAATTTAGAAATAAGAGATAAAAAAATTGAATTTTTAAAATCTGAATTAGACAAAAATATAAGAAAAATAGATGATATTATAAGAGAGTATAATGCCAAAAATTAAAACTAATGTACTGGGGTCCCTTATTGAGATAAGTTATATGCCAGATGAAAAAACAAAACTATTAAAAGCAATAGAAAATTTCAAAAAAAGATTATCGAGTTTTGAGAAAATACAAAATAAATTCACAGATAATAAATTAATTTTTTTAACTGCACTTATAGCAGAAGATTATATTTTAGATTTAGAAGAAAGATTAAAAAATACTAAAATTACAAATGATAATAAAATTAATGAAGCTGAAGAAATAAATATAAAAAATATTCACGTAAGTAATGAAATTAATCTTGCAAATGAAAAAATAAATTTTTTAATCAACAAAATTATAAAAACAAAAAAATATGAAGATTGATAATTTAAAATCAAATCAAAGAAAAATTTTTTTAAAACTAAGAAGTAAAATAAAAAAGAAAAATTTAAATGCAGAAAGTAAAATTGTTGAGAATTTAAAAAATTTTAACTATTTAGATAAATTTGAAATAGTCGCATCTTTTATTTCGATTAATTCTGAGATTTCTATGATTAAATTAAATGATTTTTTATTAAGTAATGGAAAAAAATTATGTCTTCCTGTAATAAAAAACGATAGCTTAATATTTAGACAATATGAAATAGGAAATGATTTAAAAAAAGGGAAATTTAATATTCCAGAACCTCATGAAAATAAACCTGAATTAGTGCCTGATCTTATTTTTACTCCATGTTTAGCTTTTGATGAAAAAGGTTACAGACTTGGTTATGGAGGAGGTTTTTATGACAAAACTTTTAAAAAATTTAATAAAGAAAATCATAATTTTAATTCTATAATAGTTGCCTTTGAAGATCAAAAAGTAGACAATGTGATTATTGATGCAAATGATATGAAAGTAGATTATATGCTTACGGAAAAAAAAGTATATAAATCAAAATGAAGATTCTGTTTATAGGTGATATTGTAGGACGCTCGGGAAGAGAAGCTGTCATTTCAAAATTACCAGAATTAAGAAAAAAAAATGATATAGATGTTGTAATTGCTAATGCAGAAAATGCTGTTTCCGGTTATGGCTTAAATAAAAAAATTGCAAATGAATTATTTGATAACAATGTTGATTTAATTACTCTAGGAAATCATAGTTGGGATCAAAAAGAAATGTTAACTTATATTGAAGAATGCCCAAGAATTATTAGACCATTGAACTATCCTGAAGGAGTTCCTGGTAAGGGTGATTTTACAATACAACTAAAAGATGGTCGAAGTTTGTTAGTAATTCAAGTTATGTTGAGATTATTTATGGGAATATCCCTAGACGATCCTTTTGCTAGCTTGTCTAATAGATTAAAAAAAGAACAATTGGGTAAGACTTGTAATGGTATCTTAATAGATATGCACGGAGAAACAACTTCAGAAAAGAATGCCTTTGGCCATTATTTCGATGGAAAAGTTTCAGCTATAATTGGTACTCATACTCATGTTCCTACTGCAGATGCTAGAATTCTTAAAGGTAAAACAGCATATCAAACTGATGCTGGTATGACAGGAAATTATAACTCAGTTATTGGTTTTAAGAAGGATGAGCCAATTCATGCTTTTATAAAAGGATATAGAATTGGCGGAAGATTTGAACCTGCCCAGGAAAAAGGAGAACTTTGTGGTTGTATAATAGATATTAGTGATGAAACTGGATTAGCTAAGGATATTCAATCTTTTAAAATTTAAGTAAAATTCATAACTTAGACATAAATTTGCAATATTTGTATGAAAGTTCTTTACTAAAATCGAAATGAAATTTTATAGTTGTATTAATGGCTGGACATTCAAAATTTAAAAATATTATGCACCGAAAAGGTGCTCAAGATAAAAAAAGATCTAAAATTTTTTCTAAATTAGGAAGAGAGATAACAGTAGCTTCTAGAGAAGGAGGAAGTGATCCAGATAATAATATTAGATTAAGATCAGCTATTCTTAATGCTAAATCTCTTAATATGCCAAAAAGTAACATAGAAAGAGCTATACAAAAAGGAGAAACAAATGATCCTGAATCTAACTATGAACCAGTAAGATATGAAGGGTATGGACCTTCTGGTGTTGCTATAATTGTAGAAACAATGACTAATAATAAAAATAGAACTGCATCAGAAATTAGATCTACCTTTACTAAATACGGCGGTAATTTAGGAGAGACTGGAAGTGTAAGTTATAATTTTGAACATCTTGGATTAATCAATGTCAAAAAAGAAAATATTAAAGAAGAAGATTTGTTTGAATTTGTTATTGAAAACAAATCTATAGATTTTGAAGTAAACGATGATTATTATGGTATATACTGCGATGTAAAAGATTTACACACACTTAATTTAAAAATTAATAAAAAATTTGAAACTTCAAACTCTACAGAATTAGTTTGGAAAAGTAAAAATAGTATTGATTTGAATAATGAAAATAATGAAAATCTTTTTAAAATAATTAATTCGCTTGAAGAAAATGAAGACGTACAAAGTGTTTCATCTAATTATGATGTATCTGATGAACAAATGAAAAAATTTACTTTATAAAAAAGGAGATAAAAAAAATGCCTGATAAAGCCTGGAAAAAAAGAGAGAGAGATGTTGCAAACTATTTTAGTGCGCAAAGAACTCCTTTAAGCGGGGGGAATGGTAAAGTAACAAGAGCTGATGTAATACATGATAAACTTTTTATAGAATGTAAACTAAGAGCAAAACATGCTGTTGTTTCATTATGGGATGAAACTGCAAAATTAGCAAAAGAAGAAGGTAAGACACCTGTAATTGCTTTATGTGAAAAAAACCGTCCAGGTTTTTGGTTAATGGTTCACAGTAGTGATTTAGATAAAATAACTGAGGAAAAATAATGGAAAGTGTTATATCATCAAATGAAGTAGCTTCGTTAGCAACAGATTTTTCTATGATGTCTTTATTTTTTCGGGCTGATTTAGTTGTAAAAAGTGTGATTCTAATACTAATATTTTCATCAATATGGTCATGGGCTATAATTGTCTCAAAAATAATTAAATATAGAAAATTAAAAAAACAAGAATTAGAATTTGATGAAATTTTTTGGTCTGGGAATTCTTTTGAAGATTTGTATGAAACATTTAGTCTTGAATCAAACGATCCTAAATCGAAAATTTTTTGTTCTGCTATAGAAGAATGGAAAAAGTCCAGCAAATCGAAAACAAATATTAATATTAATTCTTTAAAAGAAAGAATGAATAGATCTATGCTAATAGTTTACAATAAAGAATCTGAATTAATTGAAAAAAATATAACATTTCTGGCTACTGCAGGGTCTACTGCTCCTTTTATAGGTTTATTTGGAACTGTTTGGGGAATAATGAATAGCTTTCAATCTATTGCTATAGCTCAAAATACAAATTTGTCTGTAGTTGCACCTGGCATAGCTGAAGCTTTGTTTGCAACAGCATTAGGTTTATTTGTGGCTATACCTGCTGTAGTAGCATACAACAAGATTTCAAGTGATTTATCAAAATATTTTATGTCATTAGAATCTTTTATTGATGAATTTACAACAATTTTTTTTAGACAACTTGAGGCTAAATAAAAAAGTTAATTATGATGAATTTAAATCAAAAAAAAAGAATTAGTAAACGATACACACAAATGAGTGAAATAAATGTTACTCCTTTTGTTGATGTAATGCTTGTTTTATTAATTGTTTTTATGGTAACTGCACCTCTTCTAACTGTAGGCATTCCTGTAGATTTACCTAATGTAAAGGCGAATGCTTTGACAGATCAAAAAGATCCTTTGGAAATAACAGTTAAGTTAGATGGAACTGTTTATTTATCTGAGTCAGAAGTAAAAGTAGAAAATATCGTATCTAGACTAAATGCTATTACTGATCAAAATACTGAGGCTAGAATTTATCTTAGGGGCGATAGAGTTGTTGCCTATGGAAGAATAATGGAAATAATGGCTATAATCAATTCGGCTGGATATAAGAAAGTGGCACTAGTAACTCAGAATCCTAAAGATTAAAATTAATGAATATTAATTTTTCTAAATATAATGATTTTTTTTTGTTTAGAAATTTAGATAATGAAAAAATAGGTTTATATTTTTCTTTTTTTTTGCATTTTATTTTTTTAATGTTTATAATCGGATTTCCAGATTTATTTAAAAACAAAGAAATATCTTTACCAAATATTATACCTATTGAAATTATTAATGTTACCGATATAACCTCTATACCAAAAGATAACAAACAAGCAAAAGAAGAGCCTGCAAATCAACAAACTCCAGAAATTAAAAAATTTAACAATGTTGAAAATAATAACGATATTCAGCCTGATTTAAAAACTACAACAGAAAAAATAATTGAAGAGAATCAAGATGTATTAGAAGAGATAGTTGTTAAAGAAAAAGTTAAAGAATCAACAATAGTAGATAAAGATGATAAAATTAAACCTAAGGAAGAAATACTACCTACTAAAAAAATCTTACCTAAATTGAAACCAAAAATTGAAACAAAGACAATAGTGGAAAAAGAAAGTGATGTAGAAATTAAAATTAAGTCTAAACCTAAGCCTATTTTTGATATTGCTTCAATGCTAAAAGATTTAAGAAATGACGAAAGTCTTATCTCAGAAAAAATTGAAGAGGAAGATAAAAAAAATGTAGAAACAAATGAAGAAAATCTAATTACAGAAAAAGCTGTATTATCAATAAGTGAAATAGATTTATTGATTAGTCAATTATCTTCGTGTTGGACCGCTCCAGCTGGAGCTTTGATAGAAAAAGGAATGGTTGTTAAAATAACAGCTAATGTTAAGCCAGATAAAAGCGTGTTATATGAGACTGTCCGTATTCTTGACACAAATATATCTAAGACTAATCCTTTTTATGGACCAATTACAGAAAGTGCTATGAGAACATTACTTAATCCTGAATGCAATCCGCTGAAATTACCAGATAATAAATATGATTTATGGAAAAAATTAACAATTAAGTTCGATCATAGTATAATGAAGGGATACCAATGATTTCTAAAAATTATTTAAATATAGTTTTAAGTTTAATAGTTATTTATTTTTCTTCAATGCTTAATTTATTTGCTCTTGAGGTCACTTTAACTCAAGGTTCAGTGAAGCCTACCCCAGTAGCAGTTACTGATTTTTATTCAAATAAAGATGAGGTTTTGAAGATTGGAAAAAATATTTCACAAGTAATTTCTGATAACTTAGAAAGATCTGGTTTATTTTCTCCTTTAAATAAAAAATCTTTTATTCAGGATATATCTTCTCTTTCAAATCAGCCTCGGTTTGAAGATTGGAAAATAATAAAAGCTCAACACTTGATTTCTGGAAATGTAACAAAGTCTGAAAATAGAATTGCTGTTGAGTTTAGGTTATATGATGTTTTTGCTCAAAAACAATTACTAGGAAAAAGATTTGAAACCTCAGAAAATAATTGGAGAAGAGTTTCTCATATTATATCAGATATAATTTTTGAAAGAATAACAGGTGAAGGTGGTTATTTTGATACAAGAGTTGTTTACGTTGCTGAAACAGGCACAAAAGAAAATAGACAAAAAAGATTAGCAATAATGGATCAAGATCAGGCAAATCATAAATTTTTAACTGATGGTTCCTATCTCGTTTTGACTCCTCGTTTTTCACCGAATTCACAAAAAATTACATATATGTCATATGTAAATACAAAAGCTCCAAGAGTTTTTATTTTTGATATAGAAACAGGAAAACAAGAAATTGTTGGTGATTTTCCTGGAATGACATTTGCCCCGCGTTTTTCTCCTGATGGAAAAAAAATTATAATGTCTTATTCAGATCCCGAAATTGGAAATTCAGAAATATACATACTTGATTTAGAAACAAGGAGTAAAAAAAGAATTACAAATAGTACAGCAATAGATGTTTCTGCTAGTTTTTCTCCTGATGCAAAAAAGATTGTCTTTAATTCAGATAGAACAGGACGAAGACATTTATATGTTGCTGACTCAAATGGGAAAAATATAAAAAGGATAAGCAGAGAAGGAGGCAGTTACTATACTCCAGTATGGTCTCCAAGGGGTGATATGATAGCTTTTACAAAACAAGAAGGTGGACAATTTTACATAGGTGTTATGGATACAGATGGCTCTAATGAAAGAATGATAGCAAAAGCCTATCACGTTGAAGGGCCAACTTGGGCCCCTAATGGTAGGTATTTAATGTATTTTAAGGAAGAAAGAACAGCTGAAGATGGTTCTGGAGGGGATTCTAACCTATATTCTATTGATTTAACTGGATATAACGAAAGAAAGATAATT